>WNGJ01013618.1_pt1 | contig 10187 bp, 9 predicted proteins | sample 5400611 | NCBI WGS metagenome assembly WNGJ01 (sample SAMN13153375, study PRJNA577476) | soil metagenome | isolation source: 40 cm soil or saprolite under Garry oak tree replicate 1 | place: USA:California | collected 2016-06-15
CGCTCGCTCTGTACCTACTCTGACCGCATTGCCTATCTGATTGCATCGCCAGCCGGCATTCTCACGGATGAATCGCAGCGTCTCACCTCTATCCTGAGTGAGTTGAGCGATAATCAGCTGGTTTTCAGCTATCACCAACTGCGCGAGGTACGTGGTCTACTCACGAATGTCATCAATAATGGCCTGGTGCATCTCTTTATTGAGGGACGCGAAGGTATCTGGCCGTATCTGTTCTTCTCTGACGGAGTTGTCTACATCAAACGCAAATCACTGCAATTTGCGCTGACAACGGAGCAGATTGTTGATGCGGTGCGCAAACAGTTACGTGAAATTTGCGCAGAGCGAGTCAGAACGACTGCCCCTGGATTCAAGTTTAGCATTCAGGGTATTGCCAAGCATCCAGGATACTACTTCGAGTTCCTGAGCCTTGAGGAGTATGCAACACTGCTGGCTCGTTACACCATTTCCCGCACCACTAACGACATTACGGCTATTCCAATGACGAAGTTACGGCAAATGCAAGAGAGTGGGGAGATTGCTGCTGATTTGCCAATGGACTTTCCATCTGACAAACGTGCAGGTATGGTGGCTCGCTTCTTGTCGGTCATCTTCGTAACGATGCTAGGTATGCTGGACAAGAAACAAAACTCGTTACGTGAGCAAGTAACAGAACGGGTCATAGAGCATCTGGGACTACAAGCTTACTGGGCGCAAGCTCAAACAATACCCAATAAAGGCGGTGTTGAATATCGCTGGTTCTGGTTAGGTGCCTGTTATCTCCGCGATCATCCAGGCATTACTGAATATGAGGGAGAGGGCAATCTGCTGGACACCTTTAACTCTACTTTGCAGTTCATCATTAAGCTTGCAGGCGAAGAGCTACGCAAACAGATGCCACAAAAATACCTGAGCCATCTCACATCTTACCTTGATAGCATTGTGGAAGTGCCTGCAGCGATGCGTGCTGGTGGAGTACTGCCAGATTTTCAGGGCGAACTGGCACGCTATGCTGGAGCAAAAAGCAAGGGACGTAAACTGATCTGTACTCTGTGCAACAGTGCTTACCCTACTGAGGAACAGTCGGATAATGCTGTATTATTCCAGCCTTGGGTCTATAAGAATAAGCTATCATTGTACGCTGGCAAAAATGCTGGCGGTGTATGCGCGATTTGTGCGCTTGAGCTAATGCTGCGGCAAATTTTGCAAAAGGGTCAATTGCGTTTGACGGGCAGTAAGTTTGAGGCAATGAAGACGAAGTACCTGGCGGTATATCCCAATTTCTTCTTCACTGCCGAAACAGGGGCGATGGTACAGGGAATACTGGATCAATTACAGGATATCAACTTCTTTTCAGTGCGCCGCCAGCTTGAGGGGAAAGATATCAGAGTAAGTGATCTGCTGAAATTAGACGCCTTTGCTGCTCCTCAGAAAGAGATGAGACCGCAAGCATTTAATGATGAAGAGACAGACGATGGTGATGAGGTAGCAGAGCAGGCTAGCACTCCCGATCGCAGCTATCTCAAATTTCAGAAAGAACAGTATCCTGGCCTGTGCTTCTTTGGCATGCGTGCAGTAAAGGATGATGACGATACATCAACGTGGGCCATGCCAGCCTTTCTGGCTCTGGCTTTGCCACTGGTGACGAATACAAAGGTGGTCATTTCGGAGATGTCGCTGCCACTTTTCTCGTCGGGCCGCGACTTCCGCGAAACGGTGATCTTTGATGCTCCTCATCCTTATCTGGATCGCCTGCTGAAAGGGAAACGCGTGCGCGTCAATCAGCTGCTGACGAAACTACGTCTCCTGGCAAGCATCTATCGCGTCAATCTGGACACCTATGCGAAGCAGGGAAAGCCAGAATGGAAGCATTTGAGTGCAATTGCACGAGATTTGGATACTGATCCGCTGTTTTTGTTTAGTTACCTGCGTAAGCAGCAACGCAGTGACTCTTTGTACGCAAGTGAGGCAGGACAATACCTGCACATCTATGAAAAGATATTGGAGGAAGATTTGGGCAAGATTCAACGTTGTGTAAACTTTTACACGAAGTTTTATCGTGGTGGCTACCAGTCACATTCGATTTTGAAACCCGTTGATATTGTGGCGAAAGCCATTATCAATAGTCCTCTGAACATTGAAGAGGACGATCTACTCTGGCAGATACAGGGCGAGCTGAAGAACTGGCTCGACCGTGTACGCAGTCGACAGGCGACAGGTTATGCTATCTTCTGGGGGAAAGATATTGATGCAAAGGAAGCTCCTGCTGTAGCAGACTTTGTTCGGGGCTTTTATCAAGAGGTCTTTCTAGATTACTGCCAGGGCGAGCGAGGCATCCTGCGCAGCCGTATCAATCGCTTCAAGGATGGCTGCGAAGCCTACTATATCTATTTGCGCAATCAGCAGCGCATTCAGGAACAGGAACCACAGACAGAACCACAACCCGTAGCCTAGCAGAAAATATTGAAGGAGTAACACATCATGTTTTTGAACAGTTTAGAAGGTCTCAACGTTTTCCAAGCCGATATTCCAAAGTTGCCGATGGGCAAGTATGCTCACATCATCACCCTGCGCGAGACAAACTCGTTTGCTTTGTTCCAGACTGACGGAGAGCTGAACATCAGCCGTGTGAGCCTGGGGCGTAAGGAACAGACTCCTAGTACACGTATTGTACTCTTTAAGCGGAAACAATCGACGCCGGAGCGTTTGACGGGACGTGAACTATTGCGCCGCTATGGTCTGGTGGAGAGCTGCAAGTACAACTCTGCTGAGTTTTGCAAACGCTGTCCAGACTGTATCTACTATGGTTTTGCCATTGGCGATCAAGGCTCGGAACGATCGAAGGTACTGGTTGACTCCGCCTTTTCGGTCACCGGCTATGATATGTCACACCAGCAATTCACCTTTAATGCTCCCTCAGAAAATGGCACGATGAGTGAAGATGGCAAGATGCGCAATGCATTGGGTGAACAGGATTATGTGCTGCCACAGGTCTACTTCCCTTCGGTAGTAACCATCAAGGACCCGACAGAGGCGGAGTTCATCTATGTGCTAAATAATGTGCTACGTACAAAGCGATATGGGGCGCAAAATACACGCACAGGGACTGTCGAGAATCATGTGACGAGCATCGTCTTCTCAGATGGTGAGATATTCTCCAATTTGCAGCTTACTCAGGCTGTTTATGACACGCTATCGCAGGAGCAACGGGCCAAGACTCCTCTGCCACAAGCGGCTGTCCTCGAGGCAATGGATGCCGTGGTGCCAGAACTATTGCGCGAAGATGGGGTAGTTGCACAACCTTTGATGGGAGAACGGCTGCATACACTTATTGAGGAGGTTAAGCACATTACCAGTGATGAGACTCGCCTTTCAGCCGTGTTGAAGCAGGCCAATACAGAAACAAATCGCTACGCACAGGCATACGGTGTTGGCATGAAAGAGGCCAAAGCGAAGAAGTAGGAGAGCATCATGTTTATCCAAGTCTGCCACCTGGAGCTGCATGACTACCTCTTCTATGCGTCACGCGAGATGGGGCGTCTCTATGAGACGGAGAAGTACCTGCATAACTATGGGTTGACTTATGCGCTTGGTCTGGTGAAGTCTCCCTATACTAATCTGGCACAGGTGCCGCGCTATGCAGAGGAGCTGGATGAAATGAATCGACAAGGTGTCTATGTGACCCCGGCACATCCCTTGCGCTATACTTTTTCGTTCAGCACCTTCAAGATGGCGAATGTGAACTACTACAATTTGACACCACAGATGAGCCACAATGAGGTGGTCTTTGGACGCTCAAAGGAATTGGCACCGGAGAGTACCTTTGAATTTTTTGTGCTGAGCGAACGTGAAGTGGCGTTACCACGCTGGATTCGCCTGGGGAAATGGATGGCGAAGGCACGAGTTGATGTGCAAGAGCACGGAGTGGCCCAGGTCAAGCATGGAGATTTTCATGCAACCGGCGCACTCAACCCTCTTGATATCTCGCTCACACCTGAGAACTGTAGCATTGTGGCAATGGCTCCCGCCAGTTTGATTACTCATGTGTATGGTTCCGGCGACTACTATGAGTTCCAGTATGGTGAGGGAAAACATGCACCTACAGTACATTTACCTGTGGGGATGAGGTATCAACCAAAGAGCAACGTTCGTTCATCGACCTGAGCTTACACAGGTAGTAAGCGCGTAGGGGCGGGAGTGGCGTGGATGTGGGGTTGGGGCCCTGGTGGCCGCCCGTCGGGGTGGAAGGGCCCAAGGGAGCGCACATTCACCAGGTACGGCGGGCAGCCACCAGGGCCCCCGCACCGCTCCACACCGCCCCTGCCCCTACGCGATTTCCATATTCATTTCTACGCGAATACCATCTTTCGAGCTTATTATGAGGAAGGAATCTTGTATCTATGGACATACCATTTTCATCCACCTCCCCAGCCAAACTTTACGCCATCTTGCTTAAGTTGCGTCCACTTGAGCGGGGGACGCTGATGCCTTTTTCGGGGGAGCTGGTGCATGGGGCGTGGTTGGAGTGGCTAAGGGCGGCGGCTCCTGATGTGGCGGATTGGCTGCATGAGGGGAACAAAAGAAGGTTGTTTACGTGCTCGGCTTTGCAGTTTCCATTGCCAGCACAGCGTATGCAGCAGGCGGAGCGTGAGAATGTGCATTTACCGCTTGATCCAGAGAAGACGTATACGGTGCGCATTACGTTATTGCTGAGTGAACTGTTTCCGCTTTTCTACAACTCGCTCATGCACTTCAATATGGCTGAATTGGGAACGAAGAGGCAGCCTTTCATGAAGATCGGCAAGCAGTCCTTCTTGTTGGAAGAAGTCATATCAGATGCGGAAAGCTCAGATTGGACAGGCTTCACTTCGTTTGCGACGCTGGTTGAGACAGCGAGGCCGATGAAGCTGGGCAATCCTGAACCGTTGGTGCTGCATTTTGATTCGCTGACGACCTTTAACAGAATGAATCTCAAGAACAGGACGTATGGCAATCACTATGCGCGTGTACCCTGGCCGGTGTATGTCTTTCCGGGATTGGCACGGAGATGGCAGGAGCTGGCACCGCCTGAACTGGCAGGAGTGATACAGAAAGAGCGCATCGAACGCTATATTGAGGATGAAGGGATCGTCATCGAAGATTATGATCTGAAGACGCATAGTGTGCATTTTGTCAATTTCCCCCAACGGGGCTTCGTAGGGACATGTAAGTATCATTTACGCGGCCCGGATGAGACGACAACGGCGGATGCTCCCCTGACGGTACGCCAGCAATTGTTTCTCCTCTCCCAACTGGCATTTTATACAGGCGTTGGCTATAAGCCCACTATGGGCATGGGGCGTGTGCGTCTGTGCAGGCGTGTGTAAGCAGCTTTATGGAGTGATGTTAGCCAGCAATGGTATATCCGGTCAAGGAGATTTGCTATGGAAGATGGCGATTTTTACGGGGAAGACGCACTGTCCATTTCGTATCTGAATGCCTTGGAGTATTGTCCACGCCGCTTTTATTACGAATGTGCTTTAAGCGAATTTATTGATAATGCTCATGTTGTGGAGGGAACGATGCGCCACGAACGAAGTGATAGTGGGGTGACGACGACAGAGGATGGTGTGACGACGCTACGACGTGTATGGATATGGTCGAACCGCTTGAAATTGAGCGGCTTTGCGGATGTGGTGGAAGAGAGCGAAGGACAACTGACACCTATCGAATACAAGAAGGGCAAAATGGGCGAGTGGCTGAACGATCATGTGCAACTTTGCGCCCAGGCCCTTTGCCTGGAAGAGATGCTCAACTGTCACATTACCCATGGCTACATTTTCTATTTTGGCTCTGCGCGACGGGAAGAGGTCGTCTTTACAGAGACATTGCGCCAGCATACTGAGCAGACAATCGCCACAGCATTTTCACTGCTAGAGCAGGGTGTACTGCCCGCTCCCTTGAGCGGTAAGCAGACACGCCGCTCTCCTCTGCCAGCTTTACATCCAAAGTGCCGGGATTGTAGTCTGGAACCGCTCTGCTTGCCACGAGAGGTTCTGGTTTTAGGACGTGGCAAGACATCGTTAGAGTGAAGGAGGGTTTTCATGACTACATTGTACTTGAGTGAGCAGCAGTCGATTGTTAAAAAGCGAGATGGGTATTTGATTATCCAGTATGCCGAGCCGAACAGGCCCAAGGCTGAGATACCGTTGATTAAGATCTCTCAGGTGGTTGTGTCAGGCGACGTGACACTGACCACTCCGGCTATGCATACGCTGTTAGAGGCAGGCATTGAGATATGCTTTCTCTCTATGTATGGGCATTTTCGCGGCAGACTTTCGCCGCCATTGGCTAAAAATGCCGCATTACGCCGTACCCAACATCGCGCTCACGCCGATCCACAACGGGCCTTGCAAGTAGCTCAGGTGTGTGTCAAAGGCAAGTTGGAGAATATGCGTACCTTGCTGCTGCGTTCTAACCGGCAGCTACAGGATGACCAGATAGCCTCTGCCGCTACTTCTATCCAAAACATGATACGGACGGTGCCACGTACTACGACGGTTGGCTCACTGTTGGGCATTGAGGGCAATGGTTCGGCGGCATATTTCAGCGTGTTCGGCAAACTCCTGCGCGGCCCACTGACCTTTACGCGTCGGCGAAGGCGTCCACCCACCGATCCGGTAAATGCCATGCTGAGTCTGGGGTATACGCTGCTGCAACATCAGGTTTCGTCGGCCATCCAGATTGTCGGCTTTGATCCATATGTAGGTTTTTTGCACCAGCCACGCTATGGACGTCCCGCCCTGGCCTTAGACCTCATGGAAGAATTTCGTCCCATTATAGCCGACTCCGTCGTCCTGAATATCGTCAATCATCGTATCCTGAGCGAGCAAGATTTCAAGGAAGAGCTGGGTGTTGTGCATCTGAAACCGGAGGCACGCAAGAAATTTTACCTCAAATTTGAGGAACGCCTGCAAGAGGAACTACAACACCCTTACTTTGAATACCGCACCAGCTACCGACGTTGTATAGAGTTACAAGCGAGACTATTAGGGAAGTGGTTAACAGAGGATATAGCAGTTTATCCTCCCCTGTGTACACGATAAGAGAGGGCAACCGACAGATGCGTGATGACGAAACGATGCTTTATGTCGTAAGCTATGATATCCCCGATGATCGACGACGTACACGCGTACACAGTGCCTTAACCGGTTTCGGAACCTGGGTGCAATTTAGCGTCTTCGAGTGCTTTCTCGACCACAAGCAGCGCATCCTTATGGAAACCCGACTGCTCAAAGAGATTCACCAACGCGAAGACACAGTACGCATCTACGGTTTATGCGGCACCTGTACCTCAAAGATCGAGGTACTGGGCCGCGGAGATGCTCCTCGTGAAGAAAAAGTTTATCTCTTATAATGGTTCTGTGATTTTAGGGATTTAAGGCCCTTACTCCCTTGACAAAAATAGTATGGCGGCATATAATATGAACAGATAGTATGGTGCCATAGAGTATGCGAGAGAAGGAGAAGAGGCAACAGATGGAACGCACGCTACGCCTTTTGCCCAGGCATCAAGTCTTTTTTGATCTTGCGTCTCAGATGCCCGAAGTGGATAGCACCTCGGTGGAAACCTACTTGCTCTTCTTACGGGTGGCTGGCGATGCCTTTGCCGCTCAACAGGCGTTCTTTAGCCGCTTCGATCTCTCGGAGGGAAAGCTCGTCGTGCTCTTGTTGCTCCGCCAGGCTCCGCACTATCGGCTGACGCCTTCAGCACTGGCCCAGGCCGCAGGAGTGACACGTGGAACGATCACCGGCTTGCTGGCTGGCCTGGAGCGGTCGGGGCTGGTCAAACGCACGGAGCATCCTGAAGACGGACGCATGTTTACTATTGAACTCACCCAGCAGGCGCTTGCTCTCTTTGAGCAAATACTGCCAGAGCGCATCCATCGCATCAAGGAGTTCATGGCCTCTCTCACTGAGGAAGAACGGCACCAACTGATTGTCTTGCTTGAGAAAATGGCCCATCATCTTCCTGCACTCAACGATTCGTAATTGTTTTTTGTCCTTGTAGTAAGGCGCCTTATTATTATGGAGGAAAGAGACCTGAGCGTGTCACGACAACACCACGCAGAAGGTTTGTGTCCATACAGGAGGAACAAGTCATGAACGAAGATATTGAAATCATCAATCGGATGCGTGCCGTCACCATCTCACGTGAATATGGCAGCGGAGGGGGTGAGATTGCGTCCCGTCTGGCGAAGCGCCTGGGGTGGCTCTTAGTTGACCACGGCCTTGTCGAACGCGTCGCACGTGAGTTGGGCACGAGTACCCAGGAGGCAGAGGAGTATGATGAGCATACCGAAGGTCTAGTCTCACGGATATTGAACAACATGCAGTACCTGTATCCGGCTGTGATAGCCAGCGCTCCACCAGAAGCCTTTCTCTCAGACGAAGCCTATCATGATACGGTGAACAGCCTTGTCAGGGCAGCTGCCGCACGAGGACATGTGGTGATCGTGGGGCGAGCCTCTGAGGTGTTGCTGGCACAACGGCGAGATGTCTTGCACGTCCGCATCGTCGCAGAGCTTGAGCAACGCGTAGCCTATGTGATGCAACGCGAGGAAAGAGATCAAGCCGCAGCCCAGTCACTCATCCACATGAAAGACCATGATCGAGCGAAGTATCTTGAGAGGGAATACCATCGAAAAGTAGAAGACGCACATCTGTATGATCTTGTCTTGAATACGTCCTTGCTTGATCTTGAGAGTGCCGTTGACCAGGACGGCTGATTTCCTGTTGAGCTGTCTTTTCTCTTGGTCAAGCTCTCCCGGAACGCGAGAAAGGATGAGGTTATCAATGATAATCTCATCAACATTAGCAAACCGCCTTCAACTGATGGGTATGCCAAAAAGACGAGGAGCCTGCGGCAAAAGAGCGGCAAAAAACCAGGAGGGCAAGAAGGCCATGCTGGGAGCAGACGCCACTTTGTCCAAATGCCCGATGAGATCATCATTGTGCGCCCAAAGAAGTATGCACACTGTCAGGCAAGCTTACAACAAGAACTTCCAGCCGAAGGCTACGAACGGCGTCAAAGGATTGATCTGCCAGAGATCAAGGCTCAAGTGACTGAGTACCAAGCCCTCGACGTGCGCTGTCCAAGCTGCCAGCATGTGACCCGGGGCACCTTTCCCGAGGAGGTACGTGCATCAATCCAGTTTGGACCTATGCTCAACAATGGTTCTGAACAAGATCTACGCATGGTCAAAGTTCAGCAGAAAATCTCGGGGACCTTTCGCTCTGTGACTGGGCCTGTTGCCTTCTGCCGTATTCGGGGTTACTTCTCCACTATGGCTAAACAAGGCCACCGCCTCGCCTTGGTCGCCCGTCAAATCTTTGCTGGGGTTCCACTCTCCCCTCTCGGTGCTGTATAGTCACCGTCACTGCGGATTACCCGAAAGTTTAAGTTGTTCGAGCAGAGCCGCCCACTCTTGCGCTGCGTTTCCCATCCCATTGATGTGTATGGACGTTCCTCGACTGAATGCAGCGAGATGCTGATGCGGATACCTGTCACTCAGGCAAGGAACAATCTCCTGGGCGGCGAGCGCTCGTGGCGAGACATGGTGTCTCCTGCCCAACGGTTTCTCCAACCGAGATCTGCGAGAGCACCTCGCTCCCTTGCTGGGTCCAAGATGCCAAACTCGCCGCGTGAAACTCGACTCACCCACAATAACTTCCGTGGTTCAAGACTTCTAGCAGAGCACCGCCACGATTGTGCCGGTGCCGGGATGGCCAGGATCAGAGGCATAGCCCGCGTTGGTCTTGACGATTACGACGTGAAGATCATTCCCGGAGATGACGGCCCCGGACTGCGTGACCTTGCCCGCCACGATCACGGCCATGTAGGACGGGATAGTGGTCGGCGGTGGCGCGCTGTTGCCAGGGTCTGTGGACCAGTTCACGCCACAGGCGGGGGTAGCCGAACTGTCCTGGAAGCCCTTGAACGAGGCTGGAGCAGGACCCGCGCTCAGCGAGATGTTCTTCGACCACTGCGAGCCCCATAAGTTCACCAACTCCCCGACCGCTCCCGAGATGGGGCCAACCGTCTTGTCTCCAACGACAAAGGAGCCGCCCGAGCTGAAGGCGAAGATCAGGATGCTGCTCGTGGCGTCAGCGCAACTGCCGCCCACGTCACAGATGTGGACTTTGATGGT
>WNGJ01009851.1_pt1 | contig 10185 bp, 5 predicted proteins | sample 5400611 | NCBI WGS metagenome assembly WNGJ01 (sample SAMN13153375, study PRJNA577476) | soil metagenome | isolation source: 40 cm soil or saprolite under Garry oak tree replicate 1 | place: USA:California | collected 2016-06-15
CGACACGCTCTACGGCACGTCACTCAGGCCGCCCGCGCTGCCGACCGCCGTTGGCCTGCTCTGCGTCGCCAGCGGGATCATCTTGCGGGGCGGGACGATGCCCGCACTCCGCAAGCCCCGGCAGTCGTGGCATCTGCTGATCATGCTCGGATGCGCGATCGTTGCGCCGCTTCTGCTGTTCGGGGTGTATGCGGGAGTTAGCATCGGCGACGCGCAGTTCGACGAGGTGCGCAGGGAGTTGAGGAGTGAAGCACGTACTTTGTCGGCGGAAGTCGACCGTGAGATCATCGGCGAGATCGGGAGACTGGAGGCATTAGCCGCCTCGCCGTCGCTGCGCCAGGGTGACTTCGCCGCGTTCCAGCGCCAGGCCGAGGCCTCGCTGGCGTTGCACCAGAGCGGCAACATCATGCTCGTCGATCGCGACATGCAGCAACTCGTCAATACCTGGTTGCCCTTCGGCACACCGTTGGAAAAGGCAGTTATTGCGGAACCTGCGCAGAGAGCTCTCGCAACCGGTAAGCCGCTAGTAACCGGCCTGTTCACGGGCGCCGTCGTCAAACAGTTCATGTTCGGCATCATCGTGCCCGTGGCGATCGACGGCGAGAGCCGCTACGCCCTTGTCAGGTCGCCTGATCAGCACACCCTCGAACGCCTGGTGGCCGCAAATGAACTGCCGGCAGGTTGGCACGCGGTGGTTGCCGACGCCGCTCACCACATCATGGCGGGGTCGCAACCGGAGGATGCGCTCATCGGTCAGGAGCTGCCACCGTCGCAGTGGCATCGCGCGGGGCCCGACGACGGTGTGTTCGAGTTTGTCGACTCCAGAGGACAATCATCGCTGGAGGCATACGCGCAGTCGGAATTGACCGGCTGGGAAATCGCCGTGTGGGAGCCCACGGCCCTGCTTGAGGCTCCCGTTCGGGCGCTGTGGTGGACCATCGCCTTGACGGCGTTGCTGGCGGTTGGGCTGGTAGTCGCCTTGGCCTTGTGGCTGGGCCGGATTATCGCCCACGCGGTCGGCCAAGCGGCCCGCGCCGCACTCGCTGCGGGCGAGGGCGGCCCCCTGTCGCCGAGCGGAACGCCCGTCGCCGAGGTCAACGCGCTGATGGCGGAGCTGCGAGGGACTACCGATTTGCTGCGCCAGAGCGAGCGCCAGCTGCGCCTCGTGACCGACAACGCCCCGGTCGCCATCGCGCACTGCGATACGGAACCTCGCTATACGTTCGTCAACAGGCACCTTGCGGAGCGGGTTGGTCTTCCGCCCGAGCAAATAATCGGCAAACCTGTTTCGGAGGTCATCCCGGACAAAGCCTTCACGCTCGCCGAGCCCCGCATCCGCGAGTGCCTCGCCGGCAAGGCGGTCGAGTTTGAGTTCGAGGTGCCCGATCGGGCCGGCCAGCTGCAGTTCATACATGCCTCTCTCGAGCCGGAGTGGAGGGACGGCAAAGTCGTCGGGCTGGTCTCGGCAAGCACCAACATGACCGGCCTCAAGCGTGCCGAAGCCGCGCTGCGCGAGAGCGAGGCGAGTTTCCGAGCCATGTTCGATGTCAGCAGCGTAGGCAAGATCGAGGTCGAGCCGGGAAGCGGCCGTTTCCTCCGCGCCAACGCCGCGATGTGCAACTTAGTGGGCTATAGCGAAGCGGAATTGCTCGGCCGGTCGGTATACGACATCACGTATCCCGACGACCTGGACCTCGACCGCGAGTTGTGTCGGCGCCTGGACGCCGGAGAGTCAGCTTTCGACGTGGAAAAGCGCTACGTCCGTAAAGACGGCAAGGCCGTCTGGGCGCGCACGACGGTGAACGTCATCCGCGACGCGTACGGCCGGCCATTACGCCACATGGCCGTGATCCAGGATCTCGACGCCCGCAAGCGAGCGGAGGAGGACCTGACGGCGAGCAAAGACCGCTTGCAGCTTGCCCTCAACGCAGCCCAGCTCGGGTCCTGGCAGTACGATCCGCTCATCCGCGTGGTCTCGGGAGATGCCCGCTGTCAGCAAATTTTCGATTTTGCCGAGTCTCAGGCGCCTATCGAAGAGATCATGAAGCTGGTGCATCCGGATGACGCGGAAAGGGTTTGGGCGGCCCTTGAGGCATCGCTCGATCCCGTCGATCCGAGGCGTTCCGCAACCGAGTTCCGGCTTCGGCGGCGAGACGGCGGTGTCCGCTGGGTGGAGACTCTGGGGCTTCCTTATTTCGAGGGCACTGGGCCTGGCCGACGGGCCGTAAGGTTGGCCGGCACCGTTGCGGACATTACCGAACGCAAGGCGCGCGAGGAGGAACGCAAGGAGCGCGAGGAAAAAGAGCACCTCCTCATGCGCGAAATCAATCATCGCGCCAAGAACATGCTCAGCGTCGTCGACGCGATCGCCCACCAGACCGTCGCCAGCAATCCCGAAGATTTCATCGAGCGCTTCTCCGAGCGCATCCAGGCGCTTTCAGCCAATCAGGACCTGCTCGTCCGCAACGAATGGAATGGAGTCGAGATCAAAGACCTGGTTCACGCACAGCTCGCCCATTTCGCCGACCTCATAGGTTCTCGTATCGCCGTGCATGGCCCCGAGTTGCGCCTCAATGCCGCTTCCGCGCAAGCCATCGGGCTCGCGCTTCACGAGCTCGCCACCAACGCGGGGAAATACGGGGCGCTGTCGACGGATGCGGGTCGTGTCGATGTTCGCTGGGGGACCGACGGCGACACTCTCACCATAGGCTGGACCGAGCGCGATGGGCCGCTTGTGTCGGCGCCAAGGCGGCGCGGGTTTGGCACCACAGTTATGGAAACGATGGCGGAGCGCAGCGTGGGGGGTAGGGTCGACCTTGATTATGCGCCCTTAGGCCTGACCTGGCGCTTGACCTGTCCAGCCGCGAATGTGCTGGAGACCTGGGAATGGGAGCAAAATTCAAGGGCAGGCGAAAATCGCGCCGCCCCCATGCGTCAAGGAACGCAAGCCGGCAAAACGTCCGGCGCTGGCCGATCACTTCATTCGCGGCGGCGCAACAACCTGTCGCCGATCAAATGATCAGCAGACATGAGCACCGCGGTCGCGTCGCTAGCATCCGAGGATTCCAAAGAGACGACACGTGGCGGCACCCTTCGACCTCGCCATCATCGGCGGCGGCATCAATGGCTGCGGAATCGCCCGCGACGCCGCGGGTCGCGGGCTCGCGGTCTATCTCAGCGAGATGGACGATCTTGCGAGCGGCACTTCCTCGCGATCGACCGGGCTGATCCACGGTGGGCTGCGCTACCTCGAATATTACGATTTCCGCCTCGTGCGGGAGGCGCTGCGCGAACGCGAAGTGCTGTTGCGCATGGCGCCCCATATCGTGCATCCGCTGCGGATCGTGCTGCCCTACCACCGCAGTCTGCGGCCCGCGTGGCTGCTGCGGCTCGGGCTGTTCATCTACGATCATCTGGGCGGGCGCAAGCTGCTGCCGCCGGCCCGCAGGCTTAACCTCGCGCATGATCCGGCCGGCGCCCCGCTCAAGCCCGGGAGGTTCCGCATTGGATTTGCGTTTTCCGATTGCCGCGGCGACGACGCGCGGCTGGTCGTGCTGAACGCCCGCGATGCCGCCGACTACGGCGCCGTCATCTGCACCCGCAGCAAAGTCGTCACGGCGAGGCGGCGTGACGGCCATTGGGACATCACCGTCGAGGATCAAGCGACGGGTCGGCGCGACACCATCGCGGCACGCGCACTCGTCAACGCTACGGGCCCGTGGGTGGAAGAAACGCTCGCCTCATGCCTTGGCCCTGGGTTGGCGCCGCGCCGGCGGGTGCGCCTCGTCAAGGGCTCGCACATCGTGGTGCCGCAACTGTTCGATCATGGCGGCGCCTACATGTTCCAGAACCCCGACGGCCGCATCGTATTCGCCTTGCCGTACGACGGCGCCCACACCCTGATCGGCACCACCGAACGGGATTTTTCCGGCGATCCGGCGCAAGTCGTCGCGACGGCCGACGAAGTTCAATATCTCTGCGAGACTGCTTCGCAATATTTTGCGCGGCCGATTACGCCCGCGGATCTGGCGTGGAGCTACTCCGGCGTGCGGCCGCTTTACGACGATCACGTGCGTGACGCAGCAGCCGCGACGCGGGATTACGTGCTGGAACTCGACGCGCCGCCGGCGTGCGCGCCGTTGTTGTCGATCTTCGGCGGCAAGATCACCACCTTCCGACGCCTCGCCGAGGCGGCGCTTGAACGCCTCGCGCCCTTTCTTCCATCATCCAGCCGGCACCACGCCGGCTGGACAGCATCCACGGCTCTACCCGGAGGCGTAGCTCACGAGCCCCGCGCACTCGCCCAGAAGCTCGCGAGGGACTATCCATTCCTTGAGCCATCGCACCGCAGCCGGCTTGCCACTACCTATGGCGAGCGCGCCCAACGCATCCTTGCGGGCGCCCGCACGACGGCCGATCTCGGCATGGCTTTCGGGGCAACGCTGACGGAAGCCGAGGTGCGTTATCTGATGGGGCAAGAATTCGCCAGAACCGCCGCCGACGTGCTGTGGCGTCGCACCAAGCTCGGGCTCGTGTTTTCCGACGCCGAGGTGGTCGCCCTCGATCGATTCATGGCCGTCGCTTCAGCGACACCGGAGGCGCCGTAGGCTGGGCAAAGGCGCATTGCGCAGAGCAGCGCTTTGGCACGAGACCGTCGTGCGCCTTTGCCCACGCTGTCCGGCCTCGCCATCTGACCGCGTGGGCAAAGTCGCGCGAGGCGGTGCGATATGTCATTTGCAGCGGCAGGCGACTTTGCCCACCCTACGGCACCGCTCCGGGTCGTCTCGCCTCGCGCCTCATCTGGTCGGTTGACCCGATTGCGGGTTGGCGCCTTCGCCGGACGATCCGGGGCTGCTGCTCTGAAACGTTATGAGGGAGCGAAGCGATGACAGATCGTGGAAGTTATTGATGATCCACAAACCGGCCAGCGCGATGAGGCCGGCGATCAAGATCGTCGGGAGCGTCACGATCACGGTGCCGATGAAGGTCGCGACGGCGGCCAACACATTTATGGCTGCGGTCCACAGCTGCTTTGCGGCAATAAAGAGGAAATACACCACGGCCGCAGCGACGATCAGAAGCAATATTTGCTTCCAAAGCGGCCAATGCTCCCACTGCGCCTGCGTCACTCTGATGATCTGCTCGCTCGACCATGTCCAAACGAGCTGAACAAACCGGATGGTCTCGTCAATGCCCCGTTCCAGGAATTGCCGGGATTGGTCGGAGACCTGTTCCATGGCCGAAGCTCCTTACCCCGCCCCGGCGAATAGTTTCAACAAGATAACGTGCGTGGCAAGCACCTTCGAAAGTATGGGACTGCTGATCGCCTCGTGAAGCTGATATAGGTTCACTCACCCGGTTCCGGGGCACGTCCCGATGCGAACCCCATGGGTGCCCGATGACTCACGTCCTCGCCATCGACCAGGGCACAACGTCCTCCCGCGCCATTGTGTTCCGCGGCGATTGTTCCGTAGCCGCTATCGTTCAGCGGGAATTCCCCCAGCACTTTCCGCAGTCCGGATGGGTTGAGCACGATCCGGAGGATATTTGGCGCACGGTGCTGGCGACCGGCCGCGACGCGATCGCCAAGGCGGGCGTTGCGGTGCGCGATATCGCGGCGATCGGCATCGCCAACCAGCGCGAGACCACCTTGGTGTGGGACCGCGCCAGCGGCAAGCCGATCCACAATGCCATCGTCTGGCAGGACCGGCGCACGGCCGACATGTGCCGTAGACTCAAGGATGCGGGCGCCGAGGCGCAAATCGCGGCGCGCACCGGCCTTTTGCTCGACCCATACTTTTCTGCCTCCAAGATCGCATGGCTCCTCGACCACATACCGGGCGGGCGGGAGAGGGCTGAGCGCGGCGACCTCGCCTTCGGCACCGTCGATTCGTTTTTGTTGTGGCGGCTGACGGCCGGCGCCGTTCATGCCACCGACGCCACCAACGCATCACGCACGGCGCTCTACGATATCCACGCCAACACTTGGAACGATGAGCTTTGCGCCCTGTTCGGCGTGCCGCGTGCGATGCTTCCCGGCGTGCGCGACTGCGCCGCCGATTATGGCGCCACGGCGCCGGAGCTGTTCGGCGCTGCTATTCCGATCCGCGGCATTGCGGGCGACCAGCAGGCCGCGCTGATCGGCCAGGCCTGCCTTACGCCCGGCATGATGAAGGCGACCTATGGCACCGGGTGCTTTGCCGTCCTCAACACCGGCGCGACCGCGGTCAGATCGCGCCACCGGCTGCTCTCCACGATTGCGTATCGGCTCGGTGGCGAGACCACCTACGGCCTGGAAGGCTCGATATTCATCGCCGGCGCCGCCGTACAATGGCTGCGTGACGGCTTGCGCATCGTGCCCACGGCCGCCGCCACCGGCCCCATGGCGGAGGCCGCCGATGAGGGCCAGGACGTGATTCTGGTGCCGGCCTTTGTCGGGCTGGGAGCGCCCCACTGGGACGCGGAAGCGCGCGGCGCGCTGTTCGGGCTGACGCGCGACACCGGGCCGAACGAGCTGGCGCGCGCTGCGCTCGAAAGCGTTTGCTTCCAGACGCTCGATCTCCTCGATGCGATGCGGGCCGATTGTCGCGACGATGGTTCCTTGGCCGACACGGTTCTGCGGGTCGACGGCGGCATGGTGGCGTCCGACTGGACCATGCAACGGCTGGCCGACATTCTCGGCGCGCCCGTCGATCGCCCCACCGTCCTGGAGACCACCGCACTCGGCGCCGCCTATCTGGCCGGTTTGCAATCAGGGCTCTATCCGGAGCCGCAGGCCTTCGCGGCGCGCTGGGCGCTCGACCGCCGCTTCACTCCCGCCATGGACGACGCGACGCACCGCCGCAAGATCGCGGCCTGGAGGGATGCGGTCGGGCGGACGCTGAGCGGCCTCTTGCTGAGGTGACACCAGGTAACGCTAGCCATTTGACAGCCGCCCTCCAACGTCTTGTACTTGACCCTACAGGTAAGCTCGGGTTCTTTGGATGCTTTGACATCTTTCGCCGTCGCGACCACAGCGCCGCCCGCTACCGGACTTGAGCAATTGTCGCTCCGAGGAGCTCCTGATGAGCACCCCAAAACGTAACTATAGAGCGTGCAACAGAGCTGTGAGCCTTGTATTTGCTGCGCTCGCGTTAGTCCAATGCGGCCCGCAGCCATTCCCAGAGGCGTCCGTCGTGCCCACGTCTGCAACGGAGCCGTCCGCAAGCATCCCCGAGGCGCTCACTACGGGAACACGATCCATTATCGTCAATTCGGACTCATCGGGACTGCAAGTCACGCGTTACGACGTTGACGGCAATTCAATCGATGCACATGATGGTGAGATCCGGCAATTCGGATTCACCTATTATTGGTACGGCACGAGCTACGATTGCGGGTTCAAGTGGAATCAGCCAGATTCTATTTTCTGCGGGTTCAAGGTCTACTCGTCTACGGATCTGCGGCATTGGGCCGACCGCGGCCTATTGTTCGATGCGACTACGACCGTTTGGCAGCAGCGTTGCGGCGGTCAAGTATATGGGTGTTTCCGCCCGCACGTATTGTACAATGCGAGCACGCAGAAGTACGTCCTTTGGATCAATGATTACAGCGCTGGCGTCAATTACCGCGTGTTTGAGAGTTCCCAACCCATCGGCCCGTTCACCGAGGTCGCGGTACCGACTCTGGCCGTAAACAATAATGGTCAGCCGTTCAATAATAGCAACGGCGACGAAAACCTATTCGTGGACGTCGATGGAACGGGTTATATTGTCTATACTGACTGGATCTCCGGTGGCGACCTGATCGTGGAGAGACTCAACAGCCAGTACGAATCGGGTACGGGCAGCTTTACTCGGCTCGGCACGACCCAGGTCGAAGCACCTGCAATGTTCGTGCGATCGGGCACATATTACATCACGTTCTCAGACGTGAACTGTGGTTATTGCAATACCAACGGCACCAGCTACAAGACCGCCCCTAGCCCGTTGGGGCCATGGACGCCCATGAGCGGCAATATGCACCCGGGTCAAGGCATCATCATTAGCTCTAATTCGTGCAACGGACAGCCAACGAACGTAGCTGTTATTCCAACCGCAGATGCCACGACGTACCTGTATCAAAGCGACAGATGGAACGGCAGCAACCAGGAGGCACAGGCGAATTATTTCTGGGAGCCATTGCATTTCAACGCAGACGCAAGCATCCAACCGCTATCGTGTGTCAATTCTTTCACGACGACGCTTGCGAGCGGCGCGGGAACGAATCGGCAGCCACCCGACAGCCTGGACCAATGGTCCGGCACCGACGGATTTCATACGCATTGCGATATCCAAAACGGGATTCAACGCGTCCAAACCTTTAAGACGGCGACGTCAGGGGCAATCAAATACCTCGGTTTTACAACGTTCAGGGCCGATGTGCAGCGCCCCGGCAATCCCGAGGGACCCGGGCCCAATGCTGATCTCGTGATCGACGTCGTCACAGTCGACGCCTCAGGTAAACCAACATCCACTCTGAGCAGCAACAGCGTCCCGGCCAGCCGGATTGGGTATTCGCCCCGCAACGTCGTCGTCCCGGTCAATGCCACCGGGAGCAATCCTATGATCAAAGCAGGAAGCACGTACGGGATTTACGTGCATACAACGAGCACGAGCGGCTGCTATGGTTTCGCCTACAACGACAACAACCCATATACGGCGGGAAAAGAGTATTACAGCGACAATGGCGGCGCAACGTTTGCTTTGGAATCAAATCGAGCGCTGAAGTTCGATCTTCGATCTATTGAAAATTGAATGCGGAAAAGCCCGCCGCGTTTCCGCGACGGGCTGGGGGCCGGGCGATGCAATCCCGGGGAGGAGGCGGTGCTGACCGGCCCGCCCCAGACGGTTGAGCTGGGGCACTTTCCGTTGACATCAGCTCGGCAGCAGCACGCTGTCGATCACATGGATGACGCCGTTCGACTGAAACACGTTCTGGATCGTGACCTTGGAAGCATTGCCCTTGGAGTCCCGGATCATCAGCGTGTTGCCCTTGCTCTCAACCGAAATCGTCTCGCCCTCGACGGTCCGGAACGCGGCCGTGCCGCCGTTCTTTCTCGCCGCTTCCATCAAGTCCTTCGCGGAAAGCCGCCCCGCCACGACGTGATAGGTCAACACTCCGGTCAGTTTCCCCTTCATCTCAGGCTTGAGCAGCGTATCGACGGTGCCGGCCGGCAGCTTGGCGAAGGCGGCGTTGGTCGGCGCGAAGACGGTGAAGGGGCCCGGCCCTTGCAGTGTCTCCACCAGGCCTGCGGCCTTGACCGCGGCGACGAGCGTGGTGTGATCCTTGGAATTGACCGCATTCTGGATGATGTTCTTGGAGGGGTACATCGGGGCGCCGCCGACGGTGACGGTCTGCTCCCTCATTTGCATTTGAGCGAGAGTGGGTGCCGCGGCCCCAGCGATTGCGAGCGAGGCAACGGTCACCAGCATTGCAGTGCGTGAGAGTGTCATGTCGTTCTCCATCTAGTGTTTGCAATTCGCGCCGCGCCAGCGGCTTGCAAATGGAGATACGAATGATGCGGTCGCGGGATGCAGAGGATTTTCGAATTCTTTGCCGACCTAAAGATTCGTCAGCTTGCCGGCGGCGATCACCGGGCCGGTGGGCAGGCCGGTCGGCGAGCCGCCGGGCGGCTCCACGGAGACGGCGAGCGTGGCATCCGGCGTGACCCGGCCGGCGAGGTCGGGAGGGATGTCGAGCCTGATCGGTTGACCGGGCTGAACTAACCCGAGCGAGCGTGGCCGCGTCTCGCCGGTCGGAATCAGCCACAGCTCGAAGGCGCGCGGATCGTTGGTGAGCAGTGCGGCCGGCATGATCACCAGGGTGTTGCCGGTTGCCGTCACCGCGGCGAGAAAGTTGGGCTGGCCGGCGCTGCCGCTGAGCGTTGCCAGCAGCGGCGCGCGCGCGCCGGGAACAAGGCCGATATAGGCGAGCGCCGCGATGCTCGCGGCGGCGAGCGTCGCCGAGGCGATGGCAAAGCTGCGCCAGAAGGTGAGGCTCTGCCAGACCGACGGTCGCCTCGCCGGTCCTCCGATTGCCGTCTCGATGCGCGACCAGGCGGCCTCCGGCGGCGGCACCGGCGGCACCGCGGCGGTCAGTCCGGTGAGCCGCTCCTCCCAGAATGCCACCTCGGAGGCAAGCGCCGGCTCTTGCCCGATACGCCGT
>WNGJ01009852.1_pt1 | contig 10185 bp, 10 predicted proteins | sample 5400611 | NCBI WGS metagenome assembly WNGJ01 (sample SAMN13153375, study PRJNA577476) | soil metagenome | isolation source: 40 cm soil or saprolite under Garry oak tree replicate 1 | place: USA:California | collected 2016-06-15
ATCGTGCCGCACTACGACGACCCGCACACCAACGTGATCATGGAACCGGGGATGACGTTCACCATCGAGCCGATGCTCACCCTGGGCACCATCGACTACGACATCTGGCCGGACGGCTGGACGGCGGTGACCAAGGACCGCAAGCGCACCGCGCAGTTCGAGCACACGATCCTCGTCACCGAGGACGGCCACGAGATCCTGACGCTGCCGTAAATGGCGGACTTCGCGTTCGACGAGGACAGCAGGGTCGTCGCCGCCGGGTCCGAGGGTGCCTTCACGGCCGCGCTGACCGGCCGGTGGAACGGGACCGCGGGCGCGGTGAACGGCGGGTACATGCTGGCCATCTGCACCCGCGCGCTCGCGCTGGCCATGCCGTTCCCCGACCCGGTCGTGGTGTCGGGCTTCTTCCTGCGGCCGGGCACGCCCGGGTCGGCCGCCGTCACCACGTCGGTGATCCGCAGCGGCCGGACGACGGCGTTCGGCGAGGCGGCGCTGACCCAGGACGGCAAGGACGTCATCCGGGCCACGGCCGCCTTCGCCCGGCTCGGCGGCGGCACCGGCACCGGGCAGGATGGGCCGGTGTTCCTGGACGGCACGCCGCCCGCCCTGCCGCCGCCTGCGGAGTGCGTCGGCGTGCCGGTCGGCTCGTTCGGGCTGGCGAGCATCGCCGAGCGGATCGAGTTCCGGTCCGCCGAACTCCCCGGCTGGTTCCTCGGCCGCCCCTCGGGCCGCCCGGCCAGTGAGTTCTGGATGCGGTTCGCCGACGGCAGGGAGGCCGACCTGCTCTCGCTGCCGCTCCTGGTCGACTCGACCGCGCCCTCGGTGCTCGAGCTTGGCGCGGGTTCCACGACCATCCAGCTCACCGTCCACCTGCGCGCCCATCCCGCGCCCGGCTGGCTGGCCTGCCGGGCGACCACCCGCTTCGTCAGCAACGGCTACCACGAAGAGGACTTCGAGGTCTGGGACTCCGCGGGAACCCTGGTCGCCCAGTCCAGGCAGCTGGCCCTGATCCTGCCCGTAGCGAGCTAGACGCCGGTAGGCGCGGCTAGGCGTCGCGCCTGCGGAACAGGACCCCGCCCACGATCAGCAGGATGGCCGTGTAGACGGCGAACACGGTGAACTGACCCCACGGCGAGAACAGGTGCGAGTCCTGCGGCGCCATCGTGGCCGTTATCGCCCCGCCCGCCGAGTCCGGCAGCCACCGCTCGATGTCGTTGTACCAGTTGGACGGCAGCAGGTGCGCCAGGATCGGGATCACGAACAGCAGGCCGATGATCGAGGTGATCGTGGCCGCGGTGTGCCGGAAGATCGCCCCGGCCGCGAACGCGAACAGGCCCACTAGGGTGACGTACAGCGCACTGCCGATCACGGCGCGCAGCACGTCGTGCCCCGACAGCGAGGCGTTCGCATGCGTACTGGCCAGCAGCGCCTGACCGAGGAAGAACGCGATGAAGGCCGCCACCAGCGTGACGACCAGGGCGACCACAGCGAAGACCAGCGCCTTGGCGGCATACACGGTGGCCCGCCGTGGCATCGCGGTCAGCGAGGTCCTGATCATCCCGGTGGAGTACTCGGCGGTGAGCACGATCGCGCCGAGCACCACGATGACGAGCTGCCCGAGGTAGAAGAGGCCGGCGATGCTGACCTGAGTGGCGTCGAAGGTGGCCCGGTCGGCCGCCGAGGTCTGGTTCCAGTTGGCCGCGGTGCCGGCGCAGATCGCCGCGCCGATCCCGATGCTGATGGCCAGCAGGACCAGCAGGGTCCAGTAGGTCGAGCGGACCGAACGGATCTTGGTGAACTCCGAGCGCAGCGTCCCGCCGAACCCGGCCCGGCCGGACGGCGGGGGCAGGGTCGGAGCCTGCCTGGTGGTGACGGCGGCCATGTCAGATTCCCCCTTCGCTGCCGAGCTGCCCTTGCGCCACGAGCTGCTGCTGCTGCGCTGGCGGCTGTGCCTGCCCCGGCTGGGCGTGCCCCGGCTCCTGGCCCTCGCCCCGGTATTCCACGCTGTCCGCGGTCAGCTCCATGAAGGCCGCCTCGAGTGAAGCCCGGACCACGGTCAGCTCGTGCAGCCGCACGCCGCGCTCGAACGCGATGTCGCCGACCTGCGCCGCGACCAGGCCGGACACGATCAGCGCGCCGTTGGCGCTGGTGACCGCGCTGCCTCCCGCCTCGGCCACCGCCTTGACCAGCAGGTCAGGCTGGGGCGTGGCCACCCGGACGGTCTGGCCGGAGCTGCGGGCGATGAACTCTTCCATGGTGCAGTCGGCGAGCAGCTGGCCGCGGCCGATCACGACGAGCTGATCGGCGGTGTGCTCCATCTCCGACATCAGGTGGCTGGACACGAACACGGTGCGGCCCTCGGCCGCCAGCGCCTTCATGAAGTTGCGGATCCACAGGATCCCCTCAGGGTCCAGCCCGTTGACCGGCTCGTCGAACATCAGGATCTTCGGGTCGCCGAGCAGCGTGGCCGCGATGCCGAGCCGCTGGCTCATGCCGAGCGAGAATCCCTTGGTCCGCTTGCGCGCCACGTCGGTCAGGCCGACCAGTTCCAAGACCTCTCCCACCCGGCGCCTGGGCAGGTTATTGGTCTGGGCCAGGCAGAGCAGGTGGTTATAGGCCGAACGGCCGCCGTGCACCGCCTTGGCGTCGAGCAGCGCGCCCACCTCGCGCATCGGATTAGCCAGGCTGGCGTAGCGCTTGCCGTCGATGGTGACGGTACCCGCGTTCGGGTAGTCCAGGCCGAGTATCAGCCGCATCGTGGTGGTCTTGCCCGCCCCGTTCGGGCCGAGGAAGCCGGTGACCTTGCCCGGCACCACATCGAATGACAGGTTGTTGACGGCGAGTTTCTCGCCGTACCGCTTACTGATCCCCCGTACTTCAATCATCGGCGAATGAGTCCTCTCTGGTGGCACGTCGGAAAGTGCCCCCGTGACTCGTTCAGCCTATTACTTCGACATTGCGGGCCGATGAATTACGAGCTGACGATTTGCTGAGCGCCGACCGGGGATTGGCTGGGGCCCTGTTGGACGGGGTCGCGCGGGCGTGCAGGCTGATCGAGTACCCGGCGCCGTGGCCGCGCAGCCGGTGCCGCTCGCCGTGCACCCGGGTCGATCCCGGGCGCAGCACCGCGCTGCCGGGCGCGCCTTCGGTCGCCTCCCCCGCGATCATCGTGGCCACGTCGCAGTCACAGTCCTGGCCGAGGCTCTGCTGGCCGGCGGGGGCGGGCGGCAGGACCACGAGCCAGGCGCCGTACTCCGGCTGGTCTTCGATCTCGATTCGCACCGAACGGTCCGGGTCGAAGCGCACCCGCCCCCACCAGCGCTCCGGCGAGGCGGCGAGCACCCGCAGGTGGCGGGCCAGCGTGCCGAGCGTGGGCCTGGCCCCAGCCTGCCCGGGCGTTCCCGGCCGCGCCGGCTGGGCGGGGATGAGCAGGCTGGCCTCGGCCAGGATCGCGATCTCCGGGGCAGCGGACATGTCTGCGGTCAGTTCTGCAGTCAAGGGAAGTTCCTTCGCGGGTTCTCCGGCACCGGCCCGAACGGGGGCGCCGACGGCGACAACGGTCAGCTGGGGTCGTTGTCAGCAACAACACGAAGGACAGAGCACGCGCGCGAGCATCGCGGTGACACCGGAGTGGTCACCGTGACGGCGGACTGCGCGGCCTGACATGCGGGATAGCTTACACGGTGAGTGACCGCGCGTCGTCACATTGAGGTATCGGTTAGCGTTCGACGCGCTGAAGCGCGGACCGGGCCGCCTCGGCGCTGACGGTTTTCTCCCCGGCCGCGGCATCAGGGTTCCAGGCGGCGGCGCACAGCGCGCGCAGCCCGTCGATGCGCTCGCCGCCGCCGTCCAGCTCCAGCCGGTCTCCGCGCATCCGGGCCGTCCAGCCCCGGCAGCTGTACGCACCGTCTTCCGCGCTGACCTCCGGATGCGGCTCGAGCAGGCCGGTCAGGTCCTCGGCCAGGTAGGTGGGGCGCTGCGACGGCGGCGCGGCCACGGCCTCGGCCGGGCCGGTGACCCCGGTCAGCACGAGCATGCTGTCCGTCCCGACGCGGTGGGCGCCCTCGATGTCGGTGTCCAGCCGGTCGCCGACGACGAGCGGATGCCTGGCGCCGGTCCGCAGCACCGATTCGTGGTGCAGCGGGGGCTCTGGCTTGCCCGCTACCAGCGGCTGCACCCCCGTCGCGGTCGCGACCACCTGGATCAGCGACCCGTTGCCGGGCTGGCGACCGCGGCGGCTGGGCAGCGTCAGGTCGCCGTTGGACGCCACGAACAGCGCGCCGGCGGCCACCGCGAGGCCGCCCTCGGCCAGCATCGAGTAGCTCACATCGGGCGAATAGCCCTGGACCACCGCCTGCGGCTTATCCGCCGCGGTGCTGACCGGGCGCAGGCCCCGCTCGCGCACCGCCATCCGCAGGCCGCTGCCGCCGATGACCAGGACCGGCGCACCGGCGGGCACACGTTCGGCCAGCAGCCGGGCGGCGGCCTGGGCGGAGGTCACCACGTCCTGCGGCGAGGCAGGCGCGCCGAAGCTCGTCAGCAGCGCGGCGATGGCGGCCGGGGTTCGGAAGGCGTTGTTGGTCACGTACGCCAGCCGCATGCCGGCCGCGTCGGCCTTGCGCAGCGCCTCGGCCGCGCCCGGGATGGCCGTGCCGCCCAGGTAGACCACCCCGTCCAGGTCGAGCAGGGCGACGTCGTAGGCGGTGTCGAGGGGTTCCTGGCTGCCACGCGGCCGCGCGCCCTCGGTCATTCGGTGCCCTCCCCGGCCGTCTTCCTGGCTCGCAGCGTGGCCCGTACCGAGCGCAGGGCCTCGGTGTAATGGGGATCGTCGGGCCGCATGGCGGCGGCGAGCGCGAGGTACTCGGCGGCGGCTGCGTGGTTCCCGCTCCGGGCCAGGGCGAGCCCGAGCCCGAAGTTCGCGTAGTCGTCCGACGGGCTCGCCTCGACGATCACCCGGAAGTTGTCTGCCGCCTCCTCGTACCGGCCCGCGTCAAACTGGGCCCGGGCCAGGGCCTCCCGGACGCTGCGTGACCCGGGCTCGGCCGCGGAGGCACGCTGCAGGACCTGCGCCGCGGCCGCCGGGCTGCCCCGGCCGAGCAGGTCCATGCCCCGGCGGTACCAGGCGTGCACGTCGTCCGCGGATCCTCCCGGAAGGGGCTGGCCAGGGACGTTTTCCTCCGGATGGGAATCCCCGCTAGCTGCTGATCCTTTTGACATTATGTGCAGACCCTTCCGTCCAACTCTGGTTCCGGTCTCGTGCTGGCACCCTTCCGCGGCATCCGTTATGCCCGTGACCGGGTGAGCGGTATCGCAAACGTCACATCACCACCGTACGACGTGATTAACGGCGGGATTCTCGATCAGCTGCGGGCAGCGGACCCGCACAACGTGGTCCGTCTCATCCTGCCAGGCCAGGACGCGGACGCGTACAAGACTGCGGCGGGCCTGCTGCGCGAGTGGCTGTCGGCGGGCGCGCTCATCCGGGACCGGATGGCCGCCCTGTACATCTACGAGCAGCACCTGCCCGCCCTGCCCGGGCGGGACGACTCGTCGTGCCTGCAGCGCGGCATCATCGGCCTGGTCCGCCTCGGCTCGCCGGAATCGGCGGGCATCCTGCCGCACGAGAATGTCATGCCGGGCCTGGTCGCCGGCCGGCGCGAGCTGATGGCGGCGACCCAGGCGAACTTGGAGCCGATCTTCCTCATCTACGACGGCGGGCAGTTCCCCGACGCCACGGACACCGATGCCATGCCCACCGCCACCGAGGTCATGGACGGGGTCGCGGACGAGCGCGCGCCGCTGGTGTCGATCACCACCGAGGACGGCATCACCCACCGGCTGTGGCGGCTGGGCGATCCCGGCGAGCAGGCCGCGATCGCCGCCGACCTGTCCGGCCGCCGGGCGCTGATCGCCGACGGGCATCACCGGTACGCGGCCTACCTGCAACTGCAGTCCGAGATGCGCGCGGTCGGCCTGGGCACCGGGCCATGGGACTACGGGCTGGCGTTCCTGGTTGACTCGGCGGCCTACCCGCCCCGGCTGGGCGCCATCCACCGGGTGCTGCCCGGCCTGCCGCCGGACCGCGCCGCCGAGCTGGCCAAGGCCGCGTTCACCGTGCAGGACCTGCCGGCCGGCCTCAGCCTGGACGACGCGCGGCTGCGGCTGGCCGAGGCCGGCCGGGAGGGACCCGCCTTCCTGCTGGCCGGCGGCCCGGTGTTCCGCCTGCTCAGCCACCCGGACCCGGTTCAGCTGGCCGCCTCGATGCCGGCCGGGACCTCGGCGCCCTGGCAGGGCCTGGCCGCCTCGGTCATGCAGCAGCTGCTGCTCGGCCGGGTGTGGGGCGTCACCGACAGCGAGCAGGACGTGCTCATCGATCACAACGCGGCCGACGCGGTGCGGGCGGTCACGGGCGACGCCACCGCGACGGACATCGCCGAGCGGGGAGCGGGCGCCGCCCCCGCGGCCGGGGGTACCGCGGTGATCTGCAACCCAGCTTCCTTCGAGGCCGTTATCGGCATCGCGGCCCACGGCGAACGGGTGCCGCGAAAATCCACCTCGTTCGGCCCTAAACCGCGCACCGGCCTGGTCCTGCGCACGTTCGGCCCGTCCGACTGACCAGCGGTGGCGCGGCTGCGGGACAATAGGCGCGTGACAGACGGAATCGGAGCGACGGGAGTCACGCCGCTCGGGCACGAGGTGTTCCAGATCGATACCCGCATGGGGGGGTACGACGGGATCACCGCCGGCTACCTGATCAGGGGCGACCGGCCGTGCCTGGTGGAAACCGGGACCGCGCCGTCGGCACCGGTGGTCCGTGACGCCCTGGCCGCGCTCGGGATCGGCCCCGGCGACCTCGCCACCGTCGTGGTCACGCACATCCACCTCGACCACGCGGGCGGCGCGGGCGACATCGCCGCGATGTTCCCGGCGGCCCAGATCGCCGTGCACCAGCGGGGCGCGCGGCACCTAGCCGACCCGAGCAGGCTCATGGCCGGCGCCCGGATGGTCTACGGCCGGGCGCTCGAACGGCTCTTCGGCGTGCTCGCCCCGGTGCCCGCCGAGCGCATCGTGGCCCTGGACGACACGGGCACCGTCGATCTCGGCGGCGGCCGGCGCCTGGACAGCCACTACTCCCCCGGCCACGCCAAGCATCACGTCGGCCTGGTCGACTCCGACACCGGGGACCTGTACGTCGGCGACGCGGCCGGCGTCTACCTGCCGGACACCGGGGACGTCAGGCCGGCCACGCCACCGCCGGACTTCGACCACCAGACCGCACTGGCCTCGATACGCAAGTTCGCCGCGCTGCGCCCGTCCCGGCTGATGTTCAGCCACTACGGGCCGGTCGACGAGGTCAGCGAGACGCTGGACCGGTCGGCGGAGGAGATCAACGTCTGGGTGGAGGAGACCCGGCAGGCGCGCGCGGCGGGCTTGGACCTCGACCACGCCCTCGCCATGGTGCGCGACCGCACCATGGACCGGTACGCGGCGGCCAGCCCGGATGCCGACCCCGCCCTGGCGGAGAGGTTCGAGCGGGTCAGCAGCGCACGCGGCAACGTGGAAGGCATCATGCAGTGGCTCGACAAGACCGAGCAGGCCGCCAGCTAGCCTGTTACCCGTGCGGACCGCTCAGTCGGGGTGAGAAGCGGTCGGGTTCTCTTCGCTGACGCTTTCTATGTCGAGGTCGTCCTCGCCGGAGTCATCGTCATCGAGATGGTCGGCTTCGACGTCGGCGTCCTGAAGGTCGCTGCTTTCTGGGTCGAGGTCATCCGGCTCGTGCTCTTCGAGGTCCTCATCTTCGAGGTCCTCGTCTTCGAGGTCGTCGAATTCGATGCCGTCGAGCTCGTCGAGGCGTTCAGCCGCGTCGGTCTGACCTTGGGGGTCCGCTTCGGCGGCCCGGACGAACGCGTCCCGGGCCTCGTCCACGCGCCCGGCCGCCAGCAGGGCGTCCGCGTAGGCGTAGAACAGCCGCGCCGACCAGGGCCGCAGGCGGCCGCTGGCCAGCTCAGGCACCTGCAGGGCCAATACGGCGGCGTCGGGCAGGCCCTGGTCACGGCGGATGCCGGATTCGACGATCCGCAGCTCGATCTGCGTAGCCCGGTCGAGGTCCGCGGGGTTGGCCTCCCGCACCAGCGCCAGCGCCCGGTCCAGCCGGCCGAGAGCTCGCTCGCAGTCGGCCATGATCGGCAGGTAGTCGTCCCGTCCGGTCATGCGCCGCGCGGCGCGAAGCTCCGACAGCGCCTCGGCCCAGCGCCCGGTCTGGTAGGCGGCGATGCCGCAGGCCTCCCGGACCACGCCGACCCGCGCGGCCAGCCGCTTGGCGGCCTGCGCGTAGGCGCGGCCCTGCTCGGGATCATCGGCTAGCTCGGCGGCTACCAGGTAGCGGGCGACGATGTCGGCTAGGTCGTTCGGCAGGCTATTCAGCTGGGCCCGCGCCTCGGGATCGAGCTGCTCGGGAGTGATCGAGTCCGGAAGCTGCGGTCCGGGCTCGCGAGGTGGCCTGGCTGGCGTCTCGTCCCGGCCGGCCCAGGTGCGCCCGGCACCCGGGCGCTCCCTGCTGCTCCCAGCGCGGTCCCTGTCCCAGGCCCGGTCACTGCCCCGCGCCCGGTCGCCGCTTCGCGGCCGGTCGCTGCCCCCAGCGCGGTCGCCGCTCCTGGAGCGGTCACTGCTCCTGGGGCGGTCACTGCCCCCGGCGCGGTCGCCGCTCCTGGAGCGGTCACTGCCCCCGGCGCGGTTGCCGGTCCTGGGGCGGTCGCCGTCCCGGGTGCGGTCGCCGGTGCCGGCCCGGTCCCTGTCCCAGGGGCGGTCACCGGTCCTGGCGCGGTCGCGGCCTGGACGCTCCCCGCCGCTCCGGCTGGGTTCGCTGCTCCGGGCGCGGTCGCCGCTGCTGGTCCGGTCCGACCACGTCGACCGGTCGCGGCCGCCGTCGCGCGCGGGTCCTACCGACCGGTCACGAGGCGGCCTCCAGTCGGTGTCGCCGCGACCGCGAGCGGGCCGATCCGACGGGCCATCGGCTCTGGGTCGCTGACCGCCCGACCGGGGCGCGCCACGGTCGGCGTCGTCCCGGCGCGTGCCGTACGAGCGCGTCCCTGCCGAACCTGCGCCCCGGTAGCCGCCGCTGGCGGGACGCGTCGTACCAGGTTCGCTCGACCAGTGCGTCCGGTCGGCTGGCGCCGATCCGCCGTCGCGGGGAGCGGTTGCACTCCGGCCAGTTGTACCCCGGCCACGGGCACCGTCACCATCGGCGGCCCGGCGCGGAGCGGTCCCGGTCCCGGTCCGGGTGCCGCGACGCGAGTCTCCGCCTCCCGCGGGCCGTCCCGGCCGGTAGCCCGACGAGGTCCTGGCCGCCCCGCGGGACTCGCCATCTTCGCCGGTACGGCCGGTGCCCCTGAAGCCACCGCCTGTCCTGGGGACGCTTGTCCGTCGTGGCGGGTCACCCGGGCGCGCGGCCGGGCTGCGGCGTTCTCCGGAAGCCCAGTTGTCCCCCCGCGTGCCGCTGTCCGCGGCACCTCGAGGGCTCCGGCTGAAGGGACGCGAGCCCGGCTGGGAGGATACGCCCCGGCGAGGCGAGGGCTCTCGCCTGCCGTCGGCGGCCTGGCCGGGACCATCCCGGCGGATACCGCGGTCGGCGGTGCCGCCACGGCGGTCCTGGGAAGCGCCGGTACGCCGGTCCGGCCCGGTTCCCGTGCGCCGACCTTGGCTGGCGCCGGAACGGCGCTCCTCGGGAGCGCCCGCACGGCGGTCTTGGCTAGTGCCTGTACGGCCTTGGCTAGTGCCTGTACGGCGGTTCTGGGCGCCCGTGCGGCCGGCCTGGGGGGCACCGCGGGACGAGGTCCGGCCGGTCCCGCCGGTGCTGCCCGCGGTCCTGGCCCCACGCGACCCTGAGCCGCTTGTGGTCCTCGGCCCGCGCGATGTCCGCGGGTTCCCGCTTGCTCCCCGGCCCTTGGGCGTCCCGGGTCCCTCAGCCACGTTAATCAGCCTCCAGCTTCAACACTACCCAGACAAGCGAAGAGGGCCGCTCGACCATTACGGGAGCGACCCTCTTCAAACATGTCCGGCGGCGTCCTACTCTCCCACGCGGTCCCCCGCGCAGTACCATCGGCGCTGAAGAGCTTAACTTCCGGGTTCGGAATGGGACCGGGTGTTTCCCCTTCGCTATAACCGCCGAAACTCTATTGAGATGTC
>WNGJ01009853.1_pt1 | contig 10185 bp, 10 predicted proteins | sample 5400611 | NCBI WGS metagenome assembly WNGJ01 (sample SAMN13153375, study PRJNA577476) | soil metagenome | isolation source: 40 cm soil or saprolite under Garry oak tree replicate 1 | place: USA:California | collected 2016-06-15
AGGAAATCGCGGGATCAAAGCTCTCCAGCTGCGATGTAGGATTCCGTGGGTAAGCCTCGTGATATGTTTGATGCCTCGTCGCCGCAGATCACTATCGATGTGATGAAGCATTTCGATTGCATTTGTCCTCGACGTTACTGCGTAGCCTCGATCAAGAAGCCAATCGTCAAAGTTATCTGCAATCGACCCCAAGAGTGGTAGCGACGAATGAGCGCGGCAGGCCTTTGGGAAGAGAGTCGTAAGCATCCGAACCTCCGTATTCAACTGGATTAACCGCCTATGGCGGCCGGTCCGCATGCTACGCCGAAATGTGGAGTTACACGTGGCGGAAGGTCATTTTTGCGGGCTATCTGCTAAAGGACTGCACATTTCTGAAGTCTTACCATTACTTGACGCGCATGAGGATCAGGGAGCGCAGCACCTGTTGCGGGGTCAATCCGTTGCGACCGGTCCTGGGATTTGTCAGACCTCGTTCCAAATCGCGCCGTACGGCCTCGATCATCTCTTCGTGGTCGTCAATAAAATCGCAGATGGTCTGCAGAAGCGGCCCCAGCAGGATGCTCTGTTGCAGTAACTCCCAATCGGCGAAACTGATCTGCGGCTTCGCAGTTCTCGGCACTCTTTCAGTTCTCCGCTTTTTTCGACGCCTTGTCCAAAGCCTTGCGGTGGTTGATGACGCGATCAGGTTCCCTGACGCGGGCAACTTTGGCATCCTATCGTCACGCACGCCTCACTCAATAGATTTGTGGAATCTCAATATGCTAGTGGTGAACATTATCGGAGCAAAGATGGCCATCGCCATCATCTGCGGCCAAAGCACGTTTAAGCCGACACCTTTCAGGAAAACGCTCCGCAACACGACCTCAAAATAGCGCAGTGGATCCAGATAGCTCAGCCATTGCAGGACGCGGGGAATCCCAGTGATCGGAAAGCCAAAACCAGAAAAGACAATCGCGGGCTGCTGGAAAAAGAAGGCGGTTACCAGCGCTTGCTGCTGGGTCCTCGAGACGGTGGAGATGAACAAGCTAACGCTTAGCACGCATAGCAAAAAGAGGACCAGTCCGAGCCCCAATACCCAAAAGCTGCCGCGAAAGGGAATGCGAAACCAAAGAGTCCCGAGGGCGGCGATCAGCGCCCCGTCCGCAAGCCCGATCAGGAAGAAGGGAATGGTCTTGCCCAGAAAGAACTCCCAGCGTCGTATCGGGGTCACCATCACCTGTTCGAGCGTGCCGATCTCTCGGTCGCGAACGACAGCGAATGCCGTGAGACTCATTACCTGAATCAGAGCAAGAAGGCCGATGACTCCAGGAATGAAGTTCCAACGACTTTGCATGTCAGCGTTGAACATGGGACGCCGCTCCAGTTCAACACGCGGGATCCGGGCCGCCAGCAGCGGATTGGTGCGCTGCAGGAGCTTGTTTTCGTAGTTTCGCGCAAAATTATTTGTAATCTGGTTCACATAGCCTAAGGCAACCAGGGCGGTATTGGAATTGGTGCCGTCCAAAATTACTTGCAGCGGGGCCGCCTGCCCTTTGCGCAGATGGCTTCCGAAGCCGGGATGCACGTGGATAGCAAGAGCTACGTCCCCGCGATTGATGAGTTCACTCATCCGCCGGCGGTCGGAGGGGCGCGCAACAACATCGAAGTAGCGACTGGCGGAGAATCCGGCGATGAGATCACGGCTTTCCGGGGTATTGTCCAGATCAAGAACCGCAGTCGCAAGATGTCGGACTTCGAAAGTAATGGCATAGCCCATGAGTATCATTTGTATTACAGGAGGTCCGAGCAGCATGACGAGACTTCGTTTGTCACGAATGACCTGGATGAACTCCTTCACCACCATTTGCCGAATACGAGCTAACATCGCGCCACCTCAGTCCAAGGTCTTATGCAACACTCTGGTTGCGGAAATCCCAAGCACCATCGCAAAAATCGCAAGACCGATCAGATCTCCTTGAAGCAGGTCGACCGGCGTGCCTTTCAGAAAGAGTTTTTTCAGAATGCTGACGTAGTAGCGAGCCGGAATCATAAACGTGACTGCGCGGACAGTTAGCGGCATCTGATCGATGGGGTAAATAAATCCAGAAAGAAGAAATGCCGGCAGAAACGTGCTGATCAGGGCAATTTGGCTTGCAGCCAATTGGGTCTTCGCCACCGCGGAAATGAGATATCCCATTGCCAATACCACGGTCAGGAACAACGCGGAACTAAGTAACAGGGTGCTCCAGCTTCCCCGGAAAGGCACGCGAAACCAGCAGAGGGCGATAGCGGTACACAGCGCGGCATCAAGCAAGCTGATCACAAAATACGGTGCCAGCTTGCCAACCATGATCTCCCACGAGCGGAGCGGAGTGGAGATGAGCTGCTCCATGGTTCCGCGTTCCCATTCGCGGGCGATCGTGAGTGAGGTCAGAAAAGTCCCGATGACCGCCATAACCAAGGCAATCACGCCGGGAGCAATAAAGGCCCTGCTCTCCAGATCCTCGTTGAACCAAGTGCGAGCGTCCACACTTAGTGGAAAGTGAGCCGCGGGCAGACCTTGACGGCGTGACCAATCAAGTTGTACATCAGAAGAAAAGCCACGCACCACGGTTTCACTGTAGCTGAAGCCCAGGTTGGCAGTGTTATCGTCGATCGCATCGACGATTGCTTGGACGCTAACCGGACCACCGGCGTTCAGTTTCTCTGAAAAATCCGGCGGGATGACAATGGCAATCTTACAATGTCCTTCATCTATGGCCCTCAGCAGAGCTGGGTAATTGTCAACAGTACCCGTCACATTGAAATATTCGGAAGACTGGAATCGTTTTAGCAGGTCCTGGCTTTGCTGGCTGCCTTCGCGATCGAACGCATAGAGCGGAAGAGCCTTCGTGTCCAAGGTGACACCGTATCCGAACATCAGCATCAGGATGGCTGGCATGAGTACCACGATGGCCAAGCTGCGACTGTCGCGCAGGATTTGAATAACTTCCTTACGAGCTACCGCCAGGATCCTGTGCCCGTACATTGCTGGTTACTCCTTGCCTGCCGCGGTATGCCCGGCGGTCAGCGCAACGAAAACATCTTCCAAGGTTGGCTGGATTTGCTCCACTTTCGTAACAGCTATGCCGCGCTCCACAAGATGTTTGCGGACAACGGGGATGGCTTCCTGAGCGTTGGATACAATCAAATGTAACCCGCTGCCGAAAACTACTGCGTCGAGTACACCAGGGGTCGTTCGCAAGCTTTCCAATGCCGGCCCGAGTGGGTCACATTCAACAGACAAAAGTTCACCTTTGATGGAGCGTCTCTTAAGTTCCGCAGGTGTGCCCAAGGCCACGATCTTCCCGCGATTGATCAGCACCAGCCGATGGCAGTATTCAGCCTCGTCCATGTAGTGAGTGGTGACGAAGACCGTGGTTCCTTCCCCCGCTAGCTGATCAATGAGGTCCCAGAATCGCCGGCGGGAGATGGGGTCAACTCCCCCGGTGGGCTCGTCCAGGAACAAGATCGAAGGGCGATGGAGCAACGCACACCCAAGTGCCAACCTCTGTTTCCACCCCATTGGCAAGACTCCGGTGATGTCTGCCTGACGTTCGGAGAGGCCTGCCATCTCCAGAGCCCATCCTATACGCTCCGAAATCGACCGCGTCGGCACGCTGTACATCCCTGCAAAGAATCGAAGGTTTTCGATCACCCGGAGGTCGTTGTACAGAGAGAATTTCTGCGACATGTAGCCGATCGCCTGCCGCACCGCTTCTGGTTGAATGGCAACGTCCAAGCCCGAAACCAGAGCCCGTCCCTCGGTCGGACGCAGCAAACCGCACAGAATGCGAATAGTGGTCGACTTTCCCGCGCCATTCGGCCCAAGAAAGCAGAAGATCTCCCCACGCCGGGCTTCGAAGCAGAGGTGGTCCACAGCCACGAAGTCCCCAAAGCGCTTCACCAAGTTCTCTACCAGCACAGCTTGGCCGACATGATTCACGAATTGACCTCTGACATGTCGGCTTCGACAGTCGCGACCATTAGATCCTCGATGGTGGGCGTGATGCGAACAATGTCATCAAAAGGCAGCCCTGCCACTGTCAATTTTGTGCGCAATTCGGGTATGCGACGTTCCGCATCGTCCAGGACTAGATGCAATCCGTCCCCCACCAGAACTAGGCTGGAAACTCCTTCTGCGCGTTCCAGTTCACCGCGCAAGCGGCGAGCCGCAGAGGAAATCACCGCCACCACCTCCCCGGGCAGGTTCTTCTTAAGCTGAGAAGGTGTGTCGCAAAACAGCAATCGGCCCTTGTGTAGTAAGGCGACACGATGACAGCGCTCCGCCTCATCCAGATAGGCGGTAGAGGTGAGGATGGTGAGACCTTCCGTCGACAACGAATACAAGATGCTCCAGAAATCACGCCGTGAAACCGGGTCGACCCCATTGGTAGGCTCATCCAGCACGAGAATTTTGGGAGTATGGATCAAGGCGCACGTCAGGGCCAATTTCTGTTTCATGCCTCCTGAAAGCTGGCCCGCCAGGCGTTGCCGGAATTGCTGTAAGCCAGCCGCGGGGAGCAGCCGTGATGCGCGTTCCTCCCGATCTCGACCCCGCACGCCGAATATGTCGGCATAGAACCGAATGTTCTCGTCTACGGTCAGATCTTCGTATAGTCCAAATCGTTGCGGCATGTAGCTGATGTTATCTTTGACTGCATCGCCTTCTCGCACGACGTCCCAGCCAGCGACAGTGGCGGTTCCTTCGTCAGGTGTCAACACCGCAGCAAGCATACGTAAAGTTGTAGACTTGCCTGCGCCGTCCGCACCGACCAAGCCGAAAATCTCGCCAGCCTTTACGGTAAAACTAAGATGGTCGACAGCGCGGATGCCAGGAAAGTCCTTGACTAAACTGCGCGCAACGATTGCCGCACCGCTCTGGTCTTCACTGCTTTTCACTATTGTTGACCCCCCGGGCTAGCGCTTGCTCTGCATCGGTTCCCTTACGGGTTGCAATTTGTTTGCAGTCGGAGCGTGTAGCTTCACGCTCGTGATGTTGCCCGAGGACACCAGTTCGTAATCCCGCGCTTCGGGCAGATCTACAACCAAACGAGTCACCGGTGGATCGGCACGGTACAGAGCTATCCGCACGGCGTTCACGTCGGTGGTTTTGACCGGGATAAGCTTTGGCGCGCGATTCCAGATCGCGTTGGGTAAATCGATCACCACGCGGTCCGGGTTCTTCAGTTTCATGGCTTCGGACTTCATCGGGCTGCTGCCGTCGATCTGGATCTCGATGCCATCCGGTCCTTTGGTGACATCGACAATGCGCACCTGTACGGGCTGCCGCAGCGTCGCCGGCTGCTGCAGAGTGGGCTGCACGTGTTCAACAGCCTCGATCTTAGCCGCCATTGGTCACGACCACCCCGGGAGACGATTCAAGGACAGCGTCCGCAGGCATGCCCGCCTTTAATTCGTGCTTAGCGTTGGGAAGATCGATCTTGATTTTGTAAACCAGGGTCACACGTTCCCTTTCAGTTTGGATACTCTTGGGGGTAAATTCAGCAACGGACGAGATGAAGGACAACCGCCCCATATAGATTTTCCCTGGATACGTATCCGTCGTGACTTGCACGGTCTGGCCTAACCGAATCCGACCTAAATCCGTTTCGTTGATATATCCTCGGAGCCACACGTCATCCAGATCTGCCATCGTTGCGATCGGCGTGCCCGGTGCTACGACCTCTCCTAACTCTGCCGGGCGGGTCAAAATCACTCCCGATGTCGGGGCCCGCAGCACGGTATAGCCCAGCTTGATTCGAGACAGTTGCTTATTTTCAAGGGCTTGCTTGACTGACTGACGATCAATTGCGATCTGCTCCTTGCGGTTACCCTCCGCCACTCCTTCATACATCTGTTTAGCGCGCTCATATGCGGCCTGGGCGCGCTTCAGGCCGGTGAGCGCAATATCGCGAGTCTCTGCTGAAATCGCATCTTTCCTGTAGAGATCTTCTTTGCGTTTGACATCAATTTTCTTCAATTCGAGGTCGGCCTCGGCATCGAGCATACTTTGCTGAGCAGCTTTTATATCCTGCGTTCGGGATCCCGCCTGGCTCAGCACGAGCTGGGCACTTCGTAGGTTCAGATTTGCATCGTCAGTGGCAACTTGCTGCCGGTAATCATCATCATCCAATCGCGCCAAAACCGTACCAGCTTCTACCCACTGTCCTTCCTGCACAGGCAATTCCTTAATGCGCCCCTGGACTTTGAAGCTCAAATCGCTCTCGTGCACCTCAATATTTCCAGACACCTTCAGCACATTCCTGGCCGGCTGCTTACGTAAATGGGCTGGCAAATATGCGATAGCTACCACGGCCGCAGATGTCACAATTACGGCTGTCATCAGTTTCTTCATAGAAGCCGCCTGTAAAGGCTTGCTGCCTTACTCAATGTAAAGTTCGACTGAATCCGGGTATCAGTGTCCCAGAAAGCGGTCGTAGTTCTTCTCTGTGCCCCCCAAGGCTCGGGCGAGCGCAATCTTAGCGTCGACGTGCCGAGTCAGGGCCGTGACCCGATTTTGCTGCGCCCGGGAGAGAGAATCCTGAGCCGTGGTGACCTCGATATTGTTCGTCGCTCCAGCTTGAAACCGGACACGCGCCAGGTCCAGTTCTTGCTCGGCCAGCGTCAATCCGTCTTGCGCCACCTGAACCTCATTGTTCGCCGAGTCTAGGTTGAGGATTGCCTCCAGCAAATCTTCCTCAATCTGCAAGCGCAGGTCCGCAAGCTGCCTGTTAAGACGTTGGAGCCGGCTGCCGATTTCCTGCAGCTCTCCTTCACGATCTCTATCGAAGATGGTCAACTTCAGTACTCCTTCCAGGGCACCAACGGTGCTTATCCCAGAAGATGTGCGGCCGTTTGCTCCGTAGTTTCCGCTTACACTGATTCGAGGCAAAGACCTGGCCCGAGATGCTCTTTGCAGTTCTTGTTGTTCCTCACGCTGGCGTACTACCGATAAATAGTCGGAACGGTCGGCCAAAGCCGTATTCACAGCCTCCGCTATTTCGGGACGCTGAACAGGTCTGAAGTCCAGCGTTTCAGCCAACTCCAACGGTGTTCCAGGATCCAAGCCGATGTTTCGTGCCAAGACCAACAGTGTCTGCTTGGCTGTGTTTCGCGCAACCAGCAGAGCTTGCTGATCATTGACAAGCTGCACCTTTGCACGGAGCACGTCCAGACCGGTCGCGGCACCGGAATCATGTTGATCGTTCGCTAGCTTCAACAACGCTTCTGATCGGGTGACTCTTGACTGGGCCGAATCCACGAGGGCCGCTGCGGATTGAGCGTTCAGGTAGAGAGAGGCCACCACGCGGACCACCAAGTCACGGCTATCCTGGTAGTCATCGCGCGTTGCGTGTTCGCGTTGCTGACTAGATTTCCACCTGTAATAGGCTTGAAAGTCCAAAACCGGCTGGTCTACATACACGCGAAAGTCATAAGGTGCAAAAGGACCGACGGCGGGATTTACATTTGGAATATTGAGCCCCAGTGCGGCTAAGTTGATTTTCTCAAGAGTAAGCGAAGTCTCGATGTACGACCTGGGTAGGAGATTCGAAAAGAGCCGCTGGCTCGTTCCTGCCGCTTCCCCGGTCTTGGTTTCCGAGATGAGGACGCTGAGGTTTGCTTTCAAACCCAGTTGAATCGCGTCCTTCAGAGTCAGCCGGAAGGGCTGCTGTGCCTGGGCAAAGCTTGATATCACATCACACGCTAGCACGATCGCAACCATCAACGAAGACCGCATTTCGCACCTCGTCGTGAGATTATCCCGAAGACGGTTCTGGAAGCCCAAATCATTCATGAGGCCTTAGCCCTGTTCTCCGAAGCTTCTGCATCCCACTGGTAAAATACGCGGGCAGTAGCATCCTTGGGCGAACGCCAAGTGGCCGGGTTGTATGACGAGACATAGGGCTCCAGCTTCTTGCTGATTTCCCGGAAGAGAGGGTGGTCGCGAATATTGTCCACCGCGGCACCAGCATCGCCGTCAGTCTCAAACAAATGGATATAGAGGTCTTCTAGCACGTACAAACTGCGGTGACGAATGCCCGCCAGCTTTGGCAGTTCGGTCGCATCGGATTCGGCAAAAATAGCCGCCACCTTTTGTTCGGCTCCCGGTTTGATACGTGCAACAATCACAGCACGTTTAGTCATCGTAATTTCTCCTGTCAAAGCCCCGACCTTCCCCGATCACAAGCGATAAGTCAAGCGGGACTGAACCACGGTGTCCGCGAGCTTCTCGTAAAATTGAGCGTTGTCAATCGCGACGGCGGCCTGTGCCGCAAACGCACTGGCCACCTCGAGGTCCCTGTCGCTGAATCCTGTCTTTCCTTTCTTGTTAATCACTTCGATGACTCCGATCACGCGATCACGGGAGTTGAGCGGAATCGCCAACACAGATCGAGTCGTGAATGCCAAAGCACGATCAATGGCATCGGAGAAGTGTGGGTCCTTGTGCGCCTGGTCGACAACCGCCGGCTTTTGATTCTTAAGCACCCAGCCCGCAATGCCCTTGTCCGCCGGCACACGGAGGGTCTTGATTTGGTCTTCAGTCTCTCCAACCGCGACTTCAAACGTCAGCTCGTGCTCGGCTTGGTCGTACATCAGCAAGGAAGCAGCCTCGGCTCCTAGCAAATCCGCGGCGGTCTGCATGATGGTCCGCAGCAACTCTGGGAGATTGAACATGGAGTTGAGTCGCACGCTGGAATCAATCAGAGCGCGGCGAATTCGCCGCTCTTCCGTCAGATCCCGTTTCAGCGCTTCCACTTGGTCGACGTTTTGTTTCACATTGCCCTCCTCATGGCCGACTCTTGGGGCACGAGCAAGGTGCCTTCAGGGGTCATATATTTCTCGATGAAATCAAGGTGATAATCACCACTACGGAAAACCGGATGAGCCAGCAACTCGAGATGAAAAGGTATAGTCGTCTTGACGCCCTCGCAAGCAAACTCGCCAAGGGCCCGCCGCATGATTTCGAGAGCATGCATGCGATCGTTACCGTGGACGATCACCTTGGCCAATAGTGAATCGTAAAAAGGCGGGATGTTGTAGCCGCTGTGCGCATGCGTGTCCACCCGGACTCTGGGACCGCCCGGCGGAATAAAACGTGTAAGCGTACCGCTTGCTCCCTTCCAGTTGTTCGCGGGATCTTCGGCGTTGACCCGGCATTCAATCGCGTGCCCGCGCGGTTTTATGTCCTGCTGTTTAACAGGCAAGGGCTCGCCCGCGGCCACCCGGATCATCAACTCCACGATGTCCAATCCTGTTGTGGTTTCCGTCACCGGGTGTTCGACCTGAATACGGGTATTCATCTCCATGAAGTAGAAGTTTCGGTCGCAATCCACCAAAAACTCCATCGTCCCCGCGCTCTCGTATCCGATCGATTTCGCGCCCGCTGCCGCGGCTTCGCCAATTCGCCGGCGCAGGTCTTCATCGATATAAGTAGAAGGGGATTCCTCGATTAGCTTTTGCTGGCGGCGCTGAATGGAGCAGTCGCGTTCACCCAGATAAACCACATTGCCGTGGCGGTCTCCCATCACCTGAACTTCAACGTGGCGCGCATCACGAATAAACTTTTCCAGGTAAACGCGGTTGTCTTTGAACACTGCCTGGGCGGTGTTGCGGACGTTCTCCAGCGCAGAGGCCAGTTCAGAGCGATTCCACACCACCTGCATGCCACGTCCACCGCCGCCGGCAGAAGCTTTCAAAATGATGGGGTAGCCAACCTCCTCCGACTTTTGCTGTGCCTCGTCGTAGTTGACCAGAGGCCTTTCGGTCCCGCCAGGCAGAGGCAGGCCCGCGTCGGCCATAAGTTTCCGCGCCGATGATTTGTCGCCCATCATTTCCATGACCTTGGGAGAGGGTCCGATGAAAGTAATGCCAGAATCCCGGCAGATCTCGGCGAAGTAGGTGTCCTGCGACAGAAACCCGTAACCGGGGTGCACACCTTCCGCTCCGGTCATCAGACAGGCATGGATGCTGGACGGAATATGCAAATAGCTGCGACTGGACGGTGCCGGTCCGATCAACACCGCTTCGTCGGCGAGTTCGACGGGGCGGGAGTCCGCATCCGCTTTGGAATAGATCTGAACCGTCTTGATGCCCATGTCGTGACATGTGCGGTTAATCCGTAGCGCGATCTCACCACGGTTGCAAATCAGAATCTTCTTAAAC
>WNGJ01033524.1_pt1 | contig 10185 bp, 12 predicted proteins | sample 5400611 | NCBI WGS metagenome assembly WNGJ01 (sample SAMN13153375, study PRJNA577476) | soil metagenome | isolation source: 40 cm soil or saprolite under Garry oak tree replicate 1 | place: USA:California | collected 2016-06-15
TGGCCACGTTGGTGCGCTTCTCCTTCCACAGCCGCTCGCGGAGCTGGGTCGAGGTGACGAACTTGCCCTCGCGTCCAGAGAAAGGCGAGACGTTGGAGGAAAAGAGCATGGACACCGTGGGCTCGTCGATGTGCATGACGGGCAGGGCCACGGGCTTCTCGGCGTCGGCGAGCGTCTCGCCGATCTCGACATTGTCCGTGCCCGCCACGGCCACCAGATCGCCCGCCGTCGCCTCGGCGATCTCGACCCGCTTGAGCCCCTCGTACCCGTAGAGCACGGTGATCTTGGCCGGTTCCGTGGAGCCGTCCCGGTGGACCACGGCCACCCGGTCGTACTGGCGCACCTTGCCGTTGACGATGCGGCCGATCACGAGCCGGCCAACATAGTCGTCCCAGTCGAGCGAGGTGGCGCGGAGCTGGAGCCCCATCTCGGGATCGAAGCGGGGCGGGGGGATGGTGTTGACCAGCGTCTCGAAGAGCGGGGCCAGCGTCTTCGAATCGTCGTCGAGGGAAAGCTTGGCGATGCCCTTGCGGGCGTCGGTGTAGAGGACGGGGAAGTCGAGCTGGTCCTCCGCGGCCTCGAGATCAATGAAGAGATCGTAGACTTCGTCGAGCACCTGCACGGCCCGGGCGTCCTGGCGGTCGATCTTGTTGATCACGACGACGGGGGTGAGGCCGGCTTCGAGCGCCTTCTTGAGCACGAAGCGCGTCTGGGGCAGGGGGCCTTCCGCCGCGTCCACGAGGAGGAGCACGCCGTCCACGAGGGTGAGCGTCCGCTCCACCTCGCCGCCGAAGTCGGCGTGGCCGGGGGTGTCCACGATGTTGATCTTCACGTCCTTGTAATGAATGGACGTGTTCTTGGCCATGATGGTGATGCCCTTCTCGCGCTCGAGGTCGATGGAATCCATGACACGCTCGACCACGTGCTCGTTGGCCCGGAAGATGCCTGACTGCCAGAGCATGGCGTCGACGAGCGTGGTCTTGCCGTGGTCGACGTGCGCGATGATGGCGACGTTGCGAATGTCGTGACGCTCTTGCATGTTTCCACTTTAGCATGGATTTTTCGAATGCCGCAGCGCGTTGACCTTGCTCGAAGCTTCATGCATGGGGCATAATGACGCCCTACCCCCGCTCGAGGAGGACTGCACTCGTGAAAATCCGACTGATGTTGCTGGCCGCGCTGATCGTCGCGCTCGCGGCGCCCACGGGCGCCTGGGCCCAGGCCCCCAAACCCGCAGAGCCCGAGAAAGGATCCTCGCGCGTGAAACAGACGGCCGAGATCACCATGGACAAGGGCGGCGTGATCAAGATCGAGTTCTTCCCCGAGGACGCGCCCAAGACGGTGGAGAACTTCGTCACGCTGGCCAAGAAGGGCTTCTACGACGGCCTGACCTTCCACCGCGTCGAGCCGGGCTTCGTGGTCCAGGGCGGCGACCCCAAGGGCGATGGCACCGGAGGCCCCGGCTACAAGATCAAGGCCGAGTTCAACAAGCAGCAGCACGTGCGGGGCGTGCTTGCCATGGCGCGGAGCCAGGACCCCGATTCGGCGGGCTGCCAGTTCTACATCACGCTGGCCCCCGCGCACTTCCTGGACGGCAAGTACACGGTGTTCGGCAAGGTCGTCTCGGGGATGAACATCGTGGACGGCATCAAGAAGGGCGACAAGATGAAGACGGTCAAGATCATCGACGCGCAATAGACATATGGCCTGGTCAGTCCTGATCAAGAACGGCACCGTGGTGGATGGCAGCGGCGCGCCTGGCGTCGCTGCCGACGTGGCGCTCGAAGGTGACCGGATTGCGGCCGTTGGTCCCGCTCTGACCGGCCAGGCGGCGCGGACCATCGACGCCAAGGGGCTGATGGTTGCTCCGGGCTTCATCGACATCCACTCGCACTCCGACCTCGTCTGAGGTCGTCGGGATGTGCGGCTTCTCGCCCGGCCCCATCGGGCAGGGACGTGAAGACGAGGTGCGCGACTGGATCGGGGGCATCGGCAGCAAGCCGCGTGTCAGCTGGCACAGCTTCGGCGAGTATCTCGATTCCGTGCGCGGGCTCGGCGTCTCCGTCAACGTCGTCCAGTTCGTGGGCCACGGCGCGCTGCGATGGGCCGCGATGGGAAGCGACAATCGACCGGCCACGCCCGACGAGCAGAAGAAGATGGAAGGGCTCCTCGCCGAGGCGCTGGAGGCCGGGGCCTGGGGCTACTCCACGGGCCTCGTCTACGCGCCCAGCGTGTACGGCTCGACGGAAGAGCTGATCGCGCTGGCCAAGAGCATGGCCAAGCGCGGCGGGCAGTACTTCTCCCACGTGCGGGGCGAGGCAGCCACCCTCGAGAAGGCCTACGAGGAGGCGATCCGCATTGGTGAGGAAGGCGGGGTGCCGCTGCAGATCGCCCACGTCAAGGCCTCGGGCCGGGAGAACTGGGGCAAGATGGAGCGGGCCCTCCGGATGATCTCGGACGCCCGCGCCCGCGGGGTGGATGTCACGGGTGACGTCTATCCCTATCCCGCGGGCAGCACCAAGATGGACAATCTGCTTCCGTCCTGGATGCACGACGGCGGCACGGCCAAGCTGCTCGAGCGGCTTGCCGATCCGGCGTCCCGCCGTCGCGCCGTCGCCGATTGCCTGATCAGCGGCGAGCGCTGGCGCACGGGCTCGGGCTCGTATGGCTGGGACGAGGTGATGGTGGCGACCTGCTCCAGGGAGGAGCTCGCGGGCAAGAGCCTGGCCGAGCTGGCGCGGCTCACGGGGCGCGAGCCCGCCGAGGCGATGATGGATCTCGTGCTCTCCGAGGGCGCGGGGGTGAGCATGGTCGGCTTCTCCCAGAGCGAGGAGAACGTCGCCATCGCCAGCGCCGATCCCCACACCATGATCGGCTCCGACTCGCTGTCGCTGCACGCGGGGCCGGGGCCGCATCCAGGCAAGCCGCACCCGCGGAGCTACGGGACCTTCCCGCGCGTCCTCGGCGTCTATTGCCGCGAGAAGCAGCTCTTCTCGTTCGAGCAGGCCGTGCACAAGATGACAGGCATGCCCGCGGCCAAGCTCCACCTCAAGGACCGCGGCATCGTCAAGACGGGCCATGCCGCCGACCTCGCGCTCTTCGATCCCAAGACGGTGCGCGACGCGGCGACGTTCCCGGATCCCCACCGCCATCCCGTGGGTATTCCCTTCGTCATCGTCAACGGACAGGTCGTGGTGGACGGCCCGCGTTACCACGCCGTTCCCGCCGGGCGCGTCCTGACGCGCTGACGCCGTGGGCCGCGCCGTCCGAGGCCGTCCACGGATCAAGCTCTGGGTGGTCTTCGGCGGTCGGGTCAAGTTCGGCGAGGGCCGCGCCGAGCTCCTGGAAGCGGTGGAGCGGCTCGGGTCGTTCAAGAAGGCCGTCGAGCGCATGGGCATGTCCTACCGGGCCGCCTGGGGCTATTTCCGAGAGCTCGAGCGCGCCGCCGGCGTCAGCCTCCTCGAGCGCCATCCCGGGGGCGGGCCTGCCGGCGGCACCCGATTGACCCCCGCGGGACGCCGCTTCGTCCGCCAGTATCGCCGCTTCAGCGGAGGCCTCGAGGCGCTCGTCGAGCGGCACTTCCAGAGGTCCTTCCGCTCGTAAGCCGTCTGACCTTGCCGCTTGAGCCGCCGCTTTGACCTGCCGCTTGAGCCGCCGCTTTGACCTGCCGCTTTGACCTGCCGCTTTGACCTGCCGCTTTGACCTGCCGCTTTGACCTGGTTGACGGCGGCCTCGCCGCCAACTATGCTTCTCGGAGCATATTATGTGGATGGATAGATCGTGATGGTGCGTCGGGTCTGTCTCCTGGTCCTGGCCGGGCTGGCCATGGCGGCTCCGGTCGCCTCTCGATCCAGCACGGTCATCGTCTCCACCACGACGAGCACGCAGGACTCGGGCCTCCTCGACGTGCTCGTGCCCATGTTCGAGAAGAAGAGCGGCATGAGCGTGAAGACGATCTCCGTGGGCACGGGCCAGGCCCTGGCCCTGGCCGCCCGCGGCGAGGCGGACGTGACGCTGGCCCACGCCCCGGAGCTCGAGCGTCGCTACGTCGCCGAGGGCAAGATGCTGAACCGTCGCCTCGTCATGTACAACGACTTCGTCATCATCGGGCCGGAAGACGATCCGGCGAGGATCAAGGGCATGACGAAGGCGGTCGAGGCGCTCAAGCGGATCGCGGAGACGCAATCGCGCTTCGTCTCCCGCGGCGACAGGTCCGGCACGCACATCCTCGAGCAGGGCCTGTGGAAGCAGGCGGGGATCGAGCCCCGGGGCGCCTGGTACATCGAGTCCGGCCAGGGGATGGGCCAGACGCTCGGCATCGCCAACGACCGGCGGGCCTACATTCTCACTGATCGAGGCACGTGGCTCGCCTTCCAGAAGCGCGTCAGCCTGCCCATCCTGGTCGAGAAGGACACGGTGCTCTTGAACATCTATTCGGTGATGGAGGTGAATCCCGCCAATGGCCCGCGAGTGAACGCGGCCGGCGGCAAGGTCTTCGCCGATTTCATGCTCGCGCCCGAGACCCAGGCCGTGATCAGGACCTTCGGCGTGGACAAGTTCGGCCAGCCGCTCTTCGTGCCCATCGCCGGCAAGAGCGACGCCGACTTCCGGTAGACGATCGTGGAGCTGATCTGGCAAGGTGTCCTCCAGGCCCTCACCCTCCTCGCAGGTGGCGACCGCCAGGTGTGGGAGATCACGTGGCTCTCCCTCCGCGTCTCCGCGACGGCCACCCTCCTCTCGCTCGTCTTCGGCATCCCGCTGGGCACGGCGGTCGCGCTCACTCGCTTTCCGGGGCGCGGCTTCCTGGTGAGCTTGATCAATACCGGCATGGGCCTGCCACCCGTGGTGGTGGGTCTCTTCGTGACCATCGTGCTCTGGCGCAACGGCATGCTCGGCGGGCTGGAGCTCCTCTACACGCCCACGGCCATGATCCTGGCCCAGCTCGTCATCGCCGCCCCCATCGTCACGGGCCTCACGCTGGCCGCCATCCAGCAGGTGCCCGAGCGGTTCCGTCTGCAGCTCCTCGCCCTGGGCGCCTCCCGGGCCCAGCTCGTGTGGACGCTGATCAAGGAAGCGCGGCTCCCCATGCTGGCGGCCGTCATGGCGGGCTTTGGCGCCGTCATCTCGGAAGTGGGCGCCTCGCTCATGGTGGGCGGCAACATCAAGGGCTCGACGCGGGTGCTCACCACGGCGACCGTGCTCGAGACGGGCAAGGGCAACTTCGACACGGCCATCGCCCTCTCGCTGATCCTCCTGCTTCTGATGTTCCTCGTGAACTGGGGCCTGACCTGGATTCAGCAGGGTCGCCGCGCCTGAAGCGAGGCTTCGGTATACTGAGGGTCGAATGAGTCGCGTCGCCGTTCTTCTGCTCACCCTCCTGCTCGCCCCCGCGCCAGCCACCGCCCAGGAGCTCGTGCTCTCCGTGGCCATCAGCATGAAGGAGGCGGTGGAGGAGCTCGGCAAGGGATTCGCCTCCGGGCGTCCCGGCGTCGTCCTCCGGTTCAACTTCGGCTCCTCGGGAGAACTTCAGAAGCAGATCGAGGCCGGGGCCCCCGTGGATCTGTTCATCTCTGCCGCCCAGCGGCAGATGGACGAGCTGGAGAAGACGGGTCTCATCGTTCCTTCGAGCCGGCGGGTGTTCGCGCGCAACGTCTTGACGGTGATCAAGCCCACGGACTCCCGCGTGGATGTCAACAAGCCGGCTGATCTTCTCGACGCCCGCGTCAAGCGCGTCGTGATCGGCAACCCGAAGACGGTGCCGGTGGGCCAGTACTCGGAGGAGAGCCTGCGGGCGCTCGGATTGTTGGAGCGAATCCAGCCGAAGCTGGTTTTCTCTGAGAACGTCCGCCAGGCGCTTGACTATGTAGTTCGCGGCGAAGTGGACGCGGGGTTCGTCTACACGACCGACGCCGTTACCCGTTCCACGAACGTCAGGGAGGCGTTCCGGCCTGCGGAGGACACGTATCGGCCCGTCGTGTACCCGGCCGCGGTGATGGCCACGTCCAAGCAGCGAAGCCTGGCCCAGTCCTACATCGACCTGCTGCTCAGCCGCGAGGGGCAGGCGGTGCTCGCGCGGCTCGGGTTCCAGCCGCCTCCCCTCGGCGCGCGGTGAGTCCTCAGAGCCTCTCGGCGCTTTGGCTGTCCGTCAAGGTCTCGATGGTGGCGACGCTCCTCGTGGCCCTGATCGGCATCCCGCTCGCCTACGTGCTCGCCCGCCGCCGGTTCTGGGGCCGCGCCGCCGTCGACACGCTGGTGACGCTGCCGCTGATCCTCCCACCCACGGTCACGGGTTACTACCTCATCGTGGTGCTGGGGCGCCGGGGCGTGCTCGGCGCGCCGCTCTACGAGGCGACGGGCTTCACCGTCGCCTTTACCTGGTACGCGGCGGCCATCGCGGCCACGGTCATGGCGCTCCCGCTCCTCGTGCGCACGGCCTCGGCCGCCATCGCCTCCGTGGATCGCGAGCTCGAGAAGGCCGCCTACACCCTCGGCCGGTCAGAGTGGCGCACCGCCCTCGAAGTGACGCTCCCTCTGGCGAGGAACGGTATCCTGGCGGGCCTCGTCCTGGCCTTCGCTCGGGCGCTCGGGGAGTTCGGCGCCACCCTGATGCTCGCGGGCAACATTCCGGGCAAGACCCAGACGGTGCCCCTCTCGATCTACACTGCCGTGCAGACGGGTGAGACCCACGAGGCGCTCCTGCTCGTCGCGCTGCTGACCGTTCTCTCGTGCGCCGTGCTCGTGGCCGCGGGCCGCCTCGGAGCGCGCGCGCAGTGAGCCATCGCCTCGAGGTCCGCCTCTACAGGCGCCTGCCCGGGTTCACGCTCGACGTCGAGTGGACGGGCGGCGAGGGAGTGGCCGCGCTCTTCGGCCCCTCCGGCGCGGGCAAGACGCTCACTCTCCAGTGTCTGGCGGGGCTCTTGCGGCCCGACGCGGGCCGGATCGTCATCGACGGCCGCGTGCTCTTCGATTCCGAGGCGGGAACCGACCTCCCGCCTCAGAGACGGCGGGTGGGCTACGTCTTCCAGGGCTACGCTCTCTTCCCGCATCTCTCCGTGGCCGACAACATCGGTTTCGGGCTGCGCGATCGCCCGCGCGCCGAGGCGCGGCGCCGCACGACGGAGGTGATCGCGCGCATGGGCCTCGAGGGGCTCGAGGGCCGGAGTCCGCGCGACATCTCCGGCGGTCAGCGGCAGCGCGTGGCCCTCGGGAGGGCTCTCGCCCCGGATCCGGCGCTCCTCCTTCTCGACGAGCCGCTGTCGGCCCTGGACGCCCCCCTCCGCAGCTCGCTGCGGGACGAGCTCCGGCAGATCCCGGCCTCGGAGCGCGTGGCGGGCATCGTCGGCATCCGCAATGTGCTGCACGGCACGGTGCTTAAGGCCACGGCGGACCGCATCCAGTTCCGCTGGCGCGAGCAGCTGCTGGAGGCCGTCAACTCGCCCACGCGCTCGTACCTGCCCGCGCCGGAGAGCTCGCTGGCCTTCTTCATCCGGCCGGAATACGTGCGGCTCATCCGCAAGGACCGCGGCACGCCGGATCCCGGGCATCACATGAACCTCATGGCGGGCCGGGTCGTCGGGGAAGCCGATTTCGGCACGACCTGGACCTTGTATTTCAAGCTCGACGCGCCGGGTGGACCCGCCCAGGGCGACTACGACCTCGAGATCGAGGTGCCGCGTCTCGTGTACGAGATCCTCGAGATCAGCCGAGACCGCCACTGGCAGCTCAGCATCCACCGCGGCTCCATCCACGTGCTGCCTTCCGCATGAATCCTGTCGTCGAGCTGGCGGGGATCAGCGTCGAGCGCGAGGGCCGCGTGGTGCTCGACGTGCCCGCGCTGACCGTGCGCCCGGGCGAGCGCTTTCAAGGCCTCGCCGTGAGCGCCGCGCAGGCGCTCGCGGTCAGGCGTCGCATGGCGAGCGTCTTCCAGGAGCCTTTGCTCGCCGACGCGACCGTCTTCGACAATGTCGCGATGGGCCTGCGCTTCCGCGGCGCCGACCGCGCGCGCATCGAGGCGCAGGTCGCGCGCTGGCTGACCCGCTTCGAGATCGCGGCGCTGGCGGGCCGCCAGGCGCGGACGCTCTCGGGCGGCGAGGCGCAGCGCGCGGCCCTGGCGAGGGCTCTCGTCGTCGAGCCCGAGCTCCTGCTTCTCGACGAGCCGTTCTCGGCCCTGGACGCTCCGACCCGGGAAGGCCTGATCGACGACCTCGGACGCGTGCTCCGCGCCGAGCGCATCACCACGGTGCTCGTGACCCACGACCACGAGGAGGCCATGGTGCTGGCCGACAGGGTGGGCGTGCTCTTCGAGGGCCGGCTCGTCCAGCTCGACCGCACCTCGCGCGTCTTCCGCGCGCCCGAGTCCGAGGCGGTGGCGCGCTTCGTCGGCATCGAGACCGTGGTCGGCTGCCGCGTGCTCTCCTCGATCGGTGGTGTGTCCACCATCGAGGTCGGGGGGCAGACCATGGAGGTCGAGCAGCGGGCCGAGCCCGGCGAGGAGGCGCGCCTCTGCCTTCGCGCCGAGGATGTCACGCTCAAGTGGGCTCCATGTGCGCGTCGCCGTTGACTGTGGCTTCCCGTTGACGGCTCTCGTGACGCACCGTGCCGTGGAGGAGCTGGGACTGGGCGAAGGGGTCGAGGTGACGGTGCAGTTCAAGGCCACCGCTCCTCATCTCTTGCTTCGCGGCAAGCCTTGACAGCGAAAACGTCCCGAGAGTATAAACGGGTCACCACGGCCGCAACCTCACCGCACAGGAGGTCCCAATGGCCGATTCGGAACCGCTGCTCGAGCGTCTCGCCGTCGAGAACCCCGAGTTCCGCAAGCTCCAGGAAGACCACGCCAAGTACAAGCAAGAGCTGGCCGAGCTCAACAGTCGCGGGTTCCTCACGGCAGACCAACAATGGCGCGTCAGCGAGCTCAAGAAGCTCAAGCTCATGGGCAAGGACCGGATGGAGTCGATCATCCGTCACGCGCGCGACGCCGCGCACGCCTGACCCGGAGCGACCGAGCTAGAGTCTCCATGTCGCCGTCCAGGGAGGTGCCAGGCTTTCGCGGCCTCTCCCACTTGAGCCCTTCCGGCGAGGCTCGGATGGTCGACGTATCACCCAAGTCGGAGACCGCCCGCGAGGCGGTCGCGCGCGTGGCCCTCAAGATGCGGCCGGCCACGCTCGCGGCCATCCGGGCGGGTGGCCTCGCCAAGGGCGATGTCCTTGGCGTGGCGCGCACGGCCGGCATCATGGCCGCCAAGCGCACCCCCGATCTGATTCCGCTCTGCCATCCCCTCCGCATCACCGGCGTCACCGTCAGCTTCACACTCGACGACAAGCGCTCCATTCTAACCATCGAGACTTGCGTGCGCACGGTGGACAAGACGGGCGTGGAGATGGAAGCGCTCACCGCGGCCGCCGTGGCCGGGCTCACCGTCTATGACATGGTCAAGGCCATCGATCGCGGCGTGGTGATGACGGGCCTCTGCCTCGTGGAGAAGTCCGGGGGCAAGTCGGGCGTTTGGCGACGGAAGAAGGCATGAAGACCGCGCTCGTCTACTCTGAGGAGTGGCGCCGGTTCGACTACGGGCCGGAGCACCCGCTGCGCATGGAGCGGCTGGGGCTGACGTGGCGGCTCATGGAGGCCTATGGCCTCACGGCGGGACCGAAGCTCAAGGTGCTCACGCCGGAGCCCGCCTCCGTGGAGGCGATCACGCGGTTCCACACGCCGGAGTACGTGGAGATCCTCCGGGCCGTGAGCGGCGGAGACTGGGTGCCACACGCCGCCGGCTACGGGCTCGGCGCCGGAGACAACCCGATCTTCCCAGGTCTCTGGGAGGCGGCCCAGCTCACCGCGGGCGGCTCGCTCCTGGCCGCCCAGCTCGTCCTCGACGGCGAGGCGACCCGTGCCTTCCATTTCGCGGGCGGCCTGCATCACGCCATGCCGAACCGCGCCTCGGGCTTCTGCTATGTCAACGATGCGGTGCTCGCCATCCAGGCCCTGCGTCGCAAGAACTGGAAGATCGCCTATGTGGACATCGATGCCCACCACGGCGACGGGGTCCAGTTCGCCTTCTACGGCGACCCGCACGTGCTGACGTTCTCCAGCCACGAGCGGGGCGACCGGCTCTTCCCGGGCACGGGCTTCGTCGAGGAGATCGGCGAGGGCGAGGGCCTCGGCTACTCCGTCAACCTCCCACTCCA
>WNGJ01011688.1_pt1 | contig 10183 bp, 7 predicted proteins | sample 5400611 | NCBI WGS metagenome assembly WNGJ01 (sample SAMN13153375, study PRJNA577476) | soil metagenome | isolation source: 40 cm soil or saprolite under Garry oak tree replicate 1 | place: USA:California | collected 2016-06-15
TCGGATCGAGCTGGTGTTCACGTCGCCGAACACGAGGTCGCCGTTGATCGCGGCACCCAATCCGCACGAGATGCAGAACTCGGCACCGGTGATCCCGATCGTGCCGGCGAAGTACGTCTTCGGAAGGCGCCGTGGCTTCGGGCCGCTGTTGTTGGTGTCCTGCGGCGCGGTACCGCCGCAGAACTCGCTGGGACCCCAGCCGTAATTCCCCCCCTTGACGATGAGGTTGATCTCGTCGTTACACGCGGGTCCGTTCTCGGTTTCCCAGAGCCGGCCGGTCTTCGGGTCGAACGTGAACCCGAACGAGTTGCGATGCCCGAACGACCAGATCCGACCATATGGGTTGCCGGCCGCTGCCGTCCCGTCCCGGTCGAGGCGCAGGATCTTTCCCCGGAGGTTCGCCGTCAGGTCCTGCGCGTTGGCGGCGTGGTGCCCCTCGCCGATCATCACGTAGAGCTTGTGGTCGGGACCGAACAGGATCCGACCGCCGTTGTGGTACGGGGTGGAGCTCGCGGGTGTGCTCACGAGCACGCGGAGCCCGATCCCGTGGGCGCCACTCTTCGTGATGCGCACGAGTTGGTTGCGGAGCGCCCCGCGCCAGTTCCTCGTGACGTAGACGTAGACGAACGGCGTGGTGGGGAACGCGGGGTCGAGCGCGATCCCGAGTGCTCCGCGCTCGCCGGTGCCGTCCACGCCGCCGATCGTGAAGAACAGGTGGTTGGTTCCGGTCTTCCGGTTGATGATCCGAACCTCACCCGAGCCTCGTTCCAGGTACCAGATGTTCCCGCGGGGCGAGAACGTGAACCCGGAGGGCCCGTTGAGACCGGTCCTCACGGGGACGACCTTGACCGCCGCGGCGCTGGACGGCGTCGCCGTCCGACCTTGGAGGTGCGCCGAGCCGACCCCGGGCGATAGTAGGACCAGACACGCCAGACACGTTGCGGCGGTGAGCAGACGGATCCTTCGCATCGTTCCCTTCCCTCCTGCTATGGGACCATGTCCGACGTGACCGCCGTCCCTCCCTCGACGTTCGGCATCCCAGCCCTCCGCACCGAAGACCCACGGTTCCTGCGCGGGGAAGGCAGGTATCTCGAGAACATCCGGATCGAGGGATCGTTGCGGGCGGTCTTCGTCCGCTCCATCTTCCCCCATGCAGAGCTCTCGGGGGTGGAGGGTCTGGATGACGCTCGGTCCATGCCTGGGGTGGTCGCCGTGTACACGGCGGACGACCTGGAGCTCCCCGCGCAGCCGCCGTCCGGCAATGTGGAGGCTCCCGGCGGGGAGCTGGACCAGCCGTTCGATCGGGAGGCGCTCGCTCGCGACCGGTTGCGGTTCGTGGGCGAACCCTTCGCGGTCGTCATCGCGGAGACCTCGGGACAGGCACAGGACGCCGCCGAGCTGATCGGAGCATCGGCCGACCCGCTCGACGCCGTGACCGATGCCGAGCGCGCCGCAGAGGACGGTGCTCCGCTGCTGTTCCCGGACATCGGCACGAACGTCGCCCATCGGTTCGAGCACGACTGGGAACAGGACGTGCTCGCGGGTGCGGAGGTCGTGGTCGAAGGGCGCTTCGTGAACCAGCGCCTCGCCCCGGTCCCGATGGAGGCCGATGGGATCGCCGTCGTTCCCGACGACGACGGCTACACCGTCTGGGTATCGACCCAGGTGCCGTTCGACGTCCGCAACGACCTCGCGGAGCTGCTCGGCGTCGACCGACGGCAGGTCCACGCGATCGCTCCGGACGTGGGCGGAGGCTTCGGCGCGAAGATCCCCGTCTACCCGGAATATCTGGCGGTCGCGAAGGCGGCGAAACTGCTGGGCAGGCCGGTCCGATGGTTCGAGACACGGAGCGAGTCGATGGTGGGCCTCTGGCACGGCCGGGCACAGGTGCAGCACGTCCAGATCGGGGCTCGCCGCGACGGGACCGTCGTCGGCATGCGCGTGGACATCGTCGCCGACATGGGCGCGTACCCGTTGGGAGCGTTCCTGCCCGCGACGACCGGCGAGATGCTCGCGGGGGTCTATCGCATCCCGAGGATCGCCTATCGCGGGCGGTCGATCGTGACGAACGCCACACCGGTCGGCGCCTACCGAGGCGCGGGGCGGCCGGAGGCGACGGCCTGCGTCGAGCGAGCGATGGACATGCTCGCCCAGGAACTGGCGATCGACCCGGTCGAGCTGCGCCGGAAGAACCTGATCCCGGCGGATTCCTTCCCCTTCACGACGGCGACCGGGACGACGTACGACTCCGGTGACTATGCCGCGCCGCTCGATCGTGCGCTCGAGTTGGCCGGCTACGAGGACCTCCGGAAAGAACAGGCAGCCCGCCGCGAGCGCGGAGACCCCATGCTGTTGGGGATCGGCGTGTCCACCTACGTGGAGATCACGTCGTTCTCCTCGAAGGAGTTCGCCCGGGTGGATATCGAGGACGACGGCCGGGTGACCGTCTACGCGGGAACGTCGTCGCACGGCCAGGGGCACGAGACCGCGTTCGCGCAGCTCGCGTCGGGCGTGCTCGGCGTCGCGATCGAGGACGTTCGCGTGATCCATTCGGATACGGCGCTGGTGGAACGGGGCGAGGGCACGTGGGGCTCGCGATCGCTCCAGGCGGGCGGTTCATCGGTCTCGACGAGGGCTGGCGAGGTGGCGGACGTGGCGAGGACGCTCGCGGCCGAGATGCTCGAGGTGGATGCCGCGGACCTCGAGGGGCCGCGCGAGGGAGGGTTCCGCGTCGCGGGCGCGCCGGACCGCGCGGTCTCGTGGGCCGAGCTGGCGGCAGCCGCGAAGGATCGCGGGTCCGCCCTGTCGGCCAAGGGGGTCTACCGCGAGCCCGGCTCGACGTTCCCGTTCGGCGCGCACGTCGCGGTGGTCGAGGTGGATCGGGAGACCGGATCCGTCGACCTGATCCGCCACGTGGCTGTCGATGACTGCGGCCGGATCCTGAACCCGGCGCTCGTTCGGGGTCAGCAGCACGGCGGGATCGCGCAGGGGATCGCCCAGGCGCTCTTCGAGGAGGTCGTGTACGACGACGTGGGGAACCCCGTCACCGGCACGCTGGCGACGTATCTGATGCCGAGCGCCGCGGACCTCCCGACCCTCGAGACCGCCAATACCGAGACCCTGACCGACGTGAATCCCCTCGGCGCCAAGGGGATCGGGGAGTCGGGCTCGATCGGGTCGACCCCCGCCGTGCAGAACGCGGTCGTGGATGCGCTGTCACACCTGGGCGTTCGACATGTGGACCTCCCCTGCTCGCCCGAGCGGGTCCGGACCGCGCTCAGGGCGGTCGCTGACCCGCCGTCCGCGCTCGAACTAGGCCGAACGATGGTCGCGAACGAGCCATGAGGCTCATATGCTCGGGGTCACACCGAAGGCGATACCTGTTCCATGACTAGTCCACGCCGCACCCTCGCGCGACTCCTCAAAGGCCCGGTCGGTGGCATGCTCCTATGCGTGCTGATCGCCGGGTTCCTCGGGGGCGTCGCTTTCGCCCATCCCGGCGGCAACAAGAACGACGCCTCGTCCCAGACGTCCCCGTCCTCCGATCCGTCGGAGGCCCCCCAGTCGCCGGGGCAGGATCAGCAGAGCAACGCTCCGGACGCCGGCAGCAGCAGCAGCGCAGCTCCCGTCCACACCGCGGCGGACTGCCAGGCGCAGCTCGCAGCCGTGCAGGGTCAGCTCCCGGCGGTCCAGGACGCGACGGGTCTCGCCCACGCGATCAACACGGTCGAGGCGAACTGCGAGAAGAACCTGCAGGCGCCCGGTCTGGTGAACGCGCTCGGGCACCTCGTCCTGAACTGGCAGCGGCACCAGGCGCACGAGGCCGCGAAGGCGGCCACGGTGCATGGGAACGCGGGCGTGCACGGCAACGCGGGCGTGCGCGGCAACTCCGGCAACCACGGCCCATCGAGCGGCAGCACCGTCAGCGGCTCCTGAGGGGCTCCTGCGGCTGACCACCCGGGCGTCGGGCCGTTCCGGGTAGCCTGTCCCGATGTCTGACATGCCCCTATGGGAGCGTCGGTTCCGCGCTCCGAAGATGAACCTCCCGCTCTGGTCCCGGAGCGCCCCCGACCGGGCCGTCTTCGCATCGAACGAGTCCGGCGTGTGGCAGGTTCACAGTTGGAACGTCGCGACGGGCGGGCGCAGGAAGATCTCCGACCACCCCGTCGGCGTGACCCAGGGCTACGCGAGCCTCGACGGCGATGAGGTCCTGTTCTGGCAGGAAGACACCGGTGATGAGACCGGGCGGTGGTTGAGGCAAGCCTTCGAAGGGGGCGACTCCGGGCCGCTCTTCGAAGGCCTGCCGGTCGGATGGAGTGACGGGGTGGCGCTCGGCCCGGGGATCGCCGCCGTCGCGATCGCAGATCGCGACGGCGGCTTCGCGGTCTTCGTCTCGATCGATGGTGGTCCGGCGAAGGAGATCGCGCGGAGCACCGAGTGGGTCGGGATCGCCGGCAACTGGGACGACGCCGGTGACCGTGCCGGTCTCTCGACGGACGGCACGCTGCTCGCGCTGCAGCACGCGGAGCACGGCGACGTGCTGCATCCCTCGCTCCGGATCGTCGACCCCCGGACGGGCGGCATGGTCGGGGAGCGGGGGGATGGCTCGTCGAGCGTGCTCGCAACCGCCTGGTCGCCGGTCGAGGGGGATCAGCGCCTCGCGGTGGTCCACGACGAGGAGGACCGTGAGCGGGCGGCGATCTGGGACCTTGTGACCGGCGCGTGGTCGAACGTCGGAACCTCGCTTCCCGGCGACGTGACCGCCGTGGATTGGTGGCCGGAGGCGTCGGCCCTGCTGCTCCGCCACGCGTACGACGGTCGCCACGAGCTCTTCCGCTACGACTTCGCGTCGGCGTCCGCCTCGCGGATCGAGACACCTCCCGGCTCCATCACCGGCGCGCGCGTCCGTCCCGACGGTTCGGTCTGGTACCGGCACACCAACGGTGTCCACCGAGCCCGGATCCTTGACGACCGCGGCGACGAGCCGATCGGGGTCCTCGGCGAGCCGGCGCCGGCCGGCCGGCCGTTCCTCGATTGGCGCTACGAGAACGACCAGGGACAAGAGGTGCACGGCTGGATCGTCGAGCCCGAAGGCGAGGGCCCGCATCCCGTGATGGTGTTCGTACACGGGGGACCGCACTGGCTGTACGAGGACGGGTACTTCCCAGAGGCCCAGGCGTACGTGGACGCGGGCTTCCTGGTCGCGATGCCCAACTACCGCGGCTCCAGCGGGTACGGGCGAGCGTGGAGCGACGCGCTCACGGGCGACGTGGGGTTCACCGACGTGGACGACGTGACGGCAGGACTCCGGGACCTCCTCGGTCGACCGGACGTCGACCCGTCCCGGACGGTGATCGCGGGCTGGTCATGGGGTGGATACATCACGCTGATGGAGCTCGGCCGCTACCCGGATCTGTGGACCGCCGGGATGGCGGGGGTCCCGGTCGGCGACTACGTCCGCGCGTACGAGGAGGAAGCGCCCTCGCTGCAGGCGCTCGACCGGGCACTGATGGGCGGGACGCCTGCGACCGAGCCGGAAACGTTCCGTCGTTCGAGCCCCATCACGTACGCCGATCGGGTCGCCGCCCCCGTGCTCCTGGTGGTCGGCGAGAACGACTCCCGGTGCCCCGTCGGGCAAGCGCTCGCCTACGCGGACCGGCTGAAGGAGCAGGGGAAGCCACACGAGGTGTACCTGTACACGACGGGACACGGAGCCCTGGCCACCGACGAGGATGTTCGCCAGCAGCGGGTCGTGCTGGACTTCCTTCGATCGGTGGTGCCGGGGTTGCGTGCGATCTGACCGGGCCCTCAGACGACGCCCTGATCCAGCATCGCGTCGGCGACCTTCGTGAACCCGGCGATGTTCGCGCCGTGCATGTAGTTGCCTGCGACCCCGTACTCCTCCGCCGTGCTCCGGCACGTGTCGTGGATCGCCTGCATGATCCCGTGCAGCCGCTCGTCGACCGTCCCGCGCGACCAGGCCCGACGCGCCGAGTTCTGCGCCATCTCGAGCCCGCTCACCGCCACGCCACCGGCGTTCGCCGCCTTCCCGGGCCCGTAGAGGATCCGCGCGTCCACGAAGGCTTCGATGCCCGAGGGGACCGTCGGCATGTTCGCACCCTCGCTGACCACGTAGACGCCGGCCGCGAGCAGGTTGGTCGCATCCTCGGCGTTGATCTCGTTCTGCGTCGCGCTGGGGAACGCGCAGTCCGCCGGGATCGCCCAGAGCGGGTTGTAATGCTTGGCGGGGTCGACCGCCGTCCAGTCGACGCCCGGATACTTCTCCGCGTACTCCATGATCCGACCGCGCCGGACGTTCTTCAGATCCATCACGTAGGCGAGCTTCTCGCGGTCGATGCCGTCCTTGTCGTGGATGAAGCCGCCGGAGTCGCTGAGGGTGACGGGCCTCGCCCCGAGGTCGATCAGCTTCTCCACGGTGTACTGCGCCACGTTGCCCGAACCCGAGACGAGACAGGTCTTGTCCTGGAGGGTCTCCTCGCGCGTCTTCAACATCTCCTGGGCGAAGTAGACAGCCCCGTACCCGGTCGCCTCGGGCCGGATCAGCGAGCCACCCCAGTTGAGGCCCTTGCCCGTGAGGACGCCGGTGAACTCGTTCCGGATCCTCTTGTACTGGCCGAACAGGTAGCCGATCTCTCGTCCGCCCACGCCGATGTCGCCGGCCGGCACGTCGGTGAACTGCCCGATGTGCCGCTGGAGTTCGGTCATGAACGACTGGCAGAACCGCATCACCTCGCCTTCGGACTTCCCCTTCGGGTCGAAGTCCGCGCCTCCCTTCCCGGCGCCCATGGGGAGCGTGGTCAGCGCGTTCTTGAACACCTGCTCGAACGCCAGGAACTTCAGCAGACCGAGGTAGACCGTGGGGTGGAAGCGGAGCCCGCCCTTGTACGGCCCGATCGCGCTGCTCATCTCGACCCGGAACCCACGGTTGATCTGGACGTCGCCCCGATCGTCGACCCACGGGACCCGGAACATCACGACGCGCTCGGGCTCGATCGTGCGCTCGAAGACCTTCGCGTCGACGTAGCGTGGGTTCCGAGTGAGCGCCAACTCGACGGACTCGGCTACCTCTTGAACCGCCTGATGGAACTCGGGCTCGCCGGGGTTCTTCGCGACGAGCTGCGCCATCAGCCGGTTCACGTAATCACCCATAGGAACGGTTACCTCCGGTAGGAGGATACGAAGCGTCGGGAACGCGAACGCCCGGCAAGCCTATCCCGGCCGGCTGTTACGGTGGAACCGTGCCCCGGTGGCTCGCCTTCCTCACCGTCGTTCCGTTCGCCTACCTCATCTGGCGTCTCGGGATCGCTCACCTTCGAGCGCTCTCGGGCCCGGCGCCCGGTTCCCTCGACGACGGTCCACCCCCGTCCGAGCCCGAAGACGTCGACGGGCTCGACGTCTACCTCGTGTGCGGCGAGTGCGGGACCGAGTTCAAGGTCTCCCGGTTGGGGGAGCTCCAGGTCCCCCGTCATTGTGGCGAGAAGATGCAGGTGGTTCGCCGTGTAGCGGAAGCCTGACCGGCCGGACGGGTCGTTTTCCACACGCGTGCCAACCGGCTATCCACAGGGTTATCCACAGGGGATGAACGAAGCGTGAACGCGGCGCGGCAGGCGTTCGGCGGCGATCCGGGCCGGGATCACCGCCAGAACGTGACGCCGAAGAATCCGATCGCGATCACTCCGAGCCCGCCCATCAGGACCGTGTTGCTGGCCTGATCGCCGCGCGTGTAGTTCCAGACGATCGCGACGACGCCGATGCCCATCAGCACGAGCATGAGGGGCCCGTACCAGCGTGGGCTCGCCTTCTTCTTCTTCTTCCGTTGCGGCTCCAGCTGGTAGCGGCTGCTCCGCTGCTTGGGGCGACCTCTCGACTTCGGCATGGCGCATCCGATGGTAGCGGCTCAGGATGGGAGAAGCGTCAACGTGGGCGCGGTCGGGGGCGGGGCGAAGCCGTACGGCTTCGCCCCGCCCCCGAGGTAGAGCTCGAGTTGGTCGGTCCAGTGGGCGGAGGCCGGGTTGCCGCTCACCCCGGTCGGGACCACGCCGAGGCTCCGATCGAGGTCCCCGAGATCCCATACCACGCGCCAGGACGGGATCACCGCCGGTCGGAAGCCGAGGGAGCCGTCGAAGCCGCCCTGGGCCACGGTCTGCTCGTCGCCCCCGAAGGGGATGTCGGCAGCGGTGAACAACGGCTCCAACCCGGGGATCGAGGCCAGCGGGTGTGCGATCAGGAGCCGGTGGATCTCGCCCCAGGTCCTGCGGTCGGCTCGTTCGATCGCGTCGTCGAGTCCCGCGCGCAGCAGATCGTCGTCGAGCCATCCGGCAGGCTCGCGGAGCAGGCGCGGCAGGACCGAACCCTGGAACGTCTCCCGCCAGGAGTGGTACGCCGAGAACAGCTCCTCGCCCATCTTCGGCTCCAGGGCCCGCCGAGCGATGGCGGCGCACCAGAGGTTGAACAGGGCCGCCTCGACCGAATCCGCGCGGAGATCGCCGTCCCACGCGCCGAGGAGTTTCACGGCGCTCGCCTGCTCATCCGACCGGGTCTCGATCCGGAGCAGCAGGGACACCGTCTCGAGCGAGGGCCGCGAGATCGTGTCCACCTGGATCGCCCGCATCGTCGCAACGTCGTGGCGGTCGTGCCGTTCGAGCAGCTCCTCGATCCGCAGCTTGCGGAACGGCAGGTGGAAGTCCTTCGCGATCACGTACGGGTAGCCCGCCGGCTGGATGTCGTGGTTGGCGGTGGCGATGAACCCTCCGTCCGGGTTCGTCTCGGCCGGGAGCTCGTCTAGCGGGATCCATCCGAGCCATTCATGCTCGCCCGACCAGCCGGGGACCGGCCGCGTGCCGTCGCCGGCGTCGCGCAGCGGGTACCAGCCCGTGCACTGATAGGCGATCGTCCCGTCGACGTCGGCGTACACGAAGTTCTGCCCCGGGCATCCGATCTGCAGCACCGCCTGTTGGAACTCCGCGACGTCGCTGGCGCGCGCGACCTCGAGCGGGAGCGACGGGCGCAGGGCGCCCTCGTGGCCGGTCCACCGGAGTGCGTAGTGACGGTCGATCGGCCGGTAGGTGGTATGCAGGACGCCCGCCGTGCCGTGGGTGAGGATCGGGCCGTGGCGCGTCTCGCGAACCGTGACCGTGCGAGGCTCGGGCTCGCCGCGGACCGCGATCCGTTCTTCGTGGAGCATCAGCGGTTCCCAGCCGTCCCGGTACCGCGCGGCGGTCCCCTCGGCGTTCAGGGTCTCCTCGTAGAGGTCCTGGACGTCGCCCGTGACGTTCGTCACGCCCCAGGCGTGGTGCGGGGTGGCGCCGAGGATGATCCCGGGCGAGAACGGCAACGCGACGCCTCGAGCCTCGTAGCCGGGCGCGCGGAGATGGAGCTCGAGCCAGGGCCCCGGTTGGGCGACGAGCAGATGAGGATCGTTCGCGAGGAGCGGCATACCGGATGCGGTCTTGGAACCCGCGACGACCCAATCGTTGGAGCCCTGACCGCGCGCGCTCGGCGCGCGCGGCATGAGCAGCTCGGCCGCTTCGCGGCCGAGCCGCTCATCCAGCTCAGCCCGCAGGAGCTCGGACTCCCAGTTGCTCGAGAGCGACCACGCGAGGTACGCGAACGCCGCGGCATATGGCAGGGGGTCGTCGGGAGCATCGGGCGCGAGATCGAGGAGCGTGTACTCGATCGGCAGCGCGGGCGCGGCGTCGATCCAGGCTCGGAGCCCGGCCCGGAACCGCTCGTGGATGTGCTGATCCTCGTCGGTCCACGCCTGAAGATGACGCGCGGCCGCGCGGTGCAGCCCGATCGTCCTGATGAACCGGTCGTCCTCGAACGTGCGCTCGCCGAAGATCTCGGCCAGGCGGCCGGTCGCGGCGCGAAGCGTGAGCTCGAGCTGGAAGAGCCGCTCGCCGGCGGTCACGACCCCGTGCGCGAACCACAGGTCGTCCAGGCTCTCGGCGTCGACCCGAGGCACGCCGAAGGGGTCGCGCCGGATCGTGACGGGTCGCTCCAGCCCGCTCAGGTGGAGCGTGCCCTCCTCGGGGAAGAGCGACGGCCGCGCCATCTCCTTGAGCTGGTCCGACATGCGGTGCGAGGGTATCGCGGGGGATGCACACGCCGACCGCAGACCTGGGTCGCCGACGGCCGCCCGATGAGCTCAGGGTCGGATCCG
>WNGJ01017441.1_pt1 | contig 10183 bp, 10 predicted proteins | sample 5400611 | NCBI WGS metagenome assembly WNGJ01 (sample SAMN13153375, study PRJNA577476) | soil metagenome | isolation source: 40 cm soil or saprolite under Garry oak tree replicate 1 | place: USA:California | collected 2016-06-15
CCAGTGGTTTTGCTGCCTGGATCAAGTTTCAGGCGGAAAGGCTGCGGGGCCAGTTCAGGTGCCTGGCGTTTGAGGATCAGCACAAACGGATAGCGGCGATACACGGCAGCTTGGCCTGACGATAAGAGTTGGCGTGCATGCCCAGGATGCACGGGATCGAGGGGACGTTTGTCTTGATCGATCACCAACACGTATGACATAGCTCGTTCCTTTTTTTGCGTGCCCTTGCGGGCCTCCGCTTGCGCGGGTAAAGTTTTCCTCGTCCAGGTTAGGCGAAGGTTTCCTTTGGGTGCGAGCCGCACGGCGATTGAAACCCCATCTCGACTGTTTAACGACTCGCCGCAGGGTCCGGGGCTGGAAGGCCACCGCCGGAGTGCCTATACATTCTTCGCTAACGACTACCAGGCCGAAACCTGGGGACTGGTCAGCATCGGGACTTCCCTAAGCAAGCCCCCGCGTTTTCGCGTGGGGTCGCTGACTCTTTCGTGCTCTATTGTTTCATAGTGCGAAACATCTTTACTCCTACAATTTTAGAGCAGAAAGTACAGGCTGTCAAAACGTCCCTCTTATGGTTGCAGGGCTTCTCAAAAGTCGAGGACCCAGGCAAGGGCCTCGTCAGGGTGAGAAGCGAAGCGCCGACGTTGGCGAGCGACATGAGCAACGTGATGCAAATCCATCAAGGAGAGCACCACCGTGTTGAGCACGGCCAGCATCTGAGCCGACTTTCGGCAAGCGCACGCCGCAACGATCTTCCCCCAAGGTCGCATCGCGACGGAAGTTCAGCCGATTTTCGACCGCCCAATGGGCACGAATCACCTGCGCCAGCCGCTCTGGAGCACAGCGCTTTGGCGATAGACTTGTCCACCCATACACCACCTCGACACTGTGCTTGTCGCGGCTGATCCGTTCGCGTTCGACCCGAAAAACCTGTCCGACCTCACCCCAGTCGCGGCGCGAGACGCGTCGTTCAGATCAGGGCTGGTGGTGATCTGGCGCCGTTCCAGCCGACCATGGCCTTTCTCGATCTGTTCATCCGACAGCCAGGTGCGCCGATCGGCCTGCTTATCTTCAAAGAAGAGTTCCAGATCCGCTCGGGTGACGGGCGTATTGTCTTTGATGAACAGCACCACGTCGCCGCCTGCTCGTTGGACCAAGCGCCCAAAGTCATGATAGCGACTTCCCGGCATCGCTGGTCAGAATGCGCCCTTTGCACAGCGTCTCACTCAACAAGGGTTTGAGCGTACTCACGCGCATTGTGCTTGGTGGCAATCGGACACTGCTGCAAGACAATGCCAGTTTGCACCTCGTAGACATGTAGCACCTGCTTCTGGGGTTCCTCTCCCCCATAGGCCTGCTTGCCGGTGCGAAGCCCCACTTTGCCATCAATGGCTAGGTGGACAGCTCGCTCGCTTGCCTGTGTCACTAACCGGCTCGGTTCCTCTCCACACCGGCTTTCCGCCTCCTTGCGTACGCACCAGGCTGCCAAAGCAGCATTCACCTGTTGGCTATCCAAACGCGCCAGCGCATAGCTGTACGTATTGGCACACGGCATGCGTTTCCACGGCAACTGCAACCGCTCGCGCAGCAGCGCTTCCTGATCTTGTACCCAGTCACTTGCTCCCGACAGGCTCTGCATGCCTGCCAGCTTGGCCAGCACCAGCACCACCAACAAGCCTGCCAACTCATAGCGTTTCCCTCGTGCCTCTCGCCCATCCACTACCTGCTGACAAACCTCGTAGAGCGATTGCATCCCCTTCGTGCTCTGCTCTTGGTCTTCTTTGCTCTCCGTACACAATGTAGTATAGTCCATAACGAGTCTCTCCTGAATGAAAGTGGTTTTTCGATCCGTTTCATTCTACCGGATGGACTCGTCTTTTTCACCCCCTCGACTTTTGAGAAGCCCTGCTTATGGTTGGACTAGGCCAGGAGCTTAGATAGCACCTCGGTATACTCGACAAATTTTGCCAGGCGCTTCTTTTTCAGGTTCTCACGCAATATCCAGTTGATATCGGCATCACCCCATCTAGCACAGTTATGCATCAATGCGAAACCTTTTTCGGGAGCCGCCGCCGTTACCACGCTCACTGCATAACCTAATGTCTGGCGTAGCACACGAAAATCCTCACGTTTGCGCTCCTTAGCAGGTGCGGCATGTACACGTTCTAGCACAACATGCTGTACAGCTAATGCCGCGTGAGCAATATCTGAAGAATGAAGGAGCGCCGGTTCGGCAAAGGCAGCAATAGCTGCTCGCTGCTGGAAGTAGTTCCCTTGCGCCGCTATAATCGTTAAGTAGCTTATAGCTTCCTGGGGAGCGCCCATCAATAAACGCTGAAAAGCTGTAGCCACTGCTTCCCTCACGCGCCAGCAGGTGCTACAAGCATACTGGCCCAGCAATTCAAACACTTCACTACGCCACTTTGCCTGGACAGCAGCGCATGCACCATATGCGACAACCCCGCAAAGTACGACGAACTCGGCTGGAGTATTGCTCACCACCTTGTGGCGTTCGTCACTGATAAGGTAATCCAAGATTTGCCCGCGCTCCCGGCAGGCGACTCTGTTCTCGCAGGTAAAACTCAAGCGGGCGTAGGTTGCCGGTCAATGCTCTATCTACCAAAGCTGAAAGCGTACTGTGCGTAATGTGCATTCTTAACGTGTTCCTTAGTCCTGAAACGATACCGACCATAACCATTGTTGTAATTCGGGTTGTAGTTTGTAACAGGTTGCTAAAAGTGACCGAATATAGAGCCATTTTATCACAAGCGAAAACCTCGTATGAATTGTTAACCTTGCCGTAAACGTTAATCTTATAGTATACTGATACTGTATCCTCTCGCGTATTTTGCTTAATTTTTATTCCGCGGCTTGAGGAGGATTTATGATGATCACCGAAGATACACTTAGTTCAAAAGAACAGAGCTTCTATACGATTGAGCAGGTAGCAGCGCGTACAGGCTTTACCAAGCGTACCCTGCGCTATTATGAAGAAGTTGGGCTGCTACCTCCCACTAATCGTACGGAAGGAAACTATCGACGTTATAGTGAAGCCGACATTCAACGCTTAGAGCGCATTAAAAATTTGCGTGATTTGCTAGGATTCTCGCTGACCGATATTCGCGAACTATTAGAAGTTGAGGATGAGCGCGGGCAAATTAAAGTTGCCTACCGGCATGAGACAGAGAACCTGGCAAAAGTAGCCCGGTTAGACCGCGCAGATGAATTGATACGAACTCAGATTCATTTGATCGAGCAGAAACTGGCCGGATTAGAGCAGATGCGAGCTAACTTGCTGGCTAACCTTGAACGTCATGAACTTAAACGTAAAGAATTGCTTGCAAATACAGATAAAGAAGTTATTAATAGCTAGATTGGATTTATGGCCTTATGCACATTGTTCCACCTGGTCAACCAGACACACTAGAGGCTGCCCCTACCATTCCCAAAGAGCAGCAGGCAAAAGGCCTGCTGCGAGCATTTTTAGCACTACGTCATCGCAATTATCGCCTTTTTTGGTTTGGTCAACTTATTTCCCTAATCGGCACCTGGATGCAAACGGTTGGTCAAGCGTGGCTGGTATTGGAGCTGACGCATAGTGCCTGGCTCCTTGGCGTAGTGGGTGCCCTGCAATTCTTGCCAGTTATGTTTCTTTCACTTTTCGGTGGTGTCCTGGCTGATCGTTTGCCGAAAAGAACGGTGCTCTTATTTACACAATCGTCTGCCATGCTCCAGGCATTTGCGCTCTGGGCCCTGGTTGCAACGGGCCAGGTGCACCTCTGGCATGTCCTGGTCCTGGCAAGCTTACTTGGACTTACCAACTCGCTTGATATGCCGACGCGCCAGGCTTTTGTCGTTGAAATGGTAGGACGTGAAGATTTACCAAATGCGGTTGCCTTGAACTCGTCGCTTTTCAATTTGGCCCGCATCGTTGGCCCCGGCCTGGGCGGACTCATTATTGCCTGGCTTGGCGTTGCACCGCTGTTCCTGCTCAATGCTATTAGCTTTATTCCCGTCATTGCTGGCATCGCTTTAATCGACATGAAACAACTGCATGCCTCGGTAAAGCCTTCAGACCTGCTGAAAGATGCTCCGAGGAAAGGCACAATACAAAGTCTACGTGAAGGGCTGGCATATGTTATGCGTACGCCAGCGATTTTGTTGATTATCGCCGTTCTTGGTGTAATCTCCTTGTTTGGAATTAATTTCAATGTCGTGTTGCCGCTTTTTGCAACGGATGTACTACATACGGGACCAGAGGGATTTGGCTTCATTTCTTCTGCCTTTGGACTGGGCTCGCTCATCTCTGCCTTGTGGCTGGCATGGAGCAATCAAAAGCCGAGCATACGCTACATGCTGATAAACGCTTTTGCTTTTTGTATCCTTGAAGGTGCTTTTGCCCTTTCGCATCTATTTGCGCTATCGCTAATTCTGATTGCAGCTGTGGGTTTTGCACAGATTGCATTTTCAGCAACTGCCAATACGACACTACAGACTGTTGCCCCTGACCACCTGCGTGGTAGAGTTATGAGTGTCTATATGCTGGTCTTTGCCGGAAGCATCCCGTTGGGCAATCTGTTTACTGGAGGTATGGCCCACCTGTTTGGCGCACCTATCGCATTGTTCGTAGAGGCAAGTCTGAGTATGATCGCAGTGATAGTTGGTTGGGTGCTGCGTAAACCAGCGGAGAAGAGCCTTGCTGAGTCCGCAAAAATATACGAATAAATGGCGGGTCATGCCGCTCACAATTGCAGATCAACAGCAGCATATTGATCAGAGTGAAAAGCTGCTTGCTACAGCAGAAGCAGGACAACCTGCAACGCTATACTGGTCACAGGCAGAACCGGTTGGCCTGGTGCTAGGTTATTCGCAAAAACACGCTATTCTTAATCCGGCGGCGCTTGCCGCGCCGCCGATACCTGTCTATCACCGGCGGGCAGGTGGAACGGCTGTGCTGGTCGGCCCGCAGTTGCTCAGTTTGGATGTGGTCTTGCCTGCAAATCATCCTTTGATATTATCGGATGTGGTGGAATCGTATCGCTGGTTTGGCGAGGCCTGGGTGGAGACGCTGCTGCTATTAGGTGTACAGGCACGCGCGGTGTCACCTCAAGAGGCACACGAGCAGCGTGCTCTTTTCAAACAAGCTGAGACGCAGGAACGTGAAGCTATCCTGCGCCGAGCCTGTTATGGTTCGCTCTCACCATATGAGGCTGTGGTGGGACAGCGCAAAGTGGTAGGATTAGACATGATTCGCCGTCGAGTGGGTACTTTGCTTCAGGCCGGAGTACTCCTCCAGTGGCAAACTGAGACTCTGGCGCAGTTGTTAGGTCATACACCCCAGGAACAAGCTCTTTTGCGCGAGGGACTATACGAACGTGCTGTTGGACTGGATACATTAGCCGGTCGCGTTATTGGGGCGGAAGAGGTGATTGCCGCTTTTGAACAGGTGATTATCACCATGGGTTAAAGAGCGGGCAACCTGGCAGGGGATGCCAGATTACTTGACACCTTCCCACGCTGCATCCTATACTGAACAAACTTTAGAAAATTTATACGAGAGGTTTTTGACATGGCAGATAAAAATGCTCCCGGCGCACTGCAAGTAGTTACAACGCCTGATTACGAGGCAATGGTTATTGGTGCGCATCCCGATGATGATGATTTTGGTGCGGGTGGTACCAGTGCTCTCTGGGCCAGGCAGGGCAAGAAAGTCGTATGGGTGGTTATGACCGATGGAGCTGAGGGCAGTGAGGTGCCTAGCTTAATAGATACGGATTTTATGCTCACACGCGAACAAGAGCAGCGCATGGCCTGCGAGGTATATGGAGTTCAGGCAGTCGAGTTTTTGCGTTTCTCGGATGGGCATCTTACCAACAGTGAAGCCGCCCGTAAGGCTGTTGTTCGCCTCATTCGTAAGTATCGTCCACGTGTTATCTTTACCCACGATCCATCTGAGCACATTTTTGCCCCCGATCCCAATGAGAAGCCAGAAGATACGGCCTATCTGAACCACCCTGATCACCGGGCCACAGGCCGCATTGTCCTGGATGCCATCTTCCCCGCGGTGGGCAATCCGCGTTCGTACCGCGAGTTATTGGCAGAAGGACTGCAACCCTATCGCGTACATGAACTTTACCTCTTCTTTACAGGGGGTAATAACACCTATGTTGACATAAGTGAGACGATTGATTTAAAGGCTAAGGGATTGCACTGTCACGTTACACAGTTTGGGCCAGAGGCAAATATGCTTGAGATAGTGCGTAAATGGGGTCAAGAGACGGCCCGAGAGGCCAAAGAGAAGAAGGGCCTGGATATGCAGTATGCCGAGTCTTTCCGTAGGATCAAGCTATTCGTTCCCGAGAAGGAAGAGCAAGAGGGGAAAGAAAAAGAGGCAGAACTAGAGGCATAAATATAGGTGCTCAGACGATCAAAAACCGGTCAAGGCCAAGGCCTTGACCGGTTTTTGACCGTCTGAACACTTGCAACATACCATAGCCTATTTTGGTGTCACGATGGCAGAGAATCCTTCCCACCACTGCAAAAATTGGTTACGGCTGAGCGAGTGGCGATTCCAAAGAGACGAGTCGGCCAGGTATACATAATTGGCGTCGCCGCCAGTGACTACCAGGAGATGACCACCTGCGTATCTATCTGGTGGGAAACTCACAATCACGGGTCTGCCATGATTGGCTACATTGATGACGTCGTTGAGCGATAGATTGTGCCCCCAAGCCGTCTTGAAGCCAAAGTGTGCGACGGTGCGTGCGATCCCGGCTTCTTCCAACAAGCCCAACTCAGGTGTGATCTCTCCTATCTGCGATTCAACCTTCAAAATATCCGTCACGCGATAGTGATGCCCGTAAGCATTGATGACTTCGGTCATGGAGGCGGCTGAGCAAGCTGAGTAGGCCCACAGGTTGAATTCCTGGGTCGAATTGTACTGGCCTGGATCCAGTTGGCTCAAGCGTACCAGTGACTTTGATGCAGTATACGGCCCGTCTTGAGACGAGTTTGATTGAGATTGAGAAGACGTCGGGTTGGAGGAAGAAAGTGGCCACGATAATGCGCCAATGAGGGTAGCGTTGGGCATCAAGGTTCTGAGCATAAACATACCCAGGAGGAAGACAGAAACTAAGATGAGCGTGATACCCAGCCAGGGAGTTGGCTCGCCCAGGCGCCGTCTAAACACACGGCTGATTGATAGCGATTGCCATACATCCGCCCATGTCCATGTACTCTCTTCGGTATATGCCGCAACATAACGTACATTACGTGCAGCTAACGGTTCTCTGACACCGCGTCCACCACGATTCGCGTAGTAGTCCGTCCGATATCCTGTTCGCCGGTTACGAGGCTGGATCTGGGTCTTGGGAGTGAGAAGATAACCAACGAGCGTAATAATAAGACCAATGGCAGCGAGCAGCATGAGCAGGAGAAAAGGCATAGGATGCTAACTCCTAATTACTAGGGCAACACTTGCTAAATATCTTCCTGGACCAGGAAATATACGCCATCTACAGTGCAGAGTATACCATTACATTTCAAAATAAGCAATCATGTGCCCTAAATTCCTATTGAAAAGAAAAAGCAGCAAGACGGGCGAATGCGCAGTATTCGCCCGTCTTGCTGCTTTTTCCCTCCTGCTCGTTTAGATCGTGCTCACCACGGCTGCCTGGCGGCGCAGCGTCCAGACTGCAACCATAAAAAGCACCACGATAAAGCCGAGAATCACACCGGTATCAAGCAAGGTTCCACTAATGCTACTCTGGCTCTGGATAGCGTTGACCGCCCCGTCAGCTACATAATAGGTCGGCAACACCTTGATGATCGCTGTAAATGGACTGCTTCCCAACAACTGAGTGAATGGCCCGACGAAGAATACCGGCAGAATGTAGATGAAGGATATCATCCCCGAGAATGCCCCTGTAGCGCTTGTCGTCTGGAAGAAGCAGCCTACCAGTAGCCCTAAAGCGACGCTAAAGCACGCACCAAGGAGCGCGAAGAGTAACAACAGCGGAACTTGCCCGGTGAAACCTCCCTTGATACCCAGAACTATTAACGTTAACAGTAGTTGATAAACCAGCCCCACCAGCAGTTTGGCTGCCACCACATCGCTGAAGGAAGCAGGGGAGACCATCAGCATGCGCAACGTTTTCTTCTCCTTCTCCTCCGCCAGCAAACCAGGAACAAGCGAAGTCCCCACGAGAAACGAGACGAGTAGTGCAGTCACCGCGTACACTTGTCCAATATCTTGCAGCGCATTGCTTGAAGGCGACGGCGGGTTGACGGTAGCAACCGCGATACTTGCCGGTGGTTGTGGGGTGGCAACGCCCCGTGAGTAGTCGGTAAGTGCACGCAGTAACAGTTGGCGCTGCTGGTTACCTATTTGACTGCCATCAACATAAAGATTCAATGCTGGATGCCCGCCGCTGCGCAGACTCGTATCAAAGTCGGCAGGAACCGCCAGGCCCAGGGCATAGGAGGTGCTTTTGTGTGATCCGTCCGGGCCAAAGGCAGCGGCCACATCACCCGCTGAGTTAGCGTAAGTGACCTTAATGTCAGAAAACGCGCCATCTATCACCTGCTCTACTCCAGCTTTGCCGGGGTTATACACCAGGACATTCGTAGTGTGACTGCCGAGCAAACCACCTATCACGACAAAGAGCACTGCCAGTAAGATTGGCGACAGGAGCAGTGTCAGAGTCGCCTTATTCAAAAGAATGTCCAGCGCGTCTTTACGCGCAATCGCTAGAATTGAACGCATATGCATTTCAAGTCCCTCCTCACGCTGGACGCACACCAGCGACCTCGATAAAGACTTCTTCCAACGTGGCCTCGCGCGAGTGAAGGGCGCGCACCTTGCCCTGTGCCATCCACTCTGCCAGTCGCTGCTGGTCAACGAGATCGTCAAGGCTCAGAATCTTCTCACCGAGCGAGCCGTTGCCATCCTCCCTATGCTGGCCCTCTTGCAGCGTCACCAGGAGCGCTCGCTGTCCATGGGCCAGCTTCAAGTTGCGCGGTGTGTCGTTGGCAACAAGTCGCCCATCGACGATAAAGGCCACCCGCTGGCAGAGCTGGTCGGCCTCATCCATCAAGTGTGTGGTCAGCAGGATGGTCATCCCTTCCTGGCTGAGTTGCTTTACCGTTTGACGTACCTCGCGTGCCGAAATCGGGTCCAGGCCTCGGCTCGGCTCGTCAAGAAAGAGCATGGGAGGCCGGTGCAGCAGGGCGCGTGCAATCATCAGGCGCTGCTTCATACCATTAGAAAAGGTGCGTACAGGCTCTTTTGCGCGGTCGCGCAGCCGTACCAGGTCGAGCACTTCGTCTGCCCTGCTCTTCGGCAGATCGTACAGCCAGCAGGAAAATTCGAGGTTCAGTCGCGCCGAGAGACGCTCGTACAGATTCTGTTCCTCGAAGACGACGCCGATGCGTTCCTTGAGTTGCGCGCGCTCCTTAACTATGTCACACCCGGCAACAACAGCGCTGCCGCCGCTGGCTTCAATTTGTCCCGTGAGCATACGTATCGTCGTCGTTTTGCCAGCGCCGTTAGGGCCCAGCAATCCAAAGATCTCACCGCGACGCACACTGAAGCTAATACCGGCTACAGCTTCTTTGCTTCCAAAAGTTCGTCGCAAGTCATGGGCCTCAATCATCATATCTGGGGTAGTCATAAGCATGTTCCCTCCAGTATTGTCCTTTCCATTATCCGACTTTCAAGAGTCTCGTGCTGTCTCATCACATTGATGAAACTGTAACATGAGAAAAAAACCTGCGCTACAAAATTTGGCCCAATGGAGCAAAATTGAGGTCAAGAGGCGCATTCATGAGGATGAATGGACAGATCAACCGGCGAATGGAGCATAACAAAGGATGAATGGCATATGTTACAATAAGTCAGGCAGAGTTCAGCCTCACTCTCATACGAGTTAGCGGAGATTCACAAACAATGTTGCAAGCACGGCGACTTGAAAAAATCATTGAGAACCGCAGCGCACTCTATATTGAGCAGCTTGATCTCAACGCCGGTAACATCATTGCTGTGGTGGGACTGGCCAATAGCCGGAAAACATTACTGATTCGCTTGCTCTCCGGTATATTAGCTCCCAGTAGTGGAAAAGTCCTCCTCGATGGGCAGGACATTCACCAGTCTCCCGCCGCTCGCACGCGCATTGGCGTCCTCTTCCAG
>WNGJ01009856.1_pt1 | contig 10182 bp, 9 predicted proteins | sample 5400611 | NCBI WGS metagenome assembly WNGJ01 (sample SAMN13153375, study PRJNA577476) | soil metagenome | isolation source: 40 cm soil or saprolite under Garry oak tree replicate 1 | place: USA:California | collected 2016-06-15
CGCAGGCTTCAACTCTTCGCCGAACCTCGCCCGCCGGACGAACTGGCCGATCCCCGGATCGGCGGCGAGCTCGTCGCCCTCGACGAGGATCTGGCCGCGCAGCAACACGACTTCCGGCGACCCCGTGACCTCAGTGCCCTCGTAGAGGTTGTAGTCCGTCTTCGAGTGCTGCGTCTTCGCAGAGATCGTGACCTTCTTCTCGGGATCGAAAACAACGATGTCCGCATCGGAACCGACCGCAATCGTGCCCTTGCGCGGATAGAGGCCGAACAACTTCGCGGGATTCGTCGCGAGCAGTTCGACCATCCGGTTCAGCGAGATCCGTCCGGCGCGCGCGCCGAATTCGTGAATCATCTGCAGACGGTTCTCCAACCCGGGCCCACCATTCGGGATCTTCGAGAAGTCGTCCCTGCCCATGCTTTTCTGCCCGTCCCAGAGGAAGGCGCAGTGGTCGGTGGAGATCGCCGACAAGGTGTCTGTGCGGACCGCGTTCCAGAGGATGTCCTGGTTCTCCTTCGCGCGCGGCGGCGGCGTGTAAACGTATTTCGCTCCTTCGAAATTCGGACGCTCGAGGAACGAGTAGTCGACGAAGAAGTACTGGGTGCAGGTCTCGCCCCACACGTCCCAGCCCTTCTCGCGCGCGAGCTGGATCGGCTCGACGGACTCCTTGCACGACACGTGCACGACGTAGAGGGGAGCGCCCGCGACTCGTGCGAGCTGAATTGCCCGGTTGGTCGCCTCGCCCTCGGTCTCGGGCGGCCGTGTGAGCGCGTGCCAATGCGGCTCGGTGTGTCCCTCGGCCAGGGCCTTCTTCACGAGCACGTCGATCGCGTCGCCGTTCTCGGCGTGCACCATCACGAGCGCGCCGGTCTCGGCGGCAACCTCCATCGTCTTGAAGAGCGTCTCGTCGTCGACCATCAGCGCGCCCTTGTACGCCATGAAGAGCTTGTAGGACGTGATCCCCTGCTCGGGCAGGGACGCAAGCTCCTCGAGTGTCCCGCCCTCGCGCAGATCCGTGACCGCCATGTGGTAGCCCATGTCGATCACCTGCTTGCCGTTCGCCTTGCCGCGCCAATCGTCGATCGCGTCGCCGAAGGTCGATCCCGGCGGTTGGATGATGAAGTCGACGTGGCACGTCGTCCCGCCGAACGCGGCCGCGGTCTGACCCGACTCGACGTTGTCGATCGTCGTCGTCCCGCCGAACGGCATGTCGAGGTGCGTATGAGGGTCGACGCAGCCGGGAAGCACGTACTTCCCGGCTGCATCGATCACTCGCTCGGCCTGGAGATCAAGCGATTCGCCGATCAGGGAGATCCGCTCGCCTTCGACGTAGATGTCGCCGACGTAGTCGTCCGCCGCCGTGATGATGCGGCCGCCTTTGATCAGAACGGACATGCGGATCTCCTCTCTCGACCTGGTTCCTACTTCCCGCCCTCCGTGACCTTGACCTTCGCCTTCTTCCACTTCTTGCCGTACACGTCGACGCCTTGCGCCTTCAGCTGCGCGACAGCGGCTTTGGCGAGGTCGACGCGGTACGCGCCGGAGGGCGCGTTGTTGATCACCTTGAACTGCTGTGCGATCTTCGCCGTCCGGCTGAACGCCGTGGGCGAGGTGATCCCGATGCCAAGCTTGCTCGGCCAGATCAGCGCGTTGATCTCGTTCATCTGCCACTTCTGGTGCCCACCCGGCAGCGCCGGACCGTTCTTGAGCACGATCTTGACGCAGTCGCTCGCATGGTCACGGCAGTAGATCCAGCCTTTGAAGGAAGCCGCAAGGAACTTCTTCGCAGTGGCCTGGTTCTTCTTGTCCTTGATCCAGTCGTCACGCACGAAGATCTCGTCCTCAAGCATCGACGTGCCAGCGCCCTTACTGGCGTTTTCCATGGGGATGACGTTCAGGTCGGAGAGCGTATAGAGCTTCCCGGTCTTCGGGTTCTTGCTCTCGAGCACCTGCGCCAGCTCGTTGTAGGTCATCGCCGCGGCAGCGTCGACCTCATGGTTGAGGAACAGATCCATGTTGAACGGCTGGTTGACGATGGTGACGTCACTCTTGTTCTTCGGATCCATGCCGTTCTTGACGAGCGCCGCGTAGAGCTCGTTCTCGTTGCCGCAACACCAGACCCCGACCTTCTTGCCTCGCATCTTCGCGATCGTCGTGATGCCGCTGTCCTTCCAGGTGAGCTCCGTCATGCCGCTCTTCGAGAACACCTGCGCGATGCTCATGATCTTCTTGCCGCCGTCGCGGAACGACAGCATGCTCGGCACCCAATCGATGCCGAACTCCGCTTGCTTCCCGAGCACGACCTGCTCGGGGGTGATGGTCGGGCCGCCGACCTTGAGGTTCACGTCGAGCCCGGCCTGCGAGTAGTACCCCTTTGCCTTCGCGGCGTAGTAGCCCGCGAATTGCGCCTGCGTGACCCATTTCAACTGCAGGGTCACCTTGGTCGCCTTCGTGCTCGTCCCTAACTCTGTTCGGGCGGCTGCCCCTCCCGCCACGACCAAGCATGCGAGCACCGCGATCCCTACGACCCACCTGTGCTTCATCCGATTCCTCCTCTTGTCCGACGTCCTGCCATTCTCTCCTAGGAGGGGGCCTGATGTCATTCCGTCTGGAACGCCCTTGCGGAGGGGTGCCAGCTCGTCGTCAACCGCTCCACCAGGGCCACCACGGCATAAAAAACGATCCCGAGCAGGCTGGCCATCACGATTCCGGCCCAGGCGTCCGTGAAGTTGCCGTATGACGAATCGTTGAGGATCTTCACGCCGAGCGCTTCGATGGGGCCGCCGAAATACTCGCCGACGATCGCGCCGATCATCGAGAGAACGGTCGCGACCTTCAAGCCCGTGAACATGTGCGGGAGCGCGTTTGGAATCCGGACCCGCCGAAACAGCGCGAATCTTCCGGCTGCGTACGATCGCATCAGCTCGATCGACGACGGATGGACGGAGGTCAGCCCGCGCAGCGTGTTGATCATCACGGGGAAAAAGCAGAGCACGGCGGCGATCGCCATCTTCGAGAAGGGATTCAGCAAGCCGAACCAGTTGTTCATGATCGGGGCGAACGCGATGATGGGGATTGCGTTGGCTGCGACCGCGTAGGGCATGAAGGCGCCGGCGAGGGGGCGCCACGCGGCGAAGAGCAGGGCGACCAGGATGCCGAGGCCCGAACCGAGCGCGTAACCGCCGAGCGCCTCCTTGAACGTGTACATGCCCTGGCTCCAGAGCACGCTCTTCTGAGTCCAGAACGCGTGGCCGATCGCGGTCGGTTTCGGTAGGAGGAACTCCTGCACGTGAAACGCGGTGACGAGGCCTTGCCATGCCCCGATGCCGATCGCGAAGACGGCGACCGCCGGGATCCAATCGAGCGCAGTCCTGCCGATTCGCCGGCTCAGGCTCCGCGGAACCGGCTGAACCATGCTGCTCACAACGGCTCCTCGACCAGGGCGGGCTCCTGGGTCTCACCGAGCGGCGCGCCGGCCGCCGCCAGCTGCTCGCGCACTCGCGTGACGAGCTCGAAGAAGCTCGGCTCTTCTCTTGTCGCACTGGCGCGCGGTTGCGGCAGATCGACGTCGACGAGGCCGGCGACGCGCCCCGGTCGCGCCGACATGACGACCACACGCGTCGAGAGAAACACTGCCTCGGAAATCGAGTGCGTGACGAAGACGACAGTCGAGCTGGTTTCCTCCCAGATGCGCAGCAGCTCCGAATTGAGCCGCTCACGTGTCATCTCGTCGAGCGCGCCGAACGGTTCGTCCATCAGGAGCAAGGTCGGTGAGAACGAGAGCGCGCGTGCGATCGAGACGCGCTGCTGCATGCCCCCGGAGAGCTGCCAGGGGTGATGGCTCTCGAACCCGCTGAGCTCGACGAGCTCGAGCATGTCCTTGACGCGTGCGTTCCGGCGCGCTCGATTCCAGTGCAGGAGCTCGAGCGGAAGCGAGATGTTCTTCGCCACCGTCCGCCAGTCGTAGAGAACAGCGTCCTGGAAGACGATGCCGTACTCGTGGTCTCGTCGCGCGCGTTCCGCGGGCTTGCCGTTGACCTGAACTGTCCCGGCGGTCGGTTTGGTCAGGTCGCCGATGATCCGTAGCAGCGTCGACTTGCCGCAACCGGAAGGCCCGATCAGCGAGACGAACTCCCCGGGCTCGACGTCGAGGTCGATCCCGTCCAGCGCAGTCACGCCGGCCCTGAACTGCTTCGAGACTCCTTTGAGCGAGACGGCGTTCATGCAAAGTGCTCTGGGGCGCGCTTGAGGACGAGACGCTCCAAAACGACGATCGCGAGGTAGAACGTGATGCCGAGAAGCGCGCAGACGATGATCGTCGCCCAGAGGTTCGCCGGCTGGGTGGAGTAGTACTGGTTGAAGTTGACGATCGCGTAACCAAGCCCACCCTGAAGGGAGGCGGGAGTCTCTCCGATGATGGCGCCGATCACGCTCGCCGTTGCCGAGATCTTCAGCGCCGAGAAGATGAAGGGCAAGGAGGCAGGCACGCGGAGCAGCCAGAGAATCTTCGAGGGGCCTGCCGCATACGAGCGCATCAGCTCCAGTGCGCGCGGGTCGGGTGAGTGCAGGCCGCGAAGCGTGTTGATCGCCACCGGGAAGAACGTCAGGTACGCGGCTATCACTGCGACTCCGACCGAGGGGTTGACGCCTTTCGTCCCCAGGCCGACCACCACCATGGGGGCGATCGCGAGGATCGGGACGGTCTGAGACACCACGATGTATGGCAGGAAGCCACGACGTAGAACTGTCGAGTGTGCGAGCACGACGGCAAGCAGGAAACCGATCACGGCGCCAAGAGCAAAGCCCGCGAGGGCCTCTTTGCCGGTGAAGAGCGCGTTGTGCCAGAGGTAGTGCCGCAGCGGTGGCCCGTCCGGCTGCAGCGGCTGTCCAAATGCGTGCCAGATCGTGCTGACGTGCGGCATGTTCGTGTCGTTGACCGTGAACGGCCACGTCCACTGCTCGCGGATGCCGAGCCAGCGGTAGCCCTCCCAGAGCCCCCACAGCGCCGCGAGGCCGACGGGCAGGAGCAACACGCGCGCGGCGGCACGCGGCACTGGACCAACGCCCCTCCTCGCAGGCTCGACCGCGATCGCCGACATCGAGCGATGCTTACCATACTCCCAGCCGCGAAAGTTAGAGTCGCCGCAGTGACGCTCCAGCCCCCCCGGACCGTAGACGAGCTTCGCGAGCTCCAGGAGCTGACCGGGGACGACAACGGCGCGCAGCGGGTCGCCTGGACGGAGACCTGGGAGCGAGCGCGTGAATGGCTGCGCGGCAAAGTCGCGGAGACCGGCGCGGAGGAGTCGGTCGACGCGGCAGGCAACCAGTGGTTCACTCTGCGCGGCGCATCGAACCGGGCTGTGCTCGTCGGCGGTCATATCGATTCGGTTCCGAACGGAGGCTGGCTCGACGGTGCCTTGAATGTCGTCGCCGGGGTCGAGGTCTTGCGCCGGATCGCGGATGAGGGAACGCCTCCCGTCACGGTCCGGCTCGTGAATTGGGCGGACGAGGAAGGCGCTCGATTCGGACGCTCGCTCTTCGGCTCGTCTGCCGCTGCCGGCTCGATGGCCGACCAGGACGAGCTTCGGGCGCGCAAAGACGCAGAGGGAATCCCGCTGCCGGACGCCCTACGCGAACACGGCGTCGACCTCGACGCCGCTCTCGATGCGCGAAGCGAGCTCGCCGGCGCAGCCGCATACCTCGAGCTTCACATCGAGCAGGGACCGGTGCTCGAGTCCCTCGATCTGCCCCTCGGTGTCGTGCTCGGGACGTTCGGTGTCGAGCGCCACCAGGTCACCTTTCGCGGCCAGGCCGCTCACGCCGGCTCGACTCCGATGGACAAGCGCCGCGACGCACTCGCAGGCGCGGCCCGCCTGGAGCTGGAGATCCGGGAGATCGCGAAGCGCACGGGAGGAGGGGCGGTTTGCACGATCGGTGGCGTCGTGACGAAGCCCGGGATCGTCACGTCGGTCGTCGAGACCGCGGAATGTCTCCTCGACCAGCGGCATCTCGACGCGTCGAAGCTCGCGGACATGCTCGACGAGGCGAAACGCGTGTCGGAGCAGTACGCGCGCGACGAGGACATCGCGGTCGAGTGGCAGCGGATCTGGAGCATCGAGCCGATCCTCTTCGACGATGATCTGATCGAACTGGCCGGCGAGGCCATCGCCGAGGTGACGAGCGGCTCGCATCGTCTTCCGAGCGGCCCGTTGCACGACGCAGCGGAGGTTGCACGCGCAGGCGTTCCGACCGTGATGCTGTTCGTCCAGTCGCTCCGCGGCCTCTCGCACACGAAGCTCGAGGACACGAAGGAGGAACATCTCGAGCTCGCGGTGCAGGCGCTCGACCGGCTCGCGGCGAAGACGATCGCGCGCGTGGCCGCCGCCTAGAAGATACGGACGAGCACCACGCCGGCTCCGACGAGAGCCATGCCGGCGAGGCGTCCGGCGCTGACGTGCTTCGGCTCGAAGCCGACCCAGCCGAAGTGATCGACGACGACCGACGCGAGCGATTGGCCGGCGACGATCACGGCGATGAGCGCCGCGGCGCCGAGCCGGGGAGCAGCCACGATCGAGCCGGCCACGTAGAACGCGCCGAGAGCGCCGCCAAGCCAGACCCACCACGGTACGTGACCGAGTCGGCTCAAGGGCGGCAACGGTTTGAAGACGAGCGCCGCGGCCGCCGCGAGGATGATCGTGCCAGTCAGGAACGAGACGAAGGCGGCCCGCACCGGGCTGTCTAGCCAGTGCGCGAGCTGCGCGTTGATGCCGAACTGCAGCGGCAGTGCGGCGCCGGCAGCGAACGCGAACAGGAGGTACGGCCACACCACTGTGCGATCCGTTTTCGTGGCGGTATGCTCGTTCCCCTGCCAGCGACCGGGGAGGATCGATGCTCAGCTTCGGCGTGACCGTCCTGCCGGACCCGCCGTACCAACGGATGATCGAGCTGATGAAGCTCGCCGAGCAGCACGGGTTCGAATACGCCTGGACGTACGACTCGCACATCCTCTGGGAGGAGTCCTACGCGACGCTTCCGCTGGCTGCTACCCAGACGAGCAAGATCAAGCTTGGACACTTCGTGACGAATCCGGGCATCCGAGACCCGACGATCACGGCGAGCTGGTACGCCACGATGCAGGACATCTCCGACGGTCGCATGGTGATGGGCATCGGCCGCGGCGATTCTTCGCGTCGAGTCGTCGGCCTGCAGCCGGTGAAGGTCGCTGAGTTCGAGCAGCGCTGCGCGATGATCAAGGACCTCATGAACGGACGCTCGGTCGACTGGAATGAGAAGGAGCTCGAGCTGAAGTGGGTGCGCGAAGAGCTTCCCGACATCCCGATGTGGATCGCGGGTTATGGGCCGAAGGCGCTCGCCGTCGCGGGCCGAGTCGCTGACGGCGTGATCATCCAGCTGGCGGACCCCGTGATCGTCCAGTGGATCATGGATACCGCGCGGCGTGCGGCCGAGGAGGCCGGCCGCGACCCGAGCGAGCTCAAGTGCATCGTCGGCGCGCCCAGTCACATCTCCGACGACATCGCGGACGCGCGCGAGCAGTCGCGCTGGTTCCCTGCCATGGTTTCCAACCACGTCATGGATCTGATCGAGCGCTACGGCGAAGACTCGGAGATCCCGCGTGACCTAACCGATTTCGTCAAGGCGCGCAAGTTCTACGACTACAAGGATCACTCGCGCGTCGGCGCCGCGCACGGCGAGTTCGTCACCGACGAGATCGTCGACCGGTTCTGCGTGCTCGGCAACGTCGCGGAGGCGACGAAGAAATTGAAGGAGTTGGAGTCGATCGGCGTCGACCAGTTCAACATCTACCTCATGACCCACGGGCAGGAGGAGACGTTGAGAGCGTACGGCGACGAGATCATCCCTCAGTTCACGAGCGTCGCCGCCTAGCGTCTCGGTGCCGACGCTCCTGGTCTTCGGAGCAAGAAACCTCGGCCGCGTGCTCGCAAGCGAGTTCGCGGCGGACGGCTGGCGCGTGGCCGGTGTGGCGCGAAGCGAGAAGACGATCCGCGTGTTGACGGAGGACGTGCCCGGCGCTGTGGGCGTGATCGCCGACGCCTCGAAGCCCGCGGACCTCGAACGAGTCTTTCACGATGTCGGGGACGTCGACCTGATCGTGAACGCGATCACGACGACCCCTACCTTCGGCGGGCCGATCCACGAAGCCCCTGCCGACGCGCTCGCGCCCTACAGCGGTGAGTTGTTGCCGGCGATCTTCAACGTCTTGCGCCTAAGTGGGCGCGTGCTCGTCGAGCGGGGAGGCGGGACCCTGATTCAGGTCACCGGCGGTTCCGCCCGCCGAGGCAACCCGGGCCGAGGACCGTGGGCGGCGGCGGCGTTCGCCACCCGAGCGCTCGTCCAAGCGCAGGCGGCCGAGTTACGCGAGCACAACGTCCACGTGGCGCTGCTCATCGTCGACGCGGTGATCGAGAGCGAGAAGACGGCCAAATGGCTCGAAGAGGAGCCACCGGAGAAGTCGGCCTCGATGCAGGAGGTCGCGGACGCCGTCAAGTACCTCCACAGCCAGAGCCCGCGCGGGTGGACGCACGAGTTGCAACTCACGCCGTCGCTCGAACGCTGGGTTCCCTAAGAGGGCCCGGATACCATGCCCGCGGCACGGCGCCGTGGCCGAGTGGTTAGGCAGAGGCCTGCAAAGCCTCGTACAGCGGTTCGAATCCGCTCGGCGCCTCTCAGCCCGCAAGTTCCGCCTCGGCCGCGAGTCTGCTTCCACGAGATGCACGTACTCCGTGAGCAGCGCGAATACGCGGTCTTTACAGCCTCGCGGCGAGAACGTGACGCGTGGACCGAGCTGATCGAGCGGGCCAACCGCTCGGATGACGACGACCCTGACGCCCTACGCGGCTACAGAGAGCGCTGGCAGGCGGCTTCGCGCCGCCTCGTCGAGGCGCTCGAGGCGCTGAAGACTTCTCGTCGCTGATCCGCTTCTCGGCGGTCAAGCCGATCCGTCGAACGACCGATGCAAGACGTATGGGGCCTGCTGCCCGCAATCAGCGCCGCCCGTTCACAGCGATCCACCGCGCCTCGAGCGTCCTGGTGTTCGCAGTGCTGCCGATCGTCGTGACCTTTGCATTGCTCGGAAACGGCTTGTCCAGGGGCCTGTTTCTGTACGACTTCAAGGGCGGCCTCTACGGGGCCGGCAAGGACATCGTGCACGGCGACAACCCGTACCGTCCGACTTACCTGGAGCAGCAGGCGGCGGTCAAACGAGGGGGAGAAAAGGCCGAGACCGTGATCTCGGTTCCCGTGTATCCCGCGTCCGCGCTGGTCGCCGCCGCGCCCTTTTCCTTCCTGCCCTACCGCGTCGCCGGTGTGCTGTTCGCGCTGCTCTCGATCGGCGCGGTCCTCGGTGGGCTTCGACTGCTCGGCGTCAGCGACTGGCGCTGCTACGGGGTGTCATTCCTGTCATGGCCCGTCGCGCACGGCCTGATGCTCGGTTCGCTCACGCCGCTGCTCGTGCTCGGAGCGGCTGCCGCCTGGCGGTTTCGCTCTCGGGTCTGGCCGCCGGCGCTCGCAATCGCGGCGGTGGTCAGCGCGAAGCTCTTTCCTTGGCCTTTGGCGGTGTGGCTGCTCGCAACCCGTCGAATCCGCGCATTCGTCGTCGCCACCGCGGTTGCACTCGGGGGGACTCTCGCCGCCTGGGCCGCGATCGGTTTCCACGGCCTCCGCGACTATCCGAGCATGCTGAGCCACCTTTCGTTCGTCTCCGAGGACGTCGGCGTGTCGGTCGTCGCCGGTCTCATCGCGCTCGGCGTCTCGGCCGCCGCGGCAAAGAGCGTGGCCTTCCTGCTCGCCGGCGGGCTCTTGATCGCCGCCTGGCGCATCGCCCGTCGCCCGGACGGCGATCGCCGTGCGTACGGCATCGCGGTGATTGCGGCGCTCGTCGCCTCCCCGATGGTCTGGCCTCACTACCTCGCGCTTCTGTTCGTCCCGATCGCGCTGGTCTCGCCCACGCTCTCGTGGCTCTGGCTTACGCCGCTGCTTGCATACCCCGTTGCGCAGACGACCGGCCGGCCGTGGGTGATTCCGCTCTACCTGGCGATCATCGCGGCTCCACTGGTCCGGCTTTGGCCCTGGCCCGCTGCAGGGGTGCCACGGGCGCTCGAGCCCGCCGGCGCAACGAGCGAGTCGCGCCTCAACGCTTGACGG
>WNGJ01009857.1_pt1 | contig 10181 bp, 7 predicted proteins | sample 5400611 | NCBI WGS metagenome assembly WNGJ01 (sample SAMN13153375, study PRJNA577476) | soil metagenome | isolation source: 40 cm soil or saprolite under Garry oak tree replicate 1 | place: USA:California | collected 2016-06-15
TGTTCTATTCGATGTCTCGATTTCCGACACTCGCCTGGCCCTAGAGTCTCGCTCAGTGTCTCGACCCCCATCGCGACGGCCCTGTCGCCAATGGCATGCAAGCATAGTTGAAGCCGGGTATCTCGGGTCTTGTTGATCACGCTCAAGAGCTGCTCCTTAGAAGTTGTCAGCATTCCTGACGAGCCAGGGGCATCGTCGTACGGGTTTCCGAGAGCTGCTGTTCTCGCGCCGAGAGACCCATCCAGGAATAGTTTGATCCCTCCAATTCTGAAGCCGTTCGTCCAAACGCCAACTTCGTCTTCCATTGATCCAACTTGTTCGAGCATGTTCAGCGGTAGGATCGCGTAGATTGTTTGCTCAATCTTTCCCTGATGCTTCAGGTCTTTGAGGGCTTTGAATTCTTGCTCGTCTTCGATTATGCAGTGTAAGGAGGTGACACCTTGCTCTAACAGTTTCTGAGACGCGACAAGTAGGGCATCTCTTGCTTCTTTTTCATCTCTAGGGACTGACCTACTAACGATCTCAAGGGCTCGTTCTTTCAGTATGCCGTTGGGTTTGCCAGTTGAGTCTCTCTCAATTTCTCCGCCAAACGGGTCCGGAGTGTTTTCATTGACGCCTGCTCTGGCCAGTGCGGCCGAGTTTGCGACGGCGACGTGGCCGCAGATTCTTCTAAAGAAGACCGGGTTGGCTATGATATCTATGTCGGATCGATCTGGGTATCGGTGCTCTCGAAGCTTCTCTTGATCCCATCCTCTTCCAACTATCCACTGGTCTTTCAGTTTTCCCGACGCCGTCTTCGCAAGCATCGTTTGAATTTCGGCAATGGATCTTGCACTCGACAAATCGAGGGTACGCAGCAACATTCCGTATCCCAGAAGGTGAACGTGTGAGTCAGCGAGACCGGGAACGCCGACCAGTCCATGAAGGTCAACAGAATTGGTTGACGCGGCCTTGAGTCTTAGAAGGTCTCGGCTGGAACCTGTTGCCGTTACCCTGCCGTCCGTGATTGAGATCGCTTCAACTCTGACCTGTCCGTCCGGCTTAGGATAGATTCTTCCGTTGTAAAGTATCAGATCAGGATTGGCCAAGGTCTCTTACTGCGATGCAGCCGTCATTGGTACTGGACTAATGAGAGAGGAGATTGTCGATTCAATCTTTGATGCATCCTTCAGTGGAGGTCCGCAAACTTTGCCCACACAGACATATGCAACGGGGGCTGCTGCAGGCTCATAGCCGAGTTGCTTGATCCTCTCAGAATCCTTTGCCGGATCCAGTTGGAGCAGATACCTTCTGACAGGGTAAAGTTTTCTAGCTTGCATTCTGAATTTTTCAGTCTCCTTCGATTTGGATCCGAGAATGGTAACTCCGATCGGCCCGTTTAGCAGGGATTCAAGTGCTAGCGCATATGATGCGGCCATTATCCCGTATCGCTCATATTCCTTGGCGAAGAGCCTCAGTGTCTTGTCCGCAATCTTCTCGTATCGATCATCCCCAGTAATCCAGGACAGGCGAAGCATCGCAGTGGCTATCGTACTGTTCTCGTCCATAGGTTTGTCCCGAGCGCGAAGTTCTCCGATGTCAGCTGACTGTTCTGCAATGTCGTAGAATCCCCCGCCCTCCTTATCGCCGAGTGTTCTAATCGTGTAATCCAGCAATTTCTTCGCTGTCTCAATATGATTCCAAGTTCCTGTGTACTCGTAAGCATCAGCCAGCGCGTGCAAGGTTAGAGCGTGATCAATCAAAAGTCCCTTCAGTGCTGAAACATCTGCGCCGAAATAGTGCGGTAAAGCTCCTCTATTGTCAATGGTGGCTATGATGCGCTCTAGAGTTTTCAAACCGAATTTCGTGTACTCGGGGTTGTTCAAGACCGCGCCGGCGAGTAGGTACGATGAGACGAAGAGAACATTGTAGTTTGTGTAGAAAGTTTTGTCGATACTTGGTGCCGAGCGCCTTTTTCGCTCGTCCAAACCTAGCTTGTAGTATTCCTCGTCAGCATCTTGGCTCCCGTAAAATCCTCCCTCTTTCAAGTCTGCAAATTTCGATTGAACGTATCGTAGAATACCTTCAGCTCTCTCCTTAAACGCCGGGTTTCCCGAGACCTGAAACGCTTTGAGATATATTGCAAGAAGCCGGGCATTATCCTCAGCCATCTTCTCGAAGTGGGGTATCGTCCAATCCCTGGTCGTGGAGTATCGGAAGAACCCGTCCTCAACATGATCGTAGAGTCCCCCTCTTCCCATCTGCTCAAGAGTCTTGTTGACAACCGTGAGCATCTCCTTTTCCCCGTGGTAACGATATCTCACGAGAGCGTATTCGAGAGAGTCAGTCTGCGGAAACTTAGGCTCAAAGCCAAATCCACCGTAGTCAATGTCAAAATTGACCGCGATAGTGGTTCCAATATCCTTGGCAATACTCTCCGTCAGAGGGTCAGTCGTCGCCTTTGGAATCCGGGGCGGCTCAAGCTTGCTTCGAATCTTCCCCTTGCTCTTCGCGTACATGTCGAGTACTGATCGGATGACTTCGCGCAACTGTTCAGGTGGGATGTAGGTGCCGCCTGTGATGATCTTTCCCTCGCTGTCCAAGAAAGCGGTAGTGGGCCATCCTCCCATGTTGTATCGCCGGTTGACATCAGGTCTCTTATCGGTATCGACTCGTATCGGGACGAACTTCTTGTTCAGCGCGTCAACTATTGACGGATCTGAGTAAGACGTTTCGTCCATAACGTGGCACCAGTGGCACCAAGACCCCTTGATATCGAGGAGAATCGGTTTGCCTTCGGCCCGAGCCTTTTCAAAACTCTCCTTACTCCAATCGAGCCACTGGATCTTTCCCAAGCTTAGTCTAAGGAATGGGTCGTTGAGAATGATATAAGAGTCCCATTCGGGTCGCTATCCGTTATCGCATGCTATGGTTCGGATGGGAATAGTTGTCTAAGTATCGACGCGAGGAGCCGGTCGCGCTGCCTAAGCATCGGCACTGCCAAGTCTGCGGCACACCGACAGAGTTGAAACAGGAATATTGCAGCGACAAATGCAGGATGGCCGGAAAGAAGATTCAGAGGACTAAGATGAGAAATATCATCGTGATAACTGGATTGGTTTTTGTATTCTACATCGCATTTCTGCTGTTCGTCCCCAAGTAGAGCCCAGCTCTAGTCGTTGACGGATTTGTTGGCCAATCCCACTATCTCACTGGCTGAGCGGTACCTGTTCTCCTGGAGGAACTTTGACATTCCCGCAGTGATCTCCCTGAACACTTCAACCCCTCTGTACATCACCGCTGTTCCGACCTGGATCGCGGATGCTCCCGCCATCATCATCTCAACCGCCCCCCTCCAATCTGTTATTCCCCCAACCCCGATGATGGGTATCTTGACCGCCGCCTTCGCCTGATACACTGTTCTTACAGCCAGCGAGTGGAGAGCCGGGCCCGAGAGACCGCCATAGACTCCTCCCAAAATCGGGGCCGCCGCGTCGACGTCTATCGCCATGCCCAAAGCAGTGTTGATAGCAGTGAGGGCATTCGCGCCTGCACCTTCGGCCGCTTTCGCAATTTCTTGAATATTAGCAACGTTAGGAGTCAGCTTGACAATGACTGGCAATTTGACTCTGGCCTTGACGGCTCGCGTTACCTCAGCAACCATCTCCGCCCTCTGACCAATTTCGACTCCAACCTCCCTCACGTGTGGGCAGGACACGTTAAGTTCTATAGCGATCGCGCCGCCTTCTTCTCCTTTGGATGCGGCTTCCGCGAATTCTTCTCCATCGAAGCCGAAGACGCTAGCTATGACTGGGACTCCCGCCTTCGAAACCGCAGCAACCTCTTCCCTCATCTCGTCCATTCCGGGATTCGGGATCCCGAGAGCGTTAAGATAACCACCTGGAACTTCGATGAAAGACGGGTTCCGATAACCCTCTCTGCCCTTTCGGTTGAACGACTTTGTAACAACGCCTCCAGCACCTGCTCTGGAGGCCCGGACCATGACTTCACTAGAAACACCAAGAATTCCGGAAGCGAGAATCGTGGGGTTGGGGAGCTTTATACCACTAAACTCCACCGATAGGTCAGGTTCCAAATGCAGCCGAGACAGTATACGTATTCCACGTTAATTATCTTCGCACCAAGCCAGCACTACAAGATCGACAGAACCAATACAAGCGAGCGATCTTGAAGGCCTACCTGGTCGATTCACCGGCCGGACTCTTCCTGCTGGAAAAGACTGGCAAGATTACCGAAAAAGCCCTCTTCCCCCGAAACCCCAAAGACGCTGCTGTGAAACTGAACGAAGTTCGCCAGGGACAACTACCCCCGGAATTCTCTGAATTCGCGAACCGCCTGTCCCAGATGGGCCTGGAAAAACTCACTGTAGACAACGAATATCTCGCAAGAATCCTGCGCGCATTTTTGACCTCAGAAGTCGTCCTGGACGAAAGGGACGAAACGATCTCAAAATTGCGGAATCGCCTGCCCAATATGCTTGTCCGGTTCCGGATCGTGGAATCAAAGGACGATTACGAGAAACTTGTTCACGATGTGTCGATGGAAATGGCACAGGCATCAATTGCGGAGACCGGAACGAAGCGTGACCTTTACGCGATCCAGACTGTCCGATGCATCGAGGACCTGGACAAGGTACTGAACCTGCTTGCCGGTCGGATACGAGAATGGTATGGGCTACACTTTCCTGAACTAGACAGGCTCGTGGAAAAACACGACAGCTACATTCGGCTCGTCCAAAACCTTGGCACACGCGACTCGTTCTCCCAAGAGTCCCTCGTCGAAATGGGCATACCTCAAGAACGGGCACGAATCATCTCGGAAGCAGCTCAGAAATCCTCAGGAGCAGATCTTCCTCAACCCGACCTCTTATGGCTTCAAGAAGTCTGCGCGACGGTTCTTCAAATGTACAAGCTGAGAGAGACCGCCGAAAAGTACACTGACAAGATCATGCTGGAGGTAGCCCCCAACATGACAGGAGTTCTAGGTGCAGTTCTTTCCGCCAAGATCCTTTCGATGGCTGGAGGCTTAGAGAACGTGGGTAAGATGCCGGCCAGCACGATACAAGTGCTCGGTGCGGAAAAGGCGCTGTTCCGAACCCTAAAAACTGGAGCTCGCCCTCCGAAGCATGGAATAATATTCCAATACGCCGCCATCCACCAGTCCCCGAGATGGCTGAGAGGACGAATTGCCCGCGCAGTCGCAGGGAAACTCGCCATTGCCGCCCGAATGGATGCGTTCGGCGGATCCAACGAAGGCGACAAGATGCGAACAGCATTAGAGAAGAAGCTTAGTGATCTCAAAGATCGTTATCAAGGACAACCACCTAAGAAGAAGCATGCCACGCAATGGCGTCCACCCCCACAAAAAGTTCGAAGGGATCTACCTGATCGGGGAGGAAGGGGAAGAGAGACTAGGTACCCGCAGCCTAGCCCCGGGAGAGAACGTTTACGGCGAGGAAATCGTCAAAGTTGGCGATGAAGAGTATCGGATCTGGGACCCGTTTCGGAGTAAGCTCGCAGCTGCTATCCTGAAGGGACTTCACAAAATCCCGATCAGGGAGAAGTCGAAGGTCCTATACTTGGGGGCTGCAAGCGGAACGACCGTCAGCCACGTAAGTGACATCGTAGGACGCGAGGGAAAAGTATACTGCGTTGAATTTGCGCAACGATCCTTCAGGGACCTAGTCAACAACGTGTCCAAGAACAGGATCAATGCCGTACCAATCTTTGAGGACGCTCGCTTTCCCAGTAGATACCGCAGCCTCGTCTCCGAAGTTGACTCCGTGTATTGCGACATCGCACAGCCAGACCAGGCAAGGATATTGGCTGAAAACCTTGACACGTTTCTAGATCGAGGCAATGAGTTCCTCATGGCAATCAAAGCGCGAAGCATTGACGTGACTAAAGATCCAGACGCCATTTTTCGCCAGGAAGCTGATGTTCTGAAGAAGAGAGGATACGCAATTGAAGAGATGGTTCGATTGCAACCTTTCGAGAAAGACCACTGCATGGTCCGAGGCGGAAAATAGGCGGCCGTCTAACGTGGATCGAGACAGCCTCTTCGATGCTATGCTTCAGAACGAATTGCGAAAGCTCAACAAACATCTTCCCAAGAACCGGAAAACAATCAGAGCCCTGTTGGCTGAGACGGAACCGTCTACTCTTACTGTCGGCGGAGATAAGGCGATTATGAAAAAGAGTGAGATTGAGGCTCTGAGTGATGAGTTGCCCGATGAGCTGCGTGATAGGGTGAAGCTTCCCATCGTCTTGTTAAGGAGGAGGGAGTTGGGACCCGGCGCGTTTACGTTGTTGGGAGATGAGTACGAAGAATATGCGTTTTGCAAGGTCCTAGGCGATTACGCTGGAATCTTCACGGAATTCCAGAGGGCAAGGGACTTCCCGACGGTCTTCTATACACCCCAGGTGAGCGAGCTGACGCGCCGCTTTCATTCCCTTATTGTAATCGGCTTCGGTCTCTCTGACTGACCATTGAACCGAGCACCCATGCAATCTGTCTGACAGGGTCCTCTCGTGACGAGACTCCACGCGACCATTGAACGCTTATGTACGACACGGTTCCCAACAACCTAGTCGATAACTCTCTTGCTTGAGGACAGCGTTGCAAAACGTGTCGTTCACACCTGCTTGAGGGTACACGAAGACGACATGGTCCTCATCGAAACCTGGCAACACACGATTGATTTAGCCAGCGAAATCGCGCTTGAATGCTATCGGACTGGCGCAAAGCCGCTCATCACACTCAACACAGATCGGCTCTGGTGGGGAACCCTTGCCGAGATTCCAGAACAGTACATGCGGAAGATCCCTAGACACATACTCAGTGCGGTCGACAATGTCACTGTCTGGATTGCGCTCGGGGGTCCCGAAGATCCCACAAAGTTCCGGGACGTACCTGCGTCAAGACTGGAAATCATATTCGAAGGAGACAAACCTGTCCTCGATAAGACCTTTGAAAAGAAAGTACGAACTGCCGAACTCCTCCTAGGTCACGTGACAACTCAACGAGCTAAAGCATACGGGTTCGATTATGATCGTTGGTTGAAGATGACCGAAGAAGCGATCAAGGTCGACTATCCGAAGCTCGCTGAGCTTGGAAGAAAGATTGCCCTGCGGCTAGAACGGGGCGCAAAAGTGCGCATCACATCTAAAGCCGGTACCGACGTGAGGTTCGAGATAACAAAGAGACCCGTTCATGTCCAAGACGGGATTGTTGATCAGGCCGACATAGAGCATGGCCTTGTTTCAACGCAACTGCCTTCAGGCAAGGTCGAAGTCGCACCGCTGGAAGAGTCAGCTCGCGGGACTGTGGTATTCGACGTTCCTCGAGCCCTGAAAGGAAGACTGATTCAGGAGCTTAGACTCGACTTTGAGAAAGGCCATATCAAGGAATTCAAGGCCAAAAAATACGAGGAGGTCTTCCGAGAGGTCTTCGAAGCGACGCAGGGCGACAGAGACAGGATAGCCCAGTTTACTCTAGGACTAAATCCCAAAATAGATCTGATCGGATACACCACTGACGAGCTTTCTCTGGGAACCGTGACGATTGGAGTGGGAGCGAACAAGGGCATCGGAGGAAAGAACGACAGCAGCTTCTCCTTCTCGGGAACCATTACAAAGCCGACAGTCGAGATTGACGGGCAAACAATAATGGTTGACGGAAGAATAACTCTGTAAATGCGAACAGTCCATTTTTAATCAACAATCCAATACGCGAGACGGGGAGCTCGCATGGTCAAGAAACGAGTCGACGTTTTGGTTCTGAACTCGAACGAAACCATAACCCTAGACTCTCCCGACGGTGAAAAGGGACTTGGAATTGTCGACAATGGAGGTGTCGCGATCAATCAGGGCAAGATCGTTTTGGCGGCGTCGACTGACCTGCTTGAACGAAAATTCCATGCCAGAAAGACAATAGATGCTGAGGACGAAATAATTCTGCCGGGGTTCGTGGATCCACACACCCATTTGGTTTTTGCTGGCGATCGTGACGACGAATTTCAGCTTAGGATAGCGGGTGTATCTTACATGGAGATACTTCGCAAGGGCGGGGGAATAATCGAGACCGTGAACCGTACGCGCCAGGCAACGCCGGAATCGCTGTTTGAATCTGGAAAACAGAGACTCGATACGTGTCTTGAATCTGGCTCGACTACGGTGGAGATAAAGAGCGGGTATGGACTGAGACTAGATGACGAGTTTAAGATTCTCAGGACAGTGCAACGTCTGGGGAAAGACCATCCTTGCAATATTGTTCCCACGTTCATGGGGGCTCACGCTGTCCCGCCGGGAGAGACTTCGCCCGAATATGTTTCAAGTGTGGTTAACGAAATGCTTCCAAAGGTTGCTCAGGCAGGACTTGCACAATTTTGCGATGTATTCTGCGAACAAGGAGTATTCGATTCGATCGAGTCAGAAAGGATTCTCAGCAAAGCCGCGAAACTTGGTCTTAAGCCCAAGATACACGCCGACCAGTTCACGGATTGTGGAGGAGCCGAGGTTGCGAACAAACATCACGCTACCTCTGCGGATCATCTAGTCCATTCATCAGCGGAACAGCTCGAAAAAATGATGGAGACGGAAGTAATCCCAGTATTGCTGCCGTCATCATCACATAGCCTTCTGACGGGAGAGAGAGCAGACGCCCGAGGAATGCTTGCAATGGGCCTTCCTGTGGCTTTGGGAACAGATTTTAGCCCGTCCAACTGGATGCTCGGGCAGTTAACGGTCGCGGCTCTTGCATCTCGAGAGTTGAGAATGAACGCTTCTGAGATCATCCGAGGGATAACTATCAACGCGGCTCGAGCCCTAGGATTGGAGAACAGAACCGGAAGCCTCCACCGAGGCAAACATGCGGATCTTGTGACGTTGCGCGCACCCAACCATCGATGGATCGGATACGCGTATGGTGAAAGGGTTGTTGACAATGTCCTTATCGGAGGCGAATGGGTTGTGAGTGACGGGAAGAGAATTCCTTGACTCAAAGGCGAAAGCCTCGAGCCTTTTCAGTACTCCAGCACCGAAGGAGGATATCCGCAATTACCGGGACGAAGCTGCACTGCAAGAGCTGGCAGATAGAAGGTGCTTACCGGATGCTTCACAATGTCTTGGATCGCGATGTTGCCAAAGATCCCGATCGCCTGATCGTTTATGGTGGGACGGGACGAGCGGCTAGGTCTTGGGATGCGCTAGAGGCAACACTTGATTCGCTAGAGACGTTAGGCGAAGATGAGACACTTCTCATTCAAAGCGGCAAGCCAGTGGCGGTTTTCAAGACTCACATCCTGGCTCCTCGAGTCCTGATCGTTAACAGCATGATTGTTCCCAAATGGGCGACCTGGGACTACTTCTACGAACTTGAGCAGAAGGGGCTCATCATGTACGGACAGATGACTGCCGGCTCTTGGGCTTACATCGGAACTCAGGGTATACTGCAGGGCACGTACGAAACGCTCGCGGCAGTTGCCAAGGACCACTTCCACGGAACGCTTGCGGGGAGACTCGTGTTGACAGCGGGCCTGGGCGAGATGGGGGGTGCTCAGCCTTTGGCGGTGACAATGAACGATGGCATCGCTCTGGCGGTAGAGATCGACAAGAAGGCCATCGAGAAAACAATCCGTCACGGATATCTCCAGAGCATCGCTGTCGACCTGGATGACGCCTTGGAAATCGTCCAGCAGGCAAAGCTGGATGAAGTTCCTCGTAGCGTGGGTCTGGTTGGGAACGCCGCCGAGGTGCACCCTGAACTCCTGAGACGTAGCATAATCCCTGACGTTGTGACCGACCAAACATCTGCTCATGATCCTCTGAACGGCTATTATCCAGTTGGCCTTTCAAAGGAAGAAGCCGATTCCCTTCGCCGATCCAATCCGAAAGAATACATGAAGAGGGCCAGCCAAAGTATCCGCACACATGTCAAGACTATAATTGCCATGTCGCGACGAGGAGCTGTGGCATTCGAGTACGGAAACAATATCCGGCAGCAGGCGCTGGACGCGGGGTTGAAGAACGCGTTTGAATTCCCAGGATTTGTCCAGCGCTACATTAGACCAATGTTCTGCGAAGGCAGAGGACCGTTCAGATGGACCTCACTAGTCGGGGACCCCGAAGACATTCGCAAGATCGATGAGCTAGTTCTCTCAACCTTCCCTCAAGACAAAGGCC
>WNGJ01014342.1_pt1 | contig 10181 bp, 8 predicted proteins | sample 5400611 | NCBI WGS metagenome assembly WNGJ01 (sample SAMN13153375, study PRJNA577476) | soil metagenome | isolation source: 40 cm soil or saprolite under Garry oak tree replicate 1 | place: USA:California | collected 2016-06-15
GCGCCAGGCTAGCGGTGCGCCAGGCTAGCGGTGCGCCAGGCTAGCGGTGCGCCAGGCTAGCGGTGCGCCAGGCTAGCGGTGCGCCAGGCCGGCCCGGACGGTCACTGTGTCCCCGGAGGTGAACGCACGTGTCACAGGCCCCAGCCAGGCCTCGCCCGCGCGCACGCCAGTTGATCTTGAAAACCGATGGCATGCGTCACTCCCTGCTCAATGCCGCCGCCGCCTACACAGTTCTCGCCGGCACGGCGTCCCTCGTGCTCGGCCTGCTCAGCATCCAGCACATCGCCGGGACCATCCTGGGCGTGACCGGCATGCTGATCGGCCTGGCCGCCCAGATGATGTCGGCGACCAGGCCCGGGCGGATGGTGATCGTGTTCGGCATTGTCGTGTCGTTCGTCGGGATGGCGCTCGGGTTCGGCCACGGCGGGTTCACGTAGGACGGTCCCCGCCCGGCTGGATAGGCTCGTGGGATGCCTATCATCGGTGCGCATCTGCATGACGGCGACCCGCTCGCGCTGGCGACCAGCATCGGCGCGAACGCCGTCCAGTTCTTTCTCGGCGACCCGCAGGACTGGAAGGCGCCCGCGTTTCCCGGCGGCCGCGAGCCTGCGCAGGTGCGTTCGGACTTCGAGGCGGCGCGCGTGGCGGCCTACGTTCACGCGCCCTACGTGATCAACGTCGCCTCGCCCAATAACCGGATCAGGATTCCCAGCCGCAAGATCCTCGAGCAGCAACTCAAGGCCGCCGCCTCGATCGGCGCGGCCGGCCTGATCGTGCACGGCGGGCATGTCACCGCCGGCACCGACCCGGCCGAGGGCTACGTGAGCTGGCGCAAGGCGATCGAGCGCATCGACCGGCCGGTGCCGATGCTGATCGAGAACACCGCGGGCGGCGACGGCGCGATGGCGCGCAGCCTGGACAACCTGGCCAGGCTCTGGGACGCGGTCGGCGGCGCCGCCGGCGGCGAGGTCGGCTTCTGCCTCGACACCTGCCACGCCAACTCGGCCGGGGAGGACCTGGCCGGGATCGTGGACCGGATCAAGGCCATCACCGGCCGCATCGACCTGGTGCACTGCAACAACTCGCGCGACGAGTTCGGCTCGAGCCGGGACCGGCATGCCAACCTCGAGTCCGGCACGATCGACCCCGCGCTGCTCGTGGACGTCGTCCAGGCCGCGGGCGCCCCGGTCATCTGCGAGACGCCCGACGCCCCGGCCGACGTCCGCTGGCTCCGGGCCCGGCTCGCCAGCTAGATCGCCGGCCGCGCTAGGCCAGGCCCGTGGTGGTCACCGCCCAGCCGGGCTTGCTGGACAGCGGTTGCGGCAGCATCGCCGCGGTGGTCAGGCTCGGCGTACCGGTGGCCGACTTCTGGGTGGGTGCCTGAGCCGGCTGGGCCGGGAGCCCGGCCGTCGTGCTCGGGCTCGGGCTCGGGGTCAGGGTCGGGCTCGGCGACATCGACGGACTGGGACTCGGGAATCCCGTCGGGCTGGGGCTCGGGCTGGGGCTTATGCACGGCGGACCGATGATGATCGCGTGCTTCCCGTGACCATGACCGGGAGGACCGGGCCCGCCTCCGGAGGACGGCTTGCACTTCGGCTTCGGGAGCGGCTTCGCCTGGATCCACTTCTGGAAGCCGTTGAGGTCGAGCGGGCTGAGCGCCGCGACCGGCTTGTGGCTCATGGCGAGCAGCCTGGTCATCGCGAGTTTCCAGATGGTCGCGGGCCACGCGCCGCCGTAGCCGCCGCCTGTGCCGTCGACAGACGGCAGGACGTCCAGCGTCTGGCTGCCGTGCAGGTTGTCCTGCTTGTTGGTGAACATGCCGACCGCCAGCGAGAACTCCCGCGGAAGCGCACCGATGAAGAAGGCAGACTGGGCCACGTCGGTCGTGCCGGTCTTGGCGATCGTCGGCCGCGGCGGGCTTAGCTGCGCGTTGGGGACGCCCGTGCCGTAAACGGTGTCGAACGAGAGCGCCCAGTTCACGTCGGCGGCCTGCGCGTGGCTGAGCACCCGGTGCCATTTCACCTTCACCGGAATCTTATTGCCGTTTTGCGTGATTTTCGCGATGACGTGCGGTTGATGGTAGACGCCGTCGTCGGCCAGCGTCGCGAACGTGGTCGCCTGCTCTTCGACGGTAAGCGGCGCGATACCGAGGGCGATGCCGATCTTGCCGACGTCATCCACCAGCCCTGAGCCGTGGCCGTTGGGATGGGCATGCGAGTAGGCATGCGAGGTGTCCACGCCGAACCGCTTGGCCAGCTTGATGATGGGACCGGTTCCGACCCTGTGCGTCAGGTCCTCGAAGGCCGGGTTGGACGAGAGTGCGGCCGCGTCCTTCACCGACATCGGTCCGGGCGGAGCGACCGGGTCGGCCTTCACGCGGAGCCACTGCGTCGGGCATGACGTGCCCGGCTTCCACAGCTTGGAAAAGGTCGTGGGCATCGTCTCGGGCGGAACGCAGATCGGGTAATAACCGTTGAGCTTGCTGGTCGCCACGTTCATGCCCTTCTTGACCGCCGCGGCCAGCACGTAGGGCTTGAATGACGATCCGACCTGGTTCCTGGACTGCATGGCCATGTCGAGATTGCAGTACAGCCTCTGGCACTGCTTGGCCGTAAAGTCCGGCCCGCCGTAGGAAGCCTCGATGCCCCCGGTCTTGGGATTCTCCAGAATGACGCCGACATGCGCGTACCAAGGCAGCGGCTGGCCGTAATTCTGCATCATCTTTCTGGCCTGGTGAACGGCCCAGTAGAGGGCGGCCGTTTTACGCTTGCTGAAGGTCGTGACGATGTGCAGCCCGGCGCTGCCAATCTGGTCACGCTGGAAGTGGTATCTCTGCACCAGTTCGTTCTCCACGGCAGTCATGATGTAGCCGCGGTAGCCGCTCCAACTCGCTGTGGCCGAATTGAGTTTGACGACCTTCGGGAAGTTCTTCAGAGCCGCGCTGGGATTGTGCGGCTCCGGAACAAGCTTGCTTAGCTGCTGCTGGGTGAGCACCGGCTGGCCGTTGGGCAGCGTATCGCGCGCCATGTTCTCAAGCACGATGACCCAGCGGTCGAGCAGCGAATAACCCAGGGAAGAGGGGCTTTTGCCCGGGGGTTGCGTTTGCGGGTCGAAGGCGGATGGCTCCTGCGCCAGCGCGGCGAGCATCGCGGACTGCGGCGCGTCAAGCTGCCAGGCGTCCTTGCCAAAGTAGGTCTGCGCTGCGGCTTCGACGCCATTGGCGCCGCTGCCTAGATAGATCGCGTTGAGGTAGTGCGCGAGGATCCACTGCTTGGGCTCCACCTTCGCCAGCTTGATGGCGTCGATGATCTCCTTGATCTTCTCCTTGTACGTGAGGTTGCCGCCGGCCTGGTCGAAGTATGTCTTGACGTACTGCTCGGTGATTGTCGAGCCGCCCTGGTAGCCGCTGCCGGTGAGGTCGACGAGCAGGGCACGGGCGGTGCCGGTCAGCGAGATGCCGCCCTCGGTGAGGAAGTGCCGGTCCTCGGCGGCGAAGAAGGCCTGCTCCAGGTACTTGTCCTGGCCGAGCTTGGCCGCCGACAACACGGTCCGGTTGGTGGTGCAGACGCAGCCGACCTCGGTCTTGCCGTCGGAGAAGTAGACGATCGTCGACTGGACAAACGGCCGGCTCAGTGCCGCGAGCGGAAGCTGGACCGTGTTGTAGACGTAGAAGAACCCGGCGATCATGATCAGCACGGTGCCGAGCGCCATGCACCCGGTGACCGCGGCGGCCTTCCGCCAGGTCCAGTGCCGCCACCAGCTTCCTGGCTGACGCGGGCCGCCCGGTGCGCTCAGCCTCCGGCGGTCGGGGTCGACCAGGCCGCGCAGGCCGCGGCGACCGCCGGGACCGTCCGGTCCCCAGTCGTCGTCGCCGGGCAGCGGGCCCAGTCCGTCATCGGCCAGCGCGGTGTCGCCGAGATAGGCGGTGCGGCCGTCGTCGTAACCATCGTCGTCGTACCCGCCGCGCCCGCGACCGTACGCCGGGCGGCGCGTGCCGCCGGCACCGTACGCGTTGTCACCATCCGCGTATCCGGTGGCGCCGCCTCCATACCCGGCATCGCCGCCGGCGCCGTAGCCGCTCGTGCCATAGCGGTTCCGCGGGTATCCGTTCCGGTCGTCGCCGCCGTTGTTGTTCCCGCCGCTGTAGTCGCTCGAGACGTAGCCCGGGCGGCTACGGCCCCCGGCGACTCGGTCTCCCTGTCCCGGATACCCCTGTCCGGGGTAGTCCTGTCCCGGGTAGCCCCGCTGCCCGCGCCGGCCGCGCCGGCCGCCTGCGCCGCCCGGCCGACCCTCGCCGGAACGGCCATAGCCATCGCGTGAGCGGCCGCGGCCGTCGTCTGCCCCGCCGTTGCCGGCGGCGGGGCGGCCGTTACCGGCGGCGTAACGGCCGTCGCCGTAGTCATCGCCGTTAGCGCCGTATGCGCCGCGCCCGTCGATCGGTTCGGGTTTGTCCTGCCAGTACGGTCCGGGGAAGTCTGGATTACTCACGTGATCCTCGCTCGATCGGCGCTAAGGCAGTCGCAGGCGGAGCAGGGAACTCCGCCGGGCACAACCGTACCCGGCGTACCGAGTGTCCCAGTACGCTCGGTAGTCTGCGTGTTCATCCGTAGTTGCGGACTTCCTTTGCTTCAACGCACGTCCATGCGCAGGAGTGCCAGCGTGCCGTCAGTTAGCTGCGGAGACGACCGGCTCGCCCGTGACTTAGCGACCCGCCAGCCGCCGGAACCGGTCAGTCGCCCGTGCGAGCGCGGCGACCGCGCCTGGCAGACGGCTCACCGGTGCCGAGTACGTAGGACGACGCCAGGTGGTTCCAACTGCAACTCTGACAGACCTCAACCACGTATACCTGGAACTCGGCGTATTCAGTGGCCATTTCGTCGAGTTCCGGGCCCTGCTTGACCCGGCCCTCGTACCGGCCGAGCTCGTCTCCGTATACGTACGTGACGTGGGTCAGCTTGACCTTGCGGCAGATCGGGCACCTGGTGTCGGTCGGCTCCCCGTGGAACTTGGCTGCCCGCAGCAGGTAGGGGTGAGCATCGCAGACGTCGGTGACCGTCGTGCGGCCGGACAGCACGGACGCGAGCGTTGCCCGCCGCGCCAGCGCGTAGTCCACGACCGATCGCCTCATGACCGACAGGTTACGACGGAATTGCGCTCAGGCCGAGTCCCTTGTTCCGCATCGCCTGGCTGACCTGCGCACATGGGCGACGGACAGAACCGGACTTGCGCCACGGCGACATGCGACATATCGTGGTGATGTATCGAGCCGATACATCGAGCCGATACGCTGCCGCCCAGTGGTTCGGCGGAAAGCGGGCCGGTTCGGTGGATAGTACCCCACAGGCGCCAGCCAGACCAGGCGCCAGCCAGACCACGGGCAGGAGGCACGAGCGGATATGAGCAGCCAGCGGACCGGCGTGCTCGAGCTTGCCGTACTCGGGCTGCTGCACGAGACCCCGATGCACGGCTACGAACTGCGCAAACGGCTCAACTCGGTGCTCGGGGCGTTCCGCGCCTTCGGCTACGGCTCGTTGTACCCGTGCCTGAAGGACCTCACCGGGCGGGGCCTGATCACCGAGGACGCGCTGCCCGACCCAGCCAAGCCGCTCGCCGGGCGGCGATCCAAGATCGTCTACCGGCTGACGGCCGACGGCAAGGAGCACCTCCAGGATCTGCTCTCCGAGGCAGGCTCCGCGTCCTGGGAGGACGACGGGTTCGGCGTGCGATTCGCCTTCTTCGGCCTGACCACGGCGGATGTCAGGCTCAGGATCCTGGAGGGCAGGCGCAGCCGGCTCGAGGAGCGGGTCGAGTCCCTGAGGGCCGGCCTGTCCAGGACCAGGGAGCGAGTCGACAGCTACACCCTCGAGCTGCAGCGACACGGCCTGGAGTCGGTCGAGCGGGAGGTCCGCTGGCTGAACGAGCTGATCGCCTCCGAGCGGCGGGCGGATGCCGACTCCGATCCGCGGGCGGATGCGGAAACCCCGCGCAAGCGCGGGATCAACGGACAAGACGGCACTGATGACACAAAGCATCCGGCTTAGGTCACGGCAGTGCTTTGAGAAGAAGATAAGGAGCACATCGGTATGGGTTCGGTTCGCGTAGCCATCGTGGGCGTCGGGAACTGTGCGAGTTCCCTCGTCCAGGGCGTGGAGTACTACAAGGACGCCGACCCGGCAAGCCGGGTGCCGGGGCTCATGCACGTCCAGTTCGGCCCCTACCACGTCGGGGACATCGAGTTCGTCGCCGCCTTCGACGTGGACGCCAAGAAGGTCGGCAGGGACACCGCCGAGGCGATCGTGGCCAGCGAGAACAACACGATCACGATCTGCGACGTGCCGCCGACCGGCATCACGGTGCAGCGCGGCCCGACCTACGACGGTCTCGGCGAGTACTACCGCGAGATCATCACCGAGTCGGACGAGCAGCCAGCGGACGTGGCCAGGGCCCTCAAGGACAGCCGCGCAGACGTGCTCGTCTCCTACCTGCCGGTGGGTTCGGAGGAGGCTGACAGGTTCTACGCGCAGTGCGCGATCGACGCTGGCGTGGCCTTCGTCAACGCCCTCCCGGTTTTCATCGCCTCCGACCCCGTCTGGGCGGCCAAGTTCGAGAAGGCTGGCGTCCCGATCGTGGGCGACGACATCAAGTCCCAGGTCGGCGCCACGATCACGCATCGGGTGCTGGCGAAGCTGTTCGAGGACCGCGGCGTGGAACTGCTGCGCACCTACCAGCTCAACTTCGGCGGCAACATGGACTTCATGAACATGCTGGAGCGCAAGCGCCTGCAGTCCAAGAAGATCTCCAAGACCCAGTCGGTCACCTCGCAGATCCCGCACGAGATGGCCAGGGCCGACGTGCACATCGGCCCGTCTGACCACGTGCCGTGGCTCGACGACCGCAAGTGGGCGTACGTCCGGCTGGAGGGCAAGTCGTTCGGCGACACCCCGCTGAACCTGGAGTACAAGCTCGAGGTCTGGGACTCACCGAACTCGGCTGGCGTCATCATCGACGCGGTCCGCGCCGCGAAGATCGCCAAGGACCGCGGCATCGGCGGCCCTGTCCTGTCGGCCTCGTCCTACTTCATGAAGTCGCCGCCCGAGCAGTACAGCGACGACGTCGCACGCGAGGCGGTGGAGAAGTTCATCCGCGGCGAGGTCGACCGCTAAGACGGCGCGACCCGCGAGCAAGTCGTCTCTGACGGGCCGGGCGCTGCCGAGCGCCCGGCCCGTACTCTGATTGCGTGAACTGCCGCACGGGTCCTCTGGCCCGGACATGACCGCGTTCCTGATATGACGAGCGCAGCCGCGGCGCCGAAGTCGTCCTTCATCGGCGACCTGCGCACGGTGCTGGGCAGTAGCGGATTCCGCAAGCTCTACGCGACCCGGCTGATCTCGCAGACCGGCGACGGCGTGTTCAACGCGGGGCTCGGCGCCTACGTCTTCTTCAACTCCGCCTCGTTCCCCGACCCGGCGGCGGCCGCGACGTCATTCGCTGTGCTGTACCTGCCGTACTCGCTGATCGGCCCGTTCGCCGGCGTCTTCATCGACCGCTGGTCGCGCCGGCAGATCATGGCATGGTCAGCGGTGCTGCGGGCCGGCTTCGCCGCGCTGACCGCGATCTTCATCGCGTTCGGGGCGCTCGGCGTGCCGGTCTGGCTGGCCGCGCTGGTGGTCCTCGGCGTGAACCGGTTCTTCCTCTCCTCGCTGTCGGCCGCGCTGCCGCACGTCGTTCCCGGGGACGAGCTGGTGATGGCGAACTCGGTCGGCCCCACGTCCGGCACCGTGGTGGCGTTTATCGGGGGGATCATCGGCCTCAGCGTGCGTCTCGCGACCGGCCCCGGCGCGGCCGGCTCTGCGGTGATCTTGCTCGCGGCGGGCCTGTGCTACCTGGCCGCCGGGCTGAGCGCTGTGCGGATCCAGCGGACGTCGCTCGGGCCCGTGCTGGCGCCTGAGGCTTCGCTGGCGAGCGTCGCGACCGAGATAGGCGGGGTGGCCGCCGGACTTGTCGCCGGCCTGCGGCACGTCTGGCGCCGCCGCCCCGCGCGCGCCGCGCTCACCGCCGTCGGCGCGCACCGCTTCGTCTACGGGATCTTGCTGCTGATGTCGATCCTGCTGTACCGCAACTATTTCTACCCGGGCAGCAACAGCAACGAGGCGCTCAGGCAGTTCCTGCCGGTGGTGATCAGCTCGGCGATCGGCTACGGCGCCGCGGCCTGGCTCACCCCGACCGTGACCCGCCGGATGTCGAACGCGGCCTGGATCACGACGTTGCTCGCCGCCGGCGGAGTCGTGACGATCGTCCTCGGGCTGACCTTCGGGCAGGTGGAGTTCATCGCCATCGGCTTCGCGCTCGGGCTGGTCGCCCAGGGCCTGGCGATCTGCGTGACCACGATCCTGCAGCAGCAGATGGAGGACGACTTCCGCGGCCGGGTGTTCTCGGTCTACGACATGCTCTTCAACGTCACGTTCGTCGTGGGCGCGGCGTTGAGCGCGGTCTTCATGCCCCTCTCCGGGCGGTCGGTCGGGATGTTGCTGTCGGCACTCCGGACTCGCGGGCCCAGTCCAGCAGTTCCTGAACCGCGCGGTCGTGGCCGAGCGGGCCGTGCTCGATCCGCAGCTCCAGCAGGTGCGCGTGGGCGCGGCCGACCAGCGGGCCAGGGGCGATGCCGAGCAGCGCCATGATCTCGTTGCCGTCCAGGTCGGGCCGGATCCTGGCGAGCTCCTCCTGCGCGTCGAGCTCGGTGATCCGCCGCTCGAGCGCGTCGTAGCTCCTGGACAGCCGTTCGGCCTTTGCCCTGTTACGCGTCGTGCAGTCGGCCCTGGTGAGCGCGTGCAGCCTGGGCAGCAGCGGGCCGGCGTCGGTGACGTACCGCCGGACAGCCGAGTCCGTCCAGTCGCCGGTGCCGAACCCGTGGAACCTCAGATGCAGCCCGATCAGCTTGGCAACATCGTCGATTACGTCGCCCCGGAACCGCAGCGCCCGCAGCCTGCTCCGCGCCAGCTTCGCGCCGACGGTGTCGTGGTGATGGAAGGCCACCCGGCCGTCCGCGAGCAGCGACCTGGTCCTCGGCTTGCCGATGTCGTGCAGCAGCGCGGCGAGCCTGAGCTTCAGGTCCCGCTCGAGTCCGTAGGTCTCTTCCAGCGCGATGGCCTGATCCAGGACGGTCAGCGAGTGCCGGTAGACGTCCTTGTGCCGGTGGTGCTCATCCACTTCGAGCCGCATCGTCGGCACTTCAGGCAGAACCTGGTCCGCCACGCCGGTCCGGACCAGCAGGTCGATGCCGGCCGACGGGCCGCCAGGGCGGCTGGCCCGCAGCAGCTTCTCCAGCTCGACCGCGATCCGCTCGGCAGAGACGATCTTCAGCCGCGGCGCGAGCTCGGCCATCGCGGCCGTGACGTCCTGCGTCGGGGTCAGGCCAAGCTCAGCGACGAACCGCGCGGCCCGCAGGATCCGCAGCGGGTCGTCGCTGAACGAGTCGATCGCCCGGCCCGGTGTCCGCAGCACCCTGTCCCGCAGGTCGGCGAGCCCGCCGAACGGATCAACGACCTCCAGGTCAGGCAGCCGGGCCGCCATCGCGTTGACGGTGAAGTCGCGCCTGGACAGGTCAGCGCCGAGCGAGGTCTCGTACCGCACGTCCGGCTTGCGCGAATCTGGCTCGTAGTGCTCGCTGCGGTAGGTCGTGATCTCGAAGAGGATGCCGCCCTTGCGCAGCCCCACGGTGCCGAACTTCATGCCGACCGGCCAGGTCGAGTCCGCCCACTCCTTGGTGATCTCCAGCACCTGCTCGGGCCGCGCGTCCGTAGTGAGATCCAGGTCGCCGTGCGGCCGGGTGAGAAAGGCGTCGCGAACGGGACCGCCGACGAGAGCGAGTTCGTAGCCGTGCCTGGTGAACAGCCGGGCCAGCTCCCTCGTCGGGCGCAGCTCGCCGGACAGCGACGACCTGAGCAAAGTTTTGGCCGCGCGCTGCTGTTCCGGCGTCATAGGAGTGGGATCCTGCACGGGCATCGAGGGTAGGCGCAAGAGCGGCACCAGCGGTAGCCGGGTTCCCCGGGACTGGACCGGGAGTTCCGCCAGGACTCGACACAGAGTTCCGCCAGGACTCGACACAGAGTTCCGCCAGGACTCCAACAGGAGTTCCGCCAGGACTCCAACAGGAGTTCCGCCGGGACTCCGACAGGAAAGGT
>WNGJ01009861.1_pt1 | contig 10180 bp, 7 predicted proteins | sample 5400611 | NCBI WGS metagenome assembly WNGJ01 (sample SAMN13153375, study PRJNA577476) | soil metagenome | isolation source: 40 cm soil or saprolite under Garry oak tree replicate 1 | place: USA:California | collected 2016-06-15
TCTTCAATTGCCATCATCGCGGCGGCATAAGCCAGCTGCGTGTGTCGCGCCATCCGCTTCGGTTTTAGTTCCGGCTCGATGTAATTGAGTGGATTAAAATCTTTTATTTCGCCAGCAATTCGGTCCTTGAGACTGCTCGCGTCGAAGAAAGTGATCGGTGCGATGCCGCTCCGGCCGGCTAGGAGCGATTCCCAAAATTTGTCGTTACCGATTCCATTCGGCGCCAAAATCCCCATACCGGTGATGACAACGCGATTTCGCTTCATTGATCCTGGCGCCTCTGCGCGCGGAGACGGCTCGTGAAGAAAGCCCGGGTGACCGCCGCCGCGAAGTCGCGGGGGTTAGCGGTTAACTGGTTGTCGATTTCTTCGGCCACGAACGAATCACGACGCATTCTAAACGCTACATTAACTCCAGTCATTATATTTTTTGCACCCCAACCGGATCACTTATTCACCAAAGCCGGAACTTATTCACAAGTTGCACCTTGCGTGCCACTGATTTCTGCTTCACCGTTCGCCCGGCTGAGCTAGATGAATTTGCGCCTGTTTTTTTTGTTTCTCTGTCCCGTCCGCGGCATGCCCCTAGCTTCTACGGCCGCTGACGCATTATGACCGCCGCGACCCAACTGCCCCAAATCCTTGTTATTGATGATGAAATGGGGCCGCGCGAAAGCTTGCGCATGCTCCTGAAACCGAATTATCAGGTGCACACGGCTGATTGTGTCGAGGCCGGGATCAAACTCCTCAAAGAGAAACAACCGGACACGATTGTCATGGACATTCGGATGCCGGGAGTAAGCGGGATCGAGGGTTTGCGCCAAATTCGCGAGATTGATCCGCATTTATCGGTCATCATGCTCACCGGTTTTGGTGCGCTTGAAACTGCGAAGGAAGCTTTACGACTTGGCGCTAACGATTACATCGCCAAGCCATTTGATGCTCATGAAATGCAGCAGGTCATTAATCGCAACGTTGAACGGACCCGCGCTCATCGGACGAGCGAAAATGCGGCTGCTGAAATCAAGGAATTGAACAACCGGTTGCTTAAGCAACTGGCGCAAAAAGAACGCTTGGCGGCGCTTGGCCAGGCGTCTGCCGAGTTTGTTCACGATCTTGGCAATCCACTCACTATTGTTTGGGGCTACGTCCAACTACTCGCGCGTCGTCTCGAAAAATCTGAGGAGGACGAAAGCGCCAGCTCGGTCAAAGAATTGAAAATCATCGAGCAACATGTGCGCACTTGTCGGGAATTGCTCACGATGTGGCAGGGCTACGGCAATGTCGAAGCTTCGCCCCCTAGACCGGTTTCCGTTTCGGCGACCCTTCAAGAGATTCTCAAGGGCCTCGCACCTGTGGCCGATCAAAAGGGGATCGCATTTCGAGTGACAATTTGTGATGACCCGTGCGTGCTTTTAGGAGACGCCTTGCAGCTTAATCGCGCCATTCAAAACGTCCTCATCAATGCCGTCCAGGCTTGCCCGGAAAAAAAGGGAATTATCACAGTCAGGTGCACCCAAAAAGATTTTTACGTCGATCTTCGCGTCGAAGACAACGGGGCCGGCATCCCGGCGGCTCAGTTGAACAAGGTTTTCGATCCTTATTTCACAACCAAACAGGCCACAAGCGGCACCGGTTTAGGACTCTATATCACCAAGAAGGTCATCGAAGACCACAACGGCTCGATCAAAGTGGAAAGCACCCCCGGCGTTGGGACGATTTTCACGATTCGTCTCCCGTTATCGACTAACTGAGTTGTAGCCACGGCGCGCTCTGTCTCTGTGCGCCAACAACGTCTCGACCGAGCGAGGCGGCCGTAGCTCGCGCGGTTTCACTTGTCAGTTCCCTCGCGTTTGGTTTTGCTGAACGCGTGCCGTATCGCCTCGCGCCAATTTTCCTGATTCGTTTAGCCGGCGCGCCTTTCGGCACGGTCGAACGTTTGGCCACACCGGTCACTGCCACCACCGCTCGCGATCTGGTCGTTAGGCAAAAAAGAATCGAGTCGGGCGATGAGAAGGGCTTGGCGACAACGCTTCATGACGAGCTTGACGCCGCTCGAAAATCATTGCTCGGTTCCGCCCGCACCATCTTGCCGCGCTATTTGATCTTTGGTGCAGAAGGAATGCGCGACCGCATTTCCTCTTTGTTGGAAATCAATCCGGATGCTGCGCTTCCCGCGCGCAACTCGCGCAGCCGCGAACGTGAGCGCCACCTCGTGCTTTATCTCCAACGCATCGCCGCGAAGAACGATACGTTTAGTGAGTTCGGACCTTCCGGCTGGGGCAGGATCGGCAAAAACGTTGCCGGAGTCGGATTGAAGCCGGAGCCCGGTATCGCAAAACGCGAAGCATTCCTGGAACGTTGGACTGCTCACGCAATTGCGGCTGCGGTTAACGCTGGTCTAGAAAGCTCAAATCCGAAGCTAACGGTGCCCGCGCTGGAACCGCAGGCCGTGGAAATTTTGCTCGAAGACGTGACAAATTGGCTTCCAAGTCCCGCTCGCGACAAATGGTTGTCGATTTTGCAGGCGTTGGTCGAGCTCCCGCAGAAATTTGCCGCGACGACCGACACACTAGATCGACAATCGATCTTGGACGAAACCCAAGCGTCGCTGCAATCAATCGGCGCCAAACCAAAACAGGGCGATCGTTTTCTTTATACCGCTAGCAATCCGATCGGCGAAGAATGTTTTCGCGAATGTCATTTCGAAATTAACGAACGTTTGATCGATGAGGTTCCAATTCAGGCCGAGCCGTGGATCGACCTCTGGCGTGACAGTTATGCATTTATTGCCTCGCGCGTCGCTGGAGGCCTGCGCGGGGTCATGGAAAAGGCCGGCGCAAAAAGCGGTGTGATGCCGTTGCCCGCATTTCTGCAAGCGTGCGAAACGGCGAAACTGCCGCTGACCGGACCCGGGTTGGTTGCGCTCGCGGTCATGGCGTTTCAGGAAGTGAAAGCTGCATTTCGAAAACGATTGCAGCCGCATGTCGATCTTAGCGAATACGAACTTACACCCGAGGATTGCCATGTCGTCCGCGACAATTTCGATTACCCAAAGTTCGATGAGTACACTTATCCGTCAGCCGATCTGCAATTGGCCGCGACTTCAACTGAAGCGATCGAGGGCGGCGATTATCAATGGATCCTGGCCGAGCTGCATCCGCCAATCGCAATGCTTCATCATTGCATGTACTGGAGTTGCCCAGACAAAGAAGCGCTCAGTCGCGCATTAGCGAGCACGACCTTCCGTCGTGCGACTTTCCATTTCGGTTTTTTCGCAGCGGATTTCAGTGCTCATACCACCGTGCGTTTGTTCGACGCGATGCCCGGGCTTTCAAACTTCGTTGCGCCACAGCGCGCGAACCCGAACTGGAGAAGAATTCTGCCGACCGATGCTGAAGTTTATATCGATGAAACTACCGGCGACGTGTGTGTCCGCAAGATCGACAATCACGAACATCTCGGATCGTTTGCGCGTGCCTGGGTGATTCCGCTTGGATTTCATCCGTTTCAATTCGGAATGGCTCAGCACACACCTCGGTTGCGTTGCGGGAAGGTGATTGTGCAACGTCGCAGCTGGACGGTGAAAGCCGAGGATTTGATGCCCGGCAATTACACCGGCATCTCGTGTAACTTAGTACTGGCGATCGCAAAATTGCGGGCCGAGAGAAATTTACCGCGCTTTGTTTACATTCGGCCGACCGAACAAGCATTGCGCCGTAGTGGCGCGGAAGGTCGCGATAAGGATACGAAACCGGTGTTTGTCGATCTCGAGAGCTATTTGTTCCTGGAAATTTTTTACCGTTGGCTGGTCAAGGCGGGCGAGATTGAAGTCACCGAAATGCTGCCTGACCCTGAGCATTTATTTTGGAAAGAACCAGATGGCCGGCGCAGCTTTGAGCTGCGCACGCTGGTTGTTCCACGCTCATGAAAATTGTCGCGATCGCTAATCAAAAAGGCGGAGTGGGCAAGACAACGACTGCCGTGAATCTCGGCGTGGCGTTAGCGGAAAAGAAACGGCGTGTTCTCTTGATTGATCTCGATCCTCAGGCGAATGCGACCAGCGCGCTCGGCATGCAGGAAGTGGAAGGCGAGAGCATTTACGAACCGCTTGTCGGCGGAACGTCCATCGCCGACAAAATATTACCGACCCGCGTCGATAATTTATTCATCATTCCGGCCGATCTCGATCTGGCCGGCGCGGAAGTTGAAATTGCGCGAATGCCGGACCACCTCACGCGTTTGGCCAGGATATTATCGACCTTTCGGTTGGATGAAACATTTGATCTCGTCCTTTTGGATTGTCCGCCTTCGTTAGGCATTCTCATGACCAACGCGCTCGCCGCGGCCGACGAAATCCTGACTCCAATCCAGTGCGAATATTTCGCCCTCGAAGGCTTGGTCAAAATTGTCCGCGTGGTTGAGCAAGTGCGGGATTCAGGCGCGAACGATCAAATCGAGATCGGCGGCATTGTCATGACCATGTTCGACAGCAGGACCAATCTGAGCGGGCAAGTGGTCGACGAAGTGCGACAGCATTTTGGCAGGCGTGTTTACAATACGGTGATTCCGCGGACGGTCCGGCTGAGCGAGGCACCCAGCTTCGGGAAATCGATTCTCGAGTACGACCCGGGCGGCGCCGGCGCCGGCGCTTATCGCGCTCTCGCGCGTGAATTCATCAAGCGACATGCTCCTTCAGCCATTGCTCGCGAGACAGAGAAAACACATTCGCTGGAAAGCCTCGGAAAGTAGTGTGCTTCTCCAGTGCCATCCCGATTTTTTCCGCAACGCGCCGGGAAGCGATGTTTTCGGGGTGAATTAACGAAATGACCCGCGGCAGTTTCAAATCGCGAAAAGCGTGATCGCGGACTGCAATGGCCGCTTCCGTGGCCAGACCTTTGTTCCAATAATCGGGATGCAGCCGGTAGCCGATCTCGATTTCATTTTTCTCGTCGACTACTTGATGAAAAAAGCCGCAGTAGCCGATCAATTTGCCGCCTGTTTGGATAACAACTGCAAACTGAGACGGTAGGCCGGCGCGATTCCAAGAAAGAATTTTATCTAGCACGCCCTGCGTCTGTTCCCTCGTATAAACGCCGAGCGAGAAACGCATGAAATCCTGGTTCGCCATTAACCCGGACAAAACATCGACATCGTCTTCGCGAAATGGCCGTAAAGTTAAGCGTGACGTTTCCAGAATCGCCATCGCGATCAATAAAGACGAATCGCGCGTGAGTTGCGATTTATTACGGAGAGATGCCGACGAAAAACGACGAGTACGCGCGACCGGCCACGCCGCCGGACTCATCCAATCTGTCGACTGTGCGGGAGGCGGCGGAGAATTGCACGGCTTGTCATTTGTACCAGCGCGCGACTCAAACAGTTTTTGGCGAGGGACCTAAAAAAGCGACGATTATGCTCGTTGGCGAACAGCCCGGCGATTACGAAGACGTTGCTGGAAAACCATTTGTCGGCCCCGCCGGAAAAATCATGGACCGCGCGCTGGAAGAAGCGGGGCTCGATCGCAAAGAAGTTTACGTCACCAATGCGGTGAAACATTTCAAATGGGAGCCGCGCGGGAAACGTCGCATCCACCAAAAGCCGAACTCGCGCGAAGTCGCGGCTTGTCGTCCGTGGCTTGAAGCCGAGTTGCGAATCGTTAGGCCGAAGTTGCTTGTCGTTCTTGGCTCAACTGCGGGCCAGGCAATTTTCGGACCATCATTTCGCGTTACGCGCGAGCGCGGAAAAGTTCTTTCATCGAAGCTCGCGCTAAAAGTCGTGGCCACGGTCCATCCTTCGTCGCTGTTGCGCCAGCCGGATGAAGAATCGCGACACCGCGAATACAAAAACTTCGTCGCCGATCTCCGGGTCGCGATCACTGCGGCGGACGCCGACTAAGACTTCGGCGTCGCCGACGCTTTTGGCGCCGGGCTCGCAGCTTTCTTTTCCATCGGCCCAAGCTTTACAAATTTTGCTTCCAAAGTTCCGTCTGAATTTTTCCAATAAGCGCCGCTCACTTCTTCATTGTCGGCAATGTCCTTCATGGTCCCGGTCGCCGCGCCCTTCATGATGCTTGTTTTATCTGTGACCTTGAAAACCCGGGTCGCCTCTTTGCCACTAACGGTGAACGTTTTGTTCTTGTGGTCGACTGCCGAAACCATTCCGTGAAATGGAATTGGTCGCGTTGGCTGTTTGCTTGGCGACGCTGAAGGCGTTGGCGAAGACGAGCTGGATTTTGCCGTTTGCGCGCCAAGCGATAATGGAAAAATGAGAGAAGCAACGATGGCGGCGGCGAGAGAAGTCTTGGATATCATAAATTCGCGAATTAATTGACCGGCTTTGCCAAGCTAATGGAGAGGTAGGGGACTGCGAGCGAAGACTGGAGGTAAGGGGATTACGCTCCCGCTAGTGATCCGAAAATGTACCCGCTTTTAAACGTTACCTCCACGCTTCGAGGCTTTGGAGGTAAGGGGATTCGAACCCCTGACCTTCTCATTGCGAACGAGACGCTCTACCAACTGAGCTATACCCCCGAAATCGGAGAAAGATTATCACGTCGATCTCAATTTTCATCAAGCATTGTCCGGTTTGCTGGCCCTTTTTCGAAAACTGGGGAATAAAAATGGCGGCATGCGGGTTGTATTGAATGAATGGAAGCGTGCATAACCAAAGCAGGAGCCGAATTTGGAAGGCGCTAAGCTCGTGAAAGAAAAACTTGGTTTCAACGATTATTTCCGATACTATGTGGCAACGCCGCAGTTGAATAATTGCGACGCGAGGAGCCCTATGAAAAACTACTACTCGAGCAGCAAGCTGATCGTTCTTCTTTTCGCGACAATGAATCTCGTACTCAGCTCAGCAATTTACGCTGGCGGCGGTTACGATTATTCGCGGAGCGAGCTGATGGGCAACAGCGGATTGACCATTTTCCGGGAGGCAGACTTCGGCAACGAAATGGGTCTGAGCCTTTCTATTGATGGCATTCCCATTACGACTCTCTCCCGCGGAGAAGGTTATCGCGCGATGATTCGGCCCGGGCGCCATGTATTGACAGTCACTAATACGCCTTCCCCATACGGCAAAACCAAGTTTACTCACCGAACCGTCGATTTTGTGCCCGGTCGGAATTACTCGTTCACCGCGCTCTGGGAAGTTGAGTACCTCCTTCTCGAAGACGGCGGCTATGTGTATCACGGTTTTTACCGTTAACCGCTCGCTCAACGCTTTTTCTCAACGAAGCAGGGTCGGAACGTTCACAGTTCCTGAACCGAGTTGTGTTTCGCTGATCGCTACCTTCGCCAGCGGCGCCGTAATCGCGGGCTTTCCTTTTGATTTGAGCGAATCGTTCAAGCTCGGCAAATCTTTCGCCAGCAACTGGTCGAATTCCTTGGTCACGTCTCCCAATTCCCGGCGCAGGGCGTCTGTATAAGCGATTTGATAATCGCCCGGCTTGCCTTCGTAGCTGAGAAGCGCGCCGTAAAGTTGGTCGGTGTGCTCGCGCAGCCGTTCTTCACCGGTGATCGCGCCGCCTTCTTTGGTCGCGACGATCTTCTTGCGGACGTTTTCGATTTTGTCATCGAAGGCTTTGACGTTCTTCTTTAGTGCGTCATTTTCGGGAAGGGCGGAACCCGTTTTGCCGACGTCGCGTCGCAAAGACAAAATCCGATCCATTAACGCGCTTTCGTCGTTAAAAAGTGCATGCACTTTCATGGCCGCGTCGTACTGCGCCTTCCGATCTTCCTGCGTGAATTTTGCACGCCGATCCAAAGCGATCGTCAGCTTCGTTTCATAAGCTTTTCCGGCTTTCGTCAGCCGCACGGTGTAATCGCCTGGAACGAGGCGAGGTCCGCGGCTACTGGCAAAGGCAATTTGTGCTGCCGGCGGAACCCGAGGCGGTTTCTCGCGCATGCTCCAAGTCACACGGTTCAAACCCGGCCGTTTGCTCGCCGGAACTTCATCGATGACGCGTCCGGTTGAATCGAGAATTTCGATCTTCAGTTTTCCAAAAAGATGACGCGTCCGCTGATAGTAGGTGATGACCGCGGCATCCGGCGGATTGTCGCCGACGAATACCGCGTCGCCATTAGCCCAGCCTCCACTGCCTTCAATCCGTTGCTGCACAGGTCTGGCCGAAACGAATGCAACTTCCTGCGATATTAGCTCGTTCGTCAGGCCGCGCAGCGGAACGATGTCGTCCACAATCCAAATGCCGCGGCCGTGGGTGGCGAGCACAAGATCGTTCTCGCGTGGTTGAATCGCCAAATCCCGGACCGCCACCGCTGGAAAATGGTTGCCTTTGAATTGGGCCCAGCTTTTCCCGCCATCCATCGATATCCAAAGACCAAACTCCGTCCCAAGGAACAGCAGATCCGGTTTTTCCAAATCTTCTTTGATCACGTGCGCATATCCGCGAACACTTTTTCCGTCCTGCGGGCTGACCAGCGATGTCCAGGTTTTACCGTAGTCAGTCGTGCGAAAAACGTACGGCGCCATGTCGCCGAATGTATGTCGATCAAACGCGGCGTAGGCGGTGGCCGCATCGAAGTTGCCGGCTTGGACCCAGCTCACCCACGAATTTTTTGGGAGGCCGGGAACGTTCCCGACAACGTTTGTCCAGGTTTTACCGGCGTCGCGCGTGAGTTGGAGGTTGCCATCATCGGTCCCGACCCAGATCAAATTTTTGTCCTTGGGCGATTCACAGATCGAATAAATCGTGGTGTGCATTTCTGCCGACGAATTGTCCACGGTGACGCCGCCCGATTGTTCCTGCTTCTGTTTTACCGGATCGTTCGTGGTTAGATCGGGCGAAATTCGCTCCCAGGTCTGGCCGTGATCGCGGGAGCGAAATAAAAACTGCGCGCCGATGTAAACGGTTCCTTTCTCGTTCGGCGAGAGTGCGATCGGCGTGTTCCAATTGTAACGGAGCTTCTCGTTGTAATTTGGGCGCGGCTTGATGTTGCGCGCTTCGTGCGTATTGCGATTCACGCGCCCGATCTCGCCGCCTTGATACTCCGCATAAATGTAATCGGGGTCGGCTGGATCGGGGAACATCCAGAAGCCATCACCGTTATACATATTTTCCCACTGATGGTTCGTGATCCCGCCGGGATATTGAGAATCGCCGACCCACGAACTGTTATCCTGGAGCCCGCCGTAAACTCGATAAGGGTCCTCACTATCGAGACTCACATGATAAAATTGCGAGACCGGAAGATTTTCGCCTTTCCACCATTTGCTCCCGCCATTGTAGGAATACCACATCCCGCCATCGTCTCCGGCAAAGACCGTTTCCGGATTGGTTGGGTCGATCCAGACATCGTGCGTGTCCCCGTGGCTTCCCTGAAAGCCGCCGACGACCGCGAAACTCTTGCCGCCGTCTTCACTCAAAACCAGCGCGCCATCCGGCTTGAAAACGCGGTCGGGATTTTTCGGATCGACAACTAGCCGCGCGAAATAGAACGGCCGCCACACCACCCAATTGCTTTTGTCTCGCTTCTCCCAGGTTGCGCCGCCATCATCGGAAACGAACAGCGCGCTCTCCGGCGATTCAACCAGGCAATAGACCCGTTTCGGGTTTGACGGCGCGATCGCAATCGCGAGCCGACCGTATGGCTTTTTCGGAAAGCCTTTATTGGCTTCAGGAGTAACTTCTGTCCAAGTCTCGCCGCCGTCGTTTGAACGAAACAACCCGCTGGCGGAAGGTTTGTCCGGTCCGTCGCCACCAGATCGATATTCCCAGCCCTTGCGGCGAAAATCCCACAGGCAGGCAAACATCGTGTTCGCGTTTGTCGGATCGATCGCGACGTCGGTGCAGCCGGTTGAAAGATTCGCTCCCTTAAGAACTTGTTTCCAGGTTTTGCCGCCATCGCTTGTTTTATAGAGACCGCGATCCGACGAATCGCTCCAGAGCGCGCCTGGCACGGCCGCAAAAATAGTGTCGCTCTTTCCGGGAGTAACTGCGATTCGAGCAACGCGCTCCGATTTTTCCAAACCAACGTGGTTCCAGGTTTCGCCTCCATCGGTCGATTTATAAATTCCGTCGCCGATCGACACGCTGTTGCGCGTCCATGATTCGCCGGTTCCAACCCAGACATTTTTGTTGTTGTTGGGATCAATCGTGATCGCGCCGATGGATTGGACAGACTGTTCGTCAAAAACCGGGCGATATCGGGTTCCGCCAT
>WNGJ01061546.1_pt1 | contig 10180 bp, 11 predicted proteins | sample 5400611 | NCBI WGS metagenome assembly WNGJ01 (sample SAMN13153375, study PRJNA577476) | soil metagenome | isolation source: 40 cm soil or saprolite under Garry oak tree replicate 1 | place: USA:California | collected 2016-06-15
CGGAATCGCCCGGCCGGAACCGGCCATAATCATCCCGGCTCACCTGCAACCGCTCGATTGCCCGACCTTCGCGCCACGACGTCACCACCAAACGCTCGGTCCGCACAAATCCGGGCATGCTGAATTTCCCCACCACCGAGACCCTCTCCGGCCGGGGAGGGTCCGAGTCGAATTTGCCGTTGATGAATAAAAGCGCCGCCAGAATCCACGGCACCGGCAACAACCCAAAATAAACGCGCTTGATGATTTCGATTTCCCGTCCGCCGCTCGCGCGCGTCACCATCCATAGACCAAGCCCCAGAACCAGGAAAAATAGCAACCCTACAAAAATCAGGATGCCGTCTTCCTCCAGTGGCGGAAACACCTGGCTTGCCGGCACGAAAATAACCGCGCCCACCAGAAACAACGCCGTGCGCCGCACCAGCCTGCGCCGCAGCATCACTTCCGCCGCCGCCGCCGTCAGCCCGCACGCCGGACACTGGTCGGTCTCCCGTTCCGCTCCGCAATCGAGACACCGATTCATCTGCCTTCACCAAACTCGTGGCACAGGCACTCTTGCCTGTGCAGCCCTGACCTTCGATCCGTCGCCGAAGCGCTCAAATCGCGCATTCCGCGACTTGATCGCTCAAAACACGATGCTATTTGCCCCACTCCCTCGCGTCAAGCCACTCCAAAACCCGGTAGTGGGCTAATCGTGCGTTGCTCGCTCAAAAGGCCGAACCGTCTTTTCCAACTCCTTGATCTGAAGCTTGGCGCGATTTAATTCTTCTTTCGCTTCTGCTACCACCCTTCGAAGTGCCACACTACTTTCACATTGCCTATTGACAATGTCTAACGACATGTATCACACTCCTCTCATGGACATGTATCAATATAGGGCTCAATTGGTTGGGTTCCGGGCCGATCTGGTTAGGCTGGAAACCGAACTCGCAGACTTGGACGTAAAGCGCGAAGACATTCGAAAGCAAATCGACCATACCAAGGCGATCATTGCGAACATGGCCTCGCTTGTGGGTGAGCACACGGTTGAAGAAATTACCACCCTGGGCATCACCGATGCTGTGCGGTTTGTACTGAGAAAGGCCTATCCCAAAGGCCTGGCCGGAAGCGAAGTTAGGGATGCAATGGTGAAAGGGGGTTATGACCTCTCTTCGTACACGAGCCCGTTGTCGTCTATCTACACAATACTGGGACGGCTTGAGGAGAACGGGCAGGTTGTTCGAAATGATAAGGAATACAAGTGGAATCCCACTCGTTTTTCTCGGAGTGGCTCCCCCCTGAAGGTGCCGCGTCTCGCCGATATACCAGAGCGGCCTGGACTTGGGGAGATACCGACGAGAAAAAAATGAGTGACTAAGAAAAGCCCCACCGTTAGCGCTAACTAGCGGCGGGGCAGAATCCAAGCGCGGACGAAGCCCGCACTCAGACCCGAGACTTCGATTGTTGGGCTTCTCCCGCAGAAAGACAAGAGGGGAAGTCCGATGACCCCCATCAAAGCTTCCCCGCAGCCGGCACAGCGCAGGCAAAAATTGGCTGCCTGAGGAGCTTCGCCTATGTGGGGAACGTCAGCGCTCTACAGTACTGAATCATTAGACAAGCTCAAGCTTTTCGTTTTTGAAAGCGTACTATTCGTGCACCTGTTGGTGACGATCATCATCTCGGCGGTACGCCACATCAAAAACGAGACGAGCGGCCTGAGTATGCCTCAACGCAGGAAAATGCCTAAGAGAGCACGGCGCAAAGGACGCCTCCGCACTCGGCGCCTCACAGGACCTCTATAAGGGAACGGCAAATCGCTGTGGACTATGATGCCTTGCCGTCTTTAGGAATTCGAAAATGTCTCACCTGAAACAGCTTCGAAAGCGCCCCACGTGAAACAACTCCGTAGCTGTCATCCCGAGGCCCAGATTGGGCCGAGGGATCCGCTTTTCGAAGCAATTCCAATCCCCTCATTCGAACGCAGGCGATTCGAATGAGAGCTGATCCTTCACGCCATTCGAATGAAGTTCTAAACATTTTCCCTACTTTCGCCGCTTCATTCGAATAAACCGCCGCCGGTGCGTTCGAATAACCTACAGGTAAACAAATAAGTTGACATTTATATACTAACCTGGTAACATCGCGTATGAACATCACACAAGAACCAGCTACAAACACCGTTCCTCCGTTTCCTTTTTTCGTCGAGAATCCCGTTGATCTTCATCCCAACGAGCTCCCGACCGACAAGAACAACGTCAACTCCGAACCTCTGAAATCTCAGATTTCAGACATTCCATTTCCGTCGCACTTCCATATCGATACCAACCCGCTCCCCGAGCGTTGCCAATTCAGGTTCTCCGATGGCCGCCAGTGCGCCATGGCGCGCTCCGACATCCATCCCTCCCTGTGCCGCTTTCATTCCGAACGAGAAGACCAGTTGTTCGGCGAACCGTCACCCGGAGGTTACGTCGTCGGCGCCTCACTCGACCTTCCCGAACTCTATTCCGCCTGCCGCGACCTCACCACCGCCGCCGGCGTGAACCGCGCCCTCGGACAGGTGTTTCGCCTGCTTGCGCAAAGGCGCATCTCCCGCCAGGAAGCGGCCACCTTCGGCCATCTCGCCCAGCTCCTGCTCCGAACCATTTCCGCCGCCCGCGCCGAATCCACCGATCTGGCCAGGTCCGGTGTTCGGACTCCGGTGGAGTCCCGCGAAGTCATGCGGGAATCCGGGAACGCGGAATCCACCGGACTCCCGACACCGGAGATCGGTGCCCCGTTAGCGCCCCGGACGATTTTGCGGGAACCCTCTCCTCGGCCTTCGACCTGTCGCAGCGAAGCACCGCACAGCGAGTCCTCCTCCCCTCTTGAAACGGGATCAGCCACCGCCACTGGACCTTCTTTCGCCGTTGAGCCTCGAAACTCGAACGCTGCCGCGGCAGGGTCGGCGCAGCACAAATCAAACGGTGCAGCTCCTAGCCATCCATTTCCAGCCCTCGGAAGCGCGCCGGCAACTCCTTCACAATGAGCACTTGCGAAATGATTAGACTTGAAACCATTCAGAATCAACACTTGCATAGAAAGATAAAAGGGGTGCCCTGATGGATTTGGTCGCAATGCGGCAATTTGGACCGCCGACGTTATACAATTAAAGCTTTCCTGGGACCGATTTTGCCAGATTGGTGTGCTCGGCGAACCCAGGGCAAAAACACGGGAGCCATTACAGGAGAAACGATGTTACGCGTGGGATTCATCGGATGGAGAGGCATGGTCGGCAGCGTCCTGATGCAAAGGATGCGCGAAGAAAACGATTTCGCCGGACTCGATCCGGTCTTCTTCTCCACCTCCAATGCCGGTGGCGCCGCGCCCAAAGAGGCCGGCGATGGCGCGATTCTCAAAGACGCTGCCGATCTGCGGGAACTCGCGCGTTGCGACGTGCTCATCAGTTGCCAGGGCGGCGAATACACCAGCGAAGTTTACGGACCCCTGCGCAAGAAGCGACGCCGCTGTAATCATTCTCGATCCGGTGAATGCGGAAGTGATTCGCGGCGCGCTGGCCAAAAATATTCGTGCCTACATCGGCGGAAACTGCACCGTCAGCCTGATGCTCATGGCCGTGAGCGGCCTTTTCCGCGCCGGACTCGTCGAGTGGATGACCACCATGACCTATCAAGCCGCTTCCGGTGCCGGCGCCTCGAAAATGCTCGAGCTCGTGAAGCAGATGGGATTTCTCACCGACGCCATGCGCAAGAGTCCGGCGGAAAATGCGCTGGAAGTGGACCGCTCCATGATTCAGGAGCAGCGCTCGCTGCGGCTGCCCGTGCAGGAATTCGGCGTGCCGCTCGTGGGAAGCCTCATCCCGTGGATCGCTGAAGAGATGCCCGAAGGCCAGACCAAGGAAGAATGGAAAGGCATGGCCGAAACCAACAAGATTATGGGTCTCGACCCGCCCGTGCCTGTGGATGGCATCTGCGTTCGCGTGGGCACCATGCGCTGCCATAGTCAAGGCTTGTGCATTAAATTAAAGAAAGACGCGTCGCTCGCCGATCTCGAGCACATTCTCGCCGGCGCCAACGCCTGGGTCCGCGTCATTCCCAATAACAGAGAATCGACGACGCGCTGCCTGACTCCGACGGCGGTTTCCGGCACGCTGAATGTGCCGATTGGCAGAATTCACAAATTGAAGATGGGTCCGGAATTTGTGGGAGCTTTCACTGTGGGCGATCAGCTCCTTTGGGGCGCCGCGGAACCGCTGCGCCGCATGCTGGGCATTTTGCGCGAGCACGTCAATGCCTGATTGCATTCTCCTTAGTGGCACAGGCACTCTTGCCTGTGCACGGCGACGCGCGGGAAGAAGTTGGCGTCATTCCGAGGAGCGACCGCGACGAGGAATCTGCTTTTTTCAGTAATCGCCGCTATTGACACGAGTGCCGCGCGGCGGATATGCTAGGGCGCGATTTGAGAGATCTTCTTCTCAGATGAATCTGATTCGATATTATCGATTCGCCTTTACGGGCCGCTTCCTCTGGCGAGGGAGCGGCAAAGTAGAGGCGTGATTGCGGGTGGTCGCCTGAACATCTAGGACCGGAAAAACCGCGAACAGTTTCTACCGAGCCAGCTCCCCAAATGGGTGGAGCTGGCTTTTTTGTTGCCCTGACTGAGCGAATTGCGCGAAGGAAGAAAAAGAAGACTGAGCGAATCAGGCGAGCGAATCGAAATAAAGAAATGCGACCGAAACGAGAATTTGCGGCAAACGAATAGCGTTACCGAATAGCCGAAACGAACACAGGAGGCATTCTCAGAATGATCGTCAACATGAGCCGAAACGCCACGCAGGAACAAATCGATCACGTCGTCGAGCGCATCAAGGAATGCGGTTATCAGGCGCACGTCATCCGCGGCACGGAGCGCACCATCATCGGAGCCGTCGGAAGCAACGGCCGCCGCGCGGAGCTGGAAGCGCTGCAGGCCGCGCCCGGCGTCGAAGAACTCGTTCCCATTTCGCAGCCGTTCAAGCTGGTGAGCCGGCAACTCCGCCAGGAGCGAACCGTCGTCAACGTCGGTGGCGTGCCCATCGGAGGCGAGCACTGGATCGTCATGGCCGGGCCGTGCTCGGTGGAGTCGCGCGAGCAGTTGCTCGCGACGGCGCGCGCCGTGCGCGATGCGGGCGGCTCCATCCTGCGCGGCGGCGCGTACAAGCCGCGCACTTCGCCATACGATTTTCAGGGCCTCGGAGTAGAAGCGCTGCAATTGCTGCGCGAAGCGCGGGAAGAAACGGGCCTGCCGATCGTGACGGAAGTGATGAGCACCGAAGATGTCGATCTGGTTTCCGACTGCGCCGATATGTTGCAAGTAGGCGCGCGGAACATGCAGAATTTCCCTTTGCTGCGCCGCCTGGCGCGCGCGGAAAAGCCCATTCTGCTGAAGCGCAGCCCTTCGGCGACGGTGAAGGAATGGCTGCTCGCGGCGGAATATCTGCTCAGCGGCGGAAATGCCAACGTGGTGCTTTGCGAGCGCGGAATCAAAACGTTTGAATCCGAGCTGCGCAACACATTTGATCTCGCGGCGATTGCGCTGGCCAAAGAGCTGACGCATCTGCCGGTGATTGCCGACCCGTCGCACGGTACGGGTCGTCGCAGCGTGATTCCGGCGATGAGCCGCGCGGCAATTGCTGCTGGCGCGGACGGCGTAATGGTCGAAGTGCATCCGTGTCCGGAGCGCGCGCTTTCCGACGGTCCGCAATCGCTCGATTTGAAGGCCTTCGCGCAGCTGATGGAAGAGCTGGATCGGCCGGAAAGGACTCGCGCTCGCGCGACGGTCAAGGTTTAGAGAATTCGTTCGTGCGTGTAGCCGGCGTTGCTGATAGCCCCAAGCAAGCCGGCCAGATGTTCGGCGCCGCGGGTCTCGACCGTCACATCGATCGCGGTATCTCCGAGGCTCACTCCGTAGTAGGCGCGATTAAACAGAAGCTCAACAATATTCGCGCGCTGGCCGGCGATCACGGAAGAAAGCTCCGCGAGCGCGCCGGGCCGATCCGGCAAATAGATACGGATGCGCACGAGCCGCCCATCCTTCACCAATCCTCGTTCGATAATGCGGCTCAAAAGCGAGACATCGATATTCCCGCCGCCGATGATCACGGCGGTGTGCTGGCCGTTCAGCGAAGTTTTGTGCCGCAATAGTGCGGCAATACCGGCCGCTCCGGCGCCTTCGGCGAGCGTTTTTTCGCGTTCGAGCAGCGTCAAGATTGCGCTGGCAATCTCTTCTTCCTCCACGGTAACGATCTCGTCGGCATAGTTCGCAACCAGAGGAAACGTGACTTCGCCCGCGCGGCGCACGGCGATTCCGTCGGCGACGGTGGAAGCCGCCGGAATCGTCACAAGCTCGTGCTTTTCGAGAGCGAGCTGCATCGAGGGCAATCGCGCCGTCTCCACGCCGACCATTTTCACTTCGGGCCGCAATTCCTTGACCGCGCACGCGACGCCGGCAATCAGTCCGCCGCCGCCCACGGGAACGACCACCGCCTCCAATTGCGGGCACTGCTCGAGCAACTCGAGGCCGATCGTGCCTTGGCCGGCGATGACGGCGATATCGTCGAAGGCGTGCACAAACGTGAGCCCCTGCTCGGCGGCGAGTTTCAAGGCATGCTCACAGGCTTCGTCGTAATTGACGCCGTGGAGGATGACATTTCCTCCGTAGTTTTGTGTCGCCGCCACCTTCACCATGGGCGTCGTCGTGGGCATGACGATGGTGCTGCGGATTTTGCGAAGTGTAGCGTGATACGCGACCGCCTGGGCGTGATTTCCCGCGGAGGCGCAGATCACGCCGCGCTTCTTTTCTTCCGGGCTGAGCAGAAGGATTTTGTTGAGCGCGCCGCGTTCCTTGTATGCGCCGGTCATCTGCAGATTTTCGAGCTTGAGATACACCTGCTGCCCGGTGGACGCGGAGAGCTCGGCGGAATAGGGGCACGGCGAATAGTAAACGGAATCACGAATGCGGTCGGCGGCTTCTCGGATCATGGAGAGCAGCTCAAGTGTGGAGGCCTTGTTCATCTTCATTCCTGTTGGGATTCCTAATCCTGGGGCTTGCTAGAGTTCACCTCGTTAGAGTTCACCTCGTTAGAGTTCACCTCGTCAGACTTCGCCTCGCTAGTCTCCATTTAGCCAATCCACGCTAGTCTTGTCGGCGGCAATCGCAGCCTGCTTAACGACGATGCAGAAAGGGCCGAGCCTGCGGGCCCTGATTATATGTGGTCAGCCCCTCTAATCCCACGGGGCCGCGGGCATGCAGCCTGCTGGTGCTGATGCCGACTTCGGCGCCGAGCCCGTAGCGATAGCCGTCGGCAAAGCGCGTGGAAGCATTGTGGAAGACCCCCGCGGAATCCACTTGCCGCAAAAATGTGCGCGCGGTATTGAGATCTTTAGTAACGATCGCGTCAGTGTGCGCGGAGCCGAAACGCTGAATGTGGTCGATGGCTTCGTTCACGCCGCGCACAACTTTCAGCGCGAGGATCAAGTCACCGTATTCGGTGTGCCACTCGCCGTCAGTCACAGGCTCGACGGCGACTTCATGAATTGCGCTCACAGACTGAGGGCAGCCGCGCAGGCGAACGCCCTTTTCTTTCATGCGCGCGGCGAGGAGCGGCAAAAACTCGCCGGCGATGGTTTGGTCCACCAAAACGGTCTCGACGGCGTTGCAGGCGGCGGGATAATCGGTTTTCGCGTCGTCGATGATGTTGAGAGCCATATCGAAATCCGCCGCCGCGTCCACGTAAATATGGCAGACGCCTTCGGAATGCCCCAGGACAGGGATGCGCGTATTGGATTGAACGTAGCGCACCAGATCGTACCCGCCGCGAGGAATCACCAGATCGATGAGATCGTCGAGCTTCAGAAGCTCGCGGACTTCGGCGCGCTGCTGGATATTGGTGACCAGAGCCTCCGGGATCGATTGGGAGCGCAGGGCCGCGCGAATATTCTCGACGATGACGCGCGCCGTTCGTTCCACCTCGCGGCCGGGCTTGAGCACCACGGCGTTTGCGGATTTGATGGCCAGAGCGGTGATCTGCGTGACGGCGTCGGGGCGGGCCTCAAAAATCACCGCGAGCAAACCCACCGGACAACTTACTTTTTCGAGTTCCAGGCCTTCGTCGAGTTCGATGCGCTCGAGCACGCGGCCGACAGGATCGGGCAATGCGATTACGGCGCGCACTCCTTCGATCATGGACTGAAGCTTCTCGGAAGAAAGCTTCAGCCGATCGACCAGAGCCTTCGATAATTCGCCGCGCTCGAAGGCGGGTTTCGCTTCGCTCACATCCTCCGCATTGGCTTCCAAAATTTGGGGCGCGCTTTGCTCGAGAGCGCGGGCCGCTTCCTCGAGAGCTTGATCACGCTGCTCGATGGAGGCGGAAGCAATGCATCGCGCGGCTTGTTTGGCGGCTTGCGCCAGAGCGCGAACGGCTTCGCTCACTGGCGTTTCCTGGGAAAAAAGAGTGTTCCGACGGGCTTGCCCGCGAGAATGGCGTCGAGGACGCCAGGCGTGCGGCCGTTGGCGATGATCGCGGGCCGGCCGTCTTCATTGGCGATGCGCACGGCTTCCAGTTTTGTTTCCATGCCGCCGCGTCCGCGGCCATTGCCGCCGCGAGCAAAGCCGCGAATGGTTTCGTCGAGCGAATCCAATTCGGGGATCAGAGTTGCGCCTTCGCTCTGGGGATCGTCGGTGTACAGGCCGTCTACATCGGAAAGCAGCACCAGCAGATCGGCGTCAATGTGCGTCATCACCAGAGCGGAGAGTTTGTCGTTATCGCCGAAGACGCGGATGCGTTCGGCACCGCTGGCGGGGCCGTCGAGCTCGGCCGTGGAGACGGTGTCATTTTCGTTGATTACGGGAATGACGCCGAGTTGAAGCAAAGTGGTGAGCGTGGCGCGAAGGTTTTCGTGGCGCCGCGAATCGAGAAAATCGTCTTCCGTCAACAAGACTTGCGCCACGCGGAAGCCCAGCTTTTCAAAAGCATCGTCGTACATGCTCATCAGGCGGCTCTGGCCCACCGCGGCGCAGGCCTGCACGAGAGCGAGATCGGAAGGGCGCGCCGAGAGTTCCAGCCGCTGCACACCCAATCCGACGGCGCCGGAAGAGACCAGCAAAACTTCGCGACCGGCACGGCGGAAATTCGCGAGCGACTCCGCAATGCCGTAAAAAGCGCCGATGGACCCAAACCATATTCGTGACAAGCCGATTCGTCATACGCCGATCCGTGCGCCAGAAGCCGGAAATCGACTCTCTGCCGATGCACTTTGCCGCAATCAGAATGGGCTCATCGTTATTTTGCCAGCGCGAGGAAGAGACCGCAAGGTTTGGCCATGCCTGATTTGCGATAACCCTGATGATTGATGAATCGGCTTCCTTGCCTTCTCCCATATTGCTAAACTTCATTTTGGAGCGACCTTCGGATGGCAGGCAACATTATCGTCAAAGACCCACGCATTCTGGGTGGCGTGCCCGTATTCCGCAACACTCGTGTGCCCTTCCAAGCCTTGCTCGACTATTTGGAGGGCGGGCAAAAGCTTGACGATTTCCTCGATGATTTTCCGACCGTTAGCCGCGAAGCCGCAATTGCCGCGCTGGAAGAAGCCAAGGCTCTCGTCGTGGCGCGTCTTGAATGAAGATTCTTTTGGATGAGTGCGTCCCGAAAGCAATCAAACACAGTTTGTCAGTAGATGGGCACGAATGCTCTACGGTCCCGGAGGCTGGATTCGCTGGTAGAACGAATGGCGAGTTATTAAGATTAGCTGAGAGCAAATTTGATGTATTTGTCACGCTCGATAAAGGCATGCAGTTTCAGCAGAATTTGGCGGGATGTAAGATCAAAATTCTGTTGATTCGAGCGAAATCCAGCCGTGTTGCGGATATTCTGCCGCTTATCCCAGCCTGTCTCGTTGCGCTCCATTCCATCAAACCCGCACAGCTGATGCAGATTGGCGAATGAGAGTAAGGGTCTGCCCAAAGATCAAGAAATCGATTCCGGCGATCAGTTATTTCGGCTGGGGGAAGTTGATTTCGTCCAAAACGCGCTTGGCGAATTTGTAGATCGCGGGGCCGGCGCCGCTGCGGCCATAAATGGAGTCGCCGGTGATGCCGGAAAAGACGAGCTGCGATTTCTTGCCGTTTTTGTCGGTGATGGTGATTTGCACAGCGGGCTTGGCAA
>WNGJ01009862.1_pt1 | contig 10179 bp, 8 predicted proteins | sample 5400611 | NCBI WGS metagenome assembly WNGJ01 (sample SAMN13153375, study PRJNA577476) | soil metagenome | isolation source: 40 cm soil or saprolite under Garry oak tree replicate 1 | place: USA:California | collected 2016-06-15
TGGGCACCTGGACCTGGGCGGAGATCATCTGGACGATCGTGCTGGTAGCGATCTTCCAGGTGGTGCTCAGCCGGACCCGCTGGGGCCTGCACACGGTCGCGGTAGGGGGCAATCTCCTCGGAGCGGCCGAGGCCGGCATCAGCGTGGCCAAGATCAAATACAGCGCCTTCATGCTCACCGGATTCATGGGGGCGCTGGTCGGGCTGATGGTGACCTTCCAGACCAGCTCCATCGACCCGAGCAACGGCGGATACCAGCCCATGTTCTATGCCATCGCGGGGGCGGTCATCGGCGGCACGGCGCTCGCCGGTGGGTCGGGCACCATCGTCGGTGCGTTCCTCGGCGCGTTCGTGCTCTCGGCCCTGACGGACGGCTTCAACCTGATCGGGATCAGCGCCAACCCGCTGCCGATCATCTTCGGCGGCGCGATCCTGGTCGCCATGATCGCCAACGTGCAGCTGGCACGGCTGCGGCGGGCAGGGAGGGCATGATGAGCACGTCGGAACCGGACGGCCAGGAGCCCGCCGCCGCGCCCGACGCCAGCAGCGGGCCGGCGGCCGACGGCGACGATGCGCTCCGGGTGGAGCACATCTCCAAGCGGTTCGGCGCGGTGACCGCCCTGGTGGACATCAACCTGCACCTGCGGCAGGGCGAGGTGCTCGCCCTGCTCGGGGACAACGGCGCGGGCAAGTCCACGCTGCTGAAGATCCTCTGCGGCTTCCAGCCACCCGACTCCGGCCGGATCATCCTGAACGGCCAGGAGGTGACGCTCAAGTCGGTGGACCAAGCACGGGCGCTCGGCATCGACGTCGTCTACCAGGACCTGGCCCTGATCGACCAGCTCACCGTCTACCACAACATGTTCCTCAAGCGGGAAACCGTGCGCTGGCCGCTGCTGAACAACCGCGCCATGCGCAGGGTCGCCCGGGAGCGCCTGGACGACATGGGTATCGGCCTCAAGTCGGTCGACGTGGAGGTGGCGAGGCTGTCGGGCGGCCAGCGGCAGTCGATCGCGATCGCCCGCGCGATCTACTCGGACGCGAAGGTGCTGCTGCTGGACGAGCCACTGGCCGCCATGGGCGCGAAGGAGGCCGCGCTCATCCTGGACCTGATCAAGGACATCAAGAGCCGGGGCGACGTGTCGGTCATCGTGATCGCGCACAACTACGGCCAGGTGCTCGAGATCGCCGACCGGGTCAACCTGCTGCAGCAGGGCACGATCACGTTCGACAAGCCAAGCGCGGAGACCTCGGTCCAGGAACTGAACGACATCGTCATCGCCGAGTACCGCCGGGCCCTGGAGGAGCGCCAGCGCAGCGCCTGACGGCCGGGCCCTACACCGGCACGAATTCAATGCCGGTTAGCTGGCAGAACACCCGCCATGACGTTGCGTGGTGGCCGAGGTTCATCACCTCGTGGTGCGGCCCGCCCGCCGCCAGCCATCCGTTCAGGCATGCGCGCAGCCCCGAGGTCGGCCGGAACTGGCCGTAGGGCATCTCCAGCGCCGGCAGCGGCGGGCTGTCCAGGTTCTCCCCCTCGGCCACCACCAGCCGGAACCGGCCGCCTTCCAGGTTGACGAGCGTGGCAATGGTGGCCGGGCCCGGCTGGTACTGGAACAGGAACGTGGGCGGATCCGCCAGCCTGCCGATGCCGAGCGGGCGCTTGATCAGCCGTACCGGCCGGTCGGAGCGGGCGATCTTCCAGTTGCCCTCGCCCATGTGGCTCATCAGCACCGAGCCGGAGGGGAAGTCCATCGCGTACATCTCGGTGAAATGGGCATCTCCGATCAGCCGGTGCCCGGCGGCGACCAGGCAGGCGGTCAGGACATCGCCCTCGGCGGCGTAGCCGTAGCCCTCCGCCATCAGCGTCGAGGCGGCCGCCAGCGGGAGCCGGGCGAACCGGCCGTCCTCGCCGATCGCGTCGAAATGCGCCGTGTAAGCGCCAAAGCCGCCCTGGTCCAGGATGGCCTGGATCGCGACCTGCATCCGCGCATGGTCGGCGCGCTCGGCCGCCGACAGCGCCGGGTCGATCTCGAACCTGGCGTCCTCGAACGCGATCACGTCGGCCACCTGCGCGTCGGTGGCCGCGAGCATGCCACGGTACAGGTCGCCGGGCGCCACGGCGCGGATCTGCGGGCCGAGGCCGCGGATCAGCGCGCTCTCGTCCACCCGGATGTCGCCCATGTCGTTCATCGCGTATCCGACCAGCGCGACCTTCAGCGACCTCCACGCCGTCACCGCCGCCGCGGCCCGCGCCCAGCGGCCCACATCGGCGCGGAACGTCTCGCTCTGCCAGTCATCGGTCAGCACGCTGAACCGCCGCCCGGCCCGGACCATGGCGTTGGCGGTGTCCTGCGCCCCGTGCACACCCTGGTTGTAGGTCATGTCAGCCATGTCCCACGCGGCGGTGACCGCGGGCTCAGGCTGGATGTTGGCCAGGCAGATGGGCAGCCGCGATTCGGCCAGCAGCCGGGCGACCCGCATGGCCGGCCCGTAGGTCAGCATCACCACCAGCACGCCGTCGAGATCGGAGTCCTCAAACTCGCGCATGACCCGCTCGGCATCTTCCCGGTACTTCACGGCCTTGCCGGGGATGAACTCGCCGACCCCGGCCAGGCTGGCGGCAAGCTCGGCGGCGTACCCCTCCTGGCGCCGGGCGATGCCCGGGATCATGTCGTCGTACAGGTCCTGCATGATCCCCAAGATCCCGATCCGGGGCCTTCGCTCACTCATCGCAGCCTCCCTGAGGGTTGGGCAGAGCCGGGTTCAGTGCCAGCCGGTCAGCGCTGGCCGTACTCGTCCTGGTACCGCCGGTACAGGGCGTCGATCTGGTCGGGCGGCAGCGGAGTGACCTGGCCCGTCACGCTGGCCAGATGGACCGTGCAGGCCGCGTCCTCGCACATCACCGCCGCCTTCACCGCGTCGCGCGCGGTGGCGCCCACGGTGAACACCCCGTGGCTGCGCAGCAGCACGGCCGGTGAGCGGTGACCCGACAGGGTCGTGACCACCGCGCGGCCGATCTCCTCGCCGCCGATCGGCGCGAAGGGCCCGATCGGTATCTCGCCGCCGAACTCGTCGGCCATCGCGGTAATCACGCAGGGGATCGGCTCGCCGCGCGCCGCCCATGCCGTCGCGTACCGGGAATGGGTGTGCACGACGCCGCCGACCTCAGGCATGTGCCGGTAGATGTAGGCGTGTGAGGCGGTATCGCTGGAGGGGCTGAGATCACCGCTGACCCTGGTGCCGCTCAGGTCGCACACCACCATGCTCTCGGCCGTGAGGTCGGCGTAGGCAACGCCGCTTGGCTTGATCACCAGCAGGTCCGTGCCGGGCACCCGGGCCGAGACGTTGCCGGATGTCCATGCCACCAGGCCGTTGCGCACCAGCTCCGCGTGCAGTTCCGCGACGGCGAGGCGGGTCCAGCTGACAGCATCGGCAACGGCGGGACCGGGGCTCTGGCCGGTGACGATGCCGGGCCCGGCGGCGGAACCGGCCAGCACCGCCGGGTCGGGGTTCGGGGCGGGGTCGGGGCTCATTGCTGGCTGTCCCCGCCGCCCGCCAGTACCCGGTTGCGCAGCGACCGGAGCCGGTGCATGACCTCATTGGCGCCGCGCCCGAAATAGTCGTGCAGCAGGACATACTCGGCGTACAGCTGGTCGTAGACGTCCGCGCTGGCCGGGTCGGTTTTGAAGGCGCCCGCGTGCAGCTTGCCCATCGCGGCCGCCGCGGCCGGCACATCCGGGTAGGCGCCCGCGGCGACGGCGGCGTGAATGGCCGAGCCGAGGGCCGGGGCCTGCTCGGAGGCGACCAGGCTGAGCGGGCGGCGGGTCACGTCCGCGTAGATCTGCATCAGCAGCTGGTTGCGCATCAGGCCGCCGGCGATGATCAGCTCCGTGACGGGAAGGCCCGCCGCCTCGAATGCGTCGATGATGACCCTGGTGCCGAAGGCGGTCGCCTCCAGCAGCGCGCGGTATATCTCCGACGGCCGGCTGGCCAGCGTGAGGCCGACGATGGCGCCCGAGAGGTGATGGTCGACCAGCACGCTGCGGTTCCCGTTCAGCCAGTCAAGGGCGATGAGCCCGCTGGCCCCGGCGGGCTGGGCCGCGGCCTCGTCGCTCAGCAGCTCATGCACCGTGAGCCCGGCGCGGCTGGCGGCCGCGTGGCATTCCGGGGGCGCGAGGTGGTCGGCGAACCAGGCGAAGATGTCGCCGACCGCGCTCTGGCCCGCCTCGTATCCCCACGATCCGGCCAGGATCCCGCCATCGACCACGCCGCACATGCCCGGCACCTCGGCCAGCGTCTCGCCGTTCATCACGTGGCACGTCGAGGTGCCCATGATCGCAACCATCTGGCCGGGCGCTACCGCGTTCGCGGCCGGCGGGGTCACGTGCGCGTCCACGTTGCCGACCGCAACGGCGATCCCGGCGGGGAGGCCGGTCCAGACCGCCGCGCTGGGGGTGAGCGAGCCTGCCCGGCCGCCGAGCGCGGATATGGGGTGGGCCAGCTTGCCGTCGACGAACCCGGCGAAATCGGGATGCAGGGCGGCCAGGAACTCGCGCGACGGATAATGCCCGTCCTGCCAGATGCCCTTGTACCCGGCGGTGCACGCGTTCCTGGTCTCGGCGCCCGTCAGCTGCCAGATGATCCAGTCGGCGGCCTCGATCCACCGGTCGGCGAGCCGGTAGACGTCCGGATCCTCCTCCAGCAGTTGCAGCGCCTTCGCAAACTGCCACTCGGCCGAGATCTTCCCGCCGTAGCGGGCGAGCCATGGCTCGCCACGGACGCGCGCCAGCTCGTTGATCCGGTCCGCCTGCGGCTGGCTGGCGTGGTGCTTCCAGAGCTTCGGGTAGGCGTGCGGGCGGTCCCGCAGCTCCACGAACTCGCAGAGCGGGGTCCCGTCGGCCAGGACCGGCAGCACCGTGCAGGCGGTGAAGTCGGTGCCGATGCCGATCACCTGCGCCGGGTCGATGCCCGCGTCGGCGACCGCGGCCGGCACGGCATGCCGCAGCACGTCCCGGTAATCCTCGGGATCCTGCAGCGCCCAGTCCGGCGGCAGCGGGCGGCCGGAGGATGCCAGCACGGTGTCCATCACGCCGTGCCGGTACTCATGCACGGCGGTGCCGAGTTCCGCGCCATCGGCTACCCGGACCACCAGCGCCCGCCCGGACAGCGTGCCGAAGTCGACGCCGATGACGTAGCCGCCGGGCATGTTGTTAGCGTTCACAGGATCATTGTGGCCCATACCACGCGGCGCGAGCGACACCTGGCCGGAGGGCGGTCAGCGTGGCTGCCTGCGGCCCCCGGCCGGCCCCGCGCTCGCCCGCACGACGAGTTCCGGTTCTATCGGCAGCGTCGGCCGGGGCCCGCGCTCCCCGGAGATGCGGTCCAGCAGCAGGTGCAGGGCGCGCCGGCCGAGCTCGCCGAAATCCTGGCGCACCGTCGTCAGCGGCGGCCGGAAGAACGCGGCCTCGGGCACATCGTCGAATCCCACCACGCTGACGTCGCCGGGCACGCGGCGGCCCTGCTCGGCCAGGGCGCGGAGCAGGCCGAGCGCCATCGGGTCGTTGCCGCACAGCACCGCGGTCACCTCGGGCATGGCGGCCAGCCGGTGGCCGATCTCGTAGCCCGACCGCGCCGACCAGTCACCGCGGAGCAGCTCCGGCTCGGGGGCGCCGGCCGAGCGCAGGGTCTGCCGCCAGCCCTCCACCCGTTCCTGGGCGTCGAACCAGCTGTCAGGGCCGCCGATATGGTGCACCGTCTCATGCCCCAGGTCGAGCAGGTGCCGGGTGGCCTGCGCCGCCCCGGACAGGTTGTCGATGGCCACCGAGGGCAACGGGGCGCGGGTCCCGCACCCCACCGCGACCAGCGGGATGCCGGCGGCCAGCTCGGTGAGGGCCTCGGCGGCCGCGGTCTCCGGCGCGATCACGATGATGCCGTCGACCGACTGGCCGAGGAACCACTCCACCGCCTCGGGCAGCGACCTGCGGTCAAAGCTCGCCAGGCTGGCGATCGCCACCGAGTAGCCGGGATGGGCGGCCCGCTCGATGCCGTACAGCATCGACGCCGGGCCGTAGAGCGTGGTGTCAAAGCTGATCACGCCCAGCACGTTGGTCCGGCCGGTGACGAGGGTCCGGGCGGCGGCGTTCGGGCGGTAGCCCAGGTCGCGGATGGCGGCGAGGACGCTGGCCCTGGTTCCGGGGCTGACGTTCGGGTGGCCGTTGAGCACGCGCGAGACCGTCTGGTGGGACACGCCGGCCTGCCGTGCGACATCGGCCATGACCGGCCGTGGCGCCGGGCGGCTCGGGGTAGACATCACGCAGCCATCCCTCTAGTCCCTGGCCAGCCGCCCACCTGCGTTGCCGTCGTCGCTGAGAACGCTCACATGTACGAAGGCCAGACAGACTATAGTCCAAGATCCTCTGAATGCCTCGCAGCCCAGGTCCCGTGGCCTCCGCTGGCCGGCCGGGAGCGGGGGACGGCGCCGGATGCCCGTGCCGGGCGCTCAGGCCGCCCGGCGGCGCCCCGCCGCCGGCCGAGCCGCGGCCATGTCAGTTGGGCACGGCAGGCGGCACAATGGCCACAAGAACATCGGGATGCCAGACCAGCGGGGGAGCCGAAACGTTGCGAAAGTCCCGGCGATCCGGCCATTGTCCGCCGGTCAGGTCAGTCAGGGAACTCATGGAGGTCCGATGCCCGCTCAGCCCACGCCCGCCGACCGTTTCAGCTTCGGGCTCTGGACCGTCGGCTGGCCCGCCCGCGACCCGTTCGGCGACCCCACGCGGGCACCGCTCGACCCGGTGGAGGCGGTGCACGAACTGGCCGGGCTTGGCGCCTACGGCGTCAGCTTCCACGACGATGACCTGATCCCGTTCGGCAGCGACGACGCGGCCCGCGGCCGCCACATCGACCGGTTCACCGCCGCGCTCAAGGAGACCGGCCTGGTGGTGCCGATGATGACGACGAACCTGTTCACCCACCCGGTGTTCAAGGACGGCGGGTTCACCAGCAACGACCGGGCGGTGCGCCGGTTCGCGCTGCGCAAGGTGATGCGCAACATCGATCTGGCGGCGCAGCTCGGCGCGCGCACGTACGTGATGTGGGGCGGGCGCGAGGGCAGCGAGTACGACAGCGCGAAGGACGTGCGGGCGGCGCTCGACCGCTACCGGGAGGCCGTCGACACGCTGGCCGGATACGTGCAGGACCATGCCTACGGCATCCGGTTCGCGCTGGAGCCGAAGCCGAACGAGCCGCGCGGGGACATCCTGCTGCCGACCGTCGGCCACGCCCTGGCCTTTGTCGCCAGCCTGGAGCACCACGAGATGGTCGGGCTGAACCCCGAGGTCGGCCACGAGCAGATGGCCGGGCTGAACTTCACCCACGGCGTCGCGCAGGCGCTGTGGCACGGCAAGCTGTTCCACATCGACCTGAACGGCCAGCGCGGCATCAAGTTCGATCAGGACCTGGTCTTCGGCCACGGCGACCTGACGAGCGCCTTTTCGCTGGTCGACCTGCTGGAGTTCGGCGGAATCGGCGGCGGCCCGGCCTACGACGGGCCGCGGCACTTCGACTACAAACCATCCCGGACCGAGGACAAGGCGGGCGTGTGGGCCTCGGCGGCGGCGAATATGCGGATGTACCTGCTGCTGAAGGAGCGGGCGGCAACGTTCCGCGCCGACCCGGAGGTGATCGAGGCGCAGGCCGCGTGCCGGGTGGCGGAGCTCGCCACGCCGACCCTCGGGCCCGGTGAAACCCGCGCCGAGCTGCTCGCCGACCGCAGCGCGTTCGAGGACTTCGACGCGGACGCGGCAGGAGCCCCCGGCTACGGGTTCGTGCGGCTGAACCAGCTGGCGGCCGAGCATCTGCTGCGTGCGCGATGACCGCGCTGGTGGCGGGGATCGACTCGTCCACGCAGTCGTGCAAGGTGGTGATCCGCGAGGCCGGCCGCGGGGTGCTGGTGCGCGAGGGCCGGGCCGAACACCCGCCCGGCACCGAGGTCGACCCCGCCGCCTGGTGGCAGGCGCTGACGTCGGCGCTGGCCGGGGCCGGCGGCCTGGACGGGGTGGCCGCCGTCTCGGTGGCCGGCCAGCAGCATGGCATGGTCTGCCTGGACGAGCATGGCGGCGTGGTCAGGCCCGCGCTGCTGTGGAATGACACCAGGTCAGCGGCGGCGGCGGCGGAGCTGGTGGCCGAGCTCGGAGCGGGCGATCCGGCGCGCGGCGCGGCCGGATGGGCGGAGGCGGTCGGCAGTGTGCCGGTCGCCTCGTTTACCGTGACGAAGCTGCGGTGGCTCGCCGAGCACGAGCCGGCCGCGATGGCCCGGACGGCCGCCGTCTGCCTGCCGCACGACTGGCTGACCTGGCGGCTGGCCGGCGGCAGCGGCCTGGACCGCCTGTGCACCGACCGCAGTGATGCGAGCGGCACCGGCTACTGGTCCGCCGCGGCCGGGACCTACCGGCCCGACCTGCTGCGCCGTGCCTGCGGGCGCGAGCCGGCCGTGCCGCGCGTGCTCGGGCCGGCCGAGCCTGCGGGTGAGGCGGCACTGGACGGGATGCCCTCGTCCGGCGCCGCGGCGCCCCGGCTCGGCGCCGGCGCCGGCGACAACGCGGCCGCCGCGCTCGGTCTCGGCGCCACGGTCGGCGACGTGGTCGTGTCCATCGGCACCTCCGGCACGGTGTTCGCCGTCAGCAGCACGCCGACGGCCGATGCCACCGGCATCATCGCCGGCTTCGCCGACGCCACCGGCCGCTTCCTGCCGCTGGTCTGCACGCTGAACGCCGCCCGGGTGCTTGAGGCCGCCGCCGCCATCCTCGGCACCAGCCTGGACGGGCTTTCCGAGCGGGCGCTGTCGGCCAGGCCGGGGGCCGACGGGCTGACCATGCTGCCCTACCTGGAGGGCGAGCGGACCCCGAACCGGCCGGACGCTACCGCCTCCCTGCACGGCCTGACCGGGACGAACGCGAGGCCGGAGAACCTAGCGAGGGCCGCGGTCGAGGGAATGCTCTGCGGGCTCGCCGACGGGCTTGACGCCATCCGCGCGGCGGGCATCGGCGTGCGGCGCGTCCTGCTGATCGGCGGCGGCGCGCGGTCAGAGGCGGTGCGCCGGATCGCTCCCACGGTCTTCGGCGTCCCGGTCGAGGTCCCCGAAGCGGCCGAGTACGTGGCCGACGGTGCGGCCCGGCAGGCCGCCTGGGCACTGACCGGCGGGGAGGCGCCGCCGGACTGGACGCTGACCGCGACCCGGCGGTACGAATCCGATCCCGAGCCCGCGGTCCGCGAGCACTATGCAACGGCGCGGGACGCCTGATGGCGGGCGGCCGGGCGGATATCGGGCCGTCCCGAACCCCGCGGGCCGGCGCGACCGGCGCCGGCCTGGCTGTTTCGGTACCCTCATGCCTGTGAGCCAGACACCCCTGCGCGTGGTCATAGCCGAAGACGAGGCGCTGATCCGGCTCGACCTCAAGGAGATGCTGGAGGAAGAGGGCTACGACGTAGCGGGCGAGGCGGCGGACGGCGAGAAGGCGGTCGAGCTCGCCTTGGCGCTGAAGCCGGATCTGGTGATCCTCGACGTCAAGATGCCCATCCTGGACGGGATCTCGGCGGCCGAGCGGATCGCGGCACAGCAGATCGCCCCGGTGGTGATCCTGACCGCGTTCTCCCAGCGGGAACTGGTGGAACGGGCGCGCGACGCGGGAGCCATGGCCTACCTGGTCAAGCCGTTCACGAAGGCGGACCTGGTGCCCGCCATCGAGATCGCGGTCAGCCGGTTCCAGGAGATGTCGGCCCTGGACACCGAGGTCGGGACGCTGCGGGAGCAGCTCGAGGTGCGCAAGGTCCTGGACCGGGCCAAGGGCCGCCTGCAGGCGGAGCGCGGGCTCTCCGAGCCGGAGGCGTTCCGCTGGATCCAGAAGACCTCGATGAACCGCCGGGTGACCATGCGGGCCGTGGCCGAGGCCGTGCTCGCGGGCGAGGCGCCGGAGAATCCGGCCGATGACGGCGGGGCGGCCGGCGCCGGCCGGTAACCGGGCCCGGTCACCGGCTTGACCGGCCCCAGACCCGGGCCAGGCCGCGGGACCGGGACCAGACCAGGGACCGGACCAGACCAGGGACCGGGACCAGACCAGGGACCGGGACCAGACCGCGAGACCAGGACCGGACCGCACGGCCGGGACCAGGGAAATCC
>WNGJ01010254.1_pt1 | contig 10179 bp, 9 predicted proteins | sample 5400611 | NCBI WGS metagenome assembly WNGJ01 (sample SAMN13153375, study PRJNA577476) | soil metagenome | isolation source: 40 cm soil or saprolite under Garry oak tree replicate 1 | place: USA:California | collected 2016-06-15
ACATGGTCGCGAATATCGGCCGGCCAGCCGGCGATCTGGCCGATGAAGCGCCGCCGGTCGTCGGCGAACAAGGCGCGCGAGGCTTCCTCGAAATGCGGCAGATTGCCTGCCATCGCCGACATGAAATGATAAGCGGCGTCGCGCGCCGCGCGTTGGCGATCCCGATCGCCACTGGAGCGGCGGGCTTCATCGACCAGCTTGCGCAACGCGACCGACGCGCCGCCGGGCTGTGCGGTGAGCCACTCCCAGTGGCGCGGCAGCAAGGTCACCTCCCGCGCGACCACGCCGAGCCGGGGCCGGCCGCGGCCGCGCGGTTCGCTCGGCGGAACGGCATCCGACGTGGGGCTCGCGGTGGCGGCATCCGGAAGCCGCGCCAGGACATCGTCCGTGCTTCCCCGCAGGTCCAGATCAACCACGCGGCCGGTCGAATCGCTGAAAATCGCGATCGGCTCCGCAGCACCCGCGTCGCCGCGTCGGGCCGCGAGTGCGACCTCGGCAAGGGACCCCGACGCCAAGCGCCGCTGGCCTGCGAAGGCGGTAAAGGTCTCGCTCATCAAAATTTGGCCTTGATCGTCACGCTCAATTAATACCCGGGTGTAATTTGGTCGTCAATATTACCCGGGTATATTTCTCGTCCAAAAGAACACCTTTGGGTCGGTCGCTAATCCCTCGATTGCCTGTTACGGGAACGGCCATTGCTGATCGTGCCCGGGGACACTTCATGCTGACCGTTCATCATCTCAACAATTCGCGCTCGCAGCGGGTGCTGTGGCTTCTGGAAGAGCTCGGCGTTCCCTACGAGATCATGCGTTATCAGCGTCAGCCGGATATGCGGGCGCCGGCCGAGCTGCGCGCGATCCATCCGCTCGGCAAGTCGCCTGTCATCACCGACAACGGCAATGCCATCGCGGAATCGGGTGCGATCGTCGAATATCTGGTTGAGAGCTACGGCCAAGGCCGCCTGATCCCGCCGCCGAAGACGCCCGAGCGGCTGCGCTACACTTATTGGCTGCACTACGCCGAAGGCTCGGCGATGCCGCCGCTATTGTTGAAACTGCTGTTCACGATCATGCCGAAGCGCGCGCCGGCTTTGCTGCGCCCCTTGGTCCGAAAAGTGTCCAGTCAGGCGCTGACGTCGCTGGTCAATCCGCAGCTCAAGCAACACATGGCGTTCTGGGAAGCGGAATTGTCGAAAGGCCAATGGTTCGCCGGCGACGAATTCACAGCGGCCGATATCCAGATGAGCTTTCCGCTGGAGGCCGCCGCCGCGCGCGGCGGGCTGGAGCAGGGGCATCCGAAGGCGATGGCGTTTCTCGATCGCATCCACGCGCACCCGGCCTATCAGCGCGCGCTGGAGAAGGGTGGGCCGTACGCGGTGGGGCGGTAGGGCGTCGTCATTCCGGGATGGTGCGTTAGCACCAGACCTCAGATGCGCAATTGCGCATCGGGGAATCTCGAGATTCCGGGTTCGATGCATTGCATCGCCCCGGAATGACGGACCTCATCACCTCTCCGTCGCCGCGATCGCCTCTTTGACCAGCCGCCCAAGCCCGCGAATATCGCCGGTGGGGTCGACGGAATCGCCCAGGCGCACCACCTCCATGTGCTGCGACGGCAGAATGACGATGCGCTGGCCGAGCGTGCCCGAGGCAAAGAAAGCGTCGCGGGGCGAATGCCTAGACAGACTCGGCCTTTGGCGTAGTCGTGCTCGCTGCGATTGGTAAAGAAGCCTGCGCCGTAATCCGTGTCCAGCGTCGCGGCGGCGCAGAAATCCACCCAGTCCTCATGCAGGATACGCTTATCCCCGACCACGCCGTCGTTGAGATAGAGCAGGCCGAACTTCGCCCAATCCCGCGCGCTGGCCCGGCCTTGTAGTGAAGACCTTTCGTCCACTGCCCTTGATTTATAAGGGATATTCGGCTGCGTTACCCCTCAGTTGGGAAAGTTGGGTTAGGAAACCCATCACCGAGGCGTCAACCGTCTTCGCGGCGCGGTCGAGCCGATATCGCAACATCCCCCGCAGGCGGCGAATGCCGGGACGGTCCAGCGTCTCCGCAAACACGGCGTCAGGATCGAGCCCGGAGACGAAGGCCTTGGCGCAAATAACGTCGGCGACCGACGCGGTCGCGGTGCGGATCGCGCGGTCGGGTCGATAGATGACGCAGAGAACCAACGGCACGGCGAGGACCAGCGCGCCGATAGCGATCAGGATTCGCGAAACCACACATCACTCCCGGGAGCAACGACCGCGTGCTCTCGCGTTTCTAGCGCGCCTTCCGCGCACCGCCGACCGAAGCTAGCGGCACGACCGTGACGCCGGGCGGCGGCACGTCGTCGTCGGGGACGAAGAAATCGGACGTCAGCGGCACCGTGGCGTCGACGCGATAGTGCTCGAAGTCGCGCACTCCGCTGTCATAGAGCACCTTGTCGTCGATGCAGAATTGCCCGGTGAACTCCCGAGACGGTTTTGTGAGGATAGCATGGGCTGCGTCGCCCATGATCTCCGGCATGCGGCTCGCGCGCATCATGGCGTCTCCCCCTAGGAGATTGCCGACCGCGGCGGTCGCGATCGTCGTGCGCGGCCACAGCGCGTTGACGGCAATGCCCGCCGCATTCTGCTCGGCAGCGAGCCCGAGCACGCACATGCTCATGCCGAATTTCGCCATCGTGTAGGCCGTGGAATGGGCGAACCAATTCGCCTTCATGTCGAGCGGCGGCGACAGCATCAGGATATGCGGATTGTCGGCCTTCTTCAAATGCGGAATGCAATATTTCGATACCATGAAGGTGCCGCGGGTGTTGATGCCCATCATAAGGTCGAACCGCTTCATGTCGGTCATTTGCGAATCGGTCAGGCTGATGGCGCTGGCATTGTTGACGCAGATGTCGAGACGGCCGAATTCGTTGACCGTCTGCTCGATCGCCGCGATCACCTGGGCCTCGTCCCGGATATCGCAAATGATCGGCAGCGCCTTGCCGCCGGCGGCGCGGACGTCGTCGGCGGCGGTGTAGATGGTGCCTTTGAGCTTCGGGTGCGGCTCCGCGGTTTTCGCGGCAATCGCAATGTTGGCGCCGTCGCGCGCGGCGCGCAGCGCAATCGCGAGCCCGATGCCGCGGCTGGCACCTGAGATGAACAGCGTCTTGCCTTTGAGAGATGTCATGACAGCCTCCTGTGAGGGACGCGCGAACGACTGATACGACTCCCTCCCTTGTGGGGAGGCCGAGGGTGAACCACAGCGCTCCGGACCCGCGGCTTACGTCTTACCCTAGCCCTCTCCCACAAGGGGAAAGGGAACGATCGACCTCAGGCCGATCACCTCGAAGCCTCAGGCATCCGCATGCAACACGCGTCCGCGGGTTTCCGGCAGCGCGAAGGCGGCGAGAAAGAACAGGCTGTAGGCCGCGACCGCGAAGATCGCAATCGCATTCGCAAGCGACGTCGAGGTCGAGAGTGCGCCGACCAGGAACGGGAACAGCGCGCCGATGCCGCGGCCGAAATTATAGCAGAAGCCCTGGCCCGAGCCGCGCAGCCTGGTCGGATAGAGCTCAGTGAGGAACGCACCGACGCCGGAGAAATAGCCCGAGGCGAAGAAGCCGAGCGGGAAGCCCAGCACCCACAGGATTTCGTTGGTCAGCGGCAACTGGGTGTAGAGCAGCACCACCGCGATCGCGCCGAGCGAGAAGATCAGGAACAGATTGCGCCGGCCGATACGATCGGCGAGCCACGCGCCGACCAGATAACCGATGAACGAGCCGATGATCAGCGCCGCGAGATAGCCGGTCGAGCCGACGATCGAGAGATGGCGCTCCTTGGTGAGAAATTGCGGCACCCAGAAAGTGATGGCGTAATAACCGCCCTGACAGCCTGTCACCATCAGCGACGCCAGGATCGTGGTCTTCAAGACAGGGGCGGAAAAAATCTCCCAGAGCTGCGGGTGATCGCCGGTCTCCGCCAGCTTGACCCGCGTGGCCGCGGCGATCTCGGGCTCGGCGACGTAGCGGCGCAGATAGAACACGAGCAGCGCCGGCAGCGCGCCGATCGCGAACATCCAGCGCCAGGCGATTTCAGCGGGCAGATAGGAGAACAGGATCGCTTGCGCGAAGACGGCCAACCCCCAGCCGACCGCCCAGCCCGACTGCACCGAGCCGACGGCGCGTCCGCGATACTGCGGCCGGATCGCTTCGCCCATCAGCACGGCGCCGGCCGCCCATTCGCCGCCAAAGCCCAGGCCCAACAAGGCGCGCGCGATCAGGAGCTGGTCGAAGCTCTGCACGACCGCGCAGACCAGGGAAAGAATGAGAACCAGATGATCGTGAACTGCAGCGTCCGGACCCGGCCGATGCGGTCGGCGAGATAGCCACCGAGCCAGCCGCCGACCGCCGACGACAACAGCGTCGCCGTGCCGGCAAAACCCGCCGTGCCGGCATCGACGCTCCACAGCTTGATGATGGTGCCGATTACGAGCGGGTAGATCATGAAGTCCATGCCGTCGAGCGACCAGCCGGTCGCGCAGGCCCAGAATGTCCGCCGCTCCGCGAGGTTCATGTCGCGATAGAATGCGCGCAGGCTGGTGTCTTCGATGGCAGCCGTTTCGATTGTCTGCGATGGCCCTACCGCGGTCATTCGTTGTTCCCTCTGGGGATTCTTTGGTCGGCCCCTTGATGTCCGGCGGCCGTTTGACCGGTTCAGCAAATCATAGAGCATGATCCGGAAAAGTGGGTACCGGTTTTCCGAAAAAGATCATGCTCAATAAGCTAAGGCGCCACGCCGGGATCAGGCAGATCGCTACAGACGCATCTTACTGCCCCGCAGCCTCCGCGCCACGGGTACGCGGATCGGGCGCGCCAAGCAATCCATTCACGGTCACGACGATCGAATTGGTTGAGGTTTGCCCCAACGGCTCCACGACTTGATGGCCTTTGGCTTTCAGCGCCGCGAGCGTGTCGTCGGAAAACCCGCGCTCCACCCGCACCACGTCTGGCATCCATTGATGGTGCAGCCGCGGCGCCGCCACTGCGGCCGCGACGTCCATGTGATAGTCGAGCACATTCACGATCACCTGCAGCACGGCCGAGATGATGCGGCTGCCGCCGGGCGAGCCCGTCAGCAGCACCGGCTTGCCATCCTTCAACACGATGGTCGGCGACATAGAGGACAGCGGCCGTTTTCCCGGGCCCGGCAGGTTGGCCTCGAAGCCGACCAAGCCGAAGGCGTTGGACGCGCCAGGAGCGGCGGTGAAATCGTCGAGCTCGTTGTTGAGCAGCACCCCGGTTCCTTCCGCGACCAAGCCGACGCCATAAGGGAAATTCAGCGTATAGGTGTTGCTGACGGCGTTGCCGCGGCCGTCGACGATGGAATAATGCGTGGTGTTAGAGCCTTCGCGGAGCGGCAATGCCGAGGCGACGTCCGCCGCAGCGGTGGCGCGGTCGGGATCGATGCTCGCGCGTTGCTTGGCCGCATAATCCTTCGCCATCAGGATGTTGGTCGGCGCGTTGACGAAGGCGGGATCGCCGAGATAGCGCGCGCGATCGGCATAGGCGCGCTTCATCGCCTCGATCAACAGATGCAGCGAGGCCGGCGAGCCCTGCTTCAGCTCGCCAAGCGGAAAGCCTTCGAGAATGTTCAGCGTTTCCAGCAGCACGGTGCCGCCCGATGAGGGCAGCGGCATCGAGACGATGTCGTAGCCGCGATAGCTGCCGCGCACCGGCGCGCGGATCATCGCTTGATACGACTTCAGGTCGTCCGACGTCATGATGCCGCCGGCATCGTCGACGGCCTTGACCAGCTTTTCCGCGACCGGGCCCTCGTAGAATCCGCGCGCGCCCTGTTCGGCGATCGCGGTCAGCGTCGCCGCGAGATCGCCTTGCACCAGCCTGTCGTTTTCGTGCAGCGAGGTGCCGTCGGCACGGGAGAAGATTTTTGCCGACGCTGGCCAGCGAGTCAGCCGCTTTTCGTGGGCTTCCGGCAGCGTATCGGCCATGTCGTCGGCCAGCGCAAAGCCGTCACGGGCGAGATCGATGGCGGGTTTCACGAGCTGCGCCAGCGTGAACTGGCCCGAGCCATATTTCTCGAGCGCCAGCGCCAGGCCCGCGACCGTGCCGGGAACGCCGATGCTGAACGCCGAATCCCGCGATTTGACGATGTCGGGCTTGCCGTCGGTGCCCAGAAAAATATCGCGCGTGGTCGCAAGCGGCGCGGCCTCGCGATAGTCGATCGCGACGTCCTCGTTGCGGTCGGCGAGATGAATCACCATGAATCCGCCACCGCCGAGATTCCCCGCGCGCGGATAGGTCACGGCCATTGCAAAACCGGTTGCAACCGCGGCGTCGACCGCGTTGCCGCCTTGCCGCAAGATATCGGCGCCGATGCGTGCGGCGATCTTCTCCTGTGCCACAACCATGCCGTGTTCGGCCGCGGTTGCATGAACCTTGTCGGCAGCAAGCGGGACGTAGACCTCTCGGTGCCGCTCCTGGGCCCCCGTGGGTAACGTGAACGCGACCAGCAGCGTCAGCGCTGCAAATATTTGGTTTCGTGTCGTTGCAAATGAGATCATCAAAATTCCGCCGTGGGTTGTCGCCAATCCAGCATGGTGACGATGCTAATGCGTGCACGACAGATTGACAAAGCGCAGAGGCGTGATTTTGACGGAAGTTTCGTGATGACAATGGTCGTATCGGAAGCTGGCAATCCCTCAATTCAGCGGACTTATCCTTCGCGATCGGCCGTGATCAGCTGGATTTTCTTCGATTGGGCGGCGCAGCCCTATTTCACGCTGATCACCACCTTCGTGTTCGCGCCTTATTTCGCCACCCATGTCGCGCCCGATCCGGCGAGCGGCCAGGCGCTGTGGGGCTTTGCGACCGCCGCCGCCGGGATGGCGATCGCGTTGTTGTCGCCGGTCTTGGGTGCGATTGCGGATGCCTCGGGCCGCCGCAAGCCGTGGATCGCGGCGTTCGGCGCTTTGCTTGTGATCGGCGCCTCGCTGATGTGGTTTGGCAGGCCCGGCGACACCGGCATCGTCCCGCCGTTGCTGCTCGCCTATGCCATCGCAACCATCGGCGTCGAATTTGCCACCGTCTTCAACAACGCGATGATGCCGACGCTGGTGCCGCCCGACCGGATCGGACGGCTGTCCGGCACCGGCTGGGCCACCGGCTATGTCGGCGGCATCCTGAGCCTGATCCTCGTGCTTGGCTTTCTCGCCGCCAACCCCGACACCGGCCGCACGCTGTTCGGCTTCACACCGCTGTTCGGGCTCGATCCCGTCACCCATGAAGGCGATCGCATCTCCGGGCCGCTCACAGGCATCTGGTTCATCGTCTTCGTGCTGCCGATGTTCTTGTTGACGCCGGATTTCCCCGCGCGGCATCGGCTCAGCGATGCCCTGCGCGCCGGACTCTCCGAACTAAAGGAGACGTTGGTCGCGCTGCCGGGGCAGAGATCGCTCGCCGCGTTTCTGCTCGCCAACATGATTTATACCGACGGTCTCGTGTCGCTCTATGCGTTCGGGGGCATCTATGCCGCCGGTGCTTTCGGCTGGAATACGATCCAGCTCGGCACCTTCGGCATCATCCTCGCGATCGCCGGCACCTTTGGCGGCTGGTTTGGCGGCAAGCTCGACGATTTCCTGGGGCCGAAGCGCGTGATCGCCGGCAGCATGACGATCCTGCTTACGTCCGTCGTCGCGATCCTGCTGGTGGACAGGGATTCCGTCCTGTTCGTCAGCGTCGCGCCGCCTGCGCCGGGCGGCGCGCTGTTCGCCTCGGCCGCGGAACGCGCCTATCTCGTGCTCGGTTGCCTGATCGGCGCGGCCGGCGCGCCATTGCAGGCGGCGTCGCGGTCGCTTCTGGTTCGGATGGCGCCGAAAGATCGGATCGCGCAATATTTCGGATTGTTCGCGCTGACCGGAAAGGTGACGTCGTTCATCGGGCCATTGTTGATCGGCATCGTCACGGCAGTGACCGAGAGCCAGAAGGCCGGCATGGCGACATTGGTGCTGTTCTTCGTGACCGGGCTGGCGCTGCTGGCGAGGGTGAGGGATTCTCGATCCGTCGTCCCGGCGAATGCCGGGACCCATACCGCGTGATCTATCGATAGGTCAGCGCTGTGGCCGATACCTTCCGCAAAACAAAGGCCTGTGGTTATGGGTCCTCGCTTTCGCGAGGACGACGGAAGGTTGATGCTCGGCGCCGGGCGCTGCCTGCGCTAACGCGCGTCGCTCTGATAGTTCGTCCTCACGGTCATCGCGCCAACGGCGCGCGAGACACAGGGGCAGATCTTGCCGCTCGTTTTTTTCTGGTGATCGCTGAAGAACACATCGCGATGGTCGATCTGGCCGTCCACGGCAATCACATCGATCGCGCACACGCCGCATTCGCCGCGCCTGCAGTCTGACATCACCTCAAAGCCGGCCTCGTTGAGCGCATCGAGCATCGATTTGTTTTCGGGAACGACGATTTCCCGATTTGAGTGATCGATCCGGACGCTAAACGATCGTGTCGGCAAAAGGCCGCTTGAACCAAATGTCTCGTAGCGCAAATCGGTCGGCGCGCGGCCGGCGGACGCCCAGCTGCGTCGGGCCGCTTCGAGCAGCCGCATTGGGCCGCAGACGACGGCCGACGCATGCGGGGGGAGGCGGCCGAATGTTTTGTCCAGATCGATCCGTTGTCCTTCGTCACTTGCGTGAACGATCAGGCGATCTCCGAGCAAATCGGACAGCTCACCGAGAAACGCGGCGTCGTGGCGCGACGTGACGGCGTAGTGCAGCTCGACGTCAGCGTTCCGGCGCATCAACGCGCTTGCGATGCCGATGATCGGCGTGATGCCGATCCCGCCGGCGATCAGGCAATAGGTCTGGCGTGTCCAGTCGATCTCGAACAGCGAAGCCGGACTCGATGCGTCGATGCGCGCGCCGGGCCGCAGTGACCACATATATTGGGAGCCGCCGCGACTGTCCGGCGCACGGCGCACGGCAATCCGGTAGCCTTCGGGATTGTAGCCTTGAGGATTGTAGCCATCAGGATTGTAGCCTTGGGGATTGACGTCGCCGACCAGCGAATAGGAACGGGTCTGCGGCCGCCCGTCGATCAACACGACGACATTGACGTGACTGCCGGCGGCATAATTTTCAACGCCTGTTCCCTCGGGCCGCAGCACGATTTCGCGAATCTCAGGCGTGAGGTCGCGAGTGCTTTGAACCGTGCATGTCGTCCATTTGGAAACAAATCTCATGACGAACACCTATTCGGTGACGGGAGAGCGGATCAGCGCCAGCGCCGGCAACAGATCGAGATGGCTTCGATTGCGCAGCGCCAGCCGCAGATTCCGCGCGGCGAGGCGAGCATGCTCGCGCATCACCGCTTCCGCTCTCGCCCCTTCTCGATTTTCGATCGCGTCGACCACGATGCGATGATGGTCCTGGGCGATGATCAGGATCTGATGCGCTTCCGGCAGCACCGATTGCGCCATCACGAAGCCGCTGGGAGATGCGAACGGCAATGAGGAGGCGCGATCGATCTGCCGGATCAAAGGGGCGCTGCGAGACAATTCCGTCAGCAGGGCGTGAAAGCGGGCGTTCATAGTGACATAGGACGAGAACGCTTCCACCGACACCGGATCCTGCGTCACCAGCTCGTCCAGTTCCGAAAGGCTCTCTTTCAGCGGCTCCAGATCGCGCGCCGATACGCCGCGTTCGGACGCGAATCTGGCGGCCAGGCCTTCGAGCACCCCGCGCAGTTCGATCGAATCGAGGATGTCGCGTTCGGTGAAACTCTTCACCATGAACCCGCCGGACGGAATGGCTTCCAGGAGACCTTCTTCCTCGAGCCGGACCAGCGCCATCCGCACCGGGGTTCGCGACACGCCAGTGGTTTCGACGGACTGCAGTTCGGAAATCCGCTCGCCAGGCCGCAGCCGGCCCGACAGGATCTGGTCGCGCAATGCAAGCTGGGCGCGCACCGTCTGGGATACCGCGCGATCGGGATCGCGTTCGCTCACCGCCGATCGGGATTCTCGTTGATGGCACGCTGTTGTGCTTCGAGAATGGCTTCATCTTCGCGGAAAATGCCCGCGACCCCTTCGCGGATCTCCGTCGTGAGCTTCTGTTCGTTTCGCCGATAATCGCGCACAAAGGCCCAGAAGTAATAACACGTCGTCTCGGTTTCCGGCGTGACGGTGTT
>WNGJ01009865.1_pt1 | contig 10178 bp, 10 predicted proteins | sample 5400611 | NCBI WGS metagenome assembly WNGJ01 (sample SAMN13153375, study PRJNA577476) | soil metagenome | isolation source: 40 cm soil or saprolite under Garry oak tree replicate 1 | place: USA:California | collected 2016-06-15
GAGCAAGTCCCTCGTGCGGCTCGGCGATCTCGGTACCCCCACGGGTTGGAGCGGAGGGCCGACGAAGCCCAGCCCGCCGTCGTCGCTCACGTGCGGGTCGTACTCCGCCAAGCAGTCGGATCTCGTGCTGACCGGAAACGCGGCCGCGAAGTGGAGGCACAGCGGGCTCGAGATCGACAGTGAGTCGCAGGTGCTGCGGACCGCGAACATGGTCAACCTCGACTGGCAACGCACCGTCAGGCACGCCGGCGTGACCGACTGTCTGCGGCGGAAGTTTGCGACCGGGCTGCCGAGCGGCCAGAAGCTCGTCTCGTTCGGCCCGATCGCGTTTCCGAAGGTCGCGAAGCTGACCGCGGCGTTCCGAGGCCTGATCGACGTCGGCAGTGGTAAGAGCGCCGTCCGTGTGCTGGTCGACGTGGTCGTCTTCGGTGCCGGCCGGGTCGAGCTCACGCTGATCACGACGGCGCCGTACTCGGCGCGAGCGCCCGTGGAGAGCGCCGAGGTGAGGCTCGCCCAGCTGATGATCGCACGCGCGCAACCCGGCGCAGCCTGAGCCGTCTCACATTTGTCGCAAAGGTGTCACAGACACGTGACGCTTTGCAATCTAGCGTTGTCTACATGGAAGAAGTCTCGCGCGTGCTCTGGCGGCTCGAGCGGATCGAGAAGCTCGACCGCAGCGCCGTACCCGCCTCTCGACTGCTCGCCGAGCTCCGCGCGCTCGTGCGAGAAGCCGAGGCCTGGGCGCGGCTCGAAGGCGATCAGCGCGCGCGCAGCGCCGTGGTCGAACTTCGGAGGGGGGCGGAAGGAATGAGCTGAACCAACCCGAAGAAGCGGCACATGGCCCTCGCACGCCTTGTTCCGCGGCCGAGCGTTCGCCCGTCCCCTGGGAAGCAGAAGGGAACGGTGCATCCGCAGGTGATCGCGTTTGCGAACCAGAAGGGCGGCGTCGCGAAGACGACCACGACGCTCAACCTCGGTGTCGCCTTCGCCGAGCGCGGCCTGAAGGTGCTGTGCATCGATCTCGACCCGCAGGGCAACCTGACGATGTCGCAGGGGATGAACCCGGACGCGATCGAGCGCTCGATGTTCGACGTGCTTGTGCACCGCCTCCCGATCGAGGAGGTGATCGAGCCGCGCGAGATCGACGTCGCCGTCGCCTCGATCGACCTCGCAGGCGCCGAGCTGGCGTTGTCGAGCCAGATCGGGCGCGAGCGCACCCTCCAGAAGGCGCTCGAGCCGATCCGCAGCCGCTATGACTACATCTTGATCGACACGCCTCCATCGCTCGGTCTCTTGACGATCAACGCCTTCGTCGCGGCGACGGGCGTCATCGTCCCCGTCCAGACGGAGTACCTCTCCCTGCGCGGTCTCGTGCAGCTCGAGAACACGCTCGAGATGGTGCGCGAGAACCTGAACCCCGAGGTCTCGATCATCGGCATCGTTCCGACGATGTACGACAAGCGTGTCACGCACTCCCGCGAGGCCGACGAGATCCTGCGCGAGAACTTCGGCGACCTCGTCTACCAGACGAGGATCCGCAAGACGGTCCGGTTTGCGGAGGCACCTGTCAAGGGGTCGTCGGTGCTCGCGTACGAACCGAGTGGCGAGGCGGCCCAGATGTATCGAGATCTGGCCAAGGAGGTGCTCCGTGGCGAGAAAGCGCGCCAGCATGCGTGAGGGCCCGCTCGCGGAGCTCTTCCGTGCAACCGAGGCGGCGCAGCGCGGCGAGCGCGCCGAGGAGCATGAGCCCGCACGTCCGGCCGAGCCGGACCGTGCACCGGCCCTGCCCGCGGAGCCCGAGCCCGAACGGCCGACGACCCGCTGGCTCGAGCCGCTCCCGGGCAATCCGGCCCGGCTCGAGCGCGTACGCGAGGGCGCCTCCTACCTCGCAGTGATCCGCGTCATCGGCGTCGGCGGCGCCGGCCTGAACGCGCTCGACCGCATGATCGACGCAGGCATCACCCAGGTCGACTTCGTCGCCGTCAACACCGACATCCAACAGCTGCAGATGAGCGACGCGCCGGTGAAGGTCCACATCGGCAGCGAGCTCACCGAAGGGTTGGGCTCCGGCGCCGACCCCGAGGTCGGCCGGCGAGCCGCCGAGGAGGCCTACGACCAGCTCAAGCGCGTCCTGCGCGGGTCGGACATGGTCTTCGTGACCGCCGGCGAAGGCGGTGGCACGGGCTCGGGCGCGGCGCCGGTGGTCGCGCGGATCGCGCGCGAGGTCGACGCACTCACGGTCGGCATCGTCACGATGCCGTTCCGGTTCGAAGGCAGCCGCCGGATGAAGCAGGCCGAGGTCGGCGTGGAGGAGCTGCGCGAGGCCTGCGACACGGTGATCGTGATCCCGAACGACCGCCTGCTCGAGGTGCTCGACAAGACCACCTCGATGCTCGACGCCTTCAGGATCGCCGACGACGTGCTGCGCCAAGGCGTCCAGGGCATCTGCGACCTGATCACGAACCCGGGCCTGATCAACCTCGACTTCGCCGACGTGCGCACGATCATGAAGGACGCCGGCTCCGCGTTGATGGGCATCGGCTACGCCACCGGCGAGAACCGGGCCCGCGAGGCGGCCGAGCGGGCGCTCCGCAGCCCGCTGATCGACACCGAGCTCCTCGGCGCGCGCGGGATCCTGCTCTCGATCGCGGGCGGCGACGACCTCTCCCTGTACGAGGTCAACGAGGCCGCCGAAGCGGTGCGTGCAGCGGCCACGGACGACACGAACATCATCTTCGGCGCGACGATCGACGAGCGGCTGACCGGTCAGATCTGGATCACGGTCGTCGCGACCGGGCTCGGCGGCGCCCGCCGCCGGAACCTCGTCGCGGTCGGTGGTCGGGGCGACGCGCTCGCGCCGCCTTCGTTCCTCGGCGGCTGAGCACAGCCGGTGCCGACTACCCTCTCGCGCATGAGAGGGGCTGTCGCCGCGGGGCATCCGCTGACGGCGCAGGCAGGTGCGCGCGCGCTCATGGAAGGCGGCAATGCGGTCGATGCGTGCGTCGCCGCGGCGTTCGCGGGGGCGGTCACCGAGAGCGCCCTCACGAGCCCGGGCGCAGGCGGCTTCATGCTCGTCCACCGTGCCGCCGACGGCGTCACGCGCCTGGCCGACTTCTTCGTCGCTGCACCGGGTCTCGGGCAGCGCGCAGCGCGCCACGGCGAGATGCAGGTCGTCGACGTCGGCTTCGGCGAGACGACGACGCAGCCGTTCCGGATCGGGCCCGCGTCCTGCGCCGTCCCCGGCGCGGTCGCCGGCCTCGAGGCGGCCCACCGGGCCTTCGGCCGGCTGCCGTGGCGCGAGCTGCTCGCGCCGGCGATCGAGCTCGCCCGGGGCGGCGTCGAGCTCACGCGCCCGCAGGCGCACCTGCATGCGCTGCTCGACCCGATCCTGCGCGCGGCTCCCGAAGGCCGGCGGATCTACAGCCGGCCGAACGGCGAGCGCCTCGTCGCAGGCGACACCCTTCGCCTGCCCGAGCTCGCGGACACCCTGGAGGCGATTGCGAGCCGCGGCGCGGCCGTTGTCTACCGCGGAGGGCGCGCGAAGGCGATCGTCGCGACGGTGCGCGAGGGTGGCGGCGAGCTCACGCTCGAAGACCTCGCCCGCTACCGGGTCGTCTGGCGGCGGCCGGTGCGCGCCCGCTTCCGAGGCCACGCGTTCGTCTCGAACCCGCCGCCCTCGTCCGGCGGCGTGCTGATCGCCTACGGTCTCGCCCTCCTCGAGGGCCTCCCTGACGCGCACCCGGGGAGCGCCGAGGCGATGGCTGCGCTCGGCGAGGTGATGCAGGAGCAGGCCGAAGCCCGGGGCGGCAGCTTCTCCCGCGACCTGCACCGCGGCGGGCTCGCGGCGCGGCTCCTCGAGCCTGCCAACGTGCGAAGCGCCCGCGCGCGCGTCGCACGGAGGCTCAAGCGCGCGCACGCGGGCGAGCTCGCCTCGGTCGGCGGCACGACGCACGTCTCCGCGATCGACGCCGAGGGCAATGCTGCCTCGGTCTCGACCTCAACCGGCTCGGGCTCCGGCGTCGTCGTCCCGGGCACCGGCATCTACATGAACAACATGCTGGGCGAGTACGACCTCGTCGCCGGCCGGACGATCCCGCCGGGACGGCGGCTGACGAGCATGATGGCGCCCTCGATCGCTCTCGACGCCGGCGGCCGGCCGCGGCTCGTCGTCGGCAGCGCCGGCTCGGCACGTCTGCGCGGCGCGATCATGCAGATCGTGGTGAACGTATTGGAGCACGAGCTGGGCGTCGCGGACGCGATTTCGGAGCCCCGCGTGCATCTCGACGGCACGCACCTGCATTGTGAGGGCGGCCACGGAGACACCGAGCTCGCGCGCCTCGAGCGGCTCGGCTACGACGTCGTGCGCTGGCGGCGCCGGAACCTGTTCTTCGGCGGTGCCGCTGCGGTCGAGACCTGCCCCGACGGAACGCTCGCGGCAGCCGGGGACCCCCGGCGCGGAGGCGCCGGCGTCGTCGTCGAGTGAACGTCGAGATTCGTGCGGCCGAACCGGCCGACGCAGCAGCGCTCGTCGCGCTCGCCACTGCCGTCGGCTCGGAACCGCAGGGCTGGCTGCTCGCCGACTCGCACTGGCGCAGCGTCGCCGACGAGCGACGCTACGTGCGTGCCCTGCGCCGGCATCCGGACGGAGCGCTGATCGTCGCGGACGACGCGGGCATGATCGTCGGCCGACTCTCGCTCGTCCGCGACCCGCATCCCTCTAGCGCGCACGTCGCCGATCTCGGCCTGATGGTCGCCGCCTCCCACCGCCGCCGCGGGATCGGGCGGGCGCTGCTCGCCGCGGCGGAGGGGTGGGCACGCGGCGCGGCGGTGGCGAAGCTCGAGCTGCACGTCTTCCCGCACAACGAGGCGGCGATCGCGCTCTACGAGGGCTTCGGGTACGAACGCGAGGGCTACCGGCGCCGGCACTACCGCCGCCCGGACGGCTCGTACGTTGACGCCGTGCTGATGGCGAAGCGGCTCTAGCCCGAGCCGGGCGGCGTGACCTTGCCGTTCCCGTGCGCGCGCTTACGGAGCTCGCGGTCGATCACGAGCGCCTCGAGCGCCCGCTCGAGCAGGTCTGCCAGGCGGGCAAGACGTTGCCGCGGCGAGGTGAGCTCGAGCAGCTCCTGCTTGCTGGCGTTGCTGAACTCGACGCGGCCGGTGACCTCGTAGTCGAACTGCGGCGAGGCCGGGTCGGGCGGCTCCCCCGGCACGCCGACCGTCTCCTGCATCCGCTTGAACGTCTCGAACGCGCGCTCGAGGTCGGCCGGGTCGGGCGGGTCGTCCTGGTCGACGAGCTCCTCGACGCTGCCGGTGTCGAACGAACGCTCGTGGTCGACCTCGAGCAGGCGAAAGCGATCGCCGCCCTCGACGACGACGTGCAGGCGTCCGTCCGGGAGCACCTGCAGCACCTCGACGATGGCGGCGCGCGTGCCGACGTGGTGGACGTCGCCGCTCTCCTTGACGAGCACGATCCCGAACTCCTCGCCGCGCTCGAGGCACTCGCCGACGAGCTCTCGATAGCGCGGCTCGAAGACGTTCAGCGGCACCCGCTCGGTCGGCACCAGCACGAGCTCGAGTGGGAAGAGGCCAATTCGGGCCATGCCGAAAGCCTACGCCTGTGGATCGTCCGTCACACTTCCGTTACGGCGGCTGCCGCCGGACATGTCTCGAACGGCCGGCGGTCGGTAGCGTTCGGCCATGGCCGAGCCGAGCCCGCACCTCTTCCGGCCCGCCGTCGAGGAGCTGACGCCCTACCAGCCGGGCAAACCGGTCGAGGACGTCCAGCGCGAGCTCGGCCTGGAGCGGATCGTCAAGCTCGCCTCCAACGAGGGGCCGTTCCCGCCCTTCCCGGCCGCGCTCGAGGCGATGGAGCGCGCCGCGCTCGAGCTCAACCGCTACCCGGACGGCGGCGTCTACCGCCTCCACGAGGCACTGGCGGCACGACACGGCGTGGCGTTCGGGCAGATCGCCGTCGGGGCGGGCGCGGACGGGTGCCTCGACATGCTGAGCCAGGCGACGCTCGATCCAGGCGATGAGGTCGTGTGCGGCTGGCCCTCGTTCCCGAGCTACGTGATCTACGCGCGCAAGCAGGGCGCGTCGGCATTGACCGTGCCGCTGCGGGAGCAGCGCTACGACCTCGACGCGCTCGCCGCCGCGGTGACGCCGCGGACGAAACTCGTCTACGTCTGCCACCCGAACAACCCGACCGGGACGATGAACACGAAGGACGAGCTCGACCGCTTCTTCGAGCGCGTGCCGGAGCACGTGCTCGTCGTGATCGACCAGGCGTACTTCGAGTACATCGACCGACCCGACTACCCGGATGCCGTCGAGGCCTATCTGAAGGCGGGTCGCCGGGTCGTCGTCCTGCGGACATTCTCGAAGATCTACGGGCTCGCCGGGCTGCGGGTCGGGTACGCGGTCGCGCCCGCCGACGTCGTCGCGGCGATGACGAAGACACGCCGCCCGTTCGACGTCACGAGCCCGGCGCAGGCGGCAGCGCTCGCGAGCATGGACGATCCCCTCGAGATCGGGCAGCGCCGAGCCCTCAACGCCGAGGGGCGCGCGCAGCTCGAGCGCAAGCTCCGCGAGCACGGCTTCGAGCCCGTGCCGGGTGCGGTCGGCAACTTCCTCTATGTCGAGGTCGGCGACGAAGCGCCACGGCTCTACGAGGCGCTGCTGCACGAGGGCGTGATCGTGCGGCCGCTCGCCGGCTTCGGCGCGCCGCGCGCCCTGCGGATCTCCGTCGGCTCGCCCGAGGAGAACGCCTTCTTCGCGGGCGCGCTCGGCCGCGTCCTCGCGCGCACCTAGCGCGGCAGGGTCTCCTCAGCCCGCCTCGGACTCGAGCCGAGCCGCGTGCTCGGCCACCCACGTGTCGAGCGTCGGCTCCGCCCTGCCGATCGACGCCGGCTCGCCGCCGACGGCGGCCTTGATCGCCTCGAGCGCGCTCGCGCCGACGCCGCGCACACCCGCGCAGCGCGCGACCCATTCGCCTTCGGCGTGCTCGACTTCGAGCATCCGGCCGTCGGGCGTATACGTCCGCCAGGCTTCCATCCCCGGGGAGTGGTTACCCGCCCGGCGCCTTCTTGTCAACCGACCCACTAGGCTTCGCAGCCGTGGCTGGGCGTCTGAACTCCCGCCTCGCGCTGCTCCGCCACAGCCGCTTCCGGCTGCTCTTCGTGGCGACGTTCACGTCGGGGATCGGCAACTGGCTTGCCGTCGTCGCGCTCCAGGTCGACGTCTACGACCGGACGCAGTCCGGCTGGTGGGTCGGGGCGCTGCTCGTCGCCAACGTGCTGCCGGCGGTCTTCCTCGGCCTCCTGCTCGGGCCGGTCGTCGACCGCTTCTCGCGCAAGGGGCTGATGATCGGATCCGATCTCGGCCGGCTCGCCGTCTTCGCCGTCTTGCCCTTCACCCACTCGGCCGCGGCGACGGTCGCGCTCGCGGCGGCGGCAGGGATCGGCAACGCCTTCTTCCGCCCGGCCGTGCTCGCGGGTCTCCCCAACCTCGTCGACGACAAGGACCTGCCCGCCGCGAACGCGTTGCTGCAGCTCGTCGAGTGGACGACCACCGCGGCCGGGCCGATCGTCGGCGGGGCGCTCGTCGCCGCCGCCGGGCCGCACCTCGCCTACTGGGTGAACGCCGGCACCTTCGCCTTCTCCGCCCTGCTCGTCGCCGCGATTCCGGCGGCGCTGCTGCAGTCGGACCGGCCGCTCAGCCACGGCCACTGGGTCGATCTCGGCGAGGGCTACCGCGCGGTCAGGAACTCACGGGCGCTGATGTGCGTGCTCGTCGCCTGGTCGACGGCGGCGTTCTCGGGTGGCTTCATGAACGTCGCTGAGATCTTCCTCGCCAAGCGCGCCTACAACGCCGGCGACTTCGGCTTCGGCCTCCTCTGGGCGGGGACGGGGGTCGGCATGGTGATCGGAGGACTCGCGGCGTCGGAGCTGATCAAGCGCGATCTCGGCGCGGCGTACGTCCGCTTCCTGGCGCTGTTCGCGATCGGGATCGCGTGTGCGGCGGCTGCACCCGACGTGTGGGTCGGCGCCGCCGCGATGATCGTCGCGGGGATCGGCAATGGCGCGGCGGTCGTCGGCAACATCACCTTCGTCCAGCGCGGCGCGCCCGACCGTCTGCGTGGTCGCGCGTTCACGCTGCTGATGGCCGTCAACTACGGCGCGCTCGGCGCGTCGTTCGTCGCGGCGGGCCCGGTGACGAACGCGATCGGCGCGCGCTGGACGTACGTCGTCGCTGCCAGCGGCATCGGCGTCGCCTCCGGCCTCGCCTGGCTGTTTGCGCGCGGCGTCGAGCCCGAGCCGCAGCCGGCGGCCGCATGAACGACGACACGCAGCGCCTGATCGACGGTGTGCGAGCCGGCGACACGCGCGCCCTCGCGCGCGCGATCACGCTCGTCGAGGACGGCGACCCGGCGTCGTATCGGCTCGTCGAAGCGCTCTACGCCGACACGGGGCGGACGCACGCGGTCGGCTTCACGGGTCCGCCCGGCGTCGGCAAGTCGAGCCTCATCTCTGCGCTCGTCACGCACGCACGTGCGCTCGGCAGGACGGTGGGGGTGATCTCGGTCGATCCCTCGAGCCCGTTCACGCACGGCGCGCTGCTCGGCGACCGGATCCGACTCGCCGACCACTTCCTCGACCCGGGTGTGTTCATCCGCTCGATGGGCACGCGCGGCCACGCGGGCGGCCTCGCCGAGGCGACCCTGCAGGCGCTGCTCGTGCTCGATGCCGCGGGGAAGGATGTCGTCTTCCTGGAGACGGTCGGCACGGGGCAGAGCGACATCGGCGTGCTCTCGATCGCCGACACGGTCGTGCTGGCCCTCCAGCCGGGCTCCGGAGACTCCGTGCAGGCGCTGAAGGCGGGGATCATGGAGATCCCGGACGTGATCGCGGTCAACAAGTGCGAGCACCCGCTCGCGCGCACGACGGCGACCGACGTGCGGCAGGTGCTCGCCCTCGGGCCACGCGAAGCCGCCAGGCCGCCGGTGATCCTCACCGACGCGCTCGCCGGGATCGGGATCGGCCAGCTCTGGGACGCAGTCGAGGCGCACCGCGTCTCGGGTGGTCTCGAGGAGCGCCGGCGCCGCAACCTCGCCGCCGAGGTCTTCGCCGTCGCGTCGGCGCGTGCGCGTCGGCACCTCGAGGCGGCCGTCGCCGAGGATCCCGAGCTCGCCCGCCTGCTCGAGCAGGTCGAGCGGAGAGAGCTCGACCCTCTGAGCGCGGTGCGTGCGATCCTTCACCGGGTCTTCCACCTTGGCGACGAAGACAGCCCCGACACTCGCTGACATCGAGGCCGCGCGCGAGCGGATCCACGAGCACGCGCGCGTGACGCCCGTGTACGGCTCCGCGACGCTCTCGCGCGAGACCGGTCGCGAGGTCCTGCTCAAGGCCGAGAACCTGCAGCGCACCGGCTCGTTCAAGGTCCGGGGCGCCATGAACAGGCTGGCGACGCTCTCGGCCGCAGAGCGCGCGGTGGGGGTCGTGGCCGCGAGCGCCGGCAACCACGGCCAGGCGGTCGCGTGGGCGGCCCGCGAGGTCGGCGTCCACGCGACGGTCTTCATGCCGCAGGACGCGCCCATGGCAAAGGTCGAGCCGACGGTCGGCTACGGCGCCGAGGAAGTGCTCGTCGGCGCCGGCTTCGAAGAGGCGCTCGCCGCCGCGATGCAGCGCGTCGAAGAGACCGGCGCGTCGTTCGTGCACGCCTTCGAGGACGAGCGCGTGATCGCGGGCCAGGGCACGATCGGCCTCGAGCTCGCCGAGCAGGTTCCAGACGTCGAGACCGTGCTCATCCCCGTCGGCGGCGGAGGGCTGGCGGCCGGGACCTCGATCGCGCTCCGCGCGCTCCGACCCCAGGTGCGCCTGGTCGGCGTCGAGGTGCGCCGCGGCGGCTACACGATCGCGGACGGCATCGCCGTCAAGCAGCCGGGCGCGCTGACGATGGGGATCCTCGAGGAGACGCTCGACGAGCTGATCGAGGTCACCGACGAGCAGATCAGCGAGGCGATCACGCTGCTGCTCGAGCGCTCGAAGCTGCTCGTCGAAGGCGCCGGCGCGGTGGGTGTGGCCGCGCTCCTCGCCGGCAAGTGCGCTGGGAGCGGCCGGGTCTGCGCGCTCCTCTCGGGCGGCAACATCGACCCGACGCTGCTGCTCTCGATGCTT
>WNGJ01009867.1_pt1 | contig 10177 bp, 12 predicted proteins | sample 5400611 | NCBI WGS metagenome assembly WNGJ01 (sample SAMN13153375, study PRJNA577476) | soil metagenome | isolation source: 40 cm soil or saprolite under Garry oak tree replicate 1 | place: USA:California | collected 2016-06-15
CTGCTCAACCGCCCGCAGCAGCTGAACGCGTTGTCGGGCGCACTGATGGAGGAGCTGGTCGCAGCTCTGCAGGAGCTGGATGAGGAGGAGGCGGTTCGTTGCATCGTCCTCGGCGGGAACGAGCGCGCGTTCGCCGCGGGCGCCGACGTCGCCGAGCTCGCCGCGGGGACGCCGGTGTCCTTGTACCAGAACCGTCGCCTCGAGCATTGGGACGCGATCGGCGCCGTGCGGACACCGCTCGTTGCGGCGGTGTCGGGTTTCTGTCTCGGCGGCGGGTGCGAGCTCGCGATGGCGTGCGACCTCATCGTCGCCTCCGAGACGGCGAAGTTCGGCCAACCCGAGATCAACCTCGGGGTTATGCCCGGTGCCGGGGGGACGCAACGACTCACGCGCGCCGTCGGCAAGGCGGTGGCGATGGACATGATCCTGAGCGGGCGCATGCTCGGCGCAGAAGAGGCGCGTGATCTCGGACTCGTCGCGCGGGTCGTTGCGCAGGAGGCGTGGCTCGACGCGGCGAAGCGCCTCGCCGTGGAGATCGCGGCCAAGAGCGCCGTCTCGGTCAGGCTCGCCAAGGAGGCGATCGACGAGGCCTTCGAGACGCCGCTTTCGGCCGGGATCGAGCTCGAGCGCCGCTCGTTCTATCTCGCGCGTGCGTCCGAGGACGCGGACGAAGGTCTGTCGGCGTTCGTCGAAAAGCGGAAGCCGGAGTTTCGCGGCAGGTAGGCGGCTAGCCCTCGAGCTCGGCCGGCACGAGCTCGAGCTCACGCTCGCGCCCACCTCGCACGACCTTCGCGCGAACGGCTCGCCCGATCACTTCGCCGACGACGACGCGCTGGAGGTCGTCCATGCCTTCGATCGGTGTACCCTCGAGCTCGACGATCAAGTCTTCGGCGCGCATGCCGGCTCGGTCGGCAGGACCGCCCTCGACCACCTGCGCGATCTCGACGCCGCTCTTCCGCCCGAGCTCCCGCGCGAGCCGCGGCGGCAGGGGCCTGGGGCCGCCGGCTATGCCGAGATACGCGCGGCGGAAGCGTCCTTCCGCCATCAACGCCCCGACGATGCGTCGCGTGGCGGCGTTGATCGGCACCGCGAGGCCGAGCCCCACGCCGGCCACGGCGGTGTTGATCCCGACGACTCGCCCGCGCCCGTCGGCAAGCGCGCCGCCCGAATTGCCGGGATTCAGCGCCGCGTCCGTCTGGATGACGTTGTCGACGACGCGTACGTTCGCGCCGGAGCGAGTCGGTAGCGAACGGCCGAGCGCCGAGACTACGCCAGCGGTCACCGAGCCCGTGAATCCGTGTGGATTTCCGATCGCGATGACGAGCTGCCCGACCCGCAGGCGCTCCGCGTCGCCGAGCTCCGCCGGCACGAGGTCGCGTGCGTCGACCCGCAAGACTGCGAGGTCGGAGAGGGGATCGGAGCCGACGACCTCGAACTCGAGCTCTCGCCCGTCGACGAACGAGGCGCGGCCCTTGCCCTCGGTTCGGGCGATCACGTGTGCGGAGGTGAGCGTGAATCCGTCCGGCGTGATCACGACGCCGCTGCCGCCCCCGTCGAGGATGCGGCCGCCCCGAACCCGCCTCGAGACGCGCAGGTTGGCAACCGAAGGGGAAAGCCGCTCCGCCACCGTCGTCACGGCCAGCGAGTACGCGTCGAGCGCTTCCTCCTCGGAGACCTCACCAGGCGGCGACGAGATGAACTTCAGCTCCATCCGGCCAAGCTAGCAACGCCGCAGATGGCTCCGTCGATCTGCGAAAGTCCTCCCGATGGCGGAGGTCGAGACGACTCGCGAGGGCGCTGTCCTCACGATCACGCTGAACCGTCCGGACGTCCTCAACGCCTTCAACGCCGCACTGCACGAGGGTCTCGCGGCTGCGCTGAAGGAGGCGCGTGGCCCGGACGTCCGCGCCGTCGTCGTCACCGGCGCCGGGCGCGGATTCTGCGTCGGTCAGGACCTGACCGAGTTTCGCGAGGCGCCGAGGGACATCGGCTCGCGACTCAGGGACACCTACCACCCGAATGTGCTCGCTCTCAGGACGCTCGAGAAACCGGTGATCGCAGCCGTGAACGGCGTTGCCGCTGGTGCTGGTATGTCGTTCGCATGTGCATGCGACCTGCGCATCGCCGCCGATTCGGCGAGCTTCGTGCCGGCCTTCATCAACATCGGGCTCATCCCGGACTCGGGCGGCTCGTACTTCGTCACGCGCATCCTCGGGCCCGCACGAGCATTCGAATGGCTGACCTCGGGGCGCAAGCTCACCGCGGCGGAAGCGCACGCATGGGGACTCGTCTCCGAAGTGGTGGAGACGGACGGATTGACCGCTCGCGCCGCAGAGGTCGCTGCGCAGCTCGCCGCGCTACCGACCCGCGCCATCGGGATGACGAAGCGCCTGATCGATCACGCTCTCAACGCGACCCTGGAGCGGCAGCTCGAACGGGAGGCCGAGCTCCAGGCGGCCGCAACCCAGACCGAAGACTTCAGGGAAGGCGTCGCTGCGTTCCTAGAAAAGCGCCCGCCTGAATTCGGCGGCCGCTAGTCCTTGTTGCAGACGGACATGCCCAGCTGGGTCGCCAGCTGATTGCTCCGTGAGTTGTGATCCTGGGCCTTGGGGACGACCGCCTGCACGGCCTTTATGTCCCCCGTCTTGGCCTGGTCGCGAATCTCCTTGAGGTCGTCTTTGAGCTTCCTCACCTGCGTAAGCCACTGATCGGAGAGCGCCTTCTCGCTCGCGGGCGGATGGAGCTTGCCGAGGTCTCTGATGGCGTGATCGAGGATCGGCAGCGTCTGGTCGGAGACCTTGACCAGGTCGGACAGGGTCTTCGGATTTGCGAACGACTTCGTCTGCTGGTTGTACTTGCCGCAGATCACATCGGCCTTCGACGCGTACTCCTCTTTCGTCAGCGGCTTGCTGCTGCCACTGCCGCAACCGGGAAGGACGAAAGCAAGCGCAAGCGCGATCAGGGCTGCCCGCCTCATCGGCACTACCGTATCGACCGTGGCTGACGGTCGCGTTCAGGTCGAAACCGGTGAGCCACTGGGCAGGCGCCGGTTGGCCGTCCTGTTGCGGGTCCCGCTCGTCATTCCGCACTATCTCGTGCTCTCGGTCTGGATCCTGCTCGTGGTGCCGGCCGTTGCGATCGCGTGGCTCGCGCTTTTGATCGAGGGCCGCTTACCGTTGTTCCTTCATCGCTTCCTCGGCGCGTTCCTCCGCTACCAGGTGCAGGTCACCGCGTGGTTCGGCCTGCTTTCGGCCCGGTATCCGGATCCGCTCCACACGCTCGAGCACCCGTTTCGGATCGAGCTCGTCGAACGCTCTCCGCAGCCCAGGTTGGTGACAGTCTTTCGCCTGCCGCTGGCACTGCCGGCGCTCATTCTCGCGAGCGTGTTCAACGTCGTTCTGGCGCTTGCCTCGGTCGCTGCCTGGTTCGCCGCTCTCGTGCTCGGGACGACGACCGCGGGCCTGCAGGAGCTCGGGACGTTCTGTCTGCGCTACCAGGTCGAGACGCAGGCGTACGTGACGCTGCTCACCGCTGCCTACCCGCGGCTCGCTCCCGACGTCACGAGAGAGCCCGAATGATCTCGTCGTGCTCGGGGAAGCGGCCTTCCTTCTGTTTCGAAAAGATCAGCTCGCCGTTGGCGACGACGTCGAACTGGCTCTTCGCGCCTGACACGACTTCGGCGTCGTGCGCCGTGCTCTCGTTCAACTCGGCCGCGAGACTCGCAGCCCGGCGGTCATAGCCGTCTCAGACGGGGCAGTAGAAGATCTCGACCTTCATCTACCCGAGCCTACCGAAGCGCGCGGTCGTCCCTGCCGGGCTAGATCGTCTTGAACTGCTCGAACGGTTGCCTGCAGGTCGCGCAGTGACGCAGGGACCTGCAGGGGGTCGGGCCGAAGATGTTCTCGAGGCGTGTGTCTGTCGAGCCGCAGTACGGGCAGCGGTGCGCGTTGCCCTGTAGCTGCACGAGGGTCGGCGCGGCTGCGTCGCGTGGCGCCGGCGGTGCGAAGCCCGAGGCACGGAGCTTTTCGCGCCCTGCGGGCGTGATGCGATCGGTCGACCACGAGTCGTCGAGGCAGACGTTGATCTGCGGCTCGGCGCCGAGTGCGCGGATGTGGTCGGCGATCGCGTCGCGCATCACCTCGAGTGCGGGACAACCGAGGAACGTCGGCGTGAAGTCGACACGAACCCATCCTTCCTTCACGTCCACGTGTCGCACGACGCCGAGGTCGACGAGCGAGATCACCGGAATCTCCGGATCCGGAATCTCGGCGAGGGCGTCCCAGACCTGAGCTTCGGTCACCACTTCGTGCCCGCCGGTTGCGAGCGCCGCACCATCGTCATCTCTTCCCACAGCTCCGGCAGCTCGGACGTGTGGTCGCCGCGCTGCTCGAGCAACGGCCGCAGCTCCGCGAGCGCGGCTGTGTAGCGCGGTTCCTCCCGTAACCGGTCGTGCCACATCTGCGCGTGCATGCGGTGATAGACCTCTTCGCGGTCTATCTTTGCGGCGAGACCGGCGATCGCCGCGTTCTCGGAGCCCTTGAGCTGCGCGAGCCGCTTCGCATCGGCTTCCTCGTAGAGATAGTGCCGCGCGATCGTCTTCTCCCAATCCAGCAGTCGTAGCTCGACGATCTGCGCGCAGCGGTACTCGTCCGGCGTGCGGTCGAATGCAAGCTCGTCCGCGGTGATGCCGCGCTCGCGTGCGACGAGCTCGTACAGAGCGCGGGCGTGACCGATCTCGTTCTGCGCGATCGAGGAGAAAGCGACGTCTTCCTCAAGCAGCGGCGCGATGCCGGTCCATTCGGAGTCGCGCCAGCCGAGGATCAGCTCGTCGTCAGCGATCTCCAGCAGTAGCTGCTGTTCCTGCTCTGTCACGCGCCTCCTTGAGTTTCTCCTTGAGCGGATAGCCGTCGACCCGGTGGTAGTTGCGGTTCAGCTCGTCGACGAACTCGTGGATCTCCATCACGGCGGAGCGCGGCACGATCCAGAGTGCCGTCGACTCACCGCGCCGGCCGTACTGCTCCCGCGCGTACACGTCCGCGAAGTGGTCGTCGGCGGCCTCCACCGAGCCGGCGTGCTGGAACGGCTGCCCTTTCCGTTCCTGCCGGAAGACTTCGTAGATCACGCGACGTCCGCGAGTACGACCTGCCGCACCCACGCGGAGTTCTCGCGTGCCATCCGCCTGAGGTCGAGGCGATCCTGTGACCGCGGGCCGTGCCCGGTCACGACGCTCTTCAATTCGTCCCAGTCGGGCTCGCTGTACTCCCACACTCCGTCGTCGTTCTTCCGCAGCCTGGGATCGGAGACCGAAAGGCCCAACTCCCAGATCTGCGGGACGTACCCGTCCAGGAACTGCTGACGCGCCTCCTCGTTTCCCTGCGACTTGATCCGCCAGACGTACATCGGATCGTCTTCCTTGTCGATCGGGTTGCCGTGGAACTGCATCAGCGGTCCCCACCAACGGTCGAGCGCTTCCTGCACGAGCGCGCGCTGGTCGTCGGTGCCGTTCATCAACGTCAGGATCACGTCGCGGCCGTGGAGGATGTGGAACGACTCCTCCCAGCAGATCTTCTTCATGATTCGCGCGTACGGGGCGTAGGAGCATTTGAGCAGCGCCTTTTGCGAGATGATCGCCGCGGCATCGACGAGCCACGCGATCACGCCGACGTCGCCCCACGTCTTCGTCGGGTAGTGGAAGACGTTGTGGAACTTCGATTTCCCCGAGATGAGGTCGTCGAGGCATCGCTCGCGCGGTTTGCCGAGATCCTCGACCACGCGGTAGATCAGCTGCGAGTGGCCGACCTCGTCCTGCACCTTCGCCGTCAGCGCGAGCTTCCGCTGCAGTGTCGGCGCGCGAAGGATCCACTCGCGCTCGGGAAGGACGCCCATCAGCTCGGAGTTGCCGTGCATCTCGATGAACTTGATGAGCTTCGCCCGGTAGTCGTCGGGTAGGTCGTCGGTGGCCTCGACCTGGCCTCCGGACTGGACGTACTCGAGGAATTCCGTCTCGTTCATGGCCTCCCTACCTAACGATCGTTAGGGTCTATTGAAGCATGTCCAGCCGAAAGTCGGAGCTAACCCGCCAGGCGGCCCGGCTCTTTGCCGAAAAGGGCTACCACGGCACCTCGATCGGCGACCTGGCGGAGGCGATGGGCGTCCAGAAGGGGTCGCTCTACGCCCACATCGACTCGAAGGCCGACCTGCTCTGGGAGGTCGCTCGCGACGGGGCCGCCGCCTTCCATGCAGCTCTCGACGCTGTGCCGGACGGGGTGCCGGCCAACGAAAGGATTCGGCTCGCACTCCGAGCGCACCTGCGTGTGGTCGCCGAGCAGCTCGAGATCGCGACCGTCTTCATTCGCGAGTGGCGCTATCTCGAGGGTGAACGTCGCGAGGAGTTCGTCGCCGAGAGGCGGCGTTACGAGGACCGCTTCCGCTCGTTCTTCCGCGAAGGGCGCGAGCTCGGCGAACTGCGCACAGACCTCGATGACGCGACGGCGACGTTGCTCGCGCTCTCAGCCGCGAACTGGGCGTACACCTGGCTGCGACCGGAAGCCGACACGGATGAGCTGGCCGATCGCTTCTACGCGTTCTTGCTCGACGGTATGCGCGGCTACTCGACGCCCTAACGCAGCTTTGGTGCTCCGTGGCATGCTCGTCCCATGAAACGCACGGTCCTGATCGTCAACCCCAAAGCGAGCCGCGTCACCGAGGAGGGCATCTCGGCCGTCGAGCGGGCCTTGATGGGCTCCGGGTACGTACGCACGGTCCGAACGGAGCGTCCGCGGCATGCCGTCGAACTGGCACGTGAGGCCGGCGACGCCGATGCGCTCATCGTCTTCTCGGGCGACGGAGGATTCAACGAGGTGCTGAACGGTGTGGAACGAAGCGATCAACCGATCGGCTTCCTCCCCGGTGGCGGCACCAGCGTGCTGGCGCGCGCGCTGGGGCTCCCGCGCGACGCGGTCGGAGCGGCGGAGCGTCTCGCCGACGCGCTGCGCGAGGACCGGACGCGGACGATCTCGACCGGTCGCGTCAACGGCAGGCGGTTCGGATTCGGGGCGGGGATCGGCATCGACGCGGAAGCGGTGCGCCGGATCGACGAGCGAGGACGCTCCCCTGACGGCGAGCGTCCCGGCGACCTCGCCTTTGTCGGGACCTTCGCTCGCCTGCTGCTGGAGCGGCGTGGCCGGCTCGACCCGGTGCTCGAGATCGAGGGCTACGGACGGGCCGCCTTCGTGCTGGTGGCCAACGTCAATCCCTACAGCTTTCTGAAGGCCATGGCGATCAAGGCCAGCCCGGAAGCGGTGTTCGAAGAGGGTCTGGACTTCCTCGCGCCGGCGTCGCTGACCCCGAGGACCTTGCCGCCGTTCCTGCTGGCCCTCGCGACCGGACGACCCGCGAGGAACGCGCTGCGTGGCCACGACCTCGATCGCATTGCGGTTCGCAGCGACCGCCCGCTGCCGCTGCACGCGGACGGCGAGGACCTGGGCGACGTGACCGAGGCGGTCTTCGAGGCCGAGCGCGACTCGATGACGGTGCTCGTCTAAATACACTTCCGCCCGATGGCCCAGGTTCTTCCGGCCGAGCGCGACCTCCGGCGCGTGATCGGCGACGCGGACGGTGCGGGCGACCGTCAGGTCGAGGGGCTCGGAGAACAGGAACTGCTCGAGCTCTATCGCTCCATGGTGCAGTTGCGGACGTACGACGAGCGCTCGGTCGTCTACCACAGTCAGGGGCGCATCGGGACGTACGCGATCTTCTGGAACCACGAGGCGATGCAGGCGGGGGCGTTCCACGCTCTCGAGGACGAGGACTGGATCTTCCCGTCGTACCGCGAGTCGGCGATCGGGCTGCTGCGTGGAATGCCGCCCGCGACGGTGCTCTCGTGGTGGCGCGGCCATCCGGCAGGCTGGTGGAACCCCGATGACTATCGCGTGGCCTCGATCTGCGTTCCGATCGCGACGCACGTCCCCCACGCGGCGGGTCTTGCGTGGGGAAAGAAGCTGAAGGGCGAGCGCGCCGCGGCGATCGTGTTCTTCGGCGACGGCGCGACGTCGGAAGGCGCGTTTCACGAAGGCGCCAACTTCGCCGGGGTCACGGGCGCGCCGCTCATCCTGTTCTGCAACAACAACGGGTGGGCGATCTCGACGCCTGTCGAGGCGCAGACGCGGGCGCAGACACTCGCGGACAAGGCGGCCGGCTACGGGATGCCGGGGGTACGCGTCGACGGCACGGATGTGCTCGCCTGCTTCGAGGCGACGCACGAAGCCGTTCGGCGTGCGCGCAACGGCGAAGGGCCGACGCTGATCGAGGCCGTCTCGTATCGGGTCGCTCCGCACGCAACGGCCGACGATCCGAGCGCGTACGTCGACGTGGAGCGGGTCGAGGAAGCGCGGAAGCACGAGTGTGTCGGGCGCTTCGAGGGGTATCTGCGGCGCGCGGGGATTCTGCACGACGATCTCGCTACCTCGATCCGGGCCGAGGCAGCGGAGGCGATGCGCGAGGCGATCAAGACGGCGGAGGCCGAGCCGCCCGCGGACGTCGAGCTGCTGTTTGCGAATGCCTACGTCGATCCTCCCGCGTCGTTCGGCTCGGATCTCGATGAGTTGCGAGGGACACTTGGCTGAGCGCTCGATCGTCGAGGCGATCAACGACTGCCTGCACGTCGAGCTGGAGCGTGACTCGTCCGTGATGGTGCTGGGTGAGGACGTCGGTCGGTCGGGTGGCGTCTTCCGCGCGACGGCTGGTTTGCGCGACCGCTTCGGACCCGATCGGTGCTTCGACACACCACTGGCCGAGGCGGGAATTCTCGGCACCGCGGTCGGCCTCTGCATGGCGGGCTGGCGTCCCGTCTGCGAGATGCAGTACGACGCGTTCTCCTACCCCTGTCTCGACCAGCTGATCACGCACGTCGGCCGCTACCGGTGGCGGACCGGCGGGAAGATGGAGTTCCCGATCGTCGTGCGCATGCCGTACGGGGGCGGCGTGCGTGCGCCGGAGCTGCACGACGACTCGCCGGAGACGTACTACGTCCACACGCCGGGCGTGAAGGTCGCGATCCCGTCGACTCCTGCCGACGCGAAGGGCATCCTGGCTGCAGCAATTCGCGATCCGGACCCCGTGGTCGTGCTCGAGCCGAAGCTGCACTACCGAACGAGCAAGGGCGACGTGCCGGACGGCGAGCACGTCGTCCCGCTCGGGAAGGCTCGCCTGGCGCGCGAGGGAGAGGACCTGACGCTGGTGGCCTACGGGTCGATGGTCGCCGTGTGCGAGGCGGCCGCCGATGCTCTCGACGACGTCTCGGTCGATGTGCTCGACATCCGCTCGCTGAAGCCGCTCGACGAGGATGCTCTGTTGGCTTCCGCAGCGAAGACCGGCCGCGTTGTGATCGTGCAGGAGGCGCCGCGCACCTGCGGATTCGCGGCGGAGCTGGCGGCGATCCTCGCGGAGAAGGCGATCCTGGATCTGCGCGGGCCGGTCTTGCGCGTGACCGGTTACGACGTGCCGTATCCGTACTGGCAGATCGAGGACGCGTACATGCCGTCGGCGAAGCGGGTCATCGCGGCTGCGCGCCGTCTGCTCGACTTCTAACCAGGGGCGAACGAACGAGCTTCGGCACGAGTTTTCCAACCGTCGCCCGCCGTCCGATCGCCATCGTCCCCGACAGGCGTCGTTCGCGCACCTGTCTGTCGAAGAAAAGTCACACCTTCATGACGAACGCCGCGTCCGCTTCGTCCCGAAAGACACGTCTCAGCGAGCCATGGTGGGGACAGGCCCGCGCGTGGCCAGCCGCGACTAGGGTCTGCGCGACATGTCGGAAAGGCGGGCGGAGGATCGACTCAGGCTCTGGCTCGAGCGGAGCGGCGCCGGATTTCGCTTGCGCGACGCTGCGAGCGGTGAGCTCGTGCGCGGCGAGGATCCGCGCATTCGCGTGATCAAGGTCGCCGGCGTGTCCTATCGGATCGACGCGCTTCAGGACGACGCATTCGCTCCCGGCCGGAGGCTTGCGCTCGTGCCCGAGCCGGACAACGAGCACGATCCCAATGCGATCGGCGTCTGGGACGACGAGCGCCGGGTCCAGGCCGGTTACGTCCCAGCGGAAATCGCCAGCGAGCTCGATGCCGAGGAGTGGCAGGCCGTCTCGTTGTGGGAGTTCTTCGAAGACGGCAGCCGCGGCGGG
>WNGJ01009868.1_pt1 | contig 10176 bp, 13 predicted proteins | sample 5400611 | NCBI WGS metagenome assembly WNGJ01 (sample SAMN13153375, study PRJNA577476) | soil metagenome | isolation source: 40 cm soil or saprolite under Garry oak tree replicate 1 | place: USA:California | collected 2016-06-15
TCTAGAGGTTGTCAAGGCTAGTAACGATCTCGTCATCCGTCGGCGCTGGTGCCCGTCCGAACGTTCGGCTAGACTCGCCGCCAGCCATCCCCACCGAGGTGTTCATGCGGTTGATCGGGCTCGCGGTCGTTCTCATTGTCAGTCTCACGCTTGCGCCGCTCGTTGCGGAGGCGCAGCGGCCGATCGTGCCGCGCGTCGGTGTGCTCTCTCCTGGCAAACGGCCGCCTGACGACGCCTTTCGCCAGCAGGAACGCTTCGAAGCAGGGCTACGCGAGCTGGGCTGGACGCCCGGATCGAATGTCGTCATCGACTACCACTACGCAGACGGGAACTTCGATCGTTTGCCGGCGCTGGCCGCCGAGCTGGTTCGCATCCCCGTGAACGTCATCGTCGCACGCGGCCTGACCATCCGGGCGGCGCGGGAGGCGACCGCTACGATTCCGATCGTGATGGCGGCCGACCCGGATCCTGTGCGCAGCGGATTCGTCGCGAGCCTGGCCCGCCCAGGCGGAAACATCACCGGGCTTTCGACGCTCGCACCTGACCTGGAAGCCAAGCAGCTTGAGTTGTTGCGCGAGACGCTTCCGTCACTGGCGCGAGTCGGTGTGCTGGCGAACGCGAATTCTCCGAAGACCGAGGAGACGACACGACTGGAGGCGGAGACCCGAGCGCTGCACCTCGCCCTCACGGAATCCCGGATCAACAGGGCCGAGCAACTGGCCCCGGCCTTTGCGGCCATGAGACAGGCCGGCATGGGTGCAGTTCTCTTCCGCTACGATCTGTGGTTCATCGATCCGAAAGAAGTCGCCGCGCTGGTTCGTCAACACCGTCTGCCCACGATGCACAATCTGCGGCAATTCGTGGAGGCCGGCGCGCTGGTATCGTACGGCGTCGACTTCGCCTACCTCCACCGGCGGGTTGCCACCTATGTCGATAAGCTCCTCAAAGGAGCGAAGGCTGCCGATCTCCCCGTGGAGCAGCCGACCAAGTTCGAGCTGGTCATCAATCTCAAGACCGCCAAAGCTCTCGGGCTCACGATTCCGCAGTCCATCCTGATTCGAGCCGACGAGATCATCCAATGATGGACCGGCGGGCGTTCATCGCTATGGTGGGCGGGAGCATCCTCGCCGCGCCGCTCACCGCCACAGCGCAGCAGGCCGGGAAGGTCTATCGGATTGGCGTGCTCGGACCGACTCCCGTTGCCCCATCGACCGACGAGGCCTTCAGGCAAGGGCTCGGCCAGTTCGGCTACATAGACGGACGAAACCTCGTCATTGAATACCGAGATGCCGAAGGCGCTCGGTTGTTCGATGTCGCGGGCGACCTCGTTCGGCTCAACGTCGACGTTATCTTCGCGCGCGGTCCCGCTGCCGTAAAGGCGGCCAAAGGTGCTACGGATACGATCCCGGTGGTCGCCATAGATCTGGAGAGTGACCCTGTTGCCGAGGGATTCGTCCGAGGACTCGCACAGCCCGGCGGCAATATTACGGGAGTATTTCTGGATTTGCCGGAGCTGGGAGGAAAACAACTTCAGCTTCTCAAAGAAATTATTCCCCAGCTCTCCCGTGTTGCCGTTCTCGGTGACCCGGTTTTGAACGCTCGCCAGTTTCGAGCGATGGAGGTCGCAGCCCGCGCGTTGGCGATCGATGTCCAGCGTCAAGAGGTGAGGTCGTAAAGGACTTCGACCGTGCCTTGGACGCGGCCCGAAAAGGGCGGGCCCTGGCAATCCTAATCCTATCGTCGCCGTTCGTTTACAGCCAAAGAGCGCGAATCGGAGCGCTCGTGGTCGAAAAGCACATTCCCGCAGTCTCCATGTTCTCTGAATTCGTGGGATCTGGCGGTCTCATGGCCTATGGGCCCAGCGTGCCGGCAGCAGCACAGCGCTGCGGCGCTTACGTCGGAAGAATTTTGCAGGGCGTCAAGCCTGGCGAGTTGCCGATAGAACGGCCGCAGACATTCGAATTGGCCGTCAACCTCAAAACTGCGAAGGCCCTCGGCCTTACGATCCCGCCATCGGTGTTGGGTCGGGCGGACAAGGTTTTCGAGTAACAATGCTCGACCAACGCGCCCAGCTCCTGCGTGCGGCAGTCAGGCTCCGCTGGCACCGTTCTACCACCATGGCGGCGGGCACCGCACTGATCCTCACTGGATGCGCGACCGGTGGAGTCCTGGACGCCTCGTGGGTAGCTCCAGTCACGAATACCGATGGCACCCCTGTGACGGAGGTGGTCTCGTATCGGGTGTACTACAGCACCACGGACCCCCCCTTGTCCCAGAGGCAGGGCGATTGTGGCAGCCGCCCCCAAGGTGCCACTACCTCCTGACCAACGGCTCGAAGTCAGGCTGACCGGGCTGACCCTCGGCAAACTCTATTACGTGGCCGTCGCGGCCGTGAATTCACGCGGCATCGAGAGCAGCTGCTCGGACACGGTGAGCGCCCGGGCCCGTCAACCATGACGACTACCTCTGCCGCCGCCTTCTCGTCACGCTGGAAGCGGCCTGCATAGCGCATGCTGGTGCGCGTCCCGGCGTTCAGCTAGACTCCCCGCCAGCCATCCTCACCGAGGTGCCATGCGGTTGATCGGGCTCGCTTTTGCGGCTGGCCCACGCTTACGTCGCTCGCCGCGCCGTAGCCGCGACCTTGAGAAGTGCCCGGCGCTCCTCTGCCTTCCGGCCCCATCAGCCGTCGCTCGAAGGCGGTGCGACGAGCGGAGGGAATCAAGCCAGCATCACGATACGTATCAGCTATGGCATCCCCAGCTATTGCAAAACGCCCGTGCTGCCTCGCCAAGGGTCACATCCGGTCCTAGCAGAGAAGCAACCTCAGCCAGCGTCCAGACGTCGGCTGCTGGGATCCCCCGCTTGGTGATCAACTTCTGCTTCTCCTCAGGACCCGTGACGAGAAACTGAAGCGGCTTGGCCTTGACAATGGCCAGTGCCATTCCAGGATACAAGGCCTCAGCCAAGGGCTTGACCATCTGCTCCGGGGTAGAGGGGACGCGACCCTCCAACTTCTTTAGCTCCTCATAGGTCATGGCAGTTAGTCCCCAATTTGTACCGATGAACTCCCCGCCCAGTGGGGATCAGCATAGAAGGCAGGGAGTCACATCCTTCTCTTTATTATTTGTATCTAACCTACGGTGACGCGAAGCTGGGTCCGGTCCGGGTTCAGTTCAGGCGGGCGCTCGCGCTGCGGAGCGAGATCCGGCGCGTAGGATGGTTTGACTAACGAGACACCGCGACGATCACGGGAGCGTTTTGGGTGTGCGTCCCGGAGCACGAGCGCTGCGGTGACCCTGGACAGCGGCCTCGACGGCGCCCGCGTCTAGATGGCGTGTACGTGCGGCGCGGTGATTAACCGGTGCGCCGACGATGATTGACGAACGCGGCCGGCTCCTACGATCCGCCATCCTCTGCTAGACTCCCGCCAGCCGTCCCACCGAGGTGCCCATGCGGCTGATCGGACTCGCGGTCGTTCTCGCTGTCAGTCTCGTTCTTGCGCCACTCGCCGCGCATGCGCAGCAGGCGTCGAAGGGCTACCGCATCGGTTTTCTGGGGGACAGTCCGGCCGCGTTTTCGGAACCCACCGAAGCTTTTCGGCAAGGGCTTCGCGACCTGGGCTACGTGGAGGGTCGGAACATCACCATCGAGTACCGGTGGGCGGAGGGGAAGCCAGAACGGATGCGCGAATTGGCGGAGGAACTTGTTCGGCTCAAGGTCGATGTCATCATCGTACCAAGTTCCATCTACACCGAGGCGGCGAAACGGGCGACCTCGACGATCCCCATCGTCTTCATGGGCCACGCGGACCCGGTGTCCACCGGCCACGTGACCAGCCTCTCGCGGCCGGGCGGCAACATCACCGGGCTTTCGGTGATGATGACGGAGACAAGCGTCAAAGGCCTGGAGCTGTTCAAGCAGGCCGTTCCCAGGCTCGCGCGCGTTGCCGTCATCTTCGACCCCGCCACGCCTTCGCATGGACCGGCCTTGAAGGCGGTCGACGCCGCCGGCCCGGCACTGGGGCTTCAGGTTCAACCTGTGGCGGTACGCAGCGCGACGGAGTTTGACAGCGCCTTTTCGGCCATCGTCCAGGGCCGTGCGGACGCGGTTCTGGTCCTTACGACGCCGCTGTTCATCGCCGGGGCACAGCGGCTCGCGAAACTCGCGTTGACGCACAAACTGCCTTCGGTGTTTGGGCCGAAATATCACGTGGAAGCCGGCGGGCTGATGAGCTACTGGCCCAACCGTGCCGATTACTGGCGCCGCGGCGCCATCTACGTGGACAAGATCCTCAAGGGTGCAAAGCCCGCCGATCTTCCTATTGAGCAGCCCACAAAGTTCGAGTTGGTGATCAATCTCAAGACGGCCAAAACCTTGGGTCTCACGATTCCGCAGTCAGTGCTGCTGCGTGCGGACGAGGTCATTCAGTGACACTGTCCTAGACGGATCCCACCAGGCTCAGAACGCTAACAGGAGGTCGACGATGCGGGCAATCGGCGGACTCGAACCGGGATGGGGCCTCACCGTTCTGCGCATTGCCATGGGTCTGGTCTTCGCGGCCCACGGCTACGCGAAGTTTGCCGCGGGCCTTGGCAAGGCCTCGGCGTTCTTCGCCAAGGTCTCGATCCCGTTACCCGAGCTGATGGGACCCGTGATCGCGGTCCTAGAGCTGATTGGTGGCATTCTGCTCGTCCTAGGTTGGGCGACCAGATGGCTAGGGCTTCTGTTTGCGATAGAGATGCTGGTCGCGACGTTCTGGGTCCAGATGCCAGCGAAGGGCTGGAATGGCAGCGAGTTGGAGCGGATGCTGCTCGCCGGTGGAATCACACTGTTCTTCGCGGGAGCGGGGAAACTTGCGCTTGACCAGGTGTGGCCGAAGAAAGGGTTCCCGTTCTCTCGGTCGATCTGGTGATGGAATAGGGGCCGCCGCTCTCGGCAAGGTCGGGAGGGCTAAAAATTCGGAAGTTCATAGTGCGCGATCTGACCGGGCCCCACTGGAAGCCTCTGCGGCGACTCCGTCGAGGCCGCAATCTCGCGCAACATGGTCTAATACGCTAATCGGTTGACAGGAGGCCGCTATGCCGAGGTTGATCACGGCACTGGTCGTCGCGATGTTCGCTCTGGGCTCGCTCGCCTCGCCCCTCTACGCTCAGGCAGGGAAGGAACCAGCGAAGACGGAGACCAAGCAGCCTGCCACCGCGCCCAAGAAAGCCCCCTTGGATCTGAACACCGCATCCGAGGATGAACTCAAAGCCCTGCCCGTGATCGGAGAGGCCTACTCGAAGAAGATCATCGAGCATCGGCCCTATGCCCGGAAGGATGAGCTGGTCAAGAAGAAGATCATCCCTCAGGCCACCTACGACAAGATCAAGGACCAAATCATCGCCAAGCAGGTGAAGAAGTAAGGCCCGCTCACCAACTCACCCATTACTACGAGCGCAGCTGGCGGGCCACGTTTCTACACGAGTGGATGGAGCACTCGCCCACGAGCGCGACGGGCACGGGATGGGAGCGCACGCCGTGGCACGCGACGCAGCGGGCGGCGTGGGGAGGCGTTGACGAAAGCTAGCTTGGATGGTTAATCAGCGTGGCTGCCAACAGACAGCAGCTACCCTCTCGTCTAGGTTTGCTTGACCGCCTGCCTCTTCGGCTGAAGTTCGGTCTGGAGTTGCCGTTCAGCTTCAAACCAGTCACCGACATCGTGACCATGATCACCACCACGAGAGACGTAGATATCAAAAGCGCGGTTGGCGATTTGTAGGTGGGTCAGCTTCCGTTTCGTCACAGCGACCTTCGCCATTACCCCTCCTTGAGACTAAGCTGCTGCCGTGCCGAAGTTTCTCACCGCCTGTCTCTCGCGCGTGAGCTTTTTCGTCCACGCAGACACGCGACCGTCGCAGGGACGAGGGGCGAACGGAGCAAGCGGGAAAGTATCTTGGAGCATGACGGCCCCCAAAGGGAGCGTCTTATGGCGGCCATTACGTTCGAGGTGGACAGCACCACCGCCGAAGGCACGTTCATCCGTGTCCTTCGCGACGGACGACCATTCGGGAAGATCCTCGATGCCGCTGGGCTCTACAGGTTCTACGAAGCTGACCACGAAAAGCTGGGCAGCGCGGACCTCAAAGATGTGAATCTCGACCGGCTTAAGACAGCGATCCAACGACGAGGATGAGCACACGAGGAGCACGCGACACAGCGCGCGGCGTCAGAGGCGCTGCGACAGGGCAGCGACGAATCGCTAGGTGGCGCGCGCCTTTCGTGATCCCAAACGTGAAAACATTGGACGTGAACTGAAAGGGCCTACTTGCCGGGCGCCAGGGTGGCTCCCCTCCCACCAGCACCTGCTCCTTTGAAAGAGTCGTGTCGCAGGCGTCGCACGTTTCCCCGTCGCTTGGACCACTCCAGACCCGTGTGATGCTGTCATGCGGCAGGTGGCCATCCTGAATCTTGTTCCGGATAAGAAGACGGAGAGATTCCTGGTCCCTAGTGGCCTCGCCGGCAGCAACGGCCGCGAACTCACGCCAAATTCGCCGGGGGGTCGACGCCCGGGAAGCGCCAACCCGGGAGGCCGAGGTGCGGGTGGGCGCAGGGTAAACACGTAGCGGAACACTGCGATAGACTCGCGGTCGTGACCCTGCTCGCCGACCTCTACGCCTTCCTTCAGGAGCGTCAGCACTGCAGTAATCTCGCCGCCGAGGTCGAGGGCCACGCGTCTGGATGCCGTGTACGTGTGGAGCGGTGATCAACAGGTCAGATGATGATTGAGTGGGCGCAGATGACTCCGCTGAAATGCTGGCTCTATCTGATCGGCCCTATCCTCGAAGGTCTGGGGATACTCGTAATTCTCTTCCCCGATGCTCTACCAGGAGTCACGTGGGCCGGTCGGTGGCTGCTGAGGCTGGCTAATACACTGGCGAATGCTGTCGACCGGTTCGCCAGAATCGTTCACGACATACGCATTGCGGGTGGTACAGCCTCAGCGGTAGCCGTCACGGCGCGCGGACGGATCGTCATAGCGCCCGGTCAGAATGCGACGCTCGAAGAGAAGGTGAAATTCCTGTTCGACAAGCACCTTGAGATCGATGGCGCCCTTGATGCGCTCCGAGAGCGATTCGAGAAGTTTGAAAAGGAAACCGCGAGGCGCTTTGAACAAACGGGGCGCGAGGTAGAAGCCTGGACGAAAGAAGCAATCAGAGGGGAATTGGAACGCTACCGTGGCGGTCGCATCTCCGGGTCTGTGCTCCTGTTCGTTGGCTTGGTGTGTTCAGGGTTCGCGAACTTCATCAAGTAGGCCCTTGGTGCGCTCCAACTCCCAGGCTGCGAAGCACCGTAGATGAAGATGGTATCTGTCGAAGCCGGGAGCCGTCGAGGCGACAGCGGGCGTTGAGCCATGACGGGCGAACTCGATCTCAAGTTCCATCTGATCCCGGTTCACGGGTTCGCCGCATACTGGACAGTCCACTCCGCTCCCTGTCCCGCCGTATGTGCGGTGAGGCTTGCTTGTCGGTAGCTTTCCGCTTCGGATCGCTTCTCGGGCCTTCTCTCGGAAGATGGGCTCGTCGGGCATGGCAATCAGTCATCCGATTGTGGCTGGTCTTTGCGGTTCGCGCCAGACCCCATGAGGCCCCGACGCCACCAGCTTGTGGCAGGAATCACGCACAGTTCGACAGAGCCCAAGTGATACGATTCGCGTCTTGCCGGGTCACCCCGAGGCAGGAGGGTGTGGCTCTCGCTCGGTGTTTTGCGGTAAATCATTGCTATATATAGGCGCGGATGCTCACCGCCGGGCCGGACCTTGGGCCTCTTTCTCGCTTTCAGTCACCGCAGCCTGGCGCGAGATCTCGCGGCGCTTTCTCACCCGGTGCCAAGGGCGTTGGAGGCGGACGGGACGGTGACCACGCCTCCTAACCCAGCCCCGCACGATTCCGAGGCCATCTGGAACAAGTAACCGATGCCTCGGAGTCCCAACAAGCGGGGACCGCAAAGCCGGGGGCCCCATCTCTCCAGTACACATCGTGTTAGAGCGCCGGGGGGTCCTGTCCTTCGCCAAAACCGGGTCCGGCTCGCTCGATGGACGTCCCTGCTGTCGTACAGGCTCGAGACGAGGGCAACTGGTACGAGAGCCCTCCGGCTGTCAACGTTGCCCGCCGGACGAGATTCTCGGGGGCACGGAGGATGGCCGGAAGGAAGAGAGAAAGAGAGGGACGAGTGGCGGGGAGCCGGGGGGAGGGGAAGACTGGCCGGTGTTGGACTACGCCGCGCGTCGGACGTAGCGGTGATGCAGGCCACCAACTTCGGGAACCGGGATGATCGCGCCGAGCGCCGGCGGCTCGATCGTCCGTCCGTCGGGTGCATCCTTGTCGAGCGAGAGGTGAGTGCGAGCCCGGTGATAGTACGCGAAGTACGCGGTGAGGAGGCGGCGCAGGTGCCGCTCGCCCAAAACGACGACATGGTCCAGGCACTCGCGCCGGATCGAGCCGATGAGTCGCTCCGCGAAGGCATTCTGCCACGGGCTGTGCGGGGCCGTGAGAACTTCACCGATTCCCATGCCCTTCACACGTTGCCGGAAGATGTCACCGTAGACTGCGTCGCGGTCGCGGAGGAGGTAGGCCGGTGCGGAATCGTCGGGGAAGGCGTCCACGATCTGCTGGGCGGCCCGGTAGTCGGTGGGATGCTCGGTCACGTTGAAATGGACGACCCGTCGGCGGTGGTGAGCGAGTACTACGAGAACGAATAGTACGCGCAGGCCTGCGGTGGGGACTGTGAAGAAGTCGAGGGCAACGAGATCGCGGACATGGTTGGCAAGGAACGTGCGCCAGGTCTGTGATGGGCGGGGACGATGCTTCGGCATCAGCCGGGAGACGGTGCGCTCGGCCAGGTCGATGCCGAGTTTGAGGAGCTCGGCATGGATTCGCGGGGCGCCCCAGAGTGGATTCGCCGCGACCATTCGGCTGACCAGGGCTTTGATCTCGGCGCTGACGGGCGGGCGACCGCCGGTGGCCCGGCGGAGAGCTGGGTCCAGTACTCGCGGAAACGACGCCGCTGCCACCGCAGGACGGTGTTCGGCGTCACGATCACGAGAGGCCGCCTCCATCCGGTCCAGACTCTGGCGAGCACGACCCAGAAGAGCCGATCAGTTCGGCGTAGTGGGGGTCGGGCCATGGTTCGCTTGTAGACGTCGAGTTGCTGGCGCAAGGCCAGGTTCTCGAGAGCGAGCTGGCGGTGGCCGCCAACAAGGAAGGGGAGGAGCCGAAGCACGCGGAGCATGAGCGTGATCATCGAGCTCTGATAGTGCTCGGGTCATGACCGACAGATCAACCACTTGACTGCTGGCTCAGGTTTTGGCGAAGGACAGGTGGGCGCCTGCCTCGGCTATCAGACGAGGCAGCACTCCGACCTCGACATCGTCATCGAGGAGCGACATCTAGAGATAGTCACAACCGCTCTCAAGCGTCTCGGGTACGAACCGGTGCCGCGTCCTGATACTCGCCCGTGGAACTTCGTTCTTGGAGATGACACCGGGCGCCAAATCGACTTCCACGTCATCGTGCTCGTCGAAACAGGTCAGGGCCTTTACGGTCCGCCGGGACCGAGAACTGCTATCCCGCCGAGGCCCTGACGGGGAAGGGCACCGTGAACGGCCGCATCGTAACCTGCATCACGCCCGAGTGGCTGGTGCGATTCCACACGGGCTATCAGGTAGACGCGACTGACTGGGCCGACGTCTCCGCACTCTGCGCGCGCTTTGGCATTCCAATCCCTCGGGAGTACCTCGGATTCCTATAGGCGATGTCGGCCGGCGAGAGGTGCGCGAGGTGCCGCCTGCGGACACGGCATGCCCCGCGGGACTGCTACCATGCTGTCCCATGGTTTCTGGCCAGGGCGAGTGGTTCGCCGACGAATCGATCTGGGAGGACCTCTATCCGTTTCATTTCCCGGCATCCGGCATTTACGGTCGCCGATGAACAGGTGGAGAAGATTCTCCGGCTCGCTGGCATTGGCATTGGGAGTGGGAAGGCGGTCCGGGCCGTCATGCGGTCGCGCTCGCGTAGCGAGGCTTTGCCGTGACCGGGGTCGATCGAACATCATTCCTGCTCGAGCGTGCACGAGCGCGCGGCGCAAGCCAATTTGCCGGTAGAGTTCGTGCTCGAAGATATGCGGCGCTTCAGCCGT
>WNGJ01013622.1_pt1 | contig 10176 bp, 8 predicted proteins | sample 5400611 | NCBI WGS metagenome assembly WNGJ01 (sample SAMN13153375, study PRJNA577476) | soil metagenome | isolation source: 40 cm soil or saprolite under Garry oak tree replicate 1 | place: USA:California | collected 2016-06-15
TCGTCCTCGGCGGATTCAGCTCGATCTTCCTGATCCTCTTCCTCGCCTGGCTGATGGCGTTCGTGATGGCGCCGTTCGTCAACGCCCTCTCCGAAGGGCTGCACATGCCAAGAGCTCTGGCGACCACGATCGTCTACCTTGTCGCGCTGGTGGCCGTTGGGGCGCTGATCTTTGGCCTGGTCACCGCCATCACCGAGCAGGTGCGCGAGGTCAGCCGCACGTTCCCGGCGACCGCCAGCCAGGTCGAGTCGACCTTGCGGTCCTGGCAGCAGGACTCGTTCCTCAACCGCTTCGGAATCAACCTGGTCGCGGTCTTCAATTCGCTGCAGACGAGCCTGGGATCCGTCGCGAGCGCGGTCTTTGGCCAGGCGCAGGCGATCGCGGGCGCGACCATCGGCGCCATCGGCTCCTTCGTATTGATCCTGATCCTGTCGCTCTACATGGTCATGGATAGCGACCGGATCCTGAGCCGCATCAACCGGGTCGTGCCCAACCGGTACAACGACGAGCTCGAGATCTTCGAGCGGACCGTGGCGCGCGCCTTCGGCGGATTCCTCCGCGCGCAGCTGGTGCTCGTATTGTTCCAGGCGATCCTGGTCACGCTGATTTGGGTCATCTTCGGCCTGCCCTATCTGTTCCTGGTGGCGACGCTCTCCGCGCTGGCGATGTTCATCCCGTTCTTCGGGCCGCCGCTGGCACTCGTGCCGCCCATCATCGCCGCCTGGTTCTACGGCTCCGCCTGGTTCCTGCCGATCGTCATCGTGCTGATCGCTGTGCAGACCGTTGCGGTCAACTGGCTCCAACCGCGGCTGATGCGGGGCGCGTTGGGCATGCACCCGATCCTGGTCCTCGTCGCCCTGCTCGTTGGCGCGCAGGTCGCGGGCGTGTGGGGCGCGCTGTTCGGCATTCCGGTGGTGGCGGTCCTCAACGTGTTCCTCAACTACTTCCTGTGGAGCGAGGTGCCGAACGTCGCCCTCCCCGACAGCGAGCGGCTGGCGCACGTGGACGAGGCGACGCTAGTCAGGGTCGAAAAGCAGCAGATCTCCGACGAGACGCATCCGCACATCCATGTGCATCGCTCGCTGCGCGCCGATGGCAAGGAGGAGTACGAGATCGTCGTCGACGAGGAAGAGGACGCAGAAGTGCACGACCAGGCAGCCGCGCGAGAGAGCGAGCGAGAGGGGCCGGCCTCGGCGCCATCCGCGTGGAGCGAGCCGCCGTCCGAGCCCGATGACGAGCCCCGCCGCGCCGGACCAGCCGCCGACGGCCGGCTCTATCGAGCAAAGCCTCGACGGCAACCCCGAACACGCGGCGAACCAGTTCCTCGCTCAGCACGTCGTCCGGCGGTCCGTCCGCGACAACCTGGCCCGAGTCGAGCACCGCGACGCGCGGCGCAGCCCCCGCCAGCGTCAGGTCGTGCAGCACGGCAACGACCGCAATCCCGCGCTCGCGACGGAGGCGAGCGATGGTCTCCAGCAGTTTGAGCTGATGCGCCAGGTCCAGGTGCAGCGTCGGCTCGTCCAGCAGCAGGAGCTGCGGCTCTTGCGCGAGGGCCATCGCCACCAGCACCCGCTGACGCTCCCCTCCGGAGAGCTCCTCCGCGTACCGCGACGCGAGGTCGCGGGCATCTGCGTCGTGCAGCGCGCTCTCGACAGCCTCCTCGTCTTCGCGCGTCGCCCCGAACAGTGAGCGGCTGTGCGGCAGGCGGCCCATGGTCACCAGCTCGCCGACGCGGAATCCCGTCGGCAGCTCGAGGCTCTGGGGCAGCACCGCCACGCGCCGCGCGAGGTCCATCCGCGACCACTCGCTGGCCTCGCGACCGAAGAGCACCAGCCCGCCGGCGTCTGGCCGAAGGGTGCCGGCGAGGAGCCGCAGAAGGGTGGTCTTGCCGCTGCCGTTGGTCCCGATCAGCGCCACCAGCTCCCCCGCGGCAATCGACAGATCGACCCTGCGCAGGACGTCGCGTCGACCGCCTCCGGGGAGCGGATAGCCGAACGCCACGCTGGAAGCGGCCGCCACCTGTGTTTGGTCTCTCGCGGATTCGTCGGCTGCGGAAGACGCGAGGACCGTCACGATTCGGCGACCGGAACCCGCCTTGATCGCACGAGGAGCCAGATGAAGAAGGGCGCGCCGATCAGGGCGGTGACGATGCCCACCGGTATCCCGCCCGCCAGGCGCGCCCCGAGGTCCGCGAGCGCGAGCAGCGCCGCGCCATACAGGAAGCTTGCGGGCAGCAGGAGCCGATGGTCCGGACCCGTCGCCAATCGCAGGAGGTGCGGTACCACCAGGCCGACGAATCCAATCGTGCCCGAGATGGCGACAACCGCGGACGTGGCGAGGCTGGCGAGGCCGGTGAGCAAGATCCGTTCGCGTGCCGGGTCTACCCCCAGGTGGCTCGCCTGCGCCTCGCCCAGCAGGAGCACGTTCAGGCGGCGCCATCGGACCAGGAGCAGGAAGAGGCTCACCAACACCAGCGGCGTGGCGAGCCCGAGGTTGCGCCAGCCCGATCCGTCAAGCGCTCCCATCAGCCACGCGAAGATCGATCCCAGGTGGTTGCCGGAGAAGTACATTAGCAGCGCCACGCACGCAGCCAGGACCGATGAGACCGCGTAGCCGGTGAGCAGAAGCGTGACAGCACCGCCACGTGCCGCGCGAGCAACCGCCGTTACGAGCAGCACCGCCCCCAGGCCGCCACCGAACGCGAGCACCTGCACCACCCCGACCCCCAGCCAGGCGCTGCCGGCCCCGACCGCCAGCCCGGGGAGCAGCGCGGGGAGCATGAGCGCGGCGATCGCCCCCAGCGAGGCGCCCGACGCGGTGCCGATGATGTACGGATCCGCAAGGGGGTTGCGCAGGACGGCCTGGAAGGTGGCGCCCGCGACCGCCAGCCCACCGCCAACCAGCATCGCCGTCAGCACCCGCGGGAGGCGCACCTCCATGATGATCTGCTCCGCGGGAACGCTCCAGGTGACCTGCGCCGGCACGCCCAGCAGCCGATGCCCGAGGATCGAGACCGTGTCGCCGATTCCCACGCCGACCGAACCCAGGGCCAGGGCGACCGTCCCGGCCAGGAGCACGAGCAGCAGTCCGCCGCCGAGCACCACGCCGGTCTTGGTAAGGCTCGGGCCTCCAACCAGGGAGCGCGGGGCGATGGCGGTGGCGGCGCGCATCAGGAGCCGAAGAGCTCCGGGTGAATGGCCTTCGCGAGGGCCTCGAGTCCCTCCACGATGCGCGGTCCGGGGCGCGTGGTGACCACGTCATCGGTGAAGGGCAGCACCTTTCCCGAGCGCACGGCGCTCAGCTTTTCCCAGCCGGATCGCGCTCGAACGGTGGCGAGCGCCTTGTCGCGCGTCGCGAGCGTCGGGTCGTAGCTCGCGTCACCAAGCAAGATCAGCTCCGGATCTGCGGCGATGAGGTCCTCGAGCTGGATCGCGCCCGACTGGGCATCGCCGGTCACCGGGTCGCCGCCAGCGAGGGTTATCAGCGAAGAGAGGAATGAGTCCTTGCCGGCGGTGTAGATCGTCCCCTCGAACACGCTCACCTCGTAGAAGGTCCGCGGCCGCGGCGCCGCCGCCACCGTATCGGTCACCGCCTTCACCCTGGCCTGCATGGAAGTCACCGTCGATTGCGCTAGGTCGGGCACGCCCAGCGCCCGGCCGACCAGACTGATGTCCTTGTAGACGCCCTCGAGGTCCTTGGGATAGAGCGTCATGACATGCAGCCCCAGATCGGTCAGCTGCTTGATCGCGGCCTCCGGCGTGAGGCCATTTCCCGCCGCGAGCACGAGGTCAGGCCGTGCGGCAACCACCTTCTCCGCGTCGACCTTGGCCTGCACCACCACGTGCGCCACGCTCTTCACGCTTGCCGGGTAATCGTCGAAGTCCGTCACGCCCGTGAGCTCGCTGCAAGCGCCCAGGGCGCAGACGATCTCGGTGTTGGACGGCGCCAGGCTCACGATGCGCTTGGGAGCCGCCGCCAGCGTGACCGTCCGACCGGCATCATCGGTCAGCGTGAGCGGAAACGAGACCGATGGCGCCGCGCTTGGCGTCGCGCCGGGGCTCAGGGCGCCGCCGATAGACGAGAAGGTGGTCGACTGCGTCTGGCCACAGGCAGCCAGCAGCAGCAGAAGGGCGAGGAGTGGGGTGAGCAGAGACCGAAAACGAGTGAGTGCCATGGTGATGCCGTTCCCTTTCACACGAGGGTCGTGACATCGCGTCTGGCTGGGCGACCTGGCTCCCGGCTCCGAGGCCGCTCAGACGGCCACGGGGCGCGGATACAGTTGCGGGACAGCGCCGGCCTTGCACCGGCTTCGCCATTTGTCCGCCGGCCTTTCGGCGGCGGCACCCGACGCGGTCTTCGGTTGGTAACGGGCGGATGGTACCAAACGGCCCGCCGACCTTAGGCCGGCGGGCCGCGAATGTGTGGTGGACCGGGGACCTATACGCCCGCGGTCACCTCCTCCACGTGGCTGTACAGCGCCGTTTCCTTGGCATGCTCGCTCAGCATGGGGTCGAGCATCTTCTGGGCTGCGAGAGTGTGGGCGCAACCGCCGGCGCTCGCGAACAGGTGACAGTCACACTGCCAGCGCTCGTCGACCAGGCTGATCCGATGGCTGCCGTTGTCGCCGGCGAAAATTGCCTCGAACCGCTGGACCTTCACCCGGTCGGGCTCGTGCGCGTAGCGCATCGCCTTCTCGACCTTGCCCATCATGCTCGAATGCACCGTGGCTGCCCTCCTTGGCGCCGGTGCCGCCGGCGCCAACTTCGTGTTGGCGTCCGTCAGTCCATAGCCCTGGCGAGCCGCTCCTTCAGCATCGCAAGCAGTGTAACCGGGGTGGGGTCGGTCTGGTAGAGGATGGCAAGGTAGACGCTCACCAGATCCCCGAAGGCGACGGCTCCGAGGACCCGCGCGAGCCGCGACGGCCCCTCCGACCAGTACGCAGACCGGTTGGTGGCGCGCTCCCCGAGCAGCTCTTCGACGACCCGGTAGCGAGCCGTGATCTCGGTGGGCTCCTTGCGATCGCGGATCTGGACGACGTACAGGGCGTCGGATAGCTCGCGCGGGTTGATGGACCCCTCGATCGCGTTGTGATTCGCCTCCGGCATCGGCTCAAACGCGGCCCATGCCTTGGCGTTTTCATTGAGCTGGGTCTTCCAGCGGTGCGCGACGGGCGCCATCGGACCGGCGCCATATACCACTGCGATGCGGCCGAAGATCGACCAAGCCAGTTGCTTGGCCGGGTTGGCCTCGGTCTCGATGCCGGGTGCGTTGCGCTCCAGGATCGCGTCGAGCGCCTCAACAACCGGCCCGGGCGGATCCGGGTCGAGCAGCAACCCGGCGCCGACCAGGAGCTCATGGAGCAGACCCACCCCGAAGCCAATCGCGGCTCGCGGCTGACCGGGCGCCTCGTACTTCAGGAGCGGAGTCCCGTCCTCCTGGGCTCGCCGAGCGAGCTCGCCGCCGGTCGAGATGACGACAAGCGGAAGGCCCCTGGAGCGTGCCTCGCCCGCGGCCCGTAGCGTCTCCACCGTCTCACCCGAGTGACTGGCTGCCACGACCAGCGTGCGATCGCCTGCCCAGGCAGGGAGCTCGTAGTCGCGATGCACAACCAGCGGGACGCGCAGCCGGTCGCCCGCTACGCCGGCGACCAGGTCGCCACCGATCGCGCTCCCGCCCATCCCCAGCACCAGGACCGCATCGACGTCTCGATGGCGAGCCTCGAGCACAGTTGCCGCCGCGATGCGCCGCGCCTGGGCGAACTGCCGCGGTAGCTCTCGCACCCTGCCCAGCATGTCGCTGGCATCGATCCGTGAGATCGCCGCCGGGTCGTCGAGGGTGATCGCCTCCTCGGGGAGCGGCGGACGGTCGCCGTTCTGGTCATCCTCCTCGTCGCGGCGGCCCGGTTCCTCGTCTGGGTGCTTGTATCCGAAGAAGTCCCGGGCGTCCATGCGTCAGCCGGCGGCCATCGAAGCCGGCGCGGGGGCAGCTGAAGGCGGGGCCGCGATGCGCCGGCCTTCCGCCAGCAGCGCATCCACGTCCTCGGGCGTGCGAGCCTCAACATAGATGCGCAGCAGCGCCTCGGTGCCGGAGAAACGGATGAGCAGCCAGGAACCGTCATCGCGGTAGAACTTGAAGCCGTCGTGTGTGTCGAGCTCCTGGCGCTCTGCCACGGCGCGATCCGCCAGCGCCTCCGGCGCCTGCTCGCCGAGTCGGGCCAGGATATCGGTCTTAATCCCGTCGTAGCCCTCGCGAGCGAATCGAATGTCGATGCGGTTGTAGTAGGACGGTCCCGCGAGCGCCTGCAGCTCCGCCAGCACCTCCGAGGCCTGCTTCCCCTTCGAGAGCCACAGGTCAAGCAGGAAGAGGCCCGATGCCAGGCCGTCACGCTCGGGAATGTGCATGCCGAATCCGAACCCGCCCGACTCCTCCCCGCCGATCACCGCGTTGGTCTCGATCATCTTGGGACCCACGAACTTGAAGCCCACGCCGGTCTCGTAGGCCTGCGTGCCGAAGATCTCGGCCAGGCGCTTGGCCATGGAGGTGCTGGTGACGGTGTAGACGGCTGGACCGATGAGGCCGCGTACGTCGAGCAGGTACCAGTACAGCAGGCCATATACCTGCAGCTGGTTGACGAAGACGCCCTGCTCGGTCGCCATCCCCACTCGGTCCGCGTCGCCGTCGAACGCGATGCCGATCTCCGCGCCCCAGCGCGGGATCTCCTCGAGCCACTCGTCGATGTTGGGGCGGATCGGCTCTGGGTTCACGCCGCCGAAGAAGGGGTTGCGCTCGGTGTGCAGCTCGCGAATCGTGAGACGGCCGTTCCCCAGCAGCCGTGTGAACCAGCCCGCACCCGAGCCATACAGCGGTTCCACCAGAACACGCTTCTCCGCTGATCGGATCTTGTCGATGTCGACCACGCGCGCAAGCTGGTCGCGGAACTTGGGGTACGGGTCGAAGGTCTCCACCAGGCCGGCGGCGACCGCGTCCTCGTACTCGCGCCGCGGTGGAAGCTCGTCCTCCGGGTGCCGGTTCATGGTGGCCTCGATGGCGGTCAGCATCTCGGGTGCCGCCGCTCCCCCGGTATCGGCTTTGACCTTGAAGCCGTTGTCCGTCCACGGGTTGTGGCTGGCGGTGATCACGATCCCAGCGCCCGCCTTCATCTCGCGGGTGAAGAAGCTGCCCACCTGGGTCGGGACGGCTTCGGGTGGCGTGAAACTACGGATGTCGTGCGCGGCGAGGACCTCGACACACGCTCGCGCGAAGTACTCGGAGGCGAAGCGTCGATCGTGAGCGATGACCACGCCACGGTCGGCGGTGCCGTGCTCAGTGAGGTACTCGGCGACGCCGCGGGCGCAGCGGCGAACGTTGTGGAAGGTGTAGTCCTCGGCGATGGCGGCGCGCCAGCCGTCCGTGCCGAACTTGATCTTGGTCAATGGTCCTCGACGGGCACTCGTTGAGAGGGTTTCATGGTATCCCGCCGCGGTCGGCGTGGCGAGGCTGCAGGTTCATCGCCCGGTAGTCATTTCGTCCAATACCGCCTGCAGCTCGCCCACGCGCGGCTTGATCGGCTCGCGGGGGCCAATCCGGATTCGCTCCCCCGCCCGAAGCCGAATTCGGCAGAACGGCAGAGGGAGGTACTGGTGGTCCCATCGGCCCGTCAGCCGGATCGCGGGGCGCACCGTCAGCGCCCAGGGAAGGAGCGGCAGGCCGGACTCGCGCGCGACGATGAGCGCGCCGGGCTTGACGATGTGAGCCGGCCCAAACGGGCCGTCCGGCGTGATGATCGGGCTGAATCCCTCCTCCGCCAGCCGCGCGAGGCGGACCGCGAACGCACGGCCCGCGATCCGATCGCCCTCCGGCGGCAGTTCGAAGATGCGCATCGGCGTCCCGCTGCGCTCGAGCATGGTCGTAACGACTGTCCCACGGAAGCCCTGCGTGGAAAACGAGGCGTGCCGCAGGTCGCCGCGCAGCTTCCTGGCGGTCACGAAGGCAGCCATGTTGCACTCGTGCCAGAAGGCGAGGATCACCTGGTCGCGGGTCGCCGGACCGATCACGCGGCAGGTTCGAGCCACGAGCCGCAGGTAGAGCGCCAACGCTGCCCCAAACAGTCGCGCCAGCCAGGCGTAGCGCACCCGGGAGCGGGAGCCTCGGCGCGCCGCTTCCGCGCCCGCCATCGGTCTAGAGGTACCGCTCGCCGGCCTTCTCGGCGATCTCGTCGAGAACCGGCTTGATCTCCTCCGCGCGATCACGAGCACAGACCAACAGCGCATCCGGCGTGTCCACGATGATCACATCGCGCAGGCCAACCGTCACCACCAGCCGCTCGTCGCCGTGGACCAGGATCCGCTCGGATCCGCGGTCGAGATGGCGGCCACTGGCCACGAGGCTCGATCCGGTCTGGGTGGTCAGGGCCTCCAGCAGGCTCGACCATGAGCCGATGTCGCTCCAACCCGCGTCGAGCGGCACGACCGCCATGCGTCCTTCTGCGGCTGCGGGCTCCGCGATCCCCACGTCGATGGTGATGGCCGGCACCTTCTCGAGGATCTCGCGAACGTCATTCATCCAGCCGGGAGTCCTGTGCAGTGCCGCGATCCGATCCAGCGCCGCCGACAGCTCCGGTTGGAAGCGCTCCACCGCCTGGCGAAACGTGTAATCGCGCCAGACGAAGATCCCGGCATTCCAGAGGTGATCACCGCCCTCGACCAGCGTCCGGGCGGTCTCGGCATCCGGCTTCTCGATGAATCGCTCGACCTTCGCCGTCGGCAGGTCGGGATGCAGCCGGGATCCGACCTTGATGTATCCATAGCCCGTCGCCGGATGGGTGGGTTGGATGCCCAGCGTTACCAGGTAGCCGCGCTCGGCGGCTCGCACCGCCTCACGCAGGCCGGTCCGGAAGGACTCCTCGTCCGCGACGAAATGGTCCGCAGGTAGGACCAGGCAAACCTCGTCGGGATCGCGCCGCGCGATCACCGTCGCGAGCCCCGCGGCAACGGCCGTCGAGCGCGCCAGCGGCTCACCGATGACGTTCTCCTCGGGAAGCTGTGGCAGTTGATCGACCGTTTGCCGAACGTAGCCCGCGCCCGTGATCACGTAGATGTCGGTTGCTGCGAGGAGCGGCGCAATGCGCGCCACGGTCTGCTGCAGCAGGCTCGTCTCGCCGGTCAGGGGCAGCAGCTGCTTGGGCGTCCGGCGTCGAGAGAGCGGCCAGAGGCGCGTGCCGGAACCCCCGGCCATCACGACCGCGTACATGTCGCGAGCCTACCCGACCCGATGGCTACTGGTCGGCTGGTTCTGCTCCGCTCCGGACTGCTCGCTCGCTCCGCGGCTTGTCTCGGCCTCGAGCCGCGCGCCGAGCTCGAGCGTTCGGCGGTACGCCGCCCAGACAGCGTCCGACAGCACCGTGCGGATCCGCCCCTTCTCCAGCTCGTAGATGGCGGCGGCGCTGGTGCCGCCGGGTGAGGTGACCAGGTTCTTGAGCTGGGCCGGATGCAGCGCCGAGCGCGACGCGTACTCCGCGGAGCCGATGAGGGTTGCCACCACGAGGTCGTGCGCCAGCTCGCGCGGGAAGCCCAGATGCACGCCCGCGTCGATGAGCGCCTCCATGACCGCGAACAGGTAGGTCGGGCCGGTCCCGGAGAGCGCGGTCGCCATCGCGACAAACTCCTCGTCGTCGACCCGGCGCTCCTCGCCCAGCGCACGCAGCACGGCGCGAGCGATATCCCGCTGCCGCGCGGTGCACGCAGACGACGCGGTGCCAATCGTGGCACCCGCAACGATCGACAGCACGACCTGGTCAGCGGACAGCTTGGGGCCGAGCTCACGCATCACGCGGCCGAGCATCTGCGGCTTCACGGCCAGCACGACAATCTCCGCATCGCGTGCGGCCTCCGCGTTGCTCCCGACTGCTCGGATGCCGTAGCGCTGGGTGAGCGTCTCGCGACGGTCACGACGCGGGTGCGATGCAGCCAGCGCGTCGGGCGCCACGGCACGGTCCGCCAGAAGCCCGCCGATCATGGCCTCCGCCATCACCCCGGCACCCACGATGCCGACGCGCATCTCGCCCTTCGCGCTCACCCTTCCTCCGGCGAGACTGGCTTCTCCTCGCCTCGCAGCTCTCGCGCCGCCTTGGCCTCATCCGATGGCGCGCCGGCGCGCTCGAGCAGCTCCTCGGCGATC
>WNGJ01009871.1_pt1 | contig 10175 bp, 8 predicted proteins | sample 5400611 | NCBI WGS metagenome assembly WNGJ01 (sample SAMN13153375, study PRJNA577476) | soil metagenome | isolation source: 40 cm soil or saprolite under Garry oak tree replicate 1 | place: USA:California | collected 2016-06-15
GCACTGCCAGCAGGGCCATGAGGCCAACATGTTGACACAGCGCGCTCGCACGGGTGGCGCTCGGCGCTGTTCTTCGAGCGGCGCGCGAGATGCGCGAGCGCGGCACCTTTGAGTTCGCGAATGAAGCCGTCAGCTATCGCGACATCACCACTATGTTCGAGAATATGACCTCGGGACGCGGCCAACGCCATTGACGCGGCACCCAATAGCGGCACGCCGACTCAATCCCCCCAAAACCCGCCCTCCGCGATAGAATGGATGTGACTTCAAGAATGCCTCCAACATCTGTTATTTTTAGAGGCTGGAATCCGTAGGTAAGGGTGAACGTTCCCAATCAGAAGGAGCAAGGGGTTGATGGCTAGTCCACAAATCTCGGCAAAACCTGACCTTGGCTCGCTTCGCATCCACGATGGACAGCGGAGCCAGTCGAAGATGGGCAAACGCATCTTCTACGCCTCGATCCCGGTCATCATCTTTGCGGGCATCGTCGCCGCGGCCTTCGCGTTCCGCAACCAGAAGCCCGTGGTCGAGGTTGCTACCGCCGCCAAACCCGACGCTGGCGGACCCCAGGCGCTGCTGAATGCCAGCGGCTACATCACCCCGCGCCGCCGTGCCACCATCGCCGCCAAGATTACCGGCCGCGTCACCGGCGTCTTCTTCGATGAAGGCACTCGCGTGGCGGAGGGCCAGCTCCTTGCTACCCTCGATGATTCCGACGTCAAACGCGCGCTCGATTCTGCGAAAGCCGATCGCAACTCCGCGCAGGCCGCCATCGCGGATTACGAGGTGCAACTCAAGAACGCCCAAATTTCGCTGCATCGCGCCGAGCAGCTCCAAAAGGCCGGCGTGCAGACGCAGGAAGCTCTCGACAACGCCACAACCAACGCGGACAGCCTGAAAGCCAAAATCGAGCTCGCCAAGCAACAGGTAGCGGCCGCGGAATCCCGTATCGGCGTTGCCCAACAGGCGGTGGACAATTGCACCATTCGCGCCCCCTTCGCGGGCATCGTGGTCTCCAAGGACGCTCAGGTCGGCGAGATGGTCTCTCCCATTTCCGCGGGCGGAGGCTTTACCCGCACCGGGATCGCCACAGTCGTCGATATGCGCTCCAACGAAATTGAAGTCGACGTCAACGAGTCTTACATCGCGCGGGTCGAAAACGGCCAGCATGTCACAGCCACGCTGGACGCCTATCCGGACAAACCGTTCCCCGCAAAGGTTCGGACCGTCATTCCCACGGCCGATCGTCAAAAAGCAACAGTTAAAGTACGAATCACCATTCTAAACCTGGAAAAATACGATTTCATTTTGCCGGACATGGGCGTGAAGGTGGCTTTTCTGGAAAACGAACGGCCGGCCGCAAAAGACAAGGGGAAAGAAAAGGGCCCTCAAGCGGTCGCTTTCATCCCGAAGGGCGCGGTGCGCTCCGATTCCAATGCTTCTTTCGTTTTCCTGGTCCGCGATGGAAAAGTCGCGCGCCGCGCCGTAAGCCTCGGCATCGATCGCGGCACGGACGTTGCGATCCTGGCTGGCGTCTCCCCCGGCGACTCCCTGGTCGTCAAAGGCCCGGAAAGTTTGCATGATGGTGACAAAGTTGAAATCCGTTAATGGGAGCCAAGCATGATCCGAGTCGATGGACGCGACGATTCTTCCAGCCTCATCCGGGTTCGCGGATTGAACAAGACCTATAGCCGCGGCGGCGAAAAGATCCAGGTGCTGCAGGGCCTCAATCTAGACGTTGACAAGGGTGACTTTGTGGCCTTCATGGGCCCCAGCGGCTCCGGCAAGACCACGCTGCTCAATCTGCTGGGGGGCCTTGATGTGCCGTCCGCCGGTAGCATTACTGTCGACGGCGATGAAATCACGCACATGTCCAGCAGCAAACTCACCCACTGGCGCGCACGGCACGTGGGCTTTATTTTTCAGATGTACAACCTCATTCCCGTGCTCACGGCGTTCCAGAATGTCGAGCTTCCGCTGCTCCTAACCAAGCTCTCCAAGTCTGAGCGCCGCAAGCATGTGGAAACGGCCCTCGCCATCGTCAATCTGGCCGATCGAATGCATCACTATCCGCGGCAGCTTTCCGGCGGACAGGAGCAGCGCGTCACCATCGCTCGGGCCATCGTCTCCGACCCGACTTTTCTGCTTTGCGATGAGCCGACCGGCGATCTGGACCGCAAGAGCGCCGATGAAATCATGGCGCTCATTGATGAGCTTGTGGGCAAGTATGGCAAGACCGTCTTGATGGTCACGCACGATCCCGTCGTTGCCGCGCGCGCGCACACGACGCTGCATCTGGAGAAGGGCGTGCTCATCGAAGGCGGCAAATCCAAACAGCCGGTAATGGCGGGAGGCGCAGCATGAAATTCAGCCGTTTAATTTTCGCCAATCTCTTCCGCAAAAAGGTTCGGCTCATCCTCACCGTCGGCTCTTTTGCCATCGCACTGGTTCTCTTCACGTTTCTTGCCGTCGTGAAGAGCGCCTTCAGCCGCGGCACGGAAATCGCCGGAGCGGACCGCCTGATTGTCGTCAGCCGCATCGGACTAATGCAATTAATGCCGATCTCCCATCGCGACAAAATCCTTGCCATCCCCGGCGTCAAGGCGGTCACCCACAATCACTGGTTCGGCGGCGTCTATCAGGACGAAAAAAACTTCTTTCCACAGTTTGTCATCGACCCTGAAAATCAACGCCAGGTGATGACGGAGCTTGTGGTGCCTGACGACCAGTGGAACAACTTTGTCAAGGATCGCCAGGGCGCTATTGCCGGCGCCCGCACGGCCGCACGCTTCCACTGGAAAGTCGGCGACCACATCCCCATCAAGACTACTCTTTATGGCGGGGGCTCTTCGGAGTTCAATCTCGACGGCATTTATCACAGCGACCGCCCCGGCGGCGACGAAAGCCAGTTTTGGCTGCAGTGGAAATACTTTGACGAGAATGTGCCCGCTGCCGTCAAGAGCACGGCTGGGTGGTACGTCGTCAAGCTCAATAGCCCCGATGACGCCGTGCGCGTCGCCAAGGCCATTGACGAAAAGTTTGCCAACTCGTCATTCGAGACCAAGACCGAGACGGAATCCGCCTTCGCCGCGTATTTCGCCAAGCAGTTCGGAAACATCGAGCTCTTAATCCTCACCATCGGCAGCGTGGTCTTCTTTACGCTTCTGTTGGTCACCGGCAACACCATGGCTATATCCGTGCGCGAGCGCACGTCAGAACTGGCCGTCCTGAAAGCCATCGGCTTTTCCGGGCGCGCTGTCCTTTTCTTCGTTCTGGCGGAGTCCATCGTTATCGCCCTGGTTGGCGGCTTCCTGGGCTTGACGCTCGCCTACTTGGCCATCCCTGTTATCGGCGTGGCTCTCACCGGCCTTCTGCCACCTCTCATCCTTTCCAAGTCTCTTCTGACGCTGGGCATTGGTTTCGCCCTCTTTGTTGGCGCTGCCAGCGGCCTGCTACCGGGTGTCGGCGCCATGCGCATGCGCGTCGTGAACGCGTTGAGGAGAGCCTGAAATGGCGATTCCCCTCGTTTACAACGTTCGGAGCGTCAAAGCTCGCTGGACCTCCACGATCGTTGCGGTCGTGGGGATTGCCGGGACGGTGGGTGTCTTCGTTGCCATGTTGTCTCTTGCGCGCGGATTCAAGGCCACGCTTGTTTCTTCCGGCTCCGCGGAAAACGCGCTCATTACCCGCGCGGGGGCTACATCCGAAATGACCAGCGGAGTCTCTCTCGATTCAGTCAAAATTATCCAGGATGCTCCGGGCATCGCGCGGGGGGCCGAGGGCCCGTTGCTGACACCGGAGGCTGTCCTGATGGCGCCGATTCCCTTGATTTCCACCGGCACGGATGCCAATGTTGAACTTCGCGGTGTTGCGCCAAACGTTTTTGCCATTCGCAGCAACGTCAAAATCATCGAGGGCCGCATGTTCCGGCCCGGTCTGTCCGAACTCATCGTCGGCAAAAACGCCAAGGCGACCTATTCGGGCTTGACTCTGGGAAGAACAATTGGGCTCGGAAGCGCAAGTTGGCAAGTCGTGGGCATTTTCGATGCCGGTGGAAGCGCATTCGATTCCGAAGTTTGGGGTGACGCCCACCTCTTGAACGGCGCCTATAAGCGTCCGGACACTTTTTCTCAGTCCGTTACAGTGCACCTCGCTTCGCCTGCCGCCCTTCAACAATTAAGGGACACTCTTACAGCCGATCCGCGTTTGAATGTGGACGTAACCCGCGAAATCGACTACTACGCCAAGCAGTCCACGCGCATGACTCAGCTCATCACCATTCTGGGCGGGTTCGTAGCAGCGATCATGGCCATCGGCGCGGTCTTTGGCGCCCTCAACACCATGTACTCCGCCATCGCCGAACGCGGCCGCGAAATTGCCACCATGCGCGCGCTCGGCTTCAACTCCGGGAGCGTCGTCCTCTCTTTTCTCTTTGAAGCCCTGTTGATTTCTTTTGTTGGCGGCGTCCTTGGCTGCCTCGCCGTTCTGCCCCTCAACGGCTTGACCACCAGCACCATGAATTTTCAGACCTTTTCCAACCTGGCCTTCGCCTTCAAGATCACCTTTGATCTTCTTTGGATGGGCGTTGTCTTCGCTCTGATCATGGGGGTCCTCGGCGGCATGCCCCCGGCCGTTCGTGCCGCCCGGCTTCCCGTGGCTACGGCTCTCCGCGAGCTTTAACTGAACCTGCGACTGGACGATGGCTTTTTGCCGTGAAGCACGCTTGGCGACGGTCTTCTATCGCTATTCCATTCCTTTTGCGGTTCCCAGCCTATGTCCACTATTTGACGCCATTTTGGAAGCCGGGATTTACTCTTCCGCACGGGGTCCCTTGACGATTCAGTGGCAGCGAATCTAGCCTAGGTAAGGGGGACGCTGAGGGCAGTATGGGTGCAGTGGCAAAACTCGTCGTGGATAAGCGCCGTTGTGTATTTTGCGGCAAGCCCATTGCGACGCATCTAGCGCAGTGCCCCTTTTGCCGCGAGGCGGTTCCGCAGGTGCAACTGTCTCGCAGCGTTGGACCGGACGGGCGGCACCAGATTCGCCGCGGCCTTCTGTACATGCTTCTTGCCGTCGTTATTCATTATTTCGCCGCCGGCTACGGCCATCCCATCCAGCTTCCTCTGCCTGCTCCCGTCCTTCCACTGGTGACACAGTACCTTACGCCGCTGGTTTTCCTCGGGGGCGCTGGTTTGACTATCTACGGCCTCATTCTCCGATTTAAATCCTGAGGCGCGACTGCCGGATTGGCGTTGGCGTTCGAAACAGGCAGGCGTTCCACGTCTCGGAAAGAAATGCTGCTCGAACGACGGAACCTGTTCGAATGGCCAGCTTGACTGATTGGGGGAGTACCATCCTTTCGAAAGAATGCTCTCCCTCACCCGCTGTGGCCTACTGGGAGCGAGGCCGCATCCACCAGCCTTGTCCGGAGATCTTCTACTGAGGGGTAACTATGAAAAGATCGTTCTTCGTTGTGGCAGTCCTGATTCTAAGCGTTTCGCTTTTCTTGACCGTGGGCGCGGAGCGCGCGGAAGCGCAAGGCCCTGCGGGCGCTGGCGCATCCACTGCAGCAAAGGGAAGTTCGAGTTCGCATAGCTCCCATTCCCTCAATCCCATCAAATGGGTGAAGAAGGATAAAGGTTCGAAAAACTCTCCTGATTCGAACGGCACCCGGGGCGACGTCGAAAAGAAGCTGACGCCGAAGCTGCAGGCCCAGGGTGTTTTGCCGGCGAATGCGAACGCCACCGATGCATGCGCGCCCTTCGTGGCACTGAACGAGTGTCTCGCCGCGCTCCACGCCAGCCACAATCTTGGGTTGGATTTCAAGTGCCTGAGTGCCAGCGTCACCGGCGTGCATTCGAACGCTGACATGTCCGGCTGTAAGGTCGCCGATGGCGAGAAAGCGCTGAGTTTGAACAAGGCGATCCGTGCCTTGAATCCCAATGCGGACGCAAAGGGAGCCACCAAGAACGCCGAGCAGCAGGCCAAGGACGACCTCAAGGATCTCGGCGCGTAAGGCCGAAGCCGCAACAAAATCTGAAGCCGCTAAACAGATTTTCGGCCAAAGTCGAGAAATCCGCCAACTCGAGACAGGGCGAAGGCCAATGATTATGGCTTTCGCCCTAATTTTTTGAAGGGAAGAGCCCTCTGGAAAAAATCTTGCGCCGGGCGCATCGCAATTGCATCTAGCCCGATGCGGCGGAGGCAGGGGGAGTGGAAACCAGCGGTGACGCGGAGGAAGCGGCAGCAGAAGCCGGGGATGAGGACGAAGCCGACACCGGGACATCCGTGTCCGTGGTGACAGCGGCGGCCGTAGCCCGGTAGCGGACGATGAGAAGTGTGAGGTCGTCGGCCTGATGCGCGCCTCGGGCGAAGTTTTCAACGGCTTCAAGGACGCATTTCTGGAGTTGTTCGAGGGGGCACTCGAGCTGGCCAGTGAGGAGTTCCTTAAGGCGCGCGATGCCGAACATCTGCTCGTCGGGATCCATCGCCTCGGTCACGCCGTCGCTGAAGAGCACGAGGGTGTCCCCAGGCTCGAGCTTCAGGCAAACGGCGGTGTACTCGGCTTCTGGAACGAGGCCGACCGGATAAGAGCCTTGGGTGAAGGCTTCCTGGGCGGCGCCGCGGCGGATCAGGATGGGTGAAGGATGGCCGGCGTTGATGAATTCCAGATGGCCTTGCTGATCGAGAATGCCGAAGAACATGGTGGCGTAGCGGCCGACCTCCGAGTGATCGCACAGGAAACGGTTGACATGGTTGAAGACGCGCGCGGGATCGGTGCCGAGTGTCATTCCGGAGAGCGCGCCCTGAAGCATGGTGGTGAGAAGCGCGGCCCCAAGTCCTTTGCCGGAAACGTCCGCGATGAGAAACGCGGTGCGGCCATCGCTGAGCGGAAAGACATCGAAGTAATCTCCTCCGACCGATAAGCAAGGAAGATTGAATCCGGTAACCGCGAGGTGCGGGTATTCGCGGAAATCGCGCGGGAGAAGGGCCTGCTGAATGTCGCGGGCGATGTTGATCTCCTGCTCGAGGCGCTGGCGTTCGCGTTCGCGTTCAACCAGGCGAGCATTGTCGAGAATGCTGGCGGCGTCGCCGGCCAGGGCGTCCAAGATCTGGCGATCGAGTTTGGAGAAGGCGGCGGGGCGCCGCGAATCCAGGTATAGGACGCCGAGGAAATGCCCGTGCTTGATGTTGATCATGGATTCCTGCGTGTTCGCGCGGGACATGGCGAAAAGAGGAATCACGACCACTGCGCGGAGCCGCTGCGCCACGATGCTCTGCGCGGCCTGCAAATCCACGTCGGCTTGCGCGAGGTCTTCGGTGATGACCGGGGACTGTTGCTTCAGCGCGAGCTGAATGGCGGTCTGGCTGGGCGTTAGGCTTTCGGGAGGAAGACGGAGCCCGCCGCTGCGCCGGGCGAGTTTCACTTTGAGCGCCCCGCTGGCATCGGCTTCGAGGAGCAAGCCACGATCGGCGTCGGTGACGGAGACGGCATGATCCACCATGTGGCCCAGCACTACGTCAAGAGGAAGCTGGGAGTGCAGCAGGGAGGTCGCTTCCAGGAGGCGCTTGAGTTTGATCAGGCCGCCGCCCGACGGCTCCGAGCTGGTGATGTGCTCCATGCGCGTGAGCAGTTGCGGAAGAGAATCGCCGTCCGCGCCCTTGGCAGAGCGGAAGATGATCTCGTAGGAGTCGTCGAGACCGAAGGTAATCGAGTCGCCATCCTGCAATTCGCGGCTATCGATTTTCTCTCCGTTCACAAAGAGGCCGCGACGCTGGCCGCGATCCTCGACATAGAAGCGATTGGCCTCGATGACCACGGCGGCGCAGTTGCGGGAGATGCGGCGATCGGATAGCTGCAGGTGGTTTCCGGTTTCCGCGCCCCGCCCGATCATGAAAGGCGTCTGCGTGATGCGGGCGTAGCGGCGCGCGCCATCTGGGGAGACGACTTCGAGAACCGCTTCACCGGCAAGAGGTACGGTGTCGGACATGGGGGAGTCCCAATGCGGGAATTGTAACACGCGAGGAGAGGCAAGGAGGCAGGGAGGTAAGGAAGTAACGAAGCAAGGAAACTCGCTAACGCGCAGAGGTGATCAGCGGTTAGGCGGCCGATAGCTGGGGTGTCGGAGTTTTGATTTTTGCGGGTTCGAGGTTGGGGAGGAAGGCGGTCAAGATGCCTATTGCGGGGAGAAACGAACACACCTGATAGACGAAATTGATATCGGTCAGATCGGCCAGCTTGCCGAGAAGGGCCGCGCCGATTCCGCCCAAACCAAAGGCCAGGCCAAAAAATAATCCCGAGACCATCCCGACTCTTCCGGGCATGAGTTCCTGGGCATAGACGAGAATGGCGGAGAAAGCGGAGGCCAGGATGAAGCCGATGACCACGCTCAGGATGCTAGTCCAGAAGAGATTGGCGTAGGGCAGCACCAAGGTGAAGGGAAGAACCCCCAGGATCGAGCACCAGATAACGTATTTGCGTCCGATTTTGTCGCCCACCGGACCGCCGATGAAGGTTCCCGCGGCGACAGCAGCAAGAAACAGGAAGAGGTGCAGCTGCGCGTTCTGAACGGAAAGGTGAAACTTGCCCATGAGATAAAACGTGTAGTAGTTCATTAAACTGGCGAGATAGAAAAACTTTGAGAACATGAGGGCCACTAAAATGGCCAGAGCGAACGCAACCTTTTTAAGAGCCAGGGTCGAGTGCGGAGGAGCAGCGACCTGGGACGCGAGACGCGCGGGATCCAGGGCGGCCGGTTTCGGGAGATGGAACGGGTGATTGCGGAACCAGTGCCCGATGTTGGTCAACAGGACGATAGCGAACAGGGCCAGGAGCGAAAACCAGGCAATGCTGGATTGCCCTGTAATAAACGCGTAGGCCAGCAAAGGGCCGAGCGAAGAACCGGCATTGCCGCCCACCTGGAATAACGATTGCGCCATCCCGTGCTGTCCGCCGGAAGCCATTCGCGCGATGCGCGAAGACTCCGGGTGAAACACCGCGGAGCCGATGCCAACCAGCGCCGCGGCAGCAAGGATGGTGCCGTAACTGGGAGCCATAGCGAAAGCCAGCAGGCCAATCATGGTGATCCCCATGCCGACGGCCAGGGAGTAGGGCTTCGGGCGGCGGTCCGTATAGAGTCCCACAAGAGGCTGGAGAATCGAGGCAGTCATCTGAGAAGCGAGAGCGATGCGGCCGACTTGCCAGTAATTGAAATGAAAGGTTCTCTGCAGGAGCGGATAGATCGGCGGCATCAATGACTGAATCGTGTCGTTCAGCAGGTGGCAGAAACTGATGGTCAGGAGGATCTTGAAGACGGTCTTCTCGCCAGTGTCTGTGGGAGCGGCCGCCCCGATTGCGGTCAAGTTTGTTTCGCTAGCCATCTAGAGCCGGAGTCCCTGAACCATCGCTGAATGGCCACATTGCCGCAATTACCTCGCTGCCGAAGCGAGGCGGCGCGAGACATAATCGGCGACGTAGGCGTCGAAAAGTTCATTCAGGCGATCGCACACGGGACCGGGAGCGGGGATGTTATTGCCGGCGATTTCGCCGACGCTGATGAGATTGCGATTCGTGGAAGAGATAAAGACTTCGTCGGCGGAGTACAGGTCTTCGGGACGAAGCGCCTGCTCGACGACGGAAACGCCGGTTTCCGGCGCGATTTCCATGAGGATGCCGCGCGTGACGCCTTCGAGGCAGCCGGAGTTCAGCGGAGGCGTGAGGACCTTGCTGTTTTTGACGGCGAAGATATTTGCGGAAGTGCATTCGGCCACTTCGCCACGCTCGTTGAGCATGACGACTTCGTCGAATCCCTCCCTCGCAGCCTCCGCAACGGCCCAAACATTATTGAGCCAAGAGATGCTCTTTACTCCGGACATGGGAGACGCGGCGTGGCGGCCGTGTTCGCGGAGGGCGAGGCGCACAACTTCGCGATGTTGGGGGAGACCGGCGGTGTAAATGACAAGGTCAACCTGCGGATGCTTTTCGTCGCTCTGCCAGAAGCCGACCGTGTTGTAGATAAAATAGACGCGCGCGCAACCTTCGGTTACCTTGTTGGCGCGAATCACTTCGTGAAGATGGACGCGTACTTTTGCCGCGGTGTAGGGCATGGGAAGGCGGGTGATGGCGGCGTCTTTTTCGAGGCGGCGCCAGTGGCGCTCGTAGGCGAAAGCCTCGC
>WNGJ01009872.1_pt1 | contig 10175 bp, 7 predicted proteins | sample 5400611 | NCBI WGS metagenome assembly WNGJ01 (sample SAMN13153375, study PRJNA577476) | soil metagenome | isolation source: 40 cm soil or saprolite under Garry oak tree replicate 1 | place: USA:California | collected 2016-06-15
AGATGGCCGCCCACGTGAAGGCGGCCGGCAAGAAGCTCCGCCCCCACGCCAAGACCCACAAGTGCCCCGAGATCGCCCGCCGCCAGATCGCGGCGGGCGCGGTCGGCGTCTGCGTGGCCAAGGTGGGCGAGGCCGAGGTGATGGCGGCCGCGGGCGTGCGCAATCTATTGATCACGACCGAGGTGGTCGGCCCGGAGAAGATCGGGAGGCTGCTGGGCGTGCTGCGCCGCCAGCCCGAGACGCTCGTGGTGGTGGACCATCCGGACAACGTGCGGGAGCTGGGGGCGGCGGTGGCCAAGGCCGGGCTCGTGCTCAACGTGCTGGTGGACGTCGACGTGGGCGGTCGACGCACCGGCACCCAGCCCGGCGAGCCCGCGCGCGACCTGGGCCGCGAGGTGATGGCGCAGCCCGCCCTGCACCTGCGCGGGCTGCAGGGCTACGCGGGCCACTGCGCGCACGTGATGGGCTTCGACGATCGGCGGCGCACCTCGCGACGCTGGATGGGCCGGCTCATGAAGACACGCGAGCTGTTCGAGAAGCACGGCATGGCGGTGGACATCGTGACCGGCGGCTCGAGCGGCACCTTCAACATCGACAGCGAGCTCGAGGGGATGACGGAGCTGCAGTCCGGCTCCTACTGCGTGATGGACCTCGACTACCGCCGCATCGGCAGCCCCCGCGGGGCCGCCTACGACGAGTTCGAGATGGCGCTCACGGTGCTGACCACGGTGGTGAGCGTGCCGAGCCAGGAGATGGCGATGGTGGACGGCGGCTTCAAGGCCTTCTCCACCGACCGGCCCTTCGTGCCGGAGGCGGTGGAGTGGCCGGGAGTGGAGTACTCCTGGGCCGGCGACGAGCACGGCCGGCTCATGACCGCGGAGCCGGAGCGGCTGCCGAAGCTCGGCCAGCTCATCGAGTTTTTCCCGCCCCACTGCGATCCGACCATCAACCTCTACGACCGGATCTACGCGATGCGCGGGAGCACCGTCGAGGCGGTGTGGGAGATCGCGGGCCGCGGCCGCTCTCAGTAGAGGGGCCTACCGCTCCCGGCGTCGCCTCCAGCCCGCCGCCCCCAGCCCGGCGATGGTCGTGCCGAGCAGCGTCAAGGTGGCCGGCTCCGGTACCGGCTCCAGGTCGCCGTTGACGGTGAAGGCGGCGTTGAACGGCCCGGCGCCCACGATGTCGGTGCCGATCCGCAGCCAGTCCGGATCGAGGTTCTCGTTGCGGATCCAGCTCTGAAGATCGGGCGCGATCGCTTGCAGCCGACGGCGGCGGTGAACGAAATCTAGGCGGAGGGGTCGTGCGTGGCGGTCCAGTAGGACTGGAAAACCTCCCAGACTTCCTCGGGGCTGCGGGTCTGGAAGATGCGGGCCCGGCACTCGGTGGCGTGGCCGAGCCCCTCCGTGTACCACGCGAGGTGCTTCTTCATCTGGATCAGTGCGTACTTCTCCCGGAAGTGCTCTCGGATCAGCGCGATGTGTCGGCCGATGACGCGGACCTTGTGGTCGCGCTGGTCCTCGCGGGAGAGCGTCTCGAAGGTTTCGTCGAAGATCCAGGGGCTGCCGAGGGCGCCGCGCCCGATCATGACCGAGGCGCAGCCCGTCTCCGCCGCCATGTGCCGCGCCTCGGCCATGGAGTCGACGTCGCCGTTACCGGTGACCGGGACCGACACCGCTTCCACGACCTCTCGGATGATCGTCCAGGGCGCGCGGCCAGTGAACCGCTGCGACCGGGTGCGTGGGTGCACGGTGATGGCGTCCACGCCCTCGGCCTCCGCCATCTGGGCCACCTCGACCGCGTTGAGGTGCTCGTCGTCCCAGCCGCCGCGGATCTTGACCGTGAGGGGCACGCTGACCGCCTTGCGCAGCGCGCGGAGGATGAGCGCTGAGGCTGCGACGTCCCGCATGAGGGCGGCGCCCTTGCCCTTGCCGGTGATCTTGGGCATCGGGCAGCCCATGTTGAGGTCCACGATGTCGGCGCCGAGCACCTGGCAGCGCTCGGCCGCGCGCGCGAGCAGGTCGGGGTCCTTGCCGAGGAGCTGCATGGCGAGCGGGCGCTCCTCCGGGTAGTAGGCCGCGATGGCGTCGGCGTGGGGGTGGCCGGTGAGCAGCGCGGCCGCGTCCATCTCCTCGGAGGTGGTGAGCCCGCTGCCGCACTCGCGCGCGATCAGGCGGAAGGGCGCGTTGGTGATGCCGGCCATGGGGGCCAGTCGGGCCAGCGCGGGGATCTCGACGACGCCGATCTTCATGGGATGCCCAGTATACCCTCGCCCGCGCTACCGGGCCGGGCTCACCGGCTGCGCCCACAGGCCACGATGATGCTCCCGCGCCTCGGCGGCGAGCTTGCGGAAGAGGTCCGCGTGGCGGACGTTGGGCGGCACCGTCATGACCGCCGCGTAGCCGAGCCGCACCAGTTCCGCGTTCACCATCATCTCGCCGCCGTCGGGCCGGCGGATCCAGACGTAGGCGAGGAGGCGGCCGTAGCGGTCGCGGAGCTGCACGTCGGTCTCGAGCCGCACCGGGTCGTGGCCGAGGAGCCGCCGGTTCACCTCGGTCGCCTCGCGGCCGCCGGGCTCCTCGCCGCGCGTCGGGTGATGCACCTCCGGGGTGTCGACGCCGATGTACCGCACCTTCTCCACCCCGCTCGCCAGCCGCACGTAGATGGTGTCCCCATCCACCACCCGCCCCACCGTCCCGCCCAACTGATCCCTCTCCCCACCGGGGAGAGGGTAGGGTGAGGGGACTGCGGGTGAGGGGGCTGCGGGTGAGGGGGCTGCGGGTGAGGGGGCGGGATCGAGCGACGGCGAGATGACCGCAAGCAGTGATGCCAGCGCGAGGAGAACGACCAGGACGCGCCCACGCATGATGTATCACCCACGATACACCAGACGAATCCGATGGCCGCCGTCTCAGTGTTTCTTCTGTCCTCGCGAGTCTCCGGTGTCGGGGAGGCAGCGGTAGGAGTCGGCCGGGGCCGGCGTTGGGAGTCGGTCCTCCGGACGCGCCTCACCCGCGGCGCGCAGATAGGCTCTCTGTTCCTCCTCCCGAGATTTCTGCTCGCTCAGGCAGTCGGCGAGCGTCGCGTGCACGCTGACCCGAATACTCGCCGCTTCCTTACCGGGTCGCCCTCTCCAGAGGGCCCACGCCCCTTCGGCGCCGGCCGCCACGTCGAGGGTGAGGACGCAGCACGCGGCGAACGTGATAAGGGCAGCCCTCACCGAAACGAGTGTCCGGCGCCGGGAACCGGCCGGGACCGGCTCAGGCCCAGGCCGGCGTGACCGCACCGGCTCGATCCCGCCAGCACGGGGCCCACGCGAGCGCCACCAGCCGCACCGAGATGTTCTGGCGCGTGGGCTTGAGCGCGAGGGTCTCGAGCGGCTCGGTCAGCGGGTCGGTGCTCGCGCCGAGGGCGTCGGCCTCGGCCTTGAACTGGGCGTCGAGCGCGGCGATCGCCTCGTCCACCGCGGCTACCGTCTCCTTGGCCCGGCCCACGTCCTGGGTCTCCTTGAGCACACGCCCGGCGCCGCGGGCGGCGGTGGCGGCCCGTCCGATGGTCGAGACGGAGATCGACTTGCGGCCGAGGAAGGCGCCCAGGATGGTGGCGCCGACCGAGATCGCGGTCTGGATGCCCTGCTGCTTGGCCTGCTCGCTCTCGCGCTCCACCGCCTGCTCGGCGCGCCGGCGGCGCTCCTGGAGGGCGGCCTCCTTTGGCGCGTACTTCTGGCGGAGGGCCTCGCTCCCGCGGTCGCGCTCCTGGCGGGTCGACTCCTGGAGGCGGACCCGGAAGTCACGCTCCGACTCACCCGGCTTCGAGACGATCTTGAGCGATGCGCTCCGCAGCAGCTCGACCTTCTGCGACTGGAGCAGCCAGGCCGCGAAGTCACGGCTCCACCCGGCGTAGCTCTTCTTCTTGCCCGCGGCGACGGGCAGCTCGGCGAAGGCGGCCGGGCCTTCCGGGGCCTCGGCCAGGTCCGACGTGACGAAGCTCACCGCGGCAGCCTGGTCCCAGGCGACCGGCACCGCCTCGTCGGTGACCGCGGTGAGATAGACCAGATCGCGGCTCACGTCCACGCCGCTCTTGGGGTCGGCGACCCGAACCTGGCCGGACCCCACGAGCATCGGGCGGTAGTAGAGGGTCGTGCCGGTGGGCGCGGCGCCCTGCGCCGGGACGAAATGCTGCGGGACGTCGGGCGGCAGGAGGGGGCGCTGATCGGCTCCGGCCGGCGCGGCCGGCGTCGTGTCAGCGGCCGCCGCGGCGGTGCGCCCCTTCCCGCGTGCCGGCGCCCCCGCGACCGGGGCAGCGGCGGCCGAAACCGCGGAGGCCGGGACCGCGGGGCCCGGGGCCGAGCGGGTGGCTGCCGGCGCGGGCGCGCCAGCGCCACGGCGCGCGTCCATCAGCGTCTTGATCTGGGCGCGCGTGAGCGGCCCGCGCAGGTAGGACATCACCCAGCGGCTCTCGAACACGACCGGGTGATCCTCGTGCACGTTGTTCATCAGGAAGACGCGGGTCGAGAGCCCGGAGAGAATGCGCTCGAGCCCCGTGCGGTCGAAGCCCTGGCCCGCGGTGCCCGCCGCGCCCTCGAGGCCGTCGAGCACGCGCGCCTTGTCGCGCTCGGTCTGGAGCCGTCCGATGAGCCAGGTGCCGGTGTTGGAGAGGCCCTTGTAGTCGAGGTCCACCGGGTTCTGGGTGGCCAGCACCACGCCCACCCCGAAGGCGCGCGCCTGCTTGAGCAGCGTGAGGAGCGGGGTCTTCGACGGCGGGTTGGCCACCGGGGGGAAGAAGCCGAAGATCTCGTCCATGTAGAGCAGGGCGCGCAGGCTCGTGGTGCCCGACTGGGTGCGCATCCAGCCCACCGTCTGGTTCAGCAGGAGCGAGACGAAGAACATCCGCTCCGCGTCGCTCAGGTGCGCGATCGACACGATGGCGACGCGCGGCTTGCCCTCGGGCGTGTGCAGGAGAGCATCCACGTCGAGGGGCTCGCCCTCCATCCAGGCCCCGAAGCCGGGCGCGGCGAGCAGGTTGTTGAGCGACATCGCGAGCGCGAAGCGGTCCTTGGAGGGAAAGAACGCGTCCAGGTCGATCACGCCCACCCGCTTCACCGGCGGGGTCTGGATCTGCTGGATGAGGCCCGCCAGATCGAGCTCGCGGCCCTGACGCCACGCCGCGTCCAGGATCGTCGCGATCAGGATGTGCTCGCGGCTCTTGATCGGGTCGGCGTCGATGCCGAGGAGCCCGAGCAGGCTCGTGGCGGTGGTGCCGATGCGCTCGCGCAGCAGCTCCTCGTCCTCGCGGATGGCGGGCGGCGGCGCCGCGAACGACTTGAGGATCGAGAGCGGGATGCCCGCGTTGCTACCGGGGGTGTAGATCGCGAAGTCGGCCGCGTCGCGCAGGCGCTGGATCCGGGCGCCGTCCTCGCCCCAGGCCGCGAGCCCCTTCTGCCAGAGCTCGGCCTGCTGGCGGGCGTAGTCGTCCGGGGAGAGGTTCTTCCGGCGGGCGTCGTCCTCGTTGATCCAGGGCCGGAAGTCCTCGGGGCGGAGCCCGGGGAAGGTGAGGAGCAGGTTGGCCAGGTCCCCCTTCGGGTCGATGAGGATGGCCGGGATCCCGTCGATGGCCGCTTCTTCGATCAGGGCCAGGCAGAGCCCGGTCTTGCCGCTGCCGGTCATGCCCACGCAGACCGCGTGGGTGACCAGGTCCTTCGAGTCGTAGAGCAGCACCCCGTCCTGCGACTTCTTCTGCTGCGGGTCGTAGGGGCGACCCAGGTAGAAGACGCCCAGCTTCTCGAAGTCGGCGGCGCTCGGCATGCGGAGCCCTCCGGGCGCGAGCCTACAGCGCGCGCTTGACGAACACGCCGCCCTTCACGATCGCGTGAAGGTTGGCCTGGCTCTGGAACACGCGGAGATTCTTGAGCGGGTTGCCGTCGACGACCACGAGGTCGGCGTACTTGCCCGGCTCGACGGAGCCCAGTCGATCAGCCATTCTGAAGATTTCGGCGTTGACCATGGTGGCCGAAAGCAGCACCTCCATCGGCTTCATGACCTGGCCCTTCAGCTCGAACTCCATCGCGCGCTGGGCCTGCATGTCGCCGAGCAGGTCGGAGCCCGAGCCGATCTTGCAGCCCGCGCGGTAGGCGTGGGTCAGACCCTCCAGGCTCTTCTCGAGCGCCAGGTTGATCTTCTGGATCTGGTGGTCGCCGATGCCGTAGTTCTTGCCCTCGCGCGCGATGGCCTCGTAGGTGACCATGGTCGGCACGAGGTAGGCGCCGGCCGCCTTGATCGCCTGCGCGCCCGCCTCGTCGAGCAGGTTGCCGTGCTCGATGCAGCGCACCCCGGCCAGGATCGCGTTGCGGATGGCGGAGCCGGAGTAGGCGTGGGCCAGCACGTACTTGCCGACCGCGCGCGCCTCCTCCACCGCGGCGCGCATCTCGTCCACCGTGTACTGGGTGGTGTCGAGCTCGTCGCCGGGCGACATGGCCCCGCCGGACGCCATGATCTTGATCTGGTCCACGTCATGACGCAGGTTCTCGCGCGTGGCCTTGCGCACCTCGTCCGCCCCGTCCGCGATCACGCCGGCCATGCCCACGCAGCAGTCCACCGGCTCGATCCACTCCGAGCGCCGCCGCTTGTCGGCGTGGCCGCCGGTCTGCGAGAGCGGGCGGCCGGAGACCAGCAAGCGCGGCCCCGGGTAGAGGCCGGACTCCGCCGCCTCGCGGAAGCCGTAGTCCGCCCCGCCCGCGTCGCGCACGGTGGTGAAGCCCTGCATCAGGCACTGCTCCATGCGCCGGAGGGCCTTGGCCGCGATGAGGCTCGGGGGGTTGTGGCGGTGCTGCTCCGGGATATTGCCCTCGACCGCGCAGATGTGCACGTGGGCGTCGGTGAGCCCGGGCATCAGGGTGCGGCCCTTCAGATCGATGGTATCGACCTTGCCGCCGAGCGGACCCACCTTGCCGGAGGCGATGACGTCCTTGATGCGATCGCCTTCCACCACGACCGCCGCGCCCTCCACCGGCTCCTTGCCGGTGCAGTCGATGAGGAACGCGCTCGTGAATACCGTGATCGCCATGGGGCACCCTCCGAGACCTCGAGATTGAGCAGCGGCGGAATTCTAGCAGGAAACGAGGGCGCGGACGCCGCCGGCTGCCGCGAGCGCCCACGCCACGTAAGAATTACCAGCGTGGCTCCCGCCCCGCCGGCGGCCCGGTGACCACAGTTACGCGGAATCGCGCGGTTGCAGTGACCGCTCGCGTGGCATCTCGGATGCAGCCGTTTCCGCCGCGATGGTGGTCGAGATCCAAACGGCGCCGACCCGCACCCGGTGGGAGCGAGTCGATCAGCTGCGCGGGCTGGCCGCGCTGGCGGTCGTGGCGTGCCATCTGGCGGTGTCCGCGTACCTGAACGCGCCCAATCTCGACGGGGGTCCTGGCCCTGGCTCGGGATGATCCTGGGCTTCGGGTACCTCGGCGTGCCGCTCTTCTTCGTGATCAGCGGGTTCTGCATCCACCTGCCGTATGCGCGCGCGCTCGCCGCGGCGGATCCGGAGGCGCCCGCACCGGACTGGAAGCGGTTCTTCGCCCGGCGTTTCTGGCGCCTCTATCCGCCGTATCTGGCCGCACTCGCGGTTGCGCTCACGCTCTGGTGGCTGGTCGGATCCCCGATCCCGTGGGTGGCCGTCACGACCCAGGCCTTGCTGCTGCACCCGTTCCACACCGCCACCTTCGACGGGGTCAATCCGCCGGCCTGGACCCTCGCGGTCGAGGCGCAGCTCTACCTGGCCTATCCCGTGGTCTTCTGGCTCAGCGCGCGTCTGGGTCCGCTCCGCGCGCTCGGCGCGGTGCTCGCGGTGACGATGGCATATCGTGCCGAGCTGGCGCTGGTGCCGCTGCCGGTGGAGCTCGGCGGTCCCGCGTGGGTGGTGTTCCTCGGGCGCTGGTTCGAGTGGACCCTGGGCGCGACGGTGGCGGAATGGGCCGCCGGCCGGCTGACTCTGCCGCGCGTGCTCCGGACCCCGTGGCCCGGTATCGCCCTGCTGGGCGCGGGCGTTTGGATCGAGTGGCACGCCGGATCCTACGGCCTCTACATCGTGAAGGAGCCGGTCTACGGAGTGGCGTTCGCCTTGCTCCTCTACGCGGCGCTGGCCCACGAGCGGCCGGGGCTCCCCTCGGCGCCGGGACGGTATCTGGGCCGGGTCGGCGTCTATTCCTACAGCCTCTACCTGCTCCACCGCCCCATCCAGCTCGCCTTCGAGCCGATCGCTCGCGAGATCGCGACGTGGCCCATCGTCATCGCCCTCGGGGTGCCGTCGAGCCTGCTGATCATGGCGGGCGCGACCCCGCTCGTCCTCTGGGCCTCGCGGGTGCTCTACCGCTACTGCGAGCGTCCGTCGATCCGGCGGTCTCAGGCCGTCTGACGCGTGGGGTCGGGAATGGTGCCCGCTCCGGGCGCGATGCCCGGCGCCGCCGGCGGGAATGTGGCCCGTAAGCCGCTGATTTATTGGGCGACCACCACTGGCACGTGCGATGCCACTGCCATGCCCCAGTGAAGATCATCGAGCGAGGTGACACCATGCATTCGGACATCTGGTACGACCTGGCGATCCGAGAGCTGTCGGACCTGAGCGATCCCGCGAAGGAGAAGCTCGCGGAAGCCGTGGCGGAGACCCTTGCCGAGCCCCTCGTCGAGGACGAGGCGCCGGCCGACCCCCACGCGGTGCCCGCCCCCGGCAAGAAGTAGCCGACATCCCGCGGCCGAGCGCCGGCTGGCCCCGGCGCCCGCCGCGATCTGAAGCCGCCTACCGGGCCAGCTTGGCCTCGTACATCCAGATGCGCTCGTCGGCACGCGGCGTCCACTCGATCCAGTTGGCGACGCCGTAGAGATCGTGCTGCTGCCAGAGGAACACCCACGGCACCTCGTCGTGCACCAGCTGCTGGACCTCGGCCCAGGCCTCGAGCCGCTTCCGCGGATCCACGATGACGACCGCCTGGGCGATCTTGGCGTCCAGCGTCTTGTTGTTGCCGTAGGACGAATAGGTCTGGCTCGCCGAGAAGAGCTGATCGATCGTGTTCTGGGCGTCGAGGGCGGGACCCCAGCCCAGGAAGAACATGTCACCGGTGGTGCGGTTCTTGATCTTGTCGAGGTGGGTGCCCCACTCGTTGACCACCACGTTGGTCTTGATGCCGATGCGCTGGAGCTGGGCCGCGATGGCCAGCGAGACGTCCTTGTCGAGCGGATAGCGGCCCGACGGGGTGTCGAGGGTGAGCTGCAGCTTGGTCGGGTCCACGCCCGCTTCCTTGAAGAGAGCCTGGGCCTGGGTGGGATCGTACTTGAGGCACTGGATCTTGGGCGAGTAGTCCACGTTGATGGGGGAGAGCGAGCCGCACATCTTGGTCGCCCGGCCCTTCAGCACCTGCTGGATCAGCTCGTCCACGTTGACCGCGTGGTGGATGGCCTTGCGCACCCGGAGATCCTGCATCGGCCCCGGCTTGAGGTTCACGAGAGCCAGGTAGTTGATGCGGGAGGAGACGGTGGCGCGCAGGCGCGCCTTGCCGCTCTGCTGGAGCATCTCCACGTTCTGGGGCGGCACGTCCTTCATGACGTCGATCTCGCCCGCGAGCAGGGCGGCGAGCCGGGCGCTGAACTCGGGGATGAAGCGGAACGTGACGCGGGTCGCCTCCGCGGGCGTCTGCCAGTAGTCGGGGTTGCGCTCGACCACCAGCTTCTCGTCGCGCACCCACTGCACGAAGCGGAACGCCCCGGTGCCGATCGGCTTGGCCGCGAGCGCTTGCACGCCCTGCTCCTTGAGGGCCTTGGGCGGCATCGGCAGGAAGTCGCTGCCCGCGATGCGGTCGATGAGGCCCGGCCACGGCTTCTCGGTGACGAAGCGCACCGTGTAGTCGCTGACGATCTGGACCTCCTTCACCTGGGCCCAGCGCGGCAGGTAGTGGGTCTTGTTGGCGGGGTCCTTGATGTACTCCATGGTGGCCTTCACGCTCTGGGCGTTGAAGGGCTCGCCGTTGTGGAACTTGACCCCCTGACGCAGCGTGAACTCCCAGGTGGTGTCGTTGACCACCTTCCACGCGGTGGCCAGCATCGGGGACGGCCTGTAGCTCTTGGGATCGCGGTCCACCAGCCGGTCGTACATGTGCTCGACCATGTTGTTGGTGGTCCAGTCCACGATGGTGT
>WNGJ01014306.1_pt1 | contig 10175 bp, 8 predicted proteins | sample 5400611 | NCBI WGS metagenome assembly WNGJ01 (sample SAMN13153375, study PRJNA577476) | soil metagenome | isolation source: 40 cm soil or saprolite under Garry oak tree replicate 1 | place: USA:California | collected 2016-06-15
ATTGGCCGTAGTATCTGTTGCAGTCAGAGTAAGATTGCCTGCGCCACTGATAGCTGGTACGAGAAAGGTTGACGCAAACGTGCCATCACTCGCGCTTGTGGTGGTGGCAACGGCTTTACCTGAAAGCGACAGCGTAATACTGTCTCCTGCACCAAAACCGCCGCCATTGACATTCACACTCGCTCCCGCGCTTGCATTGTAGAGGTTGTTAGAGATTGCAGCATCAATAATAAGCGTAGTCGTTGCTATCACATGACTTTTTTCGCCAATTGCGGCGATAGGGATAGGATTTTGTCCAGGAACGTTTGGGAATGACTTTTCAAAGCTAAAGGCAGTTCCGAAACTTTGCCTTTTAGCCAGCGCGAACTGTCCAGGCTGCTGATAGTTCCAGATGATATCGACTATCTCGTCTGGCGCGAAATTAATACCGCTAAAATCAACTGTCTCGCCGTAAGGTATCTCACCGCATGAGGTATAGTAGACTGTACAGGCGTAAAACGTTGGTATCGAGAACTTGAACAGCCCTGAAGCACGATCTGTTCCGCTAGTACTGATGGCGTGAATCAGGTATCGGGTAGATGGATTGTAAGAGGTTGGAATCGATAGTTTTACAGAAAAAGCCCCGGTGGCATCGGTAGTGGCCGCCAATTCCCCATTCTTTGGAGTCTGAAAGTAAACTTTGATGGTCTCATTTGCTGCAAAGCCACCTCCTGAGATGGTCACAGTTGTCCCAGGTGCGTGTAGACGAACGTATTGTTGTAACTGGCTCCGCTCCATCCAGGCAAGGTCATAGAGATCGCCCGAGCTTTTCAACCACACTCCGTCTGCATCAGAAACAACTCTGTAAGGTATCCTCGCCACCGAGGTCCTATGGCTGGACTCCTTTCTGTTTCAGGAGTGTGGCGATATCCAGCGACAAGAGTGCTCCATCTGACACTCTTGAGACGATGAGTTGCTTGCCATCTGGAGACCATGCTGGATAATCCAGTTGTCCATCTGTCGTCGATGAAGTGAGCTTCACCTGTTTCCCTGAGCCATCGGTAGCGAGTAAAAACAGGTAATCCTCGCTCTCGTAGGTTCCATGGCGGCAGACAAGCCAATGGCCTGAGGGGGACCAGGCTACATTTTCATCGGCGGGTGTTCCTGCAGCCAGTCGGCGCGTCTTAACAATTGCTAGCTTTCCTTGCTCTGTTTGCTGTATGGTCAAGAGCAGCACGTCTCCACTGTGTTGCGTTATAGCCAGAGTTGTCCCATCTGACGACCAAGCTAGTTGTTCTCCATCAATATGCATCGGCTGAATGAGACGATGGCCTGCAAGATCGGATAGGTACACGAGAGTTGACGGATCTCCCGGCTGACTATCAGCGATGGTAGCGAGCCAGTAGTGATGCGGATTCCACTCTAAGTCATACACAAGAGTAGCTGGTATAGGGACAGTGATCGGTGTGCTCTTCTTGACCTGTCCGCTCTGGTCGAGTTCAACCAGCTTAAGCTGTGTGGGTTCATTGGCGAGAAAACAACTCATGCGTCCATCAGCAACCCAGGAGAAATTGGTGCCGGGTCCTCCAAGATCACAGCCCGATTGCCAGGTACTTGTTACTTGCCCATTAGGAGAGAAGAATTGGATGGCATGGCCAGGGAAAATCGAAGCAGCTAACCAGTGTCCATCTGGTGACCACTTGCCCCCACTATACATATTTCCGTCATTCGTAAACGGGGTCAGATTCGCTGAGGACGAAGGTGACAATGGCATGCAGCCTACCGTCGTGTCGTGATCAAGATCAAGCACATCCACAGTAGGCTCAAGTTGGTTCGTAGCACATGCCTTCGCATCTACATCGCTCCTTTCCATGAGAGACAACGCTCATCAAGTCCAGTAAGACCCTTTCATCCTGCTCCAGATTGGTCTTCCTGATCCAGATGAAGATAGAGCGCTTAAGATAGTGTATTCCTCCGAAGCCTTTCTAATCAAGTTGGAAAGAGCGTCGAGAGAAATGTACCTAATCCAGCGACATCTCCGATAACTCCTCCTCCTACAGCACCTGGCTCACCTCCTTTAAGTACACCGATACCTACCCCTGCTAGAGCGCCTCCACTTGCAGCCACACTTGCTTCTTTAGAGAGGGCTACTAGATCTGATTGATCACTGTATTGTTGAGGCTCGAACAGTTTATTCAATATGCCTGTGACTGGACTTCGTGGACCAAGTAAGGGTGCAAGCGGATTATCATCTCCCTGTGTCACAAACTGGACATCATTGACCGTGTGAACCGCATTATTGATATAGACCTGCTCAACAGCAGTTTCCTTACTATAGAGTCCACTGGCTCGCGCTTGTTGATCCCCAATACTACCATTATGGGCCACCCAAAATCCATTATCAGTGGGATGCAACATCAATGCAAGCCAATCTCTCACCGTAGTACTCTGATAAGATAACCCATGTAAGTAATCAAAGGCTGCCAGTAGTGCATCTGCAATGAGTCGGTAGTCGACACTATCCCAGTATCCTCCCTGCTTATTCAAGCGACCACTATCATACAAGTATTTGGCGAAGTCATACTCTGCAACTTCATAGCCGGGGGCAAACCTGTTGTAAAAGGCTAGCAAGAAATCTATCCGGATTTTAGAGCTAGTCTTGAGATCATTTGTAGAAAATGGCACACCTCCAAGTGTCACAGAGCAGTTGTCGAGGGTGCAAAGGTCGCTTGAATGGGGAACAATATCGATAGAGACAGCTCCGTTGGCATTTGTGTCTCCTCCTGATGATACGTGCCACCCACACGGCCCCTCAGGCCCAGCACAAGACATCTGCCCCGATGGATCAGCCAACGTCTCGGGATTGCCACCCACATAGGCATACGGGTTCATACCCTGCATGTTCCCTTGCTTGACATCCGCCGAGAGGAACACCCCCGCCACCTGGTCGTAGTAGCGCGAGCCATAGTAATCTAACCCCGACACACTATCGTTGTACTGCCCGGTGAAGCCTTTGGCGGTATTGATCGTACCCTGAACGTCACGGGAGTTGCCATAAGGTCCAAACACCTGGTTACCCTTGATGGCCGCGCTGTTGGCCACGTTGCTGAAACTGGCCAGTACGCTGCCCAACGCATCGGTCAGGTAGAAGGAGGTCTTGTTGTTGTTATCCAGTGCGCCCAGCAGCCTGCCTCCCAGGCTGTAGTAATAGAGGTCACCTTTGTGCGCACCTGCATTGAAGTAGGTATGCTCCTCTAGTCCGAAGGCGTAGACAGTCATGGTCGTGCCACTGCTGGTGGTCGTGCGGCGCAAGACACGAGTGCCCGAAGCGTCGTAGACGGAGAGGTCCTTGTTGTTGGAACCAGCATTCCAACTGACGAAGTGATCCAAGAGGTCATAGGTGAGGGTCGCGGTGGTGCTAGTGGCGGTGTTGTTGTTGAGATTATAATTTACTCATTAAATGGACAATATGCTTCATTATGATATGGAATTTTGTGCAAGACGTTTATATAATTTCTAGGGTGAAAGGTTCAGCTTGCAGTTCAGGGTGGTAGTGGACAAAGGCGCGACAGATGGTCGGATTGGGTCCCTCGTCTGTAAAACCATGAAGCGTTATACGCCAGGTCATCTCACGCTTCACATCGAACTTGCCTTCATGTGACTCCTTTTGATGCTGGTCTATCATGTTTCCAGACACTTCCTCACACGTGATAAACATGAAAATGGCATCAGGAAACTGCTTCTTCCAAAAATCGAAAGCTGCACTGATTGCATCCTCTATAAGACCCCTTTCCTCAGTTGACAGCAAGCTTGTTACGTACACAAGCTCAATACTCGTTGCACTGAAACAGCGCAAGAAAAGTTGCTTACTCTGTTGAGACCACATTACTTGCCAAATGCCACCAGCATAGATCACTCCGTTGCTCCACACTGTGATGAGTATAGCGTCATAATCATATGCATCAATACTTGCTTCGGGCATTTGAAGCCGATCCAGCTCGTAATAGACCATTCCCTCTTTACGAGTCTTATGCACGATCGTCACAAAATCATACGCTCCCGGATACACTTGAAAGCTGATACGAACTTTCGATGTATTTTTATCGCCTTCAAGGGTATAGAGTAGAACGGTCTCTACCTGTTCTTCCTGCATCGTTCACGCTCTGCATGCATTCTTAACTACTACCTTAATATGGTTCCCAATAGACATCTGTTGGTAGCTCACCGGAACGATAAAATTGTTCCACAGCTTGTAAAACTAATGGAAGTCGCACTGCAACTCGCGCTGGATATTTTGCAGGAGTTTGAACAGTCAATGGTACATCAGGGCCTGTCAGAGTTAGATCCGTTAAGGTGACTGACAGGGTATCGGGATCTTCGGCGGGAAAATAGACAACGAGATAATGACCCTGATCACCTCCATCAATAACCATGCTTCCTACATTCTCCAGTTCCAACTCAACCTCGTTACTGTGTGTTCCATCCATCTCTAGTAATGCATCATAAATCTGTTGCCAGTTAGGATTCGATATCTTTTCTCCACGCCCTGTCTCTAATTTCCATGGCATAATCAGCTTTCGCTCCTTTCACACTGCTAGGTTCCTCCATTCGCGCTTTGCAACTCGCCTAACACTTCAAACACACTTGCAGGAATGAGATTACCTGCTTCATCCAAACTAGCACTATAATATATCACTAATGAGTTAAGTCTAGCGGCTCTTACTCCCGAACCTATTCCTCCCTGTCTATAACAAGCTTTACACGGCATTCTATCAACCAACATCACAGCATCTCCTCCGCTGATGCCTGTAATTTCCCGATCTCGAACTAACTGACCTAGTGCATCGATTTCGGCATGGGAATGACTGAATGCGTTGACCGGGAATGATATAGGTTTTTCACCATTAACTCCCCAGTACTCATCCCCATTTACAAATAATTTTGCAAAAGTTTGAAGATCATCTGGATTGAGTGAACGTGGTGTCATTCCCCATGCTTCTCTCCCCTCCGCTAAGGAAGCATCCAAGTCGCCATTCGTTCCCCCGGATAACGCCCCTTCTGCATCCGATGCATACGCAATTGAGGAATCACTGCCCTCCCCGCCTCCACCACCGTTTGAACCCCCACCAAATCCGCAATCGATACACCAGTGGCCAGGAACTCCAATCTCTCCTCCAGTTGATAGGTAGAGGGCAAAATTTACACCAAAATTCCCACAGAGGTATTGACTCGCTCCAGGCGTTCCACAGGAGGTGGCACCATTTGAAATGGGAACTATTCCAGAAGAGCTCGGTTTAACATTTAGAATGGGAATGATTAGACTTGACGGGGCAGTAGGCCCAACTGCACTGAGAGCCTGTGCGACGAGACTGTTACTTCTACTCCCACTTGTGTTGCTGGCTGACGGACTGCTGGGCCACCCACACGGTCCTCCCCCTCCAGCACAAGGCATCTGCCCAGTGGGATCGCTGTAGGTCTCGGGGTTCCCGTTCACATAGGCATACGGGTTCACCCCTTGCATATTCCCATGTACGGTATCTGCTGAGAGGAACACCCCCGCCACCTGGTCATAGTAGCGTGAGCCGTAGTAATCCAACCCCGACACACTGTCGGTATACTGCCCGGTGTAGCCTTTGGCGGTATTGATCGTGCCCTGGAAGTCACGGGGGTTGCCGTAGGGTCCATACACCTGGTTGCCTTTGATGGCGGCGCTAGTGGCGACGTTGTTGAAACTGGCCAGCACGCTGCCCAGCGCATCAGTCAGGTAGAAGGTGGTCTTGCCGGTGTTATCCAGGACGCCCAGTTGGTGTCCTGTCAGGAAGTAGTAGATATTCCACTGGTTGGCTCTGACCCACTGTACTGGTGTTCTTCCAAGCCGAGGGGGGTGATGATAGTTGTGCCGATGCCATTGGTGAAAAGACGTGGAATACATCAAATCGGGGTAATAGATATTCCCATTCTCATGTGACAGACACCACTTCACCTTTTGCCAGAGACAAGGCTCTTTCCGCTTTTAAGACAGCTTCTTTTGTAGCAATGCGTTCGATCGGGGAGGCATTCCCTTTAATCGCTTCATCCTGTTTTGCCTAAGTCTTATGTCATTGAGCTTCTAGTTCTGACAAGTGCATGACTGTTTATCCACTTTATTGTGATCTCCAATGTCTAGACTCATTTACGCTTTGTGCGAGTTTCTCTCTCACAGAAGAGCTAGACTGCCAGGTCAGCCAAGCGTAACAGAGGCCTGCCCAACAGATGGTTGACCATCATCCCCACACTGTGAGCTGTGAGCTTGGCAGCAATCCTGGTCAGCAGTCCCCAGGTACTATTCGCATAGTGTTTGGACAAGTGCAATTGCTCTTGCAACTGGGCATTCACCGTTTCGCAGATGAGTCGCAGCCGATAGAGCTGCTGTTGCGCTTGCTTGGAACGGACGGGCGGTTGGTTGAGCTTGACAGGGGCGAGTAACTCCACCGAGCGATACTGTTCCAGGAAGTTCTGGAGGGCCGCATCATTGTAGGCTCCATCTCCAAGCAGACGCTTAAGGTGATGCGCAAACGAGTCCAGCAGTTCCACCACGGCCTGGTTATCGTAGTGACTGGCTCCGGTGAACACAAAGCCCATCACCACGCCAGTCAGGCTGACCACACTATGCAGCTTGAGTCCGAAGTACTTCATCGCTTTGCTGCTACACACGCCATACTCAGCGGTGCCCACAAAGTCACTGGCGTGTTTGGCCCGTTTGTAGCCCAGACACGGCACAGGAGCTGAATCAATCGCTGCCGTCTCTTCCAGCTCAAGCGCATCCAGCACCACCTGCAAGCTGATCCGCACGGCCAGGATCACCGACCAGAGGTCCCGCTTTCTCCGATTGTAGCGACTGCGTTCATTGAGTCCAGGGAAGAACGTCCGCAGACTGGCTTGATGCAGTCGGAAAAAGTGATCCTCTCGCGGTTCCCCGATCAGTTCCTGGTAGAGGGCGATGGTGACTAGCTCACTGTCCGAGAGACGTGGAGCTGGACCAGGCCGCTCTAAGGCCTGCTGGATCATGGCTGACCCTTTCATTGTATCATCGACTATGGTAAAAATGGTGGTGAGAACGGTCGCTTTGTCAAGCATTGGTAGTACGCTCCTTGTTTGTCTATGTTGTTTACAAACTAAAGCGTACTACAGTTCTCATTTTCTGTCAGCAACTAGCACAAAGCGTACATATATGTTTATCAAATACCAATTACCACTACATTACTAAAAAGGTTGCAGATCCTTTATTAAGGACGCCAACTCGCTTGGCTTTAACTGATTATCTAATTCTAAACCAGGAAAGCCTCCCCACCTAAAACATAGACGGAGATAATTGATAAAAGTGGTATGATGCCTCTCTAGTAAAAGAGGAGCATCAAAAGCTTTACAAGGTAATATGATGGAATAAGCACCTGTTCCACCATAGCCATATTTAAAGTAATTATCAGGAGAAAGAGCTAACGATGGATCACGATTCCATACACCCTTGTTGATATAGCTAGTCACCATCTTGATGGCCATCTCAATAGAGTAAATGAATAGAGGATCTAAAATACACCCATATTCAAGACCGAAATCTCTGTCACTGCTTGATGGAAATAGGCCTACAAGATTTATGCTACCGACCTCTTCATACCAACATTTGAGAGACAATGGAAGTGTTCCCGTGAGTTGTTCTAACAAGAGAACCTTTTCTGGTGTTTTGGGATCAGGTTTTTTGAAAATTGGCGCATCAGTCTCTACCATTGCCCTTTCTTCGGGAGACATATCCTCAAAAAAGCCTTTGCCAAATTGATATTCCAGATCACGTAAACGAGGAATGAGTAACCCGACATTATATCTCACCCGTTTCATGATCTCTCTTGCTACAAGTAGAGCATCCTCATAGTTGTGCCCCTCAACAACCTGTTCTTGCTTCGCTAACAGTTCATCATACACTTCCTGGTAAAAACCTTCCAGATAACGATCATACAATCTAGACATTACTATTCCTTTCTTTCATATTATGAAGAATATTTACTCTTCATAATATAAACGATGAAATAACTTTAAAGATTACTGACCCATATACTCTGGTCCTACCTCCTGCAGTAACATTGCCTTGCAAGCAGTACAGAAACCAGTGGAGGCTCCAATTCCGACTATTGTTTGTCCTGTATCTGTTGCGTAGTTCTTGAGCAGCACTTCAGGATGTATTTCACCTCTGGGATCACCTTCAATCCAGTGTTCTTCGGGTCCTAGGAGGTTTTGTACATCGGATCCCCATTTAGCTAATGCGCTCTCATTAATGGCTACAACACTTTGAACCACCCCTTCACCGTCTTGCATGTATGCTACTCCTACGGTAGCTTCCCTTCTAAACCACCAGCCATTATTGTTTACCATTGTATCTCTAATTTCTACAGCACGTGCCTGCGCTTGCTTAGGTAATACAGCTAGATCACCAGACTCACCTTGAGATGATGAATCGATCTCCCCAGCGTTTCCAGGCTCACCTCCACCTATATCAGCAGCAGACACATCAGGCATGTCATGACTCACGCCCGTATCCTCCCCACCTTGCCCATTGTCACCGCTACACGCCAATGGTGACAGTCCGCATGTAGTAAACGCAGACTCTCCCATTACGAATATCTTAGAGGGAACACTCGTTTGTCCAGTTGCAATGGTAATGAAGCAGATACCATAACACGCGATCGTCGGCATCGTGGTATTGACCTGATGAGTGACCGTGAGCGGAAAGGGTGTTTGGGCCCGCAATTGAGCGACACATCCAAGAACACATGTCGGTTGATTATTCGATGGAGGATTGAGTGAAGGCGCAACATAATTGACAGCAGCCGATGCGGCTGAACCCGTCCCTCCTGAAGGCGTGGTGGGCCAGCTACATGGTCCACCGGGTCCAGCACAGGGCATCTGCCCGCTTGGATCAGTGTACGTCTCCGGATCGCCACCCACATATCCATACGGGTTTTCGCCAGATCCATTCCCTGGCACGGTATCCGCCGAGAGGAACACGCCCGCCACCTGGTCGTAGTAACGGGAATTGTAGTAATCCAACCCCGACACACTATCGCTGTACTGCCCGGTGAAGCCTTTAGCGGTATTGATCGTACCCTGGAAGTCACGGGGATTGCCGTAGGGACCATACACCTGGTTGCCTTTGAGGGCGGCGCTGTTGGCGACGTTGTTGAAACTAGCCAGCACGCTGCCCAGCGCATCAGTCAGGTAGAAGCTAGTCTTGCCGGTGTTATCCAGCGCGCCCAGCAGCCTGCCTCCCAGGCTGTAGTAGTACAGGTCACCTTTGTGACCACCAGCGTTGAAGTAGGTATGCTCCTCTAGTCCGAAGGCGTAGACGGTCATGGTGGTGCCACTACTGGTGGTCGTGCGACGCAGGACACGGTTGCCCGAGGCGTCGTAGACGGAGAGATCCTTGCTCTGCGAGCCTGCGTTCCAACTGACGAAGTGATCTAAGAGGTCGTAGGTGAGGGTCGCGGTGGTACTATTGTAGGTGCGGCTGGTGACGTTGCCCCAGCTATCGTAGCTGCTGGCGTAGACCTGCCCCGTTTTGCTGGAACAGGTGGCACTGGTACCGTAGAGCCCGGTCAATTCGTGCGGCTGGCTGTTACAGTAGAGGTACTCCTGTTGGCTACCACTGCCGTTCAGAGGTCCTTGCCACAGTTGGCCCAGGTGGGTGTAGACATAATTGTTGTTGTAGCTGGCTCCACTCAGACTGTTGGAGAGGGTGGCCGTGCCACAGGTGCCGTAACCATGTGTATTGGGATCTGCCTCTGAGATGCAGTCAAACGGAAATGCACACGTGAGGGGCGAGAAGAGTCAAGAGGTTCGATCTGGCTTGCGCGCACGAATATAAGCACGCTGCGTCGCAACCTCAAAGCCCTCGTAGGGGTCTCGTTCCATGCTCTCCACGATCTCATACCAATCCGCATTCTAAAAGGTAATCTTGAGATGGGGAAAGCCAGTTAAAGAACGTAAGCGCTCAGCATCATCAGCAAGGTCACACAATCCCTGGCACAGCACGTCAATCAACGCCTCAAGGGAGGGAAAGAGACGATTGTGAAAGTATTTTTCGCGCAGTTCATCCCAGATATGCTCAACCGGATTCAGTTCTGGACTGTAGGCAGGTTGAGGGATCAAGCGGATATTCTCAGGGACGA
>WNGJ01016398.1_pt1 | contig 10175 bp, 9 predicted proteins | sample 5400611 | NCBI WGS metagenome assembly WNGJ01 (sample SAMN13153375, study PRJNA577476) | soil metagenome | isolation source: 40 cm soil or saprolite under Garry oak tree replicate 1 | place: USA:California | collected 2016-06-15
ACGCAGGATGGGCAGGATGCGCAGAATACCGGACCCGCGGCCGGGCCGCCCGAACCGTCGCCCCGGCCCGCGGGCGCCACAACGCGCAAACCCTTCGCCTTAGCCGCGGGCGGGCTAGCCGCCGTATCCGCGGGCGGGCGCGGAGGGCTAGCCGATTCCGCGGGCGCGGGCGCGGCGGCTGGCGAGCTCGTCGGCTCCCGCGGCGGGGTCGGCTTCTTCGCCGGCATCGGCGGGCAGATCGGCCAGCGAGCCCTCGACCTCCTGCCAGACCCGCCCGAGGGCTATCCCGAACACGCCCTGGCCGCCCTGCAGCAGGTCAACCACTTCGTCGGGGGATGTGCAGGCGTACACGCTCGCGCCGTCGCTCATGAGCGTGATCTGGGCCAGGTCGGTGGCGCCGTGCTCGCGCAGGTAGGTCACGGCCGCGCGGATCTGCTGGAGCGAGATTCCGGTGTCGAGCAGCCGCTTGACCACGCGGAGCACCAGGATGTCGCGGAACCCGTAGAGCCGCTGTGACCCGGACCCCCTGGCCGGCCGCACGCTCGGCTCGACCAGGCCGGTTCGCGCCCAGTAGTCAAGCTGCCGGTAGCTGATCCCGGCGGCCGCGCACGCGGTCGGGCCGCGGTAGCCGATATGGGCGGGCAGCGGCTCGATCTGCTCGTCGAACAGAAGGCCCTGCTCGCCAGCTCGCTGGGCAGCGGCGCTCCGGTCGCGCTCGTCGTGCCCGTCGCCCCTAATTACCGCCACGCCCACCTCCGGCCTCACGGGGTGCACGATTCGCACGTTAGGCCCGTGGAGTGACCCCGTCAACGATCTCCCCCGGCGCGTCGCGCCGCGGGTCAGGTGGCGCGGTCGCGGCAGCCGCCCCATGTGGCCCCGCGGCGGCAGCCGCCCTATGTGGCCCCGCGGCGGCAGCCGCCCTATGTGGCACTGCCGAAGTCCTCCGGCGTGATGTTGTCGAGGAACTCGCGGAACTTCTCGACCTCGTCCTCCTGCTCGTCCGGGATGGAGACGCCCGCCTCGTCCAGGATCTCGTCCTGGGCGAAGATCGTGGTCCCGGTGCGCAACGCGAGCGCGATCGAGTCCGACGGCCTCGCGCTGACCGTGGTGCCGTTGGAGAACACCAGGTCGGCGAAGAAGATCCCGTCGCGCAGCGCGGTGATGTTCACCTGCCTCAGCTCGACCTTGAATGCCTGGAGGATGTCGCGCATCAGGTCATGAGTCAGCGGCCTGGCCGGGACCATGCCCTGTTGCGCGAAGGCGATGGCGGTTGCCTCCATCGGCCCGATCCAGATCGGCAGGTAGCGCTCGCCACCGGTCTCCTTGAGCAGCACGATGGGCTGGTTCGTGGGCATCTCCACCCGGACGCCTACGACCTCCATCTCCTTCACCGCGACTCCGTCCTCACCTGCGCCTGTAGTCAGCGTTCTTCCCTGCAGTGCGCGCGGCACTCCCTTGTCAACGTACACCCCTCGTCGCCGTACCCGGACACCTGCTGGGGCGGGTCCCTACTCTCGCTGGGGCCGTCCGTGCCGACCCAGACTTCCGGCCTGTTCACGCGCTCGCGTCCTCGACACCTGACCGGTCAAGGCCGTCCCTGACCCGGCTGCCTGCCCGCGGCGCGGGCGCTGGCACGCTGGGGTGAGCGCCGGGCTGACCCGCGAGGCCGGCCTCGGCCAGCGCGGCCTCGACGAGCACGCTGTGCAGCCTGAGCAGCAGGGCCGCGATCTCCCGCCCGGTCCGCCCGGCCGCCTCCCTGGCCTCGATCAGCGAGACATCGCGGTCCGCCGCGGTCCTGGCCGTCCGCAGGTGCCTGGCCTGCACCCCGTACGAGGCCAGCATGGCGACGGTGCTCGCGACGTCGAGCGCGTCCTGGCTGTACAGGCGCCCGACCCGGCGGACCAGGCCGTGCGCCTCGAGCTCGGCAAGCTGCTGCTCGTCGATGCCGGCCGAGTCGAGCAGGTCGCGCCGACTGACCATCTCGGCCCGGTCCGCGCGCGCCGGGCGGCCGGGACCGCCCGCGGCCTGCTCGTCCTGGGCCGCCGCGCGATCATGCAGCCGCTCCTTGATCACGCGCAGCGGCAGGTACTGGTCGCGCTGCGCGGTCAGGATGAACCTGAGCCGATCGACGTCGGCGGGCCCGAACCGCCGGTAACCCGACGGCGAGCGAGCCGGGCTGATCAGGCCCTCGGACTCGAGAAAGCGGATCTTCGAGACGCTGACGTCGGGAAACTCGCCGCGGAGTTCAACAAGCACCTCGCCGATTCCGAGGTAGGCTCGCGCAAACTGACCGTTCATGCCGTCCCCCGACGTCGCGCACCGCGAAGCTGCCGCCGTGCCGGTAGAACTCCGCGTGCCGCCGCGAGACCGTCACATCGTCGAGGAAGATGTCGCTGTCCGGCCGCCTGCCGACCTCGGTCAGCTCGCTGTCGAGCAGGAACCGGCTCCCGGCGTTAGGCCCGCGCCTGACCACCAGCAGTGCCGCGTCGGGCGGCAGCGCGTCGACCACCGCCGAATCGGCCGGCGGCTCGTCGCCCGGCTCTGCCTCCTGCGGCTCCGCGCCCGTGAAGATCATGGACGTGGTCTCGCCGGCCGTAGCCCCCCGCTCCGCCGCAGCCCTGGTCAGCGGCGTGCCGCACTGTGAGCAGAACCGCGCGTTCTCGGGATTGGCCTCACCGCACCGGGTGCAATAGACGCTGGGCATCTGAGTGCCAAGCCTCCCCATCGTCGGTCGCACCGCGCTGACGGAATGGACATCCGTACCGGCGTCCAGCCTCGCCGCATCTGCCTGTGCACTCAACGCTACCTGCGGCTGGCGGCGCTGGTCCATCCGCCACGCGGTGTCCGCCGGCCGCTGCGCCGCCCCTACCTGGGCACTCTCCCGCGTGGACCGCCCTGACCCCGCTGATCGGGCCGCAACCGAACGCGCCCTCAGGCGACGCCTGCGCCAGATCACGCTGCACCTCCGACATCCGCCGCTACCTGCTGGACACCTCGGCAGCCGCTCTGTGACGGCAATTGTCTCACGCGCAGCTAGGGTGGCGTCGGCCTTCAGCCTGACCCGCGGCGCTCCCGGCCCGCCTGCTCGACGACGCTGGCCCACTCGTCGAGCAGTGCCTGCGCCGCGTCGCTGTCGGCGGCCTCGGCCCACAGGTGGGTGATCGCGTGCGCGGTGTCGGGCAGCACGAGCGCCCAACCGCCGTCCGGCTCGATCACCCGGACGCCGTCGGTCGTGTCGATCTGGCGCTTGCCCGCCGCCTCCACGATCGTGCGCATCACGCTGCCCTTGGCCGCCCACGGCGTCGGGATCGACCGCTTGAGCAGGTGCGCGACCGGGATCCTGGCATGGATCTGACTGAGCGTGAGCCTGGTCCTCGCGACCAGCCCGATCAGCCTGGCGAACGCGGCGATGCCATCGAGCGCCCTGGAGAACTCGGGCACCACGAAGCCGCCACGGCCGTCGGCCGCGAAGATCACGTCATCGGCCGCCGTCGCCTCGTACAGGCCGTGCGGCGAGGTCGGCGTCCAGCCGACCGCCACGCCGTGAAAGCGGCAGACGTCCTCGGCCACCCTGGTCGTCGTGACCGGGAGCGCGACCCGGCCACGGTGCCGCTCGGCGGCGACCAGGTCGAGCACGACGAGCAGCGCGCGGTCGTCGCTGACCAGGGCGCCCTTGTCGTCGATGAGCATGATCCGCTCGCCGACCGGGTCGAACCTGACCCCGAACGCGGCGCGGGATGAGTAGACGAGCTCGGCGAGCCGGTGTAGGTCGGCCCTGACCTGCGCGAGTGACTGGGTCGGCGTGGCTTCGTCGAGCCTGTTGTTGACGGTCAGCACGTCCACGCCGATCCGGCCGAGCAGGGCGGGCAGGACGAGCGATGCCGTGCCGCCCGCGCAGTCGGCCACCACCTTGAGGTGCGCATCCCTGATCCCGCTCATGTCGACGCAGCGCAGCATGTCCGCGGTATAGGCCTCGATCACCCGGGGCGGGTAGGTCAGCTCGGCGATCTCGCCGGGGAAGGCGCGCCGGTACTCCTGGCGCGAGAACACCCGCTCCAGCTTGCGCGCCGCGGCCTGCGACAGGTTGGCTCCGTGCTCGTCGAGGAAGATGATGTCGATCGACTGCGGGTCCCCCGGAGAGGTGCGCATCGCGATACCGCCGCCGTAGTCGCTGCGCGCGGTCTCGAACCTGGCCACGGGCAGCGGCAGCGCCTCGAGGTCGACCACGTTGATCGCGCTCGCGTTGAGCGCGCTGTGCACCGCGCGCTTCAGCGCCCGGGCGGCGCGCGACACGTCCCGCGAGGTCGTGACGACCGATCCCTTCTTCAGCGTGGTCGCGTACGCGCTGGCCAGGCGCACGCACAGCTCGGGCGTGATCTCGACGTTGACCAGGCCCGAGACGCCGCGCGGGCCGAACAGCGTCCGCTGCCCGCGTGACTCCCAGATCACGCTGGTGTTGACGACGGCGCCTGCCTCGATCGTCTTGAACGGGTAGACCCGGACGCCGGCCGACACGTACGCCTCGGACTCGATCACGCACTCGTCGCCGACGACGGCGGCCTCCTCGATCCTGGCCGAGGCCATCACGTCGGTGTTCTTGCCGATCACGCAGCCCCGCAGGGTGGCGCCGACGCCGACGTAGACGTTGTTGTGCACGATCGCGCGGTGCAGGAACGCGCCCTCCTTCACCACGACGTTGCTGCCGACCACGGTGAACTCGCGCAACTGCGCCCCGGCCTCGATCTTGGCGTAGTCGCCGATGCACAGCGGCCCGGTCAGGATCGCGTCGGGATCTACCTCGGCGCCCTCGGCGACCCAGACGCCTGGCGACACCTCGAAGCCGTCGATGTGGGCCTTGACCTTGCCGGACAGCACGTCGGCCTGCACCCGGTGGTAGGCCTCATGAGTTCCGACGTCCTCCCAGTACCCGTCGGCGACCCAGCCGTAGACCGGCGCGCCGCGACCGAGCAGCCTGGGGAAGACATCGGCCGACCAGTCGACCGCCTCGGCGGACGGCACCTGCGCGAGCACCTCGGGTTCCATCACGTAGATGCCGGTGTTCACGGTGTCCGAGAAGACCTGTCCCCAGGTCGGTTTCTCGAGGAACCGCTGTATCCGGCCGTCGGAGTTCGCGATCACGATGCCGAACTCGAGCGGATCGGGCACCCTGGCCAGGGCGACCGTCACGAGCGCTCCGTTGTCCTTGTGAAAGCGCACCAGGTCCGACAGGTCGATGTCGGTGAGCGCGTCGCCGGAGATGACCAGGAACGGCCCGTCGTTCAGCGCCGACTCGGCGTTCTTGACGCTCCCCGCGGTGCCGAGCGGGATGTCCTCGGTGGCGTACTGCAGGCCCATGCCGAACTCTTCGCCGTCGCCGAAGTAGTTGCGCACCATCGAGGCAAGGAACTGCACGGTGACGATGGTCTCGTCGAAGCTGTGCTTGCGCAGCAGCCGCAGCACGTGGTCCATGATCGGCCTGTTGACGACGGGCAGCATTGGCTTCGGCTGGTTAGCGGTCATCGGGCGCAGCCTGGTTCCCTCGCCGCCTGCCATGACTACAGCCCTCACCGCTTGCCAGCGCCCCTTTCAGGCACACAGAACCTGTCAGCCCGCTGCCGCGCCTCCGGGCCTGTCGTGGTGCACCGCCGCGTGCTCGCCGTCCGGGTCCGCGGCGAGCAGCCGGCGAGCCTGCATGACGTAGAGCGCGGCGGCCCACCAGTACAGTGCCGTTCCCCATAGTGCGAAGGCCCAACCGAACACGCGAGCCGCGACCGCATATGACGACTGGTGTGAACCCAGAAAAAGCAGCGGGAATGCGTACAGAAGACAAAGTGTCGCCGCCTTGCCGGCGAAGCTCACGTGAAGCGGGCCGTAACCACGGCGCCGCAGCGCCAGCAGTACCACGCCGAGCAGCAGTTCGCGTACGGCCAGAACGGTCACCAGCCACCAGCCGATGATGGCCCTGATCGCGAGCGCCACGACGGTCGAGACGATATAGAGCCGGTCGGCCGCCGGGTCGAGCAGCTCGCCGACGCGGCTCTGCTGGTTCATCGCGCGCGCGATCTTCCCGTCCAGCCAGTCGGACAGTCCAGCGGCGGCGAGCAGGCCGAGCGCCCACCAGTCACCGGCCTGGGTCCGCACGCCGAGCACGAGCCAGAGAAAGACCGGCACGCCGGCCAGCCGGGCGAAGCTGATCATGTTCGGGATCGTGCCGACCCGCTCCTGCCGTCCTGGCTGGGCTCCAGCCATGATCGCGCATCACCCGCTTCCGTCCCGCCGCAGACGTTACGCGGTCGGGTCCGCACCCGCCACACCGGATCAAGGCGATGGGAGCGCGGGCGGGGAGCGACGGTGCAGACTGGGCTGGTGGGAATCAAGCTGGCCGCGGCCCTCCTCGCCGCCGGCGCGGTCACCGCCGCCCCCGGGTTCGCCGCATGCACGACCACGGCCGGCCAGGCCGGGCCCGGGTCCGGCCAGGCCCACAGCGTCCGCGCCGGCCCGGCGACGAACTGGCCGACCTACCACGCCGACGCGGCCAGGTCGGGGGTTGCCGACGGGCTGCCCGCCGCCGGCACGCTGGCGATGGGCTGGTCGCGCAGGCTCGATGGCGCGGTGTACGGCCAGCCGATCGTCATCGGGAACCTGGTGATCGCCGCCACCGAGCGGGACTCGGTCTACGGGCTGGCCCGGGCGACCGGACGGGTCCGCTGGCGGGCGCACGTGGCGACGGCGCTGCCGCTCGGGTCACAGCCGTGCGGTGACATCGACCCGCTCGGCATCACCAGCACGCCGGTCTACTACCGCAACCTGGTCTACGCGCTGGCTCAGGACGGCCGGACCCGGCACGTGCTGGTCGGGCTCGACCCGGCGACCGGCCGGGTGCTGTACCGGCGGGCCGTGCTGTCGCCGGATCGCCGCCCGTTCTACGACCAGCAGCGCGGCGCGCTCGCCGCGGGCAACGGGCGGATCTACGTCACCTTCGGCGGCCACTTCGGCGACTGCGGCCCCTACACCGGATCGGTCGTCGGGGTGCCGGCTGCCGGACCGGGCGCTCGCTCCGAGCCGGTCGTCGCCTACCAGGTGCCGTCCTTCCGGGCCGGTATCTGGGCCCCCGGCGGCCCGGTCATCGGACCGGACGGGACGGTCTACGTGGGAGTCGGCAACGGCGGCACCTCGCCGCCGTACGACGACTCGGACTCGGTCACCGCGCTCTCGCCCGCCCTGCACAGGATCGGCGTGTTCGCACCCGCTAGCTGGGTCACCGACAACCGCCGCGACCTGGACCTCGGTTCGATGACGCCGGCCCTGACCCGGACCGGGCGGGTCCTGGCGGTCGGCAAGCGGGGCGTCGGCTACCTGCTCCTGGCCGGGCATCTGGACGGTGTCGGCGGCCAGATCGCGAGCCGGCCGGTCTGCACGGCGTTCGGCGGCGCCTCGGTCATCCGCCAGACCGTCATCGTCCCATGCGCCGGCGGAGGCCCGGCCGCGGTCGCGGTGGCACCCGGCACGCCGCGGGTGCGCTGGCGCGGGCCGCCGACAGCCGACGGCTCGCCGGTGATCGGCGGCGGCGCGGTCTGGGTGACCGACACCGCGGCCGGGGTGCTCTACGAACTCAACCCGCGCACCGGCAAGGCCGTCCACCGGCTCGCGCTGGGCTCGGCGCTGCCGCACTTCGCCTCGCCCTCGCTGACCGGGCGGCTCGTCCTGGTCGGCACGCTGCACGGCGTCGTCGCGGTCACCGGCGCCTGAGGCGCGGCGTCTCAGCGGCCGGCCGCAGGCCCTAGGCGGCCTCCCACAGCGACGCGATCCCCTGGCCGACGCCGATGCACATCGCCGCCGCCGCCCGGCCGCCGCCGCGCCTGCTCAGCTCGTGCAGCAGCGTGGTCGTGATCCTCGCTCCCGAACAGCCGAGCGGGTGCCCGATCGCGATCGCGCCGCCGTTGACGTTGACGAGCTCGGGGTCGAGCCCGAGCTGGTCGATCACCGCGACCGCCTGGGCGGCGAAGGCCTCGTTGACCTCGACCAGCGCGAGCTCGCCGAGCTGCCAGCCGGACCTGGCCAGTACCTTGGTCATGGCCGGGACCGGGCCGACGCCCATGTAGTCGGGGTGCACGCCGGCCGCCGCCGCCCCCGCGTACCTGGCCAGCGGCTCGGCGCCGACCGCGGCCAGCGCCCGCTGCGACATCAGCAGCAGCCCGGCCGCGCCGTCGTTGAGCGGCGAGGAGTTGCCGCCGGTCACCGTTCCGCCGGCCCGGAACGCGGGGCGCTTGGCGGCGAGCTCCTCCTTCGTCAGGTCGGTCCTGACGCCTTCGTCCGCGGTCACGGTCCCCTGCGGCGCCTGCACCGGGATGATTTCGCGGTCGAACCGTCCGCCGCCGCCGCCGGCGGCGGCGGCCCTGCGGTGACTGCGCAGCGCGAACTCGTCCTGCCGCACCCGGTCGACACCGTACTTGTCCGCCACGTTCTCCGCCGTCTCGCCCAGGCTGATCGGCGGGTACATCTGCGCCATCTTCGGGCTGACCAGCCGCCAGCCGAGCCTGGTGTCGACGACGCCGGCGTCGCGCGGGAACGGCTCCGCCGCGCGGGGCAGGACGAACGGCGCGCGGGTCATCGACTCGGTGCCGCCCGCGAGGCAGATGTCGGCGTCGCCCGCCGCGATCGCCCTGGCGGCCGAGCAGATCGCCTCCATGCCCGAACCGCAGAGCCGGTTGACCGTCGCACCGGGGACCTCGACGGGCAGCCCGGCGAGCAGCACTCCCATCCGGGCTACGTTCCTGTTGTCCTCGCCGGCCTGGTTGGCCGCGCCCCAGTACACGTCGTCGACGCGCCGCGGGTCCAGCCAGGGGTTGCGAGTCATCAGCGCGGTGATCACGTCCGCGGTGAGGTGGTCGGGGCGGACGCCGGCCAGCGCTCCCTTGATCTTGCCAATCGGCGTCCGGCACGCGTCAACCGCGAAGACAGCGGTCATCGGCCACCTCCCGACAGCGGGGTCACTCGCACCGGTGCGCTGCGCTCACCTTATCGGCCTGTCTGCTAGCCGGGAGTTTGGCCCGTCTCGGCGAAACACCGCGCGTACCGGCTCGAACCCGGCGTCGCACGTTCCGTCGATCACCGCGGCCGGTCTGGCCCGGGAGTGCCTGACAACCGCGCGGACAGGTACGCGGCGAGGGTTCCGATGCTGGCCAGGCTGTCCAGGTTCAGGTCCTCGTCGGCGATGTCGACGCCGTAGCGGCGCTTGATCTCGGTCAGCAGGATGGCGCCGCCGAGGGAGTCCAGGCCCAGGCCGTCGCGCAGCAGCGGCGTCTCAGGCGGCGCGCCCAGCGGCCGGCTGTCGCCGGTGACGCCGGCCAGTAGCTTCCTGAGCTCGCCGGTCAGCTCGCCGGTCACGGCGGCACCGTCACCCAGTCGGGCAGATCGGGCAGCGGCTCGTCGAGCCGCCGCCGGTACACCGCGGTCCTCGCGGTGCCGCCGGCCCGATTCTGCTCCTCGGCGCGGAAGCCGGCCCCGGCGAGCGCGATCCGCAGTGGGACGTTCCGAGGGCTGATCAGGCACGGCACAGCGACCCCATCCGCTCCGGCCGACCTGGCGGCCAGGCAGGTCCAGGCGAGCAGCGCGTCGATGACGCCGCGCCCGAGCGCACGGCAGGACATCATCAGCAACGTCAGCTTCCAGCCGCCCGGGCCGGTGGCGATCACGCACGCGCCGACCAGGCCGTCGTCGCCGAACCGGTCGGCCAGCCTGACCGTGGCCACCAGGTGGTCGGCCCAGCCGAGCAGCCGCGCGAACTCCGCCTCGGTGACCTGCGTCCCGGTCGAGTTGAACTGGTGCGTGCGTACCGACAGCTCGTGCAGCCTCGGCAGGTCGGCTGCGCGGGCGGGCGCGATCGTCACCCGGGTCTGGCAGTAGCTCAGGAAGTCGTCCCTCGTCCCGCCGAACGCGCGCGCCTCCTCCTGCCGGGACCGGCGCAGCAGGTACAGCTCGCCGCGGCGCCGCGCCTCGTCGGTCACGGCGGGCGGGCCGAACTGCGGCCAGCTCGCCGCTTCCGGCATGTCCCCCGGCGCCAGCACCAGGACGTCGGGCAGCCGGAACGAGACCTCGGCCCGCTCCATGGCGTCGTCGTCGACGAAGGCAACGGCGTCGGCGGACACGCCAAGCTCGGCCATGATCGCCTCGAC
>WNGJ01012188.1_pt1:2500-7500 | contig 10174 bp, 10 predicted proteins | sample 5400611 | NCBI WGS metagenome assembly WNGJ01 (sample SAMN13153375, study PRJNA577476) | soil metagenome | isolation source: 40 cm soil or saprolite under Garry oak tree replicate 1 | place: USA:California | collected 2016-06-15
CGTACCACTGTAAATATAGCGCGTGTTACCTGTGTTGGAAAAATTCAATTGGAGGATAGGTATTGGAGGATAGGTATTGGAGGATAGGTATTGGAGGATAGGTTGTGGAGGATAGGTAGTGGAGGATAGGTATTGGAGGATAGGTATTGGAGGATAGGTTGTGGAGGATAGGTAGTGGAGGATAGGTATTGGAGGATAGGTAGTGGAGGATAGGTATTGGAGGATAGGTAGTGGAGGATAGGTTGGTTAAAAAAAAAAATTGATTGCGCCGGGATTCGAATGCGCGACCTTTATAGTTAGCGAGTTTTTACAGTGTATATCGTCTATAATATGATGCGTATTTATTATAAATATAGGGTATATTCATTGGAATATAGTGCGTATGCCACTGTAAATTAGCGCGTATTTACTATAATCACGGTGCAGACGGCCTGTAATATAGTGCTTACCACCTGTAATATAGCGTATACCCACTGTAAATATAGTGCTCATCACCTGTAATATAGCGCGTGTCATTTGTAGTGTAGAATGCGGTTATCATAACATCGTGCATTTCATTGGAAATGCAGTATACAACTTGAATTGGAGTATAGGTTCATTTGCTAGAGGTTGTATCGACTGAACAATAGGTTATTGTCTTGTGGTGATATTTTTATTTTGTCGTGCATCTTTATATAACTATGTCAATGTTAAAATTATTTGCTCCACGCATTTAAACTTCTCTTCGCTTTTAAGTTTTATCCGTTCTTTTAAATGGCCCGATATCATGATGATTATTTAGAGCTTATATTAAAGATATATATTATAATCGTATCGTGCATCTACCGTCGTGGTTGTAACGGCGTGAGCGATATATCGGAATGGAAATGTGTGCGGCACACCGTTGGTTAATAAGTGCGGTTGAGGAGATAGGTTCTATGTGGCTGAGTCGATTTTTAATTTTTCCCATACAAATGAATTTCTCGGAAAAGATTTTTATGGGGTGGAGACCGAGTGGTCACAAACCCCACTAATACAATGTCGGTGGGTTACTGAGGGGAAGAAAAAAAAAGCCGCAAGCAAAATGCAAAGCGCTAAAAGCCTTAAATTTGGAACGCATTTATAGCGCATCGCAGCGGTTAGGCACGCTATATTTGCGGCGTATCGCAGCGTATAGGCACGCTATATTTGCGGCGCATCGCAGCGGTTAGGCACGCTATATTTATAGCGCATCACAGCGCATAGGCACGCTATATTTGCATTGCAGCGCGTCGCCGCATATTGATATGCCGTACTTATAGTGCTTCAAGCGCTCTATATCTCAGGTTGGGCTGTTCATTGGGCACCCGACCTGGGGTTTCAAGGCATGTCCCGGCGCTGCGGCCGGCCTTCTTACGGGGGTCTAGGCAGCGTTCGTGCCATCCGTGTGGTGGTGAGGTTGTACGCGCTTCGGGCCGTCCTTCGGGCACCCGACCCCGGGGGGCTTGTGGGCGCTCATGCTGCCTGGCTCTAGGCCTCCCGCCATCCTGCAATGCAGCTGGCAAATTGCGTGTCCCGGCGCTGTGGCCGATCCTCCTTCGGGGGGGTTCAAGCAGAGTTCGTGTCCTTTGTGGCGAGGTTGTACGCGCCCCGGGCTGTGCTGCATTTCTGCGCGCAGCTCTTGAATTCCTTATCTGAACTGGTAGCCATTGCGTGGCCTTCTACAAGGAGCCTAGAAGTCCTAGTTTGACTCGGCAAAGGGGGGTTCATAATGGCTGTCGTCCCTGGAACGGCTACCGCCTTAGCGGTTTGCCTAACGGTGTTGCCGAGCTACAGCATTGCGGATTTATGTCCTTACATGCCGCTCGATGGGCTCTATGGACGACTGGCAGATTGCCAGCGCTGTCCAGGAGCAACAGGAGATACCCGCCCGCTGGGGACGCTGTATAGCTGAACCTTTTGGGAAGAGGTCTCCTCTTGGGGTGTCTAGGTGGTACCTGCAGCGCCATCGGTGCATGCTCGTGTCGGCTGACGGCGCCCTGGGGAATTTGGAAGGGGGAGGCGGATACCGCCCGTGGCGTGTCCGGCCCTGCTGGGCTCGCCGCAGTCGGTGCATCCTCAGCGGTGCGACACCAGTAACTCAGAACTCTTCTGCCCTGAAATATGGGTGGATGGCCTAGCCCGGCACACGGTAGTTACCTGGTTGATTCTGCCAGTAGTCATATGCTTGTCTCAAAGATTAAGCCATGCATGTCTAAGTATAAGCAATTATACCGCGAAACTGCGAATGGCTCATTAAATCAGTTATCGTTTATTTGATAGTACCTTACTACTTGGATAACCGTGGTAATTCTAGAGCTAATACATGCTAAAAATCCCGACTCCGGAAGGGATGTATTTATTAGATTAAAAACCAATGCCCTCTGGGCTCACTGGTGATTCACAATAACTTTTCGAATCGCATGGCCTTGCGCCGGCGATGGTTCATTCAAATTTCTGCCCTATCAACTTTCGACGGCTGGGTCTTGGCCAGCCGTGGTGACAACGGGTAACGGAGGGTTAGGGCTCGACCCCGGAGAAGGAGCCTGAGAAACGGCTACTACATCCAAGGAAGGCAGCAGGCGCGCAAATTACCCAATCCCGACACGGGGAGGTACGTTAATCCACTATTATATCCCCTATAAATCGGGCGAGAACGACCTGCTAACAGACCCCGCAGGTAGTGACGATAAATACTGATACAGGGCTCTTTAGAGTCTTGTAATTGGAATGAGTACAATTTAAATCCCTTAACGAGGAACAATTGGAGGGCAAGTCTGGTGCCAGCAGCCGCGGTAATTCCAGCTCCAATAGCGTATATTAAAGTTGTTGCGGTTAAAAAGCTCGTAGTTGAACCTTGGGCCTGGCTGGCCGGTCCGCCTCACCGCGAGTACTGGTCCGGCCGGGCCTTTCCCTCTGGGGAACCGCATGCCCTTTACTGGGCGTGTCGGGGAACCAGGACTTTTACTTTGAAAAAATTAGAGTGTTCAAAGCAGGCCTATGCTCGAATACATTAGCATGGAATAATGGAATAGGACGTTGCGGTTCTATTTTGTTGGTTTCTAGGACCGCCGTAATGATTAATAGGGACAGTCGGGGGCATCAGTATTCAATTGTCAGAGGTGAAATTCTTGGATTTATTGAAGACTAACTACTGCGAAAGCATTTGCCAAGGATGTTTTCATTAATCAGGAACGAAAGTTAGGGGATCGAAGACGATCAGATACCGTCGTAGTCTTAACCATAAACTATGCGAACTAGGGATCGGACGATGTTATTTTTTGACTCGTTCGGCACCTTACACGAAAGTATAAGTTTCTGCGTTCCGGGGGGAGTATGGTCGCAAGGCTGAAACTTAAAGAAATTGACGGAAGGGCACCACCAGGGGTGAACGCGCTGCAGACTCCGCCCCTAAGAGCAGCCTCGACAGAGGTAAGGTGGTTGGTCCTCACCGCTGAAGGCGGTGAAACCTATATGCTAGTCGCCTATTTTACAGGCGGCGACACCCTCAAATTGCGGGGAACTCCTAGGCACCTGCTTCTAAGGGCGGTTCGAAAGAGCCGCCTGGCGCTGGTATAATGACCAGCGGTACAGGGAAAACGCAGCATGCCACCACGGATAATCCGCAGCCAAGCCTCCCACGCTTTTTACGCCGGAGGAAGGTTCAGAGACTTGACGGGGGTGGACTGGTTTTCGATTTTCAGGCCTTTGGAAGCCGAAGACAGCCTGAGGGAAAGTCCTATACGCCTGTGAAAACTTGCGTGACATCGCTATAAATTAGGGAGCCTGCGGCTTAATTTGACTCAACACGGGGAAACTCACCAGGTCCAGACACGATGAGGATTGACAGATTGAGAGCTCTTTCTTGATTTCGTGGGTGGTGGTGCATGGCCGTTCTTAGTTGGTGGAGTGATTTGTCTGCCTAATCGCGATAACGAACGAGACCTTAACCTGCTAAATAGCCCGTATTGCTCTCGCAGTACGCCGGCTTCTTAGAGGGACTATCGGCTCAAGCCGATGGAAGTTTGAGGCAATAACAGGTCTGTGATGCCCTTAGATGTTCTGGGCCGCACGCGCGTTACACTGACAGAGCCAGCGAGTACTTCCTTGGCCGAAAGGCCCGGGTAATCTTGTTAAACTCTGTCGTGCTGGGGATAGAGCATTGCAATTGTTGCTCTTCAACGAGGAATCCCTAGTAAGCGCAAGTCATCAACTTGCGTTGATTACGTCCCTGCCCTTTGTACACACCGCCCGTCGCTACTACCGATTGAATGGCTCAGTGAGGCTTTCGGACTGGCCCAGAGAGGTGGGCAACTACCACTCAGGGCCGGAAAGTTATCCAAACTCGGTCATTTAGAGGAAGTAAAAGTCGTAACAAGGTCTCCGTTGGTGAACCAGCGGAGGGATCATTACAGAGTTGCAAGACTCCCTAAACCCACTGTAAACCTACCTATATCGTTGCTTCGGCGGGCGGCCCCAGGGCGGGGTCCAGGCCTGTTACAGGTGCCCGCCGACGGCCGTCGCAAAACTCAGTTGTTATTTACAGGTGCTCCGAGTCAAATGACAAAATCAGTCAAAACTTTCAACAACGGATCTCTTGGTTCTGGCATCGATGAAGAACGCAGCGAAATGCGATAAGTAATGTGAATTGCAGAATTCCAGTGAACCATCGAATCTTTGAACGCACATTGCGCCCATTAGCACTCTAATGGGCATGCCTGTTCGAGCGTCATTTCAACCCTCAGGCCCTGGCCGGCCTGGCGTTGGGGCGTCTGCGGTTGACCGCAGGCCCTGAAAGATAGTGGCGGTGTCCGCTAGCACTCCGGGCGCAGTAGGTCTCTTTCTCGCCCAGGACGTCTTGCGGGCTGCCGGCCGTAAAACACCCATTTTCTTTGGAAGGTTGACCTCGGATCAGGTAGGAATACCCGCTGAACTTAAGCATATCAATAAGCGGAGGAAAAGAAACCAACAGGGATTGCCCCAGTAACGGCGAGTGAAGCGGC
>WNGJ01009879.1_pt1 | contig 10172 bp, 12 predicted proteins | sample 5400611 | NCBI WGS metagenome assembly WNGJ01 (sample SAMN13153375, study PRJNA577476) | soil metagenome | isolation source: 40 cm soil or saprolite under Garry oak tree replicate 1 | place: USA:California | collected 2016-06-15
CTCCCCCGCGCGGATCGTCCATGCCCTGCTGAACGTCGATTACCACCAAAGCGGCGTCGGATATCAGACTCATTGAAGCTCTCGGGCTAACGGATTTCCACGCGCTGGTCGCGCGGCGTACATTTCTGAGGAATTACCGTCAGGTTCGCAACAGAGTCCGCCTCCTTGCAACGAGCGCGAAAGAGCATGGAATCGGTAAACACTGTCGACGCACGCACGACCATCGGAGATCTCGCCTGGGTGTGTGCCGCCGGTTGGCATCCAAGAACGAAACAGAAACTGAGCGCAACGTATCTCATTGATTCTCCTTTTCGTTTGTCGGTTGGTCGGTGAGCGTACCATGTGCATCGATCCAATAATCACGACCACCAACGCCCCACGTCCAACTTATTATACGAAGGTCGATCTTCCGCACCAGCGCGATTGAGACGAGCGTTCCACCAGCCGGCCGCTGGCGGCGCCGGAGCCAGTCTACACCAGCCCCTGCCACTCTCGCCAGGACAACATCGCGTTTAGGAGCGGGCCAATGAGGAACGTCGGAATTCGTGAGTGCGATGGATAGCATGCGCGGCGCACCGTGAGCCTGCCGCACCCACTCGCCAGTTACGTATTCACAGCGTACCTGCCCGCTGCCGACGAGCGCGGCAATCTGTTCTACCAGATCGGTGCTGGTTATCTCGGGCTCTGGATTAGCCGACATATCTCAATGGGTTGGAGGATTGTTCCCGATTCCAACTTTTCGATCGGGTGCGGCATCTATTGTTAGCGTCAAGCCCTGCGTTCCTATCGTGCGATCGCAGGCACGCTCGGGAATCAATCTCTAGGCAAGCGAGGCGGATCATGAAAACTCAGCCACTGCTCATCGTCCTCACAGCTGTAAATCTGGGCCTGCTCTCCTACCAGCTTGTCAAACCTCGTCCCGGTCTGGCTGCGACACCGGATGAGCCAGCAGTGATTCGCGGACGCGCGCTCGAGATCGTCGACAGTCGAGGAAAGGTTCGAGCCAGTATTTCGGTGATCCCCGAAGATCCCAAGGTCATCTGGAACGGCAAGCCATATCCTGAGACCACCCTGTTACGCCTGATGAATCCTGACGGGCGCCCAAATGTAAAACTTGGAGCAACCAGGCTCGGTGCGGGACTCGTGATTGGCGGAGAGGCCGACCCAACGTACATCCAGGTGAAAGCGGAAGCCGGCGAGACCAGACTGAAACTGATCAACAAGGACGGTCGAGAGCGGGTGATCCAGCCGTAGCGATCGGCACTCTCAGACGCTCGAGATCAATGGTGAGTGCAAAAAATCAGGCTGGTCGCTCTGCGAGCGCGCTCTCGAGGGCACTCCACGCCAGCAACGCACATTTCACCCGCGCCGGGAACCTCGCGACACCGGAAAGAGCGCGCAACGAGCCAAGCTGTGGATCATCCGCCGCCGACGAATCGCCGAGCATCAACTCGCGGAATTGCTTCCTGATCGCGTCGATCTCTTCCTTTCTCTTGCCCTTGACCAGTTGCGTCATCATCGACGCCGATGCCTGCGAGATCGAGCAGCCGCGGCCCGAGAACTTGAGATCGCTCACACTCGCGCCGTCGAACGCGACCTGAAGATTGATCTCGTCGCCGCAAAGAGGGTTCTTCATCTCCACACTCGCGTCCGCATTCTCGAGCGTTCCCTTGTTACGCGGTCTCCGGTAGTGATCGAGGATCAGCTCCTGATAGAGCGCGGAGATTTCCGCCGGCGTCCTGGGCTGAGACACTTCGCCTCGCGCTACGCCGGCACATCGGCGAAGATCTCCTTCGCCTTCAGAATTCCCGCCACCAGCGCATCGATGTCGCTCTCGTCGTTGTAGACGTAGAACGACGCCCTCGCCGTCGCGGGCACATCCAGCCGCCGCATCAATGGCTGCGCGCAATGGTGTCCGGCCCGGATGCAAACCCCCTCGCCGTCCAGAATCGTCGCCAAGTCGTGCGGATGAATATCGCCGAGCGTGAAGCTCACGATGCCGCTCCGCTCGCTGGCGGTAGGGCCGTAAATGTGAAGCCCCTCGATCGCCGCGAGTCGCTCCTGCGCGATCGACATCAGGCGGCGCTCGTGTGACCTGACGTGATCCATTCCGATCTTGTCGAGATACTCGACCGCGACGGCAAGACCCACCGCGTTGGCGGCGTTCGGAGTTCCGGCCTCGAACTTCAATGGCAGCACGTTCCACGTCGTCCGGTCGTCGTGCACGAACTCGATCATGTCGCCGCCGGTCTGGTATGGCGGCATCTCCTCCAGCATTTCGCGCTTGCCGATCAGACCGCCGATTCCCATCGGTCCGAGCATCTTGTGTCCGCTGAAGGCATAGAAATCGACGCCCAGCGAATCGAAGGAGATGGAGAAGTGCGGAGCGCTCTGTGCGCCGTCGCAGACGAGTATCGCGTCGGTCTTCTCGCGCACCATCCGCACGATCTCCTCGAGCGGATTGACCGTCCCCAGTGCGTTCGAGACGTGGCTGAACGCGACGACTTTCGTGCGCTTGTTGAGCATTCCGCCGAGGAACTCCAGATCGATCTTTCCATCTGGAGTCAGCTCGCACACCCGGAACCTGGCGCCCCTTCGCATCGCGAGCGCCTGCCACGGGACGAAGTTGGCGTGATGATCCATCGCGGTGACGACGATCTCGTCACCCGCTGCGATGTTCGCCATTCCCCACGCACCAGCGACCAGATTCAACCCTTCCGTGGTTCCACGCGTGAAGATGAGGCAGTCGGAATCCCGGACACCGAGAAACTCCGCGATCCGGACGCGCGCCTGATTGTAGCGCTCTGTCGCCCGCACCGAGAGTGCGTAAGCGCCACGATGCGGATTCGCGTTCGAAGTCTCGTAGAAATCCCGCAGCGCATCCAGAACCACCCGTGGCTTCTGCGATGTCGCCGCCGAGTCGAGGTAGTGGAGTCCCGGGTTATTCGCTAGAAGCGGGAAATCGGCGCGCAAATTCACGGCACCCGTACCGTCGACGATTCGTACCTACCATCGATCCGCTTACAGCGAGGCCCGACCAGGATGGTGTCTCCCTCGAGCCGCACCTGAAACACCGGTAACGGGCTCGTCGCCGGAACCTGCTTCACCTCGCCCGTCCTGCAGTCGTACCGCGCCCCATGCCATGCACACTGGAGCGTCCCATCCTCGAGGAGGTCGCCCAGCGACATCGAAAAATGCTGGTGGGTGCAGATATCGCTCAACGCCGAGATCTCGCCGCTGTGTCGGACGAGACAGATAGCATCACCACTCGGACGCACCCGTTGCAGAACCGTCCCTTCGGCGAGCTCACTCACCGTGGCCACTGGCTCGAACTCCGGATTGCCGGCGCGCGAATCGAAAACGGTGCTCGATGCGCCGGTCATTCGAGGCGTTTGGCCACTGTCATTCGGGTCCTCTAATGTAAGGAAGCCGCCGGGCTCCGCTCATGTTCCAGCCGTCTAAGTGCTGACAAGACAATGGGATAGAGACACAGCTGTTCGCTTGACTATCCCGACAGAATTGCTTTAGATTGAATCTAAGAAGGGAAGTACAGAAACGCCAAGGAGTTGGAATGAGCTCGGGAATTGAGGCGCTGGTCAACCGCGAGTATGCGTACGGGTTCGTCACCGACGTCGAGACGGACACCGTCCCGCCCGGACTCAACGAAGACATCATCCGCACCATCTCGGCGAAAAAGAACGAGCCCGAGTTCATGCTGGAGTGGCGTCTCAAGGCCTATCGCCGCTGGCTCACGATGAAAGAGCCGCACTGGGGCAACGTCCAGTACCCGGCGATCGATTACAACTCCCTCGTCTACTACTCGGCGCCCAAGAGCGTCAAGCCGCTGCAAAGTCTCGATGAGGTCGACCCCGAGCTCCTCCGCACCTACGAGAAGCTGGGCATCTCGCTCAACGAGCAGAAAATGCTCGCCGGCGTCGCCGTCGATGCGATCTTCGACAGCGTCTCCGTCGGAACGACGATGAGAGAAGAGCTCGGCAAGGTTGGCATCATCTTCTGCTCATTCGGCGAAGCGGTTCAGAATCATCCCGAGCTGGTCGAGAAATATCTCGGCACCGTCGTTCCGCACAGCGACAACTTCTTCGCCGCGCTCAACGCAGCGGTGTTCAGTGACGGCTCGTTCGCGTATGTGCCCAAGGGCGTGAAGTGCCCGATGGAGCTCTCGACCTACTTCCGGATCAACAGCAAGAACACCGGACAGTTCGAGCGCACGCTCATCATCGCGGACGAAGGCGCATCGGTCAGCTACCTCGAGGGATGTACCGCGCCCAAGCGCGACGAAAACCAGCTCCACGCAGCAGTCGTCGAGCTGATCGCGCTCGACAATGCGACGGTCAAGTACTCGACGGTGCAGAACTGGTACTCGGGCGACGCCGCAGGGAAGGGCGGCATCTACAACTTCGTGACCAAGCGTGGCAAGGCCGCGGGCGTCAACTCGAAGATCTCGTGGACGCAGGTCGAGACCGGCTCCGCCATCACCTGGAAGTATCCGAGCGTCATTCTGCAGGGAGACAATTCCGTCGGCGAGTTCTACTCGGTCGCTGTCGTCAACAGAAAGCAGCAGGCCGACACCGGTACCAAGATGATCCACATCGGCAAGAACACGAAGTCGACGATCGTCTCGAAGGGAATCTCCGCCGGTCAGGGCAACAACAGCTACCGCGGACTGGTGCGCGTGCTGCCCAAGGCGGAAGGCGCCCGCAACTACACCCAGTGCGACTCGATGCTGATCGGCAACAACTGCGGCGCCCACACCTTCCCATACATCGAGGTGCAGAACAACACCGCCACGCTCGAGCACGAGGCATCGACATCGAAGATCGGCGAGGATCAGATCTTCTACTGCAAGCAGCGCGGTGTCAGCGCCGAGCACGCGGTGTCGATGATCGTGAGCGGTTTCTGTCGCGAGGTGTTCAAGGAGTTGCCGATGGAGTTTGCGGTTGAAGCGCAGCAGCTGCTCGGCATCACACTTGAAGGAAGCGTAGGCTGATTCACTGACCTCCAATGGCTTCGCGCAATCTCATAGACAGAATTCGCGCTGCCTGGGCCTGGCTCCGCTCTGGTCCCAGGACGCCAGGGTATCCGTTCACGGCAAACTGGACGCTCTTCAGTCAGGCAGTCTACGCTATACAAACAACATTCAATCACTGGTTTCGTGCTAGAGATAAATGATCTGCACGCCGGCATCGGCGATCGGGAAATACTGAGGGGAATCACGCTTCGCGTGAATGCGGGCGAGGTGCACGCGGTGATGGGTCCGAACGGCTCGGGCAAATCGACCCTCGCGCAGGTGCTCGCCGGAAATCCTTCCTATGAGGTGACGAAGGGAACGGTCACCTACAACGGACAGAACCTGCTCGACGTGGATCCGGAGGTCAGGGCACAGAACGGAATCTTCCTCGCGTTCCAGTATCCGGTGGAAATTCCCGGCGTTTCCAACGCGTACTTCCTGCGCTCGGCATACAATGAGATTCGCAAAGCCAATGGTCAGGAAGAGGTCGATCCGCTCGAGTTCCTCGATCTGGTGCAGGAGAAGCTCAAGCTCGTCGACATGGACGAGTCGATGCTTTCCCGCTCGGTGAATCAGGGATTCTCGGGTGGCGAGAAGAAGCGCAACGAGATTTTCCAGATGGCGGTTCTTTCACCGAGGCTCGCGATTCTGGACGAGACTGACTCGGGGCTGGATATCGACGCACTGCGCATCGTGGCTCAGGGTGTCAACACGCTACGGTCGCCTGACAACGCGACGATCGTCGTCACGCACTATCAGCGGCTCCTCAACTACATCATCCCCGACTATGTGCACGTGATCGCCAACGGACGAATCGTGAAGTCCGGCGGGAAGGAGCTGGCGCTCGAGCTCGAGGAGAGGGGCTACGACTGGTTACAGGACACCGGTGCGGCGGCGGGAGCAGTTGCTTGAGCGAGATCGCAACGAAGAGGAATGGTCGTGACAATCCAGCGATCGCGAGAGATGGCGCGTCGAGAGATGGAGCGGCGAAGGACGCCACGGGCTCCGTGAGCACGCGCGCCCCAAGCTCGATCGAAGTTTATGGAGAGGATTTCAAGCGACAGAGTACCGCCCCCGATTGGCTCCAGGCTCTGCGGAATCGAGGCCTGGCCAGATTCGAGCTGCTGGGATTTCCCACCACGAAGAATGAGGACTGGCACTTCACGAGTGTCGCGCCGATTGCGGAGCGGACTTTCCGACTGGCATCACTCGAAGCAGTCGGCGATGCGCCACGCGATCGACGGGAATCGTCACGTCGAAAAGACGACTCTCTGAATTCAGCCGGGATCAAGAGAGCCGATCTTGAGCGCTTCAACTTCGGCGAAGGCGGCTGGCACACGCTGGTATTCGTTAACGGCGGGTTCTCCGAGGAGCTCTCGGCCGTCGCGGGACTACCCGATGGAATTCGCGTCGGAAGTCTCGCCAGAGCGATCGAGTCCGGAGCGGCGGTTGTCGAGAGACAGCTCGGCAAAATCGCGAAGTTCGAGCAGCACACTTTTACCGCGCTCAATACTGCCTTCATCCACGATGGCGCGTTCGTCGAGCTGCCGGCTGATGCGGTACTGGAACAGCCGATCCATCTGATCTTCGTGTCGGATGGTGACCATGTCTCGCATCCGCGCAATCTCATCATCACGGGCCGTCATTCACGCGCTACCGTGATCGAGAGCTACGTTCCACTGCGCGACGGTGGCTACTTCACCAACGCAGTGACCGAAATCGCGGTGGGCGAAGGCGCGCACCTCGATCATTACAAGCTTCAGCGCGAGAGCGAGAGCGCGTTTCACGTCGGCACGGTACAGATTCGTGAGGCGCGCGACAGCCAGCTCCATTCCTTCTCATTCGCCGTCGGCGGCTCGCTGGCGCGAACGAACATCTACACTTCGCTCGACGGTGATGCGTCGACGTGCACGCTCAACGGGCTCTATCTCGCTGACGGCGCCCAGCACATCGACAACCAGACGAGCATCGAGCACATCGCTCCGAACTGTCCGAGCCACGAGATCTACAAGGGAGTTCTGGACGGTCGCTCGCATGGTGTGTTCAACGGGAAAGTCTATGTGCATCCCGAGGCGCAGAAGACCGACGGCAAGCAGAGTAACAACAATCTTCTGCTCTCACCCGGCGCGCGCGTCGACACCAAGCCGCAGCTCGAGATATTCGCGGACGATGTGAAGTGCACGCATGGTGCTACGGTCGGTCGGCTCGATGATATGGCGATGTTCTATCTCAACAGCCGTGGGATTGGGCCCGAGACGGCGCGGATGCTACTGACTTACGCGTTTGCGGCGGACGTTCTGGAGACGATCGAGCTTGAGCCGCTCAAAAAAGAGCTCGAGAGAATGGTGCTCGCCAGGTTTGCGGATTCTGGAGCCTGACTCAGTCAGGCATCCACAAAACCGAAGCAGGGAGCTTTAAGCTGACCCAAGCTTTCTAGCTCGGAACTTCCATACAGGCGTTATGGATGGCGCACGAAACATCAGCGCGAAACCTGTACGCCGCCGGAAAAGCTCCCAGCTCAAGAGCTGCAAGGCTTACAGCTCCCTGCTTCACTTTTGTGGATGTCAGCGAGGCGCACGACGCCTAACGCCGAGACAATTATCTATCTGCCGAGCAGATAGAGTATCACGATGATCACCGCGATCGCCCCAATAATGATATTGGTCGGCACTTTGCGCGGTGAATCCGGATCCAGATCGCTGGCAAGGATCGGGTGCTTGATCGTGTTGCGGCGGGTGCTGATGTCCTTTTCGCGCTTGGTAGCTGTCGCCGGCTCGATGACCGCGACGCCAAGAGGCAGTCGCTTGGTGGTGAAGGTCAGCTTCGCGGATCCCACTTCGACCTTGTCGCCTTCAGCCAACGAGCGGGGCTCGGTAAGCGTCGTTCCGTTCACAGTCGTTGGGTTAACGCCACACGGATGCAGAACGAACTTGCCATCTTCCGAACGCAGCTCGGCGTGGTTGCGCGATACGGCGGGCTCGCGAATAAGGATATGGCTCGCGGCATCGCGACCGATCGTCAGTAGAGAGTTCCTGACGGGATACGCGCGGCGCTCGAATTCGTAGATGAGGTGGGCGCTGTCATCGCCCGGTGCCTGTAGAGCCATAAATGCCATTGGATCTCCGTGTTTTAAAGACGAATGAGCCTCTGGGCAGGCCACATTAAGCGCGCGTACGCGCCCGGGACGGAGCGGGGGACTCGTTGGCAGCCCCCTTAGCAGGTATTATATCGCGAACCCACATTTAACTCCCCGGAGGGGGCATGGCGACAAAACTCGAAAAAACCCTGAAGCGCGAGATCGAGATCGACGGCAAGGCCTACATGGTAGCGATCTCGCCCGAGGGGGTTAAAGTCACCCAAAAGGGCTTCCGGAGAGGTCCCGAGCTGACATGGCGCTCCATCATCAGCGGCGAGGCTGAGATGGGACAGCAGCTCAAATCATCGGTGGGCGGGAGCGGGGGCGGACCGGAGGAGTAACCCTCACGGAGTATTCGGTGGGGTCATGTTCATCTGGTTCATCTGCAGGTTCGGATTACTCTGCACATCCGAAAGATGCTCCTGAATGATGACCCACCGACCGCCGCGTTTCTGAAACACCGCCGTCCATGCACCACCGATGACGTGATTCATTCCCATCGGCGTCAGGTGCGGGACGCGATACGTGCTCGTCATCACCGCTGCGTCGGGGGCAAGCACATCCACGTTCATCGAAGTCCATTCCCAGTGGGGATTCTTCATGTTCTGGCCGACATACGTCCAGAACGCCCTGATCCCCTGCTCGAGTTGCGGGCGGGTCGTCGTTATTACTCCGCCGCTGGCTGAGATCACCCGGCCTTCGGTCGGGTAGAGACTCATCAAATTTTTGACGGGGTCGGGCTTGGAGAGGTCGTAGGCCGAGACGACCAGGCGCTTGAGCGAGTCGGCAATCACCTTCTTATCGGCCGCCGACATGTCCGCGCCCGACCGGGGCGAGCACGCAAAAGCGGCGATGATGGCGGCACTCCCGAGCCACGCGTATCTCATTGCGGCGAAGCTATATGGCGGGCTGGAATCGCGCGAGTCTCGTCATCGGGACAAGGGCTGTCACTCGCCGATGACACGGACACGGAAAAATCGCAGTTAACCCTGTTTCCGAGGGCTTAATCGCAGGCGTCGGAGTTGCCTTTATAGAAGGCGCCGGCCGAATCATTTGTTCCCTCGGCGGTAGCACACGAAGGCAGTCATACCCAGTCGTCGAGAAGGAGTTTCTATGCGGAAGAGTTATCTGTTGCTCGCAGGAGCTGGCGCCGTTCTTCTGGCCGCTTGCAGCGGCGACAAGAAGGCGTCGATCAACGATGATCTCAAGAAAGACCTGGAGCTTGCCTCTTCGTCTGACGGGATCGCGCTTGCCAACAGCTCCCCCAACGCGGGCCAGCAGGTGATTTCTGCCATCGAGCGGACAACTCCGCCCACCAAGCAGCAGACTCCCTCGACTCGCGTGAGACGCCACAAGCCGGCCCCGAAGTCGCCACCGCAGGTCGTTGAGACCAAGGCGCCCGCGACTGTCGCGCAGACCGAAGAGCAGTCTGTAGCTCCGGCCCCCGTCGCTGACGATCCGACTCCGATATCGCCGCGTCCGCAGCCTGTCCCGGTATCCTATCCGAGAGGTCCGTCGTCTGGTGGTGACAATGGGCGCGCTAGCGGTGGTGGCTCCAACGTTGGCGCCGTCCTCGGCACGATCCTGGGCGCGGTCATTCGCGGTGGCGTAGTCGGCGGCGATGGCGACACGTGCGATCCTCGCACCGACGGACGTCGTGGTCGCGGTGGAATCCAGATCAACCAGCGCATGCCGTTCCCCGTAGGACGAATCGGCGGCGTCAGCAGATCCGGCGTCGGATCAATTCCAATGGGCCGCTTCCCGGGCCGCTAGGCGAAAGGGAGGCGGTCAAATCAGACCGTATCCCTTTTTGTTCATCGAGATGACAATAATGCAGACGAAATTCTCGAGGATCGTGACACCGGTCCTCCTTACTGTCACGCTGGCGCTCGGCGCCTGCAAGCAGGGCGACAAACCTGAAGACGCCCTGGCGCAGGACAGTTCTCTTGCCCACGACCTCCAGCTCGCCAACTCCGACTCCACAGCGCAACCGCAGCTGAAGGACGT
>WNGJ01045866.1_pt1 | contig 10172 bp, 9 predicted proteins | sample 5400611 | NCBI WGS metagenome assembly WNGJ01 (sample SAMN13153375, study PRJNA577476) | soil metagenome | isolation source: 40 cm soil or saprolite under Garry oak tree replicate 1 | place: USA:California | collected 2016-06-15
TCCGCTCCTTCAGCTGAGCCGTGTGACGCGGCTCACCCATGGAAATCGCGTGGTCGAAGAGATCCCGTTGAATCTTCGTCGGCAGATCATTCCACTGCATGATCACTGCCGCGCCTAAACATCGCAAAACATGCTCCTCGTCCTTGGCCAGGGCGGCACGCGTCTCGCGGTTGTTCTCTGACTTCGGCTGAGGAGCTCCACCTTCGCCTTCCCATCTGACAAGGGCTCTGGTCGGTTGGGCGCTCTGTTTCTGGCGTCTTGGCTTTTTACCAATCATGAACGGAATATGATGCAGTTGCCGAGCAAAGTCCATCCAGTGGCAGATGGCCCCCGACTTGCAAGAGATTTGTAGCGTACGGCTTGGTCGCTTGCGGTCATGTGTCCGGCCTGTGGATGCGGTCACACATGGACCGCTGGCCCTGATGGGTTCCGCGGATCGAGGCCTTATCAGTTTGCCGGGATTGATGTCCCGCTGAGACAGTCAGGCTTCTCTCGATCCGTCGGGCCGACCGACTTTGCCATCACGCTTCATTGCCCTCGCAAGCTTGCGGCTCCGCCGCAGCTCGACAGATTATGCCGCTGCTGCCGCGAATCGGTAGGATTCCTGTTTGCTCATAATCGCCCAGGCGATGCGCGCTGTCTTGTTCGCCAAGGCCACGGCGACGACTAGGTGCGGCCTGCGGCCACGCAAGGCTATCAGCCAAGGATCAGGCCTACGACTATGACGATGGCAGCGAGGATAACTGCCACCCCGATGCCTCTCCACGGCATTCCCACCTCCGTCCTGTGCTCCCTCAATCAAATCAAATGGCCCACCATGGCGACGACCATTCAACCGGAGAGGCTGCCGACATCGCTGCCGTCTGCCGTTATTTCAGTCGAAACCGGATCAGCGCCAACCTTGGAGCAACAGCTTTCGTCGCATCTGGCCGTCTTCGCCCGCGCAGGTTTGCCGGGCGGCGACGTCGAACCAAATGTCTCCCGGGGCGCCATGTCCTCGCGCGGACATCGCGGCCCGCACGACAATCGGCGGAAGCCAAGACGGCGCAGCAGGCGACGAGCGCTCGGCTAGCGTGATCCCCGAAGCGCTTCTTGATCTCCGGGTCAAATCGATCCGGCGCCAACGGACCACCCCGTGTTTGGGTGGTCACTTGCTGCGCGTAAGCTTTGCCGTTCATGTAAGCATTAGCCACGATACGTACGATACCCCGCATGGCGCTCCATAGGCATTGCGCTGGTAGGCTTGGCCGCAATGGCTTTTTGATCGGCGCTGAAGTTCAGAGACCCGCCGGGCGACAAGCTGGGCGGGTCGTTTGTTTCGAGAGCTCACTAGGTTTTCATCACGTTGCCGACCGCGAGCACCACATATGCGATGATCGCGATCCAGAACCCGTAAAGCGTGATGTACGGGATCACCACGAAATAGCCGAGTAGCGCGAGCACAGCGAGTACCAGCGAGACCAGAAATATCGGCATCGTTGGTGCGTGAAGATCGATATTCATATCCGCCTCCAATTCGCGACCGGCCGAAGCGGCCGGCTCTCGGCGAGACGAATCGAGTTGCGATCCGCCAGGACGACTCATAGGACCGCTTGGGCTCGCTCGGCAATTCGGTTTCGTCACTGCGCTGCGGTATGGAAGCAGCGAGGAATACGACATGTCCGGCATTATGGTCGCGACGTGACCTGCCCGCTCTTGGCTTCGGAGCCTTCCCCACCCGCTGCACGAGGCGCAATACGCCGTGGGCGGCGGGATGCTGCGGCCCGAAATTGATGGTGAAATTGCGGAGCGTCGCCTCGTTCATCCCGGCTCTCTCAAGGCCGTTCGCCAGTGGCGGTGTTGCGGCCCCGGCGGGGAGGTCCAACCCGGCATGGTCGAGCGCAACGCCGAGGCGCCCCAGGAGAAGCAGATCGATACAAAGCAGTTTCCTTACGGAATCGGGCGGCCGGTTAGGGTGTGCCGACGCTGCTTATCTCGTCCGTCCAGACCTTGAAGGTCAGCAGCGTGTTAGGGCCGAACGTATTGCTGATTGCGACGTCAGCCGCATCGCGGCCGCGCGCAATGAGCACCCGGCCGATCCGTGGCACATTGTTCCGCGGGTCAAAGATGTACCAGCCGCCGCCGAGATACACCTCGATCCAAGCGGCGAAATCCATTGGCCCATACGGCGGCAGGACGCCGATCTCGCCGAGATAACCGGTGCAGTAGCGTGCCGGAATGTTCATGCAGCGGCAAAATGCGATGGCAAGGTGCGTATAATCGCGGCAGACGCCTTTCCCCTCGCTGAAGGCTTCAAAGGCCGACTTGGTGGAACGCGAGTACTCGTAGCCGAACGTGATATGGTTGTGAACAAAATCGCAGATCGCCTGAACGCGTGCCCAGCCCGGCGGCGAATGGCCGAACAGGTTCCAAGCTATCTGGGACAGCAGGTCCGTCTCGCAGTACCGGCTGCCCAGGAGAAACATCAGGGTTTCTTCGGGTAGGTCTTGGATCGAATGTTGCTGGGCCGAGGCGACGACCACGTCAGGCTCGCCGGTGTCCTTCACCACCGCAGTGCTCGCCAACCGATAGCCGACCTGGATCTGCATGGTAAGCCTCTCGAAATGCGCCAGCCAGGCAAGGTGCCGTCTATGTGGCAGGTGAGGTCGTAGAACGTATTCTCCCAGTTGATCGGGTCTTGGACGGGCGCGTCTCGTCGACCACGCTCACTGTAACCTCCATACCGAGGAAGGAAGACGCGTAGCCGATGAAACTGCCCCACAGAGGCAGGGCTTGCGCAGGGTCCCAGGCCACCGCGACACGAATAAGATTACGATTGCCGATGATGCTGTTGGTTGGATCGAAATCAACCCAGCCTGCTCCCGGCAGGTAGACCTGCAGCCAAGCATGGGTTGCCCCGCCGCTGACAGTGGGTGCATGGACTGCATCTGGCACAAAGATGTAGCCGCTCACGAAGCGGGCCGCGAGGCCAAGAGATCGGACGCCTTCGATCATGAGCAAGGCAAAGTCGCGACAGGTTCCACGACCGCGCTGAAGCGTCTCGCTTGGGGTCTGCACGTCCCGCTCGATGCGGCGGGAATAGACGAACTGCTCCCTGATGCCGAGTGTCATCGAGCGAAGCAAGGCGATGGTGCCGGTGGGCCCAGACGGCGCCAGGAAACTTGCCGCCCAATGATCGACGTCCGCTGCAGGGCAGTGCCGTTCCAAAGCGCGAGTAAGGTCGGGCCGGTCATCGCTCGGGTAGGCTAACGGATAGGTCTTTGCGTCGGGATCGAGCGCATAGTCGGGGAGCGCCGTTTCCACATGTTCGAGCGTGACAGTACTCTCGAAGCGAAGCTCCGAAGTTCTCCCGGAGAAGGTTGCGACTGCGACGGAGTTATCGAAGACATCATGAAGCCACCGCAGATGCTTTGGCTTTGGCATGATGTTGAGCCTTGTTTTGATTAGACGGAGATCATGGCTCTCCCGCGGCCGAAACATCATGCGATGCTCGCCCAATCCGACCGGTTCCGAGTAGCGGTAGATCGTGACATGCCGCACGGTTAGAAGGCGCATCCCAGATCCTATCCTTCCGCCCATAAAGACCAATCAGCCGAAGCCGACCGGTGACGAAAGTGTCTTCGCGAATCCGAAGTGATGCTGTCGGATGGTCGCGGTCCAGTGCGTGGCCTCGCCAGGCGGATCGCTGCCCGCCAAACGTGTTGCTGCGGGCTGTTTCGGTCCGTAACAACCGCTTCCAAGTGAGCACGGTCGCGGGTGCTTAACACCGACCATAATCCCTTTGCGCATCCAGCAGACTCGCATCACTGCGTCTCGCCGGGAATCCACAAAGAGACTCGAATGTCAAGTTTTATCCACCAGTGAGACCCTGCTATGAAAGCATGAAGGCGACAGGAGAGCAGGGAAAGGATGGGGCAAAGAATCGTGAGCATGCCCACGACGGTATGGCCGCAAGTCGCGAAACTCTCAGTTTTTCTATGGCGTTCGGAGTTTTTGAGTAGGGACAGGCAATCCCGGCGCTGCTCGAGCGCCTCGCTGCCGCCGGGGCACTCGACGGGGCCATCGTCACTATCGAAGCAATTGCCTGCAATCCCACGATCGCTGCGGCGATCCTCGATGCTAAGGCTGATTATGTGCTCGCGGTGCAGGACAACCAGCATAGCCTGCACGCAGGTAGGGGGGGCCCAATGCATCGATTGAACAAGCCCGACCGTGCAGTGTGGTAAACGGGCGCGTCATGCCCATCGGAACCCCGTACGGATTCCCATGGCTTGCCGTCCGTTTTGGAACCTTCGAGAAGGACGCGAGTTTACTTCCATCCCCTATTGGAGAGTCCACATGACGAGAATCAAATTGGCTTTCATAGCCGCCTCCGCGCTCGCTGGAGTCAGCTTGAGCACGGGTAGCGCCTCCGCCATACCCTTCGGCAGTGCGCCAAATAATGATGAGTTTCTGCAAAATGTCCGCCTCGTCTGCGACGCGTACGGACGGCACTGCCAACGTAGCGGCCATCGCGTCTATGGATACGGGCAAACTCGCCCGTACGATCCAGGCTACCCCACCTACGCACCCGTCTATAACTACGGTCCCGCTTACGGGTATAGCTACGGTCCCGGGTATGAGTATGGAGCGCCAGGCATTGGCTTCGGCGGTCCCGGGTATGGGTACGGAGCGCCAGGTATTGGCTTCGGGCCCTTTGGCGTTGGTAGATGGTAACTGCGGAATCGGCGAACTGCCCCTGCGGAACCTTCGCGACGAGCCGCTCGCCGCGAGGACTGCGCCCGCGCAGCGCAGCCTCGCCATGTTGGTTGAGGTGCCGGTCTCATTCGGCCACTGGAAGATGACCACCTTCGTCGCTGCCCTGCGAAAGCACGGGATCACCGCTCCGTTGGTCGTCGACGCCCCGATGAACGGCGAAATCTTCCTCGCTTATCTCAAACCCCTAGCGGGCGTACCGCGCTCGTGCTCGGGAGCCTCGACAGGCGTCAAAGTCAGTCATACCCTCTAGGATCGGAATGATGCTAAACTTCACGCTGCTTTCAGGTCTGCCTTGATCAAGGGAGGTCCTGCCATGAAAACGCGCAAGACAAAGCCCTCTTTCGAGCCCAACGTGTTCCTCGCCAAAGTGGACGTGGGTAGAACCATATCAGAACACCAGGATGGCCAAATCGTCTTCTCGCAGGGTGAACCCGCTGACTCCGTTTTCTACATCCAGAAGGGCAAGGTAAAAATAACCGTCGTTTCCGAGCAGGGGAACGAAGCGGTCGTCGCGATCCTTGGAGGGGCGATTTCTTTGGCGAAGGATGCTTGGCGGGGCAGTGGCTACGCATGGCGACTGTCACGGCAATGACGGAATGCGAAATCATGCGGCTGGAGAAAGCAGCCATCATTCGCGTACTCCATGAAGAGCCAGCCTTTTCCGAGATGTTCATGTCACATCTTTTGACTCGGAATATCCGAGTTGAAGCGGACCTCGTCGATCAACTGTTCAATTCAAGCGAAAAGCGCTTGGCGCGCGCTCTTCTTCTCCTGGCGAACTTCGGCAAGGAGGGTAAACCGGAGCCAGTCGTTGCAAAGATCAGCCAGGAGACGCTCGCGGAAATGATCGGCACCACACGTTCTCGCGTGAGCTCTTTCATGAACAAGTTTCGGCGGTTGGGCTTCATCGATTACAATTACAACGGCACAGGATTGGAAGTCCACAGTTCATTGTTGAATGTCGTTCTGCATGACGAGCCGCACATCAGAACTTGAAACGCGAACAATTTTGACGGACGGCAGAACGACATCGTATTTGGCTCGCGTGCTGTAAACGGGTCACGCATGATCCCAAGTCGAGCAGCGGCTACCCACTGGCTTGAGCAACCTCGAGCACGGCGCGCGTGCGCTTGTTGGGTGCTGTCCCTGTCGGAAACTAAATCCGGACATAATGATGATGCAATCCGCCCAGGATTGGTCGTGGAAGGGGATGCAGCCAATAGTCTGGATAGGGCGAGAGAGCGGCGCATCCTTATTGAGCGATAGGTGCATGCGGGCTTGATTATTAATAGGCCGCATAAGATGCGAGCACATGGCGAAGGTGGCACTCACCGAACACCACGACATAGTCAAGGCACTCCCGCCGGATCGCGCCGATGAGCCTCTCCGAATGCCCGTTCTGCCATGGTGATCGCGGTGCCGTCGGACGGTCGCGTATACCCATCGTCCGTAGCCGCCGCATGAAGACCTCGCCGTAGACGCTGTCGCGATCACGGACGACGTATCGTGGCGCCCTATCCCAACCGCAGGCCTCGATCAGCTGACGAGCAATCCATTCCGCGATCGGGTGAGCGGTTGCTCCAAGCGACATGATCTGCCGCCAATATAGAAGCGGGCGGTCAGAACTGCATATATGTCCGGATGATGTACCAAGGCGGCATTGTAGCGACCATGGACTGGCTCTATCCACTCTCCGGTTTTGTCGTCGGCGCCCTCGTCGGTCTGACCGGCATGGGTGGTGGCTCTCTGATGACGCCGTTGCTGATACTGCTCTTCGGTGTCCATCCGCTCACGGCGGTGGGAACCGACCTTCTTTACGCCGCGGCGACGAAAACGGCTGGCACCGCGATCCACTCCAAGAAGGGTAACGTGGACTGGCGCGTCGCCGGACTCTTGGCCGCTGGATCGGTCCCCGCCACAGTGCTCACGATTGGGGTCCTGTCCCGGGTGCCGAAGCAGAGCCCGACCACAGCCGCTATTATCTCCATGTCGATCGGCGTGGCGCTGATCATTGCGGCCGTGGCGATTTTCTTCCGCCGCCGCATCCGCGATTACGCCCTGGCCCGTGCCGACAACCCGACGCGAACCCGCTACTCGGGTCCGATCACGGTGATCTTCGGTGCGGTGCTCGGCGTGCTTGTGTCGCTGTGCTCGGTAGGTGCCGGCGCCTTGGGCGTAGCAGTGCTCTTCTTTCTCTATCCGCGGCTGCCGCCCGTCCGCATCGTCGGCTCCGACCTTGCACACGCGGTGCCCCTCACCCTTGTGGCCGGCCTGGGCCACTGGCTCATCGGCAGCGTGGATTGGTACATTGTCGGTGCCCTGCTGCTCGGTTCCTTGCCGGGCATCTCAATCGGTAGCCACTTGGCGACCCGCATTTCCGATCGCTTCCTGCTCCCCGTCCTGGCCAGCATGTTGGTGCTGATCGGCCTGCGGCTCATCGCCTCGTAAACGAACATCGGTTGCACCGTGCGGATGCGGATTTGCCGAAGATGGCGGGGCACGCAATTGGCCGTCCGCAGATGGTCGTGAACGATGTCAGTCACGGCGAGCCTCCCGGGGGCTCACGGTCACGCCTTGCGGTGAAGAAGGGATGGATGACTCGCGGGTGAAAAAGGCTCCCGAGAGGGCGAATACAGTACTCGCGAGTGTGACGATGTTGTTCGCCTTGGCGAAGTCTACCAAACAGGAATGGGGATCCGAATGATGTAAACATCAGGGGCGAACTGCCTCCGCCCATGTTGTTTCGAGATGAGGAAGCCGGAGTCACGGTGGTACATCATTAGAGATCGCCTACCAAGGTCGCGTTGGAGTTCGCTGTGCAATGTGCCGGCTTCCAAACTCCTCAATGTGGCCGACGGAGTTTACGATCTGGCTCGGATTACTCTGGAGACATTTTGATGCCGAGGAAATCGCATTAGTCCGGCTGGAGCACCCGTCTGACTGTGCGATCTACAGTGCAACCGCATTGCCCGCGCGGAGTGTGAGTGCGGCGGGTTAGAGTTGGCAGACCATGCGCTTAATAGCTCGGTCTCCCCGTTTGTAGCCCCTGCCGGGGAGCGGCCGACAACTCATTGAGCAAGACGAGGCCAACTGTCTCGTCGAGCCTGAGAAGCTTCCAGCCGACAGGTTCGTTACTAACGCTACCGCCGCGGACCTGCCAAACGCGCATTACGGCATGTCCTTCCTTGGTCCAGCCGCAAGCGTGGACCTCGACAATACGCACGTACCCGTCGTATCGGACCTCAAGGCAGTGGCCGCTCTGGAGAGCTTGGCGAGCGACGGCAGTATGCATCCCAGTATCCCGCTACGCGAGTCGGAAATCTGATTATATAATTCCCGCCCTTACGCCTGGGGCGAAATCAGCACGCGGCCGCATTTCGACGATCGCACCCGCCGCGTGCTCGTTATCGGCACCATGGTGGCGCTCGACAAGTGGGACGAATTTCGCATACCACCCCATCAATACTCGAGGAAGCTCCTGAGCATTCTGGACCGGCTCGGGTGCTTCAGCTTTCGCAGCGCCTTGGCCTCGATCTGGCGGATGCGCTCGCGCGTCACCGAGAATTGCTGGCCGACCTCTTCCAGCGTGCGGTCGGTGTTCATGCCGATGCCGAAGCGCATGCGGAGCACCCGCTCCTCGCGCGGGGTGAGCGAGGCAAGCACCCTCGTTGTGATCTCACGCAAATTCGACTGGATCGCCGCATCGATCGGCAGGATAGCGTTCTTGTCCTCGATGAGGTCGCCGAGGTGGGTATCCTCCTCGTCGCCGATCGGCATCTCCAGCGAGATCGGCTCCTTGGCAATCTTGAGCACCTTGCGCACTTTCTCGAGCGGCATGCCGAGCTTCTCAGCGAGCTCCTTGGGCGTCGGCTCGCGGCGAATCTCGTTGAGCAGTCGCAGGCGCGTGCGCACGATCTTGTTGGTCGTCTCGATCATGTGCACGGGGATGCGGATGGTGTGCGCCTGGTCGGCGATCGAGCGGGTGATCGCCTGCCGGATCCACCAGGTGGCGTAGGTCGAGAACTTGTAGCCGCGGCGGTACTCGAACTTGTCGACCGCCTTCAACAGGCCGATGTTGCCCTCCTGGATGAGATCCAGGAACTGCAGGCCGCGGTTGGTGTATTTCTTGGCGATGGAGATGACGAGCCGCAGATTCGCCTCGACCATCTCCTTCTTGGCCTGGCGCGCCTCGCGCTCGCCTTTCTGCACCATGTGCACGATCTTGCGAAACTCGCCGATCTCAAGCCCGGTCTCGCCGGCGAGCCCGTGGATCTCCGACCGGATGCCCTTGATGCGGTCCTTGTCGCGTGCGACGAGGTTCTTCCAGCCTTTCGCCGAGAGCTTGGACACGCGGTTGAGCCAGCGCGGGTCGAGCTCGGAGTTCAGATAGTTCTTGAGGAAATCCTCGCGCACGACGCCGTAGCTCTCCGAGAGCCGCATCAGCCGACCCTCGTAGCTCACCAGGCGCTTGTTGATGTCGTAGAGCTGCTCGACCAGCGCGTCGATGCGCGCCTGATTCAGGCGGAGCGACTTCACCTCGGTGATCAGCTCCTCCTTGAGCTTCTTGTACCTGCGCTCCTGGGTGGGCGAGAGCTTATCGTTGCGCAGCCGGTTCTCGATGTCCTGGTCCTGCAGGCGCCGGAGCCGCTTGTAGGTGTCGGCGATCTTGTCGAAGCTCTCCAGCACCTTGGGCTTGAGCTCGGCCTCGATCGCGGCGAGCGACAGCGAGTTCTCGAGATCGTCGTCGTCGATGTCGACTTCGCCGAGCGCCCCCTCTTCCGGCTGCTCCTCGTCGTCCCCGTTCTGCGGCTTGGGCCTGAATGGCGTTGCGGTGGGCAGGGCGGAAGGCGGTGCGGCAGGCTGCGGTGGCACAACCTGCAGGAACGGGGTCGCGTCGGCGGGCGCGGCCGGCGGCGCCACGACGCCCGCCACGCTCGCCGGAACCGCCTTGGCGTCAGGGCCGGAGTAGGTCGCCTCGAGGTCGATGATGTCGCGCAGGAAGACCTTGCCGTCGTTGAGCTCGTCGCGCCAGATGATGATGGCCTGGAACGTCAGCGGGCTCTCGCACAGGCCGGCGATCATCGCCTCGCGGCCGGCCTCGATGCGCTTGGCGATGGCGATCTCGCCCTCGCGGGAGAGCAGCTTGACCGAGCCCATCTCGCGCAGATACATGCGCACGGGGTCGTCGGTGCGCTCGGACGGTTCTGCCTTCTCGGCCTTGGCCAGCGCAGTGCGCTGCACTTCGGCGAGTTCGCCTACTTCGCTCTCCTCCTCCTCGGGCTCCTCGCGCGCCTCGGTTTCCTCCTCCGGCCCAGCTTCCTCGGATTCGACGGTGGTTATGCCCACCTCGTTGAGCATGGCAAGAATGTCCTCGATTTGCTCGGAAGTGACCTCCCCCGGAGGCAGCACCGAAT
>WNGJ01009881.1_pt1 | contig 10171 bp, 8 predicted proteins | sample 5400611 | NCBI WGS metagenome assembly WNGJ01 (sample SAMN13153375, study PRJNA577476) | soil metagenome | isolation source: 40 cm soil or saprolite under Garry oak tree replicate 1 | place: USA:California | collected 2016-06-15
GCAGGCTTGCTCCCAGTAGCCGATCACCATTCCTACGTACGCTCCGGTTTCGCTTCCCATCGGCGCGATCCGCATAGCGTCGTCGATATTATTCACGATGTAGTTTTTACCGAACCAGTCACGTGCCTGGCGTAATTTGCCTTCCCTCCGCTGGTCGTAGACTTGAAGGTGAAGTTGCGCTTGTTCATGCGTCGGTTTTGATCCCATGGTGTTTCTCCGTTTCCTCGGATTGACTTTCCTGAACCCCGGTGCCCGCAGTTTCCAGTCTCGGTTTCGTCCCGCTTCGCACGACGCTGGACCTTCGCGACTTCCGCGGGGACGAACCCTCCACATCCTATCGTCGTTTAACGCAGATCAGAAACGACAATTTGGTTTCCCTGAACAATCCAATTTTTCGGAGGTTACCAAAGCGCACGTTGCCTGGACTCCGGTTTGCCCCTCCTCAATAGTTATGATTTGTCTTCTCTTAGGAAGCGCGACAGCGGAACTGTGAAAAGCCATACTAACATGCCTGGTCACGCGGTGACCGGACAATTCGAGTTCTAGGACCGGACTTGTCCAGTAATCCGACTAACCAGAGTTAGCCAGTTTTCGCTCACGGATTCACGACAGTGCCCACAGGCATTCCACAACCAAGCTTGGAGTCCGATGCGCTGGGTGGTAAGAGAATCCGGTCTGAGGTGCAGTGGGGCACTCTGCGATTTTTCGTCTGTCCCGGGGTAATACCAAGGTCTGTAGCCATCGAGCCACATTTTGACCGTCACCTCTGCTTCAGACGGAATCAACACGCGGAAATTTGCTTTTATCAAACCAATTCCAGACAAGAAATTCCCGTGTGGTCGTCTGAGTTCAAAACCTGGATAAAGCGTCGCCCCGGTAATAGCGTCGCGCGCTGTGCCGATGAGTACTCCTGCCTTCGACCCGAAGCGAATCATTACCGTTTCAGCGGGATGGTTGGCAGTCAAAGTGGCCGTTTGAAAATTGCCGTCGCTATAGAACCGGGTGCTCATGTCAGGGAAGTTTTCGTCCTCCTTCTTTGCAGCAACGGCAAACTTCCCAAACCAGGAACGGGAGATGTGAATAGCGTAATACCCGGTTTCATCGGTCTCGGCGTGAGGAATAATTGCACGCATCGGCCGCCCAAGTGGAACGGCGTAGACCGATGCACGTTTCACAGGCTTTTTGCCTCATAGGTAACAATCCCATCAATCAGGCCTCTGTCGTCTTTGGGTTTAGCAACTGCTTTCAGGACTTTAGACTGGATTGTTGTATCGACAAAATAAGAGCGATTGCCACGCCCAGCGATATGACTGCAGTCCGTTGGCTCATGCGCTTCATTCTGGCATAACTTCATGCGAGTGAATGAGGGGCGGTCAGTGCTTGATTACGCGGTTACCGTAGAAGTGGTTCCGTGAACATCCGGATCCTAAGAGGTCTCGACGAAGTCGAAGAAATTCCGCACGAACGATGCCCCAGACGCACTACGGCCTTCTGGAACTCCACCCTCTGCCTCCAGTAGGCAAGGTTGGCCGCTGAGGCCAGAAGCTCCTCTCCCTCTTCCGTTCAATCTCGTCCACGTTCCGTCCCTCCTACCGACCCGTGCGCGCCTACGTTCATCCTTACGCCTTCGACGAACAGGTTATAGACGGCATTCGCGTCCATGCCCGGCGCGGCGTTGATCTGGACCGAGTTCGGGCCGAAGTTGAGGTTGCTTACTGAAGCATCAGGAAGCAGCACCGACGCGAGCCGTAACGGAGCGAAGCGCTTCGACCACGGAGGCGAGCTCCTCTTCCGTATTGTAATAATGCGGGGAAAGCCGGAGGGCTGAGGCGGCGCGTTTCTCGTCCATGTCGATCACCGCGTAGGCGCGGAGGGAGGCGGAGGTGTTGATGCCGCGCTTGCGCAGCAGGTTGGAGAGATTGGTGGCGTCCCAGCCGGCGACCTCGATGGTGGCGATGGCGGCAAGTTGATTGCCGCGGTCCAGGACGCGTATACCTGGCACTGTTTTTAGTTTGTCGCGCAACTCCGCCGCGAGCTGACGCGCGCGGCCGCCTCCACGCTCGATGCCTACGGCGAGGGCATAGCGCGCGGCTTCGCCGAGACCGAGCACGAGGCTGTACGGGAATTCCCAATTTTCGAAACGCCGCGCATCCGGGGCCGGCTGGAAGTTGTCCGCCGAGACCCAATCTGCTCCACGCATGTCGATATACAGCGGAAAATCTCCGCGCTTCAGAGCGCGATCGGAAACATACAGGAATCCAATGCCGCGCGGGCCGCGCAGAAACTTTCGGGCGGTGGCGGAGAGAAAATCACATTTTAGTTTGGAGACATCGATAGGGATCTGCCCAATGGCCTGGCAGGCATCCACCAGATAGGGCACGCCGGAGGCTTCCGCAATCTGTCCCAACGCTTCCACCGGCTGCATCAGACCGGAGTTGGTGGGCACCCAGGTGACCGCGAGCAAGCGGACACGCTTTTCGCGAAGTAAGTCCTGCACCGACTGCGGATCGGCGCCTCCGGTGGAGAGGTCCGTGGCGCGACGCACGTCCACGCCATGGCGGTGTGCCAGCGAAAGATACGCGAGCTGATTGGAGATGTAGTCATTGCGCGTGGTGACGATGACATCGCCCGGCTTGAAATCGAAGGCCGAGAGCGCCTGGAAAAATGCCACTGTGGAATTTTCAACGATCGCGACGTTGCGGGGTTGTCCGCCCAAGAGTTTGGAGACATTGTCATACGCTTCGTTAACGGCGGCCTCAGCATCGTCCGCGCTTTCGTAACCGCCAAACTTAGCCTCGCGGTTCACATGGCCCACGATGGCATCGAGCACCGGAAGCGGCATCAGACCGGCGCTGGCATTATTCAAATGGATTTGGTTGGTGCAACCGGGCGTGTCGTCACGCCATTGCTGGAGAAGGGGATCCATGGGTCACCATTGTAATCGCGCGGATGAACGGAAACGATAGTCCGGTAGGGAGGTAAGGAGAAGGGACAATTTGGCCTTGCACCGGAACGGGGCGCTCGCGCTGGCGAGTGGCCTGCGCTCCGAGAAAGTCGAGAATCGCGGCGTGCGCGGCCTCGGCTGCGTGGGGGATAGATACACCACACACTCCGACCGTAACATACGCGCGTCGTAACGCTTAATAAACGGGCTTATCGTACAAGTGCTTTTCGAATGGTTGGCGCGGCGGCTGGAGCGAGGCGACGGGCCGGCAGGCCGTACGAGTGTGTATAATCTTTGCGATTTTCGACGTCCAAAAGGGAATTCCCAATAGGAAGTCGGACAAAGGTAGGGTGTACCTGTTTCGCATCTCTAGCTTGGCAGTCGGAGGAGCAACCATGCACAAATTCCCTATGCGCATTCATCCGCATCGTTGGGCACGTACGAGCTATCTATTCTTGGCGTGCGGATTTCTGTCGTGGGCCGTGACTCTCTCTGCGCAAGCCCCCAAGTCCGGTCCCAAACCTGGCATAGTGCGCCAGCTTACGGAAGTGAAATTTCCGACCGGTGACGGTCCCGACTGCCTTCAATTCTTCCTGGAAACCGGCGACCTAAAAACGGGGCCTTCCACCGCCATCATGAAAGCGGCGCCCAAGTGCGTCGTCCCTCCCCACTACCACACAGCGGAAGAGCAGTTGATCATCGTAAAAGGAAATGTCTCCACCGGAATGCAGGGCATGCAAGATACTGTTCTCGGCCCCGGCGGCTTCGCCATGATGCCCAGCAAGCAGCCTCACTGGTTCACATGCACCGCCAAAGAAGAATGCCTAATGTTCGTAACCTTCGACCGCGCCTACGACATCGTCTGGCTCAAGCCCAACAAATAGCGCCAGCGAACTTCTGCGCCTGAGCGCGGGAATCTCCCGGCCCTAAGAACTTGCCGGAGGGATCCATGGCAGCACCGCGGTGGAGGTGCGCCGCCTGGTCCGCGAAGAGTGGTTGCTTGAAGTTGAAGCCATTGCAGTCGTGCCGGAATAGTTGCTTGGCGACCCACAGCACTACCTTGTGCCACACCATTTGATATTTTTCCGAGAGCGAATTGGTGTAGGGAAGGGAACCCAGCGGAAAGGGAAGGTTGCACGGCACTAAGTAAACAAACGCGACTCGAAATGTGAAGAGGCGGGTGAATGGCCAGCGAACCGCTTCTTGACTTTGACTATCCATCGTGGACCTCCACGCTGCTTGCATTCCACCTACGTGCGCAATCGTAGAAGTCCCCCGTTCCGGTGGCACATCTTAGGTCTTGCCATAAGCCAGGTCAGCCCAACCTGGCTTGGTGCCTAGAAGCCCACAATTTCGCTGCATGAAAAATTCGGTGACGTTGCTAGAACACTCTTTCGGACGGATCTTGATTCGCCGAGCCCCGAATTCACAATCCGAAAACCTCGAAACTAAAGGGGCGACATCGGATTACAGTCACAAGTGAAATATCCCAATCGTAGAAAAAACGCATCGCCGGCGCAATGCAGGTTGCTCAAAAGGCCACGATAACTGCATTTGGTACCGAACCCGGGAGGAAGTCCGGTGTAAAATCACCGGTAACTCTAAAGTCCAGAGGCGATGTCAGACTCCTCCGAAAAGCAGACATGAAGATCCGGACGAAACTCCTGTTGGCGTTGGGTGCCATATCGCTGTTAACGCCAGCAGCGGCATACGTCGCTGCTCTCATCAGCGATCTCCGCATTTCCTTTGCCCTCAGCATGAACGAATACGAAGCCCAACAGGGAGTGAATGCTCAAAGACTTCAAGCCGATCTAAATATGATTGGATCGGCCGTGGAGGGCTCTCAGAGCGAAACGTACCGAATACACTCCGTGCCCAGAGAACGGGAAGATGCCGAACAGCAGCGCAGACTAGCAAATGCCGCACTCCGTTCGTGGATCGCGGCCTATGCAGTACATTTGGACGTCATCACGCGGTCCGAGGCGCAGCAAGTGCAAGACACTCGGTTGGTGGGACGTGCCAGCGTACCCGATGCTGCCGAGCAGCGCGAAACGCAACTCATGAAAAAGCTAAGTGATTCTCTTCCCGGCCTCAAATCGAAGGCAGAAGATTTCATCCGGCTATCAGATAGTTTTTCTCAAGCGGAAGAAGAATTTGTCCAAGAGGTCTTCGAGCCACAGGTTCGCGGCGAACTTACGAAGACTGTGCAGGAATTGACGGATGAAACTGAGCGGGCAGCTGAGAACTACCGTCGCAGCATCGAGGCAGTACAGAAACAGTCCTATTGGCAGACCATTGTGATCGTCCTTCTTGCTCTGGCAGTTAGCACCGTCCTTGCAGCGGTGGTGTCCGGCGCGGTCATCAGCCCGATTCAAAGGCTTCGCGATGCGGTGGCGCAGCTCGGACTCGGCCATATGGATACGAGAATCGGCGTCCATTCAAAAGACGAATTTGGCGAGCTTGCGGTTGGTTTCAACACAATGGCCGAAAATCTTGCGAGGGCTCACGAAAGACTTAAGAATTCCATGGGAGAACTGGAATCGCGGAACCTGGAGGCCGGCACGCTCAGCGAAATGGCGGACTTGCTGCAATCGTGTTTTACGCTGGAGGAGGCTTCAGCCGTGATTGCCTCCTCGGCCCAGAAGCTGTTTCACGGATTCTCGGGCGCCGTGCTGGTGTTCAGCGCTTCGCGGAATGTCCTGGAAGCCAACACGATCTGGGGACCGAATACTCCTGTGGAACGAGTTTTTAGCCCGAATGACTGCTGGGCCTTGCGCCGGGGGCACTTACATCATTCTGGCAGCGACGACGGCGCCGTACGTTGCACGCATTTCGGCTCGGATTCTCGTCTGCCTAGTCTCTGCACCCCTCTCATGGCTCACGGCGAAACACTCGGCATTCTTTGCCTTGTGACGGAACCAAACGGAGGAGCACCGGCCCCCATTTCCGAATTTAACGTACAACTAGCTGTTTCCGTGGCCGAACAGGCTGCTCTCTCTTTTGCTAACCTCAAGCTTCGTGAGAAGTTGCGTTACCAATCCATTCGCGATCCCCTCACAGGCTTGTTCAACCGACGCTACCTGGATGAATCCCTGGAGCGTGAACTATCCAATGCGACACGCAAGAACCGGAGTCTCGGCGTCATCATGCTCGACGTGGACCGCTTCAAGCAGTTTAACGACATGTTCGGCCATGATGCGGGCGATACAGTGCTGAGGGAACTCGGTGACTACTTGGCGAGATTCATCCGCCGCGGGGATCTAGCCTGCCGCTATGGGGGGGGAAGAGTTCACGCTGATTTTGCCCGAGTGTTCGGTGGAAGACACGCGCCGCCGCGCGGAAGAGCTGCGTATTTCATTTCAACAACTTTCCATAAAGCACAGGGACATCGTGTTGGGCAAGGTGACTCTTTCTTTGGGGGTCGCTGCTCTACCGGACCACGGAACGACTGGTGTAGAACTTCTAGCGGCAGCGGACGGCGCCCTTCTCAGAGCAAAAGAAGATGGACGTGATCGGGTCTTGATCGCCGAAGTCGCCGTCAATCGTGCTGAGTAGCCTCCTCCAGACAGACAAAGTCGAGAATGCGGTAATGAGAGATTGGTCTGGGCAATAGGAGAATTGGTACCTGGCATTTGCAGCCGAGGTGACCTCTTTCTTTTTTGGGAGACATGTTAGACCCACGCGTTGGTAGTGCCGTGGGGCCGGATCGCACCACCCGTGCGTTTGCGCTTAAGCCCAAGCGCTACAATTAATTACGGCGCGACGTCGTTGGATTGACGGGAACGCTGCAGGCCGTGACAGTGACAAAATTCCGTGCTTGAAACATGGAGAAACTGACTAGGTTTTCAGACTTGAAGGCCGCATCGGGCATCGAGAAGTTGCACACAATTATGGCGGCGCGGCGAGCATTGGGCTGAAACGCCATTTTTTGGCGTTGGCGAGGCAGTCGAGTATCAATTGTTCATAGCAAGGCGGACACGCGGTGCGCTGTTCGTTGACTTAAGTGAAAAGACGACCTACCATTTCGTGCCACAGCGCTTCCCAAGAGGGGCGAACTCATTCGGCGAGTATCGAAGAGAACTTTCATGATCGGGCAGATCATTTCGCACTACCGCGTCATCGAAAAGATCGGTGACGGAGGCATGGGCGTGGTTTGGGCGGCCGACGATACGCGGTTGGCCCGCCGTGTCGCGCTGAAATTTTTGCCCGACGAGCTCGAACGGGATGCTTTGGCGCTCGAGCGGCTGAAGCGCGAAGCGCAGGCCGCCTCTTCGCTGAACCATCCGCACATCTGCACGATCCATGACATTGACTCCGACCATGGGCGGCGCTTCATCGTCATGGAGTTCCTCGATGGCCAGACGCTCAAGCATCGCATCGTGAAATCGGCCTTCCAGATTCCCGAGATGGTCGAGTTCGCCACTCAGATTGCCGACGCGCTCGAAGCCGCCCATGCGCAGGGGATCATGCATCGCGACATCAAGCCGGCCAACATTTTCATCACCGAGCGCGGCATGGTCAAGGTGCTGGATTTTGGCCTGGCCAAATTCACGCGTACTGGCCAACAGCGCGTGGACAACGCGCAGCGCTCCGTGGGCGCGCTGGCTAGGTCCACGGAAGAAGTTCTGACCGGTTCGGGGGTGGCCCTGGGCACGATGCCCTACATGTCACCCGAGCAGGTCCGCGGCGACGATCTCGATGCGCGCACGGACCTATTCAGTTTCGGAGCCGTGTTATATGAGATGGCCACCCGGCGCATGGCGTTTCAAGGAAACACGCCGGACAGCATCACGGATAAGATTCTGAACGGAGAACCTGTCTATCCCTCGCAGATCAATCCGGCGCTGCCTGCTGCGCTCGACGCCATCATCCGCAAAGCCCTCGAGAAACAGCGCAGCCTGCGATATCAGACCGCTTCGGACCTGCTGGCCGATTTGCAACGGCTGAAACGCGACATCGATTCAGGACAGCAAAGAGACTCTGACATCGCCCCGCCGATGCCCCGCGCCACCAAAGCCATCGACTCACTTGCCATCCTTCCGCTGGCCAACGAGACGCGCGATACGGAGACGGATTATCTAAGCGACGGAATCACGGAGATGCTCATCAATAATCTCTCGCAGCTTCCAAAACTGCGCGTGCTGCCACGTAGCACAGTGTTTCGCTACAAAGGTCGCGAGATGGACCCCACGGCGCTGAGCCGCGAGCTCGGCGTGCGCGCCGTTCTGACCGGCCGGGTAGTGCAGCGCGCCGACACGCTGACCATCAAAGTTGAGCTGGTGGATGTGGCCCGACAGGCGCATCTGTGGGGCGGAAACTTCAGCCGCAAGCTCGATGATATTTTTGCCGTGCAGGAAGAGATCGCCCAGCAGATCTCCGAGCACATGCGCCTACACCTGAGCCCCCAAGAGAAAAAGAAGCTCGCCGCACGAGATACGGGGAACCGCGAGGCCTACCAAGCCTTCTTGCGGGCTCTCTACTTCTGGAACAAATGGACGCCGACGAGTTCCTGGCGGGCGCTGGAGTATTGCCGCCTAGCAATTGAAAAAGACCCCGCCTATGCCCCGGCTCATGCGGTGATGGCAGACTGCTACACCTCCTTAGCAGTGTTTGGTGTACTGCCTGCCAAGGAGGCGTTTCCGAAGGCGAAAGCCGCGGCGTCGAAGGCCGTCGAGATGGGGCCTTCCCTTTCCGACGCGCATCTGGCGGTGGGATTGATCAGCTTGTACTTCGATTGGGATTGGGATACCGCGGAGCGGTATTTCCGCCGCGCCGTCGATCTCAGTCCCCACTCGGCGCGCGCACATTACGGGCTCAGTCTCTGGCTCTTGGTACAGCAAAGACAGCAAGAGGCCATTCAGGAAGCAGATTGCGCCCTGGAGCTGGATCCGCTCTCGCTGCCCATGAATTTCAACGTGGGATACCTCAACTACTTTGCTGGGAACAACGACCGAGCCATCGCGCAGTTTGAGAAAATTTTGGAGATGGATCCATCGTTCGTGTTGGCCAGCTTGATTTTGTGTCCGGCGTATCTGCGCAAAGGATTGCTGCCGGAGGCACTCGCCACGGTCGAGAAGGCGCTCCCGCAGTCTAGGAATTGGTCCAGTCTGCGCGCCATGCTGGCCGTCGTATATGCCGGTTCCGGCAGAGCAGGCCAAGCGAAGGAAATCCTGGAAGAACTGAAGAAAGAGGGAGCATCGGTCCCGCTGCTCTCGTATTGGGCTGCGATTATCTCCAACGTGCTGCAGGAGAAGGAGCAGACGCTCGATTGGCTGGAAAAGGCCTGCGAAGAGCGCATCGGCTTGCTCGCTCTTCTCAAAGTCGCTTCAGGGTTCCGCAACCTGAGTCAGGAACCGCGCTACCAGGCAATCCTTGAGCGCATTGGCATGCCATAATCATCTTGGTAGTACGCCACGTCCCATTCGCGACGATTTTATCGCGAACTGACGTAACAGTGCTCACGCGTTGTCAGAAGCTCATCAATGAGAATCTCTAGTTCAAGTACCGCAGGTGAATGAGTTGTGAGAACGGATGGAGCGAACACGCCCCGCATCCTCATAGATCAGTTGCTGCCTCCTGGTCTTGTTTACGCGCCGGATGAAAGCACAGAAGAGATACGACGGAACGCCTCGAACCACGTTCTGAGTGCCGTGCGTTTTCCCCTGGAGCGCGCGCGAATCAGTGGTAGCAGCCTCCAGTAGAGTCGCCGCCACAGCGGGGTCAATGAACTCGTTTTCGGATGCTCGATTGCGCGGATGCCGATCTCCTCGGCAGCGTCGAGGACAGAAGGGCATATCTTCCGCCCAAGGCGATCCATGGGGCTGAAGCGGAAGCAACGATTAGGCTGCCGGCCTCCATCCATAATGGGCCTTCCTCAGTTCAAAAGGCGCCGATTGGGGCGCGCCGTAACTAGGGCGAACCGCCTTCCGGTTGGTACTACTACGTATCTCACTGCTCCAAGAACTCAGGCATCCGCTCTGCATTCGAGGGCAATCTTGGCGCTGCCTTTTCAGAATACCGGTTTCTGGAAAACGTCAATCGAAGAGGACAAGAAAGTGGCCCGTCTGGATACACGCTCGGCCTTCGAGTTGACATACTTATCCATAGAATTGATGCGAGAAGACCGGCATGGATTTTATCGGAAGCTGCGTGTTCGCTTAGTACCCCGGTGCTAGAGCGTGGTTGGACTTCTCCAGCTTCGCGAGGTGGCGTGGTATTTTTTCATTT
>WNGJ01009882.1_pt1 | contig 10171 bp, 9 predicted proteins | sample 5400611 | NCBI WGS metagenome assembly WNGJ01 (sample SAMN13153375, study PRJNA577476) | soil metagenome | isolation source: 40 cm soil or saprolite under Garry oak tree replicate 1 | place: USA:California | collected 2016-06-15
GGCCCACGCCGCTGCAACAGCGACTACTGGATCTCCTGGAGGTCGACCCGCTGAAACCTCCATGATCACGACGCTGTGCGGGTAACGCGGTAGACCATGTGAGCCGACCTTCACCCATGTGCGAATAACCCGGCTAGCGCGGCAGGCGCCTCCGGGACTGCTCGCCATCCACACCAACTTCCCGGAAACCGTGCCCCCCGAGATAGCGAAGGCGCTTCAATCCGGCGATCCGGCGCCGGCCGGGCTGTCTCCCGATGAGAAATCTGCGTACGAGCAGCTCACTGACCTGGTCACCCGTGGCTCTGGCTATGCCGCCATGTTGAGTACGCGCCCTCAAACGGAGGGCTACGGCCTCACCGATTCGCCCGTCGGGCTGGCGGCCTTCTTCTACGAGAAGTTCGCCGCCTGGACCGACAGCGGCGGCGAGCCCGAGCGGGTGCTCACCTACGTCGAGATGCTCGACGACATCACGCTCTATTGGCTTACCAACACCGCGACCTCAGCCGCGCGACTTTACTGGGAGGAAAACCCCCCGTACCTGAACGCGGTGGACATCTCCATCCCGGCTGCCGTGAGCGTCTTTCCCGGCGAGGTCTATCAAGTCCCGCGCAGCTGGGCCGAGCGGGCGTATCACAACCTCATCTACTTCAACCAGGCCGGCAAGGGCGGCCACTTCGCGGCCTGGGAGCAGCCGCAACTCTTTTCAGAAGAGGTTCGCGCGGCGTTCCGGTCGCTTCGCTAGCTGACCGTCTTTGAACGTCTGCACATGCCCTCGCTCGGCGTGGCGGCCGAGCTGCGCGGCCACGTCGTCCTCGTGGGCTTCTGGACGCTGACGTGCATCAGCTGGCCGCGCACGGAGCCGTGCCTCCGTGCGTGGTCGCAGGCCTTCCGAAACGACGGGTTGGCCGTCATCGGAATCCACACGCCGGAGTTCTCGTTCGAGCACGAGATCGACCGCGTGCGGCAGGCGGCGAAGGAGCGGGGGATCGATCCGCCGGCGCAGGCCGGACCTGGTGCCCGTCGGTGCCCGTGGTAACGGAGAGGCCGCCGACTGGGACAGCCTGAGATCACCGGAGAATTACACAGGGTTCGAGCGGACCGAGCACTTGGCGTCCCCCGTGTCGCGGTACCCGGGCAAGCGTCACGCCTATACGGCCCGGCGGAGCTGCGACTCAATCACCGGGCCCTGTGCTGGGACTGGACGACGGCCGAGCAGGCCGCCACGCTGAACCAGGCCGACCACACCTTCGAGATCACCTTCCCCGGTCCCGGGGTCCAGGCCTACGCGTTCACCGTCGGCTAGGTTACGATTCGGCCAAGGCAATGGTGTGGCTCCGGCGGGCCGGGGCTGGTGGCCATGACCCCGGTACGTGCCCGGGCTTGGTCGTGAGCGGCAGCCGCCGCGGGTGGCACCCGAGGTGCTGGTGGCGGCTGGTCTGGGCCTCATCAGGCCGGTGATCTGGACCAGCCGGGAGGCCGTGTGAGCACCGACACCCAGCCACGCGACCGCGAGGCGGTGTAGCGCCAGGCCGATGACCGCAGATCCCGAGCGGCAGGGCCGCGCGACGGGGCTGAGGGACCGGCTCAGCGAGCGCGGGGCGCTCGGCCGGCTGATCGAGGCCGTCCGGGACGGTGAGAGCCGGACCCTGGTGGTGCGCGGTGACTCCGGCGTGGGCAAGACCGTACTCCTGGAGCACCTGGCCGGGCAGGCGTCGGGTGCGGGGTGCCGGGTGGCGCGCGCGGTGGGCGTGCAGTCGGAGATGGAGCTGGCCTTCGCCGGGCTGCATCAGCTGTGCGCGCCGATGCTGGGTCGCGTGGAGCGGCTGCCGGTGCCGCAGCGGGACGCGCTGCGGACCGCGTTCGGCCTCGCCGCGGGGCCGCCGCCGGACCGGTTCTTTGTCGGGCTGGCGGTGCTGAGCCTGCTGGCGGAGGTGGCCGGGGACCGCCCGCTGCTCTGCCTTATCGACGACGAACAGTGGCTCGATCACGCCTCGGCGCTGGCGCTGGGGTTCGTGGCGCGGCGGCTTGGGGCCGACCCGGTGGGGCTGGTGTTCGCGGCCCGCGATCCGGGCACCGAGCTGGCCGGGCTACCGGAGCTGGAAGTTACGGGGCTGGGCGACAGCGATGCGCGAGCGCTGCTGGAGGCGGCGCTGGCCGGGCCGCTGGACGCGCGGGTCCGGGACCTGATCATCGCCGAGACCCGGGGTAATCCGCTGGCGCTGCTGGAACTGCCGCGCGGGCTGACCCCCGCGGAGCTGGCGGGTGGGTTCGGGCTGCCCGGCGCGGCGCCGCTGGCGGGCCGGATCGAGGACAGCTTCGCTCGCCAGCTGGACGCCCTGCCGGAAACGACCCGGCGGCTGCTGCAGCTGGCGGCGGCCGATCCGTCCGGTGACCGGTCGCTGGTGTGGCGGGCGGCCGGGCGGCTGGGCATCCCGGTCCGGGCGGGAGCGCCGGCGACCGAGGCGGGGCTGGTCGAGTTCGCCAGCCAGGTGCGGTTTCGGCATCCGCTGGCACGCTCGGCGGCCTACCGATCGGCGTCGTTGTCCGGGCGGCAGCAGGTGCACGCGGCGCTGGCCGAGGTAACCGACCCGGCGGCCGATCCGGATCGGCGGGCCTGGCACCGGGCCCAGGCGGCGGCCGGGCCGGACGAGGAGGTCGCCGCGGAGCTCGAGCGGTCGGCCGGGCGGGCGCAGGCCCGCGGCGGGCTGGCCGCGGCCGCGGCGTTCTTGGACCGGGCGGTGCTGCTGACCGCCGATCCGGGGCGGCTCGCCGAACGCATCCTGGCGGCGGCGCAGGCAAGCCTGCAGGCCGGCGCGTTCGGCAAGGCCCTGGACCTGCTGGTGACCGCAGAGGCCGGGCCGCTGGATGAGTTCCAGCGCGCCCGGGTCGACCTGCTGCGCGCCCACGTCGCCTTCGCCTCTGGCCTTGGCAGCGATGCTCCCCCGTTGCTGCTGAAGGCCGCGAGCCAGCTCGAGCCGTTCAACCTGGACCTGGCCCGCGAGACCTACCTGACCGCGTGGGCCGCAGTGGGGATGGCGGGGAGTCTCGCCGGACGGGATGTCCTCCTGGAGATCTGCCACGCCGCCCTGTCCCTCCCGCGGCCGGGTGCTCCGCGTCCCCTCGACCTGCTGCTCGACGGCCTCGCTCTGCTGACCACCGGCGGACACGCCGCCGCGGCCGCAACCTTGCAACGCGCGGCGAAGGTGCTCACTAGCATTCCGATCGAGGACGTCCTGCGCTGGGGCTGGACGGCCGCATGCGCAACCGTGTTCGTGTGGGACTTCGAGGGCATGCACGCGATCTGCGCCCGGCAGGTCCAGCTCGCCCGCGACGCCGGCGCGCTCACAGATCTGTCCTTCCACCTCAACCAATTGGGCATGGCACGCCAGTGGATAGGCGACTTCGCCGGTACCGAAGTGCTCGTCGCGGAGGAAGAGAGCGTGGCGGCGGCGACCGGGAGCCCCATCGCGCCCTATACCTTGCTGAGACTCCGGGCACTCCAAGGGAGGGAAGCCGAGGCCTCCACCGCGATAACAAGCGCGGTCGAGCATGCCGTAGCCGAAAGGCAAGGGATGGCGGCGGCCTATGCGCATTGGGCGGCCGCGATCTTGTACAACGGCCTCGCCCGCTACCCGGAGGCGGCGTCGGCGGCCCGGCAAGCCACCGCGGACACCGTCTACCCAACGCCGTCAATGTGGGCGTGGCCCGAGCTTATCGAGGCGGCCGCGCGCGGAGGAGACGCCGGGCTCGCACGCTGGGCGCTCGAGCGGCTCGCGGAGACGACGCAGCCCTGCGGCGGCGACGTCGCGCTCGGCATCGAGGCTCGTTCCCGGGCGCTGCTGAGCGACGGCGCAGCCGCCGAGCCCCTTTACCGCGAGGCGATCGACCGGCTGAGCCGCACGCAGGTCCGTCCGGACCTCGCCCGCGCGCACCTCGTCTATGGGGAATGGCTGCGCCGCGAAGGCCGACGCGTCGACGCGCGCGGGCAGCTGCGCACGGCCCATGACATGCTCGACGCGATCGGGATGGAGGCGTTTGCCGAGCGTGCGCGCCGGGAGCTGATCGCCACGGGCGAGAAGGTGCGCAAGCGCGGCGTCGAGGCGCGCGACCAGCTCACCCCGCAGGAGGAGCAGATCGCCCGGCTGGCCCGCGACGGCCGAACCAACCCGCAGATCGGCGCCCAGCTGTTCCTCAGCGCACGCACGGTCGAATGGCACCTGCGTAAGGTGTTCACCAAGCTCGGCATCGGCTCCCGCCACGAACTAAGGGCCGCGCTGGCGAGCCTCGGGCAGGACGGCCAGCCGGCCTAGCCGTCGGTCTCAGTGATCGGCGATCTGGCCGCCGTCGATATGCAGGATCTCACCGGTGATGTAGGGCGACGACTCCAGGAACAAGACGCCGTCCACGACGTCGCTGACCTGGCCGGCCGGTCCGGGGGGCAAGTCGGCCGCCGAAGTGCTCGTAGCTGTCCGCCGGGTGCACCGAGGTCTGGATGACACCCGGCGAGACGGCGTTGACCCGGATGCCGTAGGCGGCGTATTCAAAGGCCAGCGACCTGGTCGCCGCGGCCAGCCCGCCCTTGGTCAGCGCGGCCAGCACCGCGGGCGTGGCGGAGTCCGCGGCCTCGGCCGGGGTGGCCGAGACGTTGACCACGTGGCCGCCGTACCGGCTCACCATTTCGGCGATGGCGCGCTGGGTGAGCCAGAAGAACCCGGTGAGGTTGACCCCGACGATGGTGGCATAGTCGGTGGCGGTGTAGTCGGTGAAGGGCTTGGAGAGGTACACGCCCGCGTTATTGACCAGGGTATCGATGCGGCCGAAGCATTCCAGCGCCGCCTCCTTGCTCGGCCGCAAGATCGCGTGCCACTATGGTCGCGCCTCGGGCGGCCCAGCCGCGCCCGTGACTCCCTGGCCCGTTACCCTGGTCGACAATCCCGTGTTGGCAGCACGGTCCGGGGCGCGTTCCCCTACATCAGCCGTTCCGGTCAGTGCTGCCTTACCGGGCACAGATCGTCTCGTTCGGATCGCGCCATCGAGGGGGCAGCCAACGGCGGCACGACCTCGGCCAAGGACTGCGTGCTGCTGTGCCCGTTCCATCACCAGGTGGTTATCCACCGCTGGGGCTGGACCCTGGTCCTGAACCCAGACGGGACGACGAGCGCCTGGAACAAGAACAAGACAAAGGTGCTCCACAGCCACGGGCCACCCGCCCGCGCCGGGTAAACCCCGGCACGCCCGGGGTTAACTACTCACTGCCTCTTCAGGAAGGTGATTGACTTCCTGCTTACGGGTTCACTCGAAGCCGGACGTGTCGCCTGCGCCTCGGCGGACGATCTCGGGCTCGGGCTGGGAGAAGTCGATCACCGTGGTCGGCTCGGTGCCGCAGTCGCCCGAGTCGATCACCGCGTCCACGGCGTACTCGAGCTGCTCGGCGATCTCCCAGCCCTGGGTCATGGGCTCGTCATGGCCGGGCAGCAGCAAGGTGCTCGAGACCAGCGGCTCGCCGAGTTCGGCCAGCAGCGCCTGGGACACCGCATGCCGCGGGATCCGCACCCCGACGGTCTTCTTCCTGGGGTGCTGCAAGATCCGCGGCGCCTCCTTGGTCGCGGGCAGGATGAAGGTGTAACTGCCCGGGGTCGCCGCCTTGATCGCCCGGAACACCGGGTTAGGAACGAACACGAACTGCCCCAGCTGGGCGAAGTCCTGGCACAGCAGGGTGAGGTGGTGCTGGTCGCCGAGGCCGCGGATCGACCTGATCCTGGCCATGCCGTTCCTGTTGCCGAGCTGGCACCCGAGCGCGTAGCAGGAGTCCGTCGGGTACGCGATCACGCCGCCCTCCCGCACGATGTCGGCGACCTGGATGATCGAACGCCGCTGCGGGTTGTCCGGATGGATGTCGAAGTACCTGGCCATGCGACGAGCTTAGGGGCATCGCCGCCTCCATAGGCCGGGTCCGGCCGGGGCCGGGCGGCTCGGCATGGGCAAGACCCAGTGCACCCCTCAAGGGTGTTCCACGGGCGCGCCGTGCCGCTCGCGGTGGGAGGGTGGTACTAACCGGATCAAGGAGAGCCACTAATGGACACGAGCTACGTGCCGGTGGCGGTCGTCACCAGCCGCACCGAGGCCGAACTGATCGCCGGCCTGCTCCGCAGCAACGGCGTGAGGGCGGCTGTTTCGGCCGACGATGCCGGAGGACAGGACCCGCAGCTGCAGATCCTGGGCGTCCGCGTTCTGGTCTCCTCTGCTGACGAGGCGTCGGCCCGCCGGATCCTGGCCGAGGCCGAAGCCGGGGCCAAAGCCGAGGCCGAAACGGAGGCCGAAACCGGCTGACACGCGCCCAGCAGCATCGAAGCCAGGCAAGTCGCGCCGCGCCAGCGCCCTGAACAGGCGGCGGTGACCGATCCCGATCTCGATCCCGACCGCCGCGCCTGGCACCTGGCTCAGGCGGCCATCGGTCCCGATGAGGAGGTCGCGGCCGAGCTCGAGCGATCGGCCGCCCGCGCCCAGGGCCGCGGCGGGCTCGCCGCGGCGGCGGCGTTCCTGGACCGGGCGGTTCAGCTCAGCCTGGACCCTGCCGCGCAGGCTCGCCGTGCCCTGGCCGCCGCGCAGGCCAAGTACCTCGCGGGTGCTCCCGAAGCCGCCCGCCGGCTGCTGTCGACCGCCGAGGCTCAGGGTTCCGGGCCGCTGGGAGAGCTCGAGCGCTCCCAGGTGGACATGATCCGGGCCCAGATCGCCTACTCACAAAATCGCGGCAGCGACGCGCCGGCGCTGCTGCTCCGGGCCGCCCGGCGGCTCGAGCCCCTCAACCTGCGCATGGCCAGGCAGACCTATCTCGACGCCGTGCTGGCCGGGCATTTCGCGGGTCGTCTCGCGCCCGGCAGCCTCCGCGAAGCGGCGGAGGCGGCGCGGCGCGTCCCCCATGTCGACGGGCCCCCCGTGGCCTCGGATCTCCTGCTCGACGGACTGGCGACCGCGCTCACCGGCGGATACGCGGCCGGCGCGGCAACGCTCAAGCGGGCCGTGCGCGCGTTCCGCAGCCCGACAGCGACCCTGGAGGAACAGCTGCGCTGGCTATGGCCCGCCGCCCACGTCGCGATGGCCCTGTGGGACGACGAATCCTACGACGTGCTGTCGGCGCGGCACATCGAGATCGCTCGCGAGGCCGGGGTGCTCGCGGTGCTGCCGACCGCATTGACCACCCGCATCGTCTCCTGCGCGTTCGCTGGCCGGCTCGGGGACGCCGAGCAGCTGATCGAGGAGATGCGCGCCCTCACCGACGCCATGGGGACTCCTGCGCCGGCCTATGGTCCTGTCTTCGTCTCCGCCTGGCGGGGCCGGGAGGACGTGGCCTCGAAGGTGATCGACGCCGCCGTCCGGGACTTCACGCTGAGCGGCGAGGGCGCGGTGCTGGCCTTCGCCGACTACGCGCGCGCGGTTCTGTGCAACGGCCTCGGTCGTTACCAGGACGCGCTCGCCGCGGCCACGACGACCGATGCCTTCGAAGTCGAAGGGAACACCATCTACACGCAGGGGCTCGCCGAGCTCGTCGAGGCAGCGGCCCGCGCCGGAAGGGCCGAGCGGGCCGCGGACGCGCTGGCGCGGCTGGAGGAGCTGACCCGGGCTAGCGACACCGATTGGGGAGCGGGCATCCGGGCTCGCTCGCGGGCGCTGGTCAGCACGGACGCGTCTGAGCCGCTCTACCGTGAGGCGATCGAGCGGCTCAGCCGGACCCGGATCCGCCCTCAGCTGGCGCGCGCCCACCTGGTCTACGGCGAGTGGCTGCGCCGGGAAGGCCGCCGCGTGGACGCCCGGGCCGAACTGCTGCAGGCGTTCGAGATGTTCGCCGATATGGGGATGGACGCATTTTCCGAGCGCACCCGGCGCGAGCTAGCGGCCACCGGCGAAAAGATCAGGGCACAGGCCGTGGCGAGACCGCACGATCTCACCAGCCAGGAGGCGCAGATCGCCCGGCTCGCCCGTGAAGGACTGACGAACCAGGAGATCGGGTTCCAGCTCTACCTCAGCGCGCGCACCGTGGAATGGCACCTGCGCAAGGTCTTCACCAAGCTCGGGATCTCGTCCCGCCGGCAGCTCCATACCGCGGTGCTTTAATAGGGGTCATGCCTGCGGCCCGACACTGCCGGCACTGCCTGGGTGACTGCCCTGGTGACTGCCTCCTCGGCGAGTCCGGCCGGTGCATGCACGGCTGGAACGACAAGCGGCCGCGGCAGTTCAGCCGGCAGATGCTGCTGACCCGCAAGTGGTGGCACCGGGTGTTCTGGGGCATCCGATAGCACCCGCCTGCCCTACGGCACGAGCACGGTGCGCTCGCCTGGCGGGTCTGACCGGGCCCAGACCGCCTCTACATCCGCCAGGGACACCGTGTTCGGCTTGACCGCGATCGTGCCGGCGTCGATCTCGCGGACGAGCGACGGCAGCTCGGCGAGGTAGGCCGCCGTCGAGACGGCGCCCTGGCCGTTGCCCTGGATCCGGAGGTTCGCCGAGCGCAGCGCGACCGAGGGCAGCTCGATCGTCGGGCCGGCCATCGCGCCGATCTGGATCCAGTTCATCGCCCGGCTGCGGTCCGCCCGCGCGGTGAGCAGCGCCACGATAGCGTGCCCGGCCGGCTGGCCCCAGACGTAGTCGATGACGATGTCGACGTCGCCCGCTGCCGCGCCGAGCGCTCGGTCCGTTGCCTGAAGATCGTCGGTCAGCCGAACGACCTCGTCGGCGCCGAGCGATGTGAGCGCGCCGAGCCGCTCGGGATCGCGCCCGGCGCCGACCACGCGTCCGGCGCCGAGCCGCCGGGCGATCTGGACTGCCATCATGCCGGCGTTCCCGGTTGCGCCGAGGACCAGGACGCTCTGGCCGTGCTCGATCGGAACGCGGCGTCGCAGCGCCACCCACGATGACATGGCCGGGTTCATCGCGGCAGCGATCACGGGATCGACCTGTTCGCCACCATCGACACCGGCATCCCTCAGGCCGGCGGCTGATCACCGCGACCCCGACCTGAACCTGATCGAGGTCAGCACCTATCTCTGACACGGGCGCAGGCCCGGAGCGTCCGTCTCCGCCTGGTGTCACAAACCGGCACGCTGTCCAGTCATAACTGGTGAGAGCGAAAGAACAGAGGACAGCATGCGGACGATCCTGGTGGTCGGCGGTGGCTACGCCGGCTTCTACACGGCCTGGAAACTGGAAAAGAAACTCCGCCGGGGCGAGGCGCGGGTCATCGTCGTCGATCCCCGGCCGTACATGACGTATCAGCCCTTCCTGCCGGAGGTGCTGGCCGGTTCGGTCGAGTCCCGGCACGCCGCCGTATCCCTGCGCCGGCACCTGCGCAGGACCATGGTCATCGCCGGCCGCGTGACCGCGATCGACCACGCAAACCGTACGGTCACCGTCCGCCCGGCCGAAGGACCCGCGTTCTCGCTCGGCTACGACATCATCGTCGTCACCGCCGGCGCGGTAACGCGCAAGCTGGCCATCCCCGGCGTAGCGGAGCACGCGATCGGCATGAAGCACGTCGAAGAAGCCGTGGCGATCCGGGACCGGCTGCTGACGGCCTTCGACCAGGCGTCGGCGCTCGAGCCCGGTCCGCTGCGCCGCCGGCTTTTCACCGTGACATTCGTCGGGGGTGGTTTCTCCGGCGTCGAGGGCTTCGGTGAGCTGCTGTCGCTGGCGGCGGCGCTGCTGCGGTCCTATCCCGAGCTGAGTCCCGCGGAGCTGAACTTCCACCTCGTGGAGGCGCGCAGCCGGATACTCCCCGAGGTGTCCGATCGGCCCGGCCGCTGGGTGGTGCGATCGCTGGAGAAGCGCGGCGCTCGTGTGCACCTGGACGCCGAGCTCGTCTCGGCCCGCAATGGTCATGTGGTCCTGTCCACCGGTGAGGAGTTCGACTCCGAACTGATCGTCTGGACGGTCGGCAACGCCGCGAACCCGATGGTCCGCAGCCACACCGATCTGCCCATCGACGAGCGCGGGATGCTGATCGTCCGGGCCGACCTGCGGGTCGGTACCGATGCCGCGCCGGTGCCCGACGCCTGGGGCGCGGGCGACGACGCCGCGGTTCCCGACCTGGCCGCCAAACGGACCGGTGCCGCGACGGTGCCCAACGCCCAGAACGCGGTGCGGCAGGGAAAACTCCTGGCGAAGAACATCGTCGCCA
>WNGJ01009883.1_pt1 | contig 10171 bp, 10 predicted proteins | sample 5400611 | NCBI WGS metagenome assembly WNGJ01 (sample SAMN13153375, study PRJNA577476) | soil metagenome | isolation source: 40 cm soil or saprolite under Garry oak tree replicate 1 | place: USA:California | collected 2016-06-15
TGGGCCCGGCCAGGATGGCGCTCAAGCCGTCGGAGTACTTCCTGCGGAACATCTGGGTGACCACGAGCGGGCTGTTCAGCCTCCCGCCGGTGCTCTGCGCGGTCCAGGTGCTCGGGGTGGACCGGGTACTGTTCAGCGTCGACTACCCGTTCGGCGACAACGCCGCAGGCCGGGCCCTGCTTGACACGCTCCCGCTGGCCCCGGCGGACAAGGCGAAGATCGCCGGCGGCAACGCCGAACGAGTGCTCGGCCTGAAAGCCACGCCTCACGAGCACCGCGAGAGTGATTTAAGTCACGTTGATCTTGCTTAAAGTTTGCGTCCGGCGGGTGATTTACGGCACAATGGTGTTGTGAAAAACGTCGGAGCAGCCGAGGGCCCCACCCGGGGCCAGGTCGCGCGGCTGATCCTGGAGCTCGGGCCGTCCACCGCCGCCACGCTCGGCGGCCGGCTCGGGCTCACGCCTGCCGCGATCCGGCGTCATCTGGACAACCTGCTGGCCGAGGGCATGATCGAGACCAGGACGGCCAGGACCTACGGGAACAGGGGCCGCGGCCGTCCGGCCAAGGTCTTCGTCATCACCGATGCGGGCCGCAGCGCGTTCGAGCACGCCTACGACGACCTGGCCAGCAACGCGCTGCGCTTCCTGGCCGAGACGGCGGGCCCGGACGCGATCACCGAGTTCGCCCGCAAGCAGGTCTCCGACCTCGAGCGCAGGTACGCGCCCGCGGTGGCCCGGGGCGACCTGCCCGGCCGGGTCCAGGCGCTGGCCGAGGCGCTGTCCGCCGACGGCTACGCCGCGTCGGCTGGCCCGGCGCCGGCCATCGGCGGCTCGAGGGCCGAAGCCGGCGAGCAGCTCTGCCAGCACCACTGCCCGGTCGCGCACGTGGCGGCCGAGTTCCCGCAGCTGTGCGAGGCCGAGACCGAGGCATTCGGCAGGCTGCTCGGCACGCCGGTGCAACGGCTCGCTACGATCGCGCACGGCGACGGCATCTGCACCACGCACGTCACCGGCGTCGGGAAGGCAGCCCCCCGCCGGGCTGTTGAAGTACCCGTAACCAATGAAAACACCCCAGAGTCCGGAGGGCTCTTCACATGACGACCACCACGCAAGAACAGCTCGAAGGGCTGGGCACGTACAGGTTCGGCTGGGCCGACTCGGACGTGGCCGGCGCGTCCGCGCGCCGCGGCCTATCCGAAGAGGTGGTCCGGGACATCTCGGCGCGGAAGAACGAGCCGCAGTGGATGCTCGACATACGGCTCAAGGGCCTGAGGAACTTCGGCCGCAAGCCGATGCCTACCTGGGGCGCCGACCTGTCGGGCATTGACTTCGACAACATCAAGTACTTCGTCCGCTCGACCGAGAAGCAGGCGGCGAGCTGGGACGAGCTTCCGGCCGACATCAAGAACACTTACGACAAGCTCGGCATCCCCGAGGCGGAAAAGCAGCGGCTCATCGCGGGCGTCGCCGCCCAGTACGAATCCGAGGTCGTGTATCACAAGATCAGGGAAGACCTCGAGGAAAAGGGCGTCATCTTCCTGGACACGGACACCGCGCTGCGCGAGCACCCGGATCTGTTCAAGGAATACTTCGGCACGGTGATCCCGCCGGGCGACAACAAGTTCGCCGCGCTGAACACCTCGGTGTGGTCCGGCGGCTCGTTTATCTACGTGCCGAAGAATGTCAAGGTGGAAATCCCGCTGCAGGCCTATTTCCGCATCAACACCGAGAACATGGGCCAGTTCGAGCGGACCCTGATCATCGTCGACGAGGGCGCCTACGTCCATTACGTGGAAGGCTGCACCGCGCCGATTTACAAGTCCGACTCGCTGCACTCCGCGGTGGTCGAGATCATCGTGAAGAAGGACGCGCGCTGCCGGTACACCACGATCCAGAACTGGTCGAACAACGTGTACAACCTGGTCACCAAGCGGGCCGTGGCCCAGGCCGGGGCGACTATGGAGTGGGTCGACGGCAACATCGGGTCCAAGGTCACGATGAAGTACCCGGCCATCTACATGATGGGCGAGCACGCCCGCGGCGAGACGCTGTCGGTGGCGTTCGCCGGCGAGGGCCAGCACCAGGACGCCGGCGCCAAGATGGTGCACTGCGCGCCGAACACCTCCTCGACCATCGTCTCCAAGTCGGTGGCCAGGGGCGGCGGCCGGACGTCCTACCGCGGCCTGGTCAACGTGCAGGAGGGCGCCGAGCACTCCAAGTCCAACGTTAAGTGCGACGCGCTGCTGGTGGACACGGTGAGCCGCAGCGACACCTACCCGTACGTGGACGTCCGCGAGGACGACGTGGAGATGGCCCACGAGGCCACCGTCTCCAAGATCTCCGAGGACCAGCTGTTCTACCTGATGAGCCGCGGCATGACCGAGGACGAGGCGATGGCCACGATCGTCCGCGGGTTCGTCGAGCCGATCGCCCGCGAGCTGCCGATGGAATACGCGCTCGAGCTGAACCGGCTGATCGAGCTGCAGATGGAGGGGGCGGTCGGCTGATGTCGGCTGGACTACAGGGAGCGATCGAGTCCGCTCCCGTCACAAGGCTGCACGAGCACGGGTCCTACGACCCGGCGGACTTCGCCGTGCCCGGCGGCCGCGAGGAGGAGTGGCGCTTCACCCCGCTGCGCCGCCTGCGCGGGCTGCACACGGACAACCCGCCGGCTCCGTCCGCGAAGGTGACCGTGGAAGTGGACCCAGCGCCCGAGGTCAAGATCTCTACGGCCGAACGGGCTGGCGGTCTGCCCGGCCGCAGCTTTATCCCGTCTGACCGGGTGAGCGCCCAGGCGTACGCGAGCTTCGACGAGGCGACCGTGATCACGGTCCCGGCCGAGACCGACGCGTCGCGGCCTACTGTCGTCACCGTGAGCGGAATGAAGGGGGAAGGGGAGGTGGGCGGGGGCAGCGGATACGGCCACCTGCTGGTGCAGGCCGAGCCGTTCTCCCGGGCCGTGGTCGTGCTCGACCACCGGGGCAGCGCCACCTACGCCGACAACGTCGAGCTGGTGGTCGGGGACAGCGCCTCGCTGTCCGTGGTCAGCCTGCAGGACTGGGCCGACGACGCGGTGCACCTGACGCACCACTACGCCACGCTGGGCCGGGACGCCAAGCTGCGGCACGCCGCCGTCACGCTGGGCGGGAACCTGGTCCGGCTGGCGCCCTCGGTCAGGTACGGCGCTCCTGGCGGCGACGCCGAGCTGACCGGGCTGTACTTCGCCGACGCGGGCCAGCACCTGGAGCACCGGCTGTTCGTCGACCATGACGTGCCGCGCTGCCGCAGCAGGGTCACGTACAAGGGCGCGCTGCAGGGCGAGGACGCGCACGCGGTCTGGATCGGCGACGTGCTGATCAGGCCCGAGGCGACCGGCACCGACACCTACGAGTACAACAGGAACCTGGTGCTGACCGACGGCACCCGGGTGGATTCGGTGCCGAACCTGGAGATCCTCACCGGGGAGATCGTCGGGGCCGGGCACGCCAGCGCCAGCGGCAGGCTCGAGGATCATCACCTGTTCTACCTGATGGCTCGCGGCATTCCGTTCGAAGAAGCCCGCAGACTGGTCATCCGCGGGTTCTTCGGCCAGCTGATCGACACCATCGAGGTGCCCGAGCTGCGGGACCGTATCACGGCGGCCATCGAGACCGAGCTGACGAAGTCCCTACCTTCAGGAGTGCGGTGATGACGGAGACCAATACCCCGGTGTACGTCCGGGCCTGCGCTCTGTCCGACATTCCGGTCGAGGGCGTCCTCGGCGTCGAGATAGCGGACGAGCCGGTCGCGGTGGCCCGGGCCGAAGGCGAGATCTACGCGATACGCGACGTGTGCTCGCACGCCGAGGTGCCGCTGTCCGAGGGCGAGATCTACGACCACACGGTGGAGTGCTGGCTGCACGGATCCTGTTTCGACCTGCGTACCGGGCAGTCCACCGGGCTGCCGGCCACCGAGCCGGTCCCCGTCTACCCCGTCAAGATCGAAGGCGACGACGTCTATGTCGCGCTCACCATGAACAAGGAGTCATAACGTGGCCACCCTCGAGATCCGCGATCTGCACGTCAGCGTGGAAGAGAGCGTAGGCGTCCACCGGGAGATTCTGCGCGGCGTGAACCTGACCGTCCGCGAGGGCGAGACCCACGCCATCATGGGCCCGAACGGCTCCGGCAAGTCCACCCTGGCCTACGCGATCGCCGGTCATCCCAAGTACCTGGTCACCCGGGGCAGCGTCACGCTCGACGGCGAGGACGTGCTGGCCATGAGCGTGGACTCCCGCGCCCGGGCGGGCCTGTTCCTGGCCATGCAGTACCCGGTCGAGGTGCCCGGCGTGTCGGTGTCGAACTTCCTGCGGACCGCGGTCACCGCTGTCCGGGGCGAGGCGCCGAAGCTGCGCAACTTCGTGAAGGAGCTGCGCGCCGCGATGGCCGCGCTGAACATCGACCCGGCCTTCGCCGAGCGGAACCTGAACGAGGGCTTCTCCGGCGGGGAGAAGAAGCGGCACGAGATCCTGCAGCTCGAGCTGCTCAACCCGAAGATGGCCATCCTCGACGAGACTGACTCGGGCCTGGACATCGATGCGCTCAAGGTCGTGTCCGAGGGCATCAACCGGTTCCGCGAGCAGCCCGGTCACGGGGTGCTCCTGATCACCCACTACACCCGGATCCTGCGCTACGTGAAGCCGGACTTCGTGCACGTGTTCGTGGCCGGCCGCATCGTCGAGGAAGGCGGCCCCGAGCTGGCCGAACTGCTCGAGAACGAGGGCTACGAGCGGTTCGTCGGAGCCCCGGCATGAGCTCGCCGCATCTCGACGTCGAGGCCATCCGCGCGGACTTCCCCGCGCTGGCCAGGACGGCGCGCAACGGCAAGCCGCTGATCTACCTGGACTCCGGCGCGACCTCGCAGAAGCCGGTCCAGGTGCTCGACGCGGTGCGCTCGGCCTACGAGCTGCACAACGCGGCCGCACACCGGGGTACCCACCTGCTCGGCGAGGAGGCCACCGATCTGTACGAGGGGGCCCGGGCCAAGGTCGCGGCGTTCCTCGGCGCCCGGCCGGATGAGGTGGTGTTCACCAAGAACGCCACCGAGGCGGTCAACCTGGTCGCCTACGCGCTGAGTGCCCCGGGTCGGCTCCAGGTGCGGGCCGGTGACGAGGTCCTGATCACCGAGATGGAGCACCACGCCAACCTGGTGCCCTGGCAGCAGCTGTGCGAGCGGACCGGCGCCATCCTGCGCTGGCTGGACGTCACCCCCGAGGGCCGGCTCGACCTCGACCACCTGGACGCCATGATCACCGGCCGGACCAGGATCGTCGCGGTGACCCACCAGTCGAACGTCACCGGGACGATACCGCCGGTGGCCGAGATCGCCCGGGCGGCGCACGAGAAGGGCGCGCTGGTGCTCGCGGACGCGGCCCAGTCGGTGCCGCACCAGCCGGTGGACGTGGCCGCGATCGGCGTCGACTTCCTCGTCTTCTCCGGGCACAAGATGCTCGGCCCATACGGGACCGGCGTCCTGTTCGGCCGGGCCGAGCTGCTCGAGGCCATGCCGCCGTTCCTGACCGGCGGGTCGATGATCGAGGTGGTGCGGATGGAAGGCAGCACGTTCCTGCCGCCGCCGCAGCGGTTCGAGCCCGGCGTTCCCGCCATCGCCGAGGCGGCCGGCCTGGCCGCGGCCGTCGACTACCTCACCGCTCTGGGCATGGGCAACGTGGCCGCGCACGAGGAGTCGCTGACCGCCCACGCGCTGGACACGCTGCGCGAGAACAGCGGCGTGCGCATCCTCGGGCCGGACACCACCAAGGACCGCGGCGGCGCCGTCGCCTTCGAGGTCGAGGGTGTCCACCCGCACGACGTGGGCCAGGTGCTCGACGAGCTCGGCATCGCGGTGCGTACCGGCCATCACTGCGCCTGGCCGCTGCACCGGGCGCTGGGCGTGCAGGCCAGCACCCGGGCTACTTTCTACGTGTACAACACCCACGACGAGGTAGACGCCCTGGCGGACGGGATCCGCTACGCCCAGCGGTTCTTCCTGGCGGGATGACCGCAGCATAGTTCTGTGTTAGGAGGTGACGTGATGCAGCTCGAGTCGATGTACCAGGACATCATCCTGGACCATTACCGCAACCCTCATCACAAGGGCCTGCGGGATCCCTTTGATGCCGAGGTGCACCACGTCAACCCGGTCTGCGGCGACGAGGTGACGCTGCGGGTCAGCCTCAAGGACGTCAACGGCGAGCCGGTCGTCGAGGACGTGTCGTATGACTCGCTCGGCTGCTCGATCAGCCAGGCGAGCGCCTCGGTAATGAGCGACCTGGTCATTGGCAAGCCGGTGGCCGAGGCCATGACGATCAGCCAGGCGTTCCTCGAGCTCATGCAGTCCAAGGGTTCCCGGGACGCAGGCGAACCGGACGAGGGCGTGCTCGAGGACGCGGTGGCGTTCGCCGGCGTGTCGAAGTACCCGGCCAGGATCAAGTGCGCCCTGCTCGGCTGGATGGCCTGGAAGGACGCGACCGCGCAGGCCATGGAGGTGGCGCAATGACAGAGAACGCTACGGAGACTCAGCCGGCTCAGGAGGGGACGACCCCCCCGAGCCCCCCCGAAAGCCTGAAGCTCACCGCCGAGCAGGAGGACGTGCTCGAGGCCATGCGCGACGTGGTGGACCCCGAACTCGGCATCAACGTGGTGGACCTCGGCCTGGTCTACGGCGTGGACGTGGACGCCGAGCGGATCGCCACCATCGACATGACCCTGACCAGCGCCGCGTGCCCGCTGACCGACGTGATCGAGGATCAGGCGCGGGAGGCACTCGACGGCGTGGTGGCGGACTTCCGCATCAACTGGGTGTGGATGCCGCCGTGGGGCCCGGAGCACATCACCGAGGACGGCCGCGAGCAGCTGCGCGCCCTCGGCTTCAACATCTAGGCCGCCAAGGGCCTAGGCCCGGATGTAGAAGGGCTCGGCGTAGGCCGAGATCCAGGCGTCGACCTGGTCCGGCTCGTTCTCGCCAGGGAACGTGACGTCGATCGGGAATCCCTGTTCCGGCATTGCCGCCACGGCCCGCTGGACCGCGTCCAGGACCTCCTGGTGCGCGTCCTGGCTGACCGGGTCGTCAAGGGTGACCGAGATGACCAGGCCCTCGCCCTGGCCGGAGACCGACAGCCAGGCCCGGGACGCCTGCCGCGCGCCCGGAATCGCGCTCAGCGCCGTCCTGACCTCGCTGAGCAGCGGGAGCGGGTCCGCGGGCGGGCGGCCCACCCGGACCGGGGTGCCGTCCTTGACCACCAGGGTCGCGGCCAGGTAGCCGACGCCTTCGGGGTAGATCGGTATGCTGGCCTCCGCGCCGGGGTTCAGCGCGATGCCGACGCCGGGCGGCATCCGCCGGGCCAGTTCGGCCGCCGGGACCACGATGTGCGGCATGGCCGCGAACGGCGGCACCGGATCCTGGCCGAGCCAGCTGGCCAGCCGCCCGGCCGAGGTGAACGCGGGCACGAACTCGGCGCCCAGGTAGGTGACGGTCGGCAGGAGCACCGCGGACCCGTCGGTGACCGGGCGGGCCTCGGGCAGCGGAAGCCAGAGCCGCCCTCGGCTAAGCTCGTCGAGCAGGTCCGTGACCTGGTCGGGATCCTTGGCCGCGGCGGCCAGGGCGTGCTCGATGGTGACCGGCGTGGAGGGGTCGGCCGGACGCTGCCCGGCCTGGCCGGGCTGGCCCCAGGCCATGGCCCCGGGCCGCATGAAGGTGGCGCCCTGCGACATGGCGGACGTCGGAGTCGTCGGGTTCATGGACGTGGTTCCTTGTCATCGTCATCGAGTGGCTCAGGAGCACCCCGCTGCTGGCTCGATAGCCGCCGCCGGGGGGTGAGGCAACCATAGTACGGATAGTAAGCACGATGGGGCACTGCGTAGTGAAGAATCCTGCCGCAGGCGGCGGCCGCTGGCTGGAAGTTCCGCCAGAACGGCTCGTGACCTGGGTCGTCACGTTCGCGGAACGGCACGGCGGCGCCGCCCTGGACCGGCCGGTGACGGCCGGCGAATCCGGCGTGGCGGTCACGTTCACGGCCGCGGACGGGGCCACGGCCGAGTGTCACCCGCCGTTCCCGCCGCTGCCGCCGTTCCCGCCGTTGCCGCCGGCGCCGTCCGGCGTCCCGTCCGCGGTGCGCGCGGCCGCCGAGGCGCTCGCGGCGCATGCCGCCGCGGACCGCACGGTCGGCGTCCTGCTGGTCCGGCTGGGCGGATATGCGGTCGGCGTGTTCTCGGGCTCGCCGCCCCGGCTGGCGGGCTCCAAGACGGGGAGCAGGCCGGTGCACGGCCGCAGCGCGGCGGGCGGCTGGTCGCAGCAGCGCTTCGCCCGCCGCCGGGAGAACCAGGCCGCGACGGCGCTGCGGGCCGCCGCGGACGCGGCGGTCGAGGTGTTCGGCCGGTACGGTCCGGACCGGCTCGACGCCCTGGTGCTCGGCGGGGACAAGCGGTCGGCCGCCGGGCTGGCCGATGATGCCCGGCTGCAGAAGTACCTGGCCAAGGCGACCGGGCGTTTCCTGACCGTGCCCGACCCGCGGCTGGCTGTGCTGCGCGACATCCCGCGCGCCTTCCTGGCCATCCGCATCCGGCTGACCGAGCCGGAATCCAATAGCCCGGTGACGGGTTGACTCAGTAGAATGGATGCCATGCTCCTCACCCAGGACTAGGGACACGCCCCAGGGGAGAGGTCTGTCCATTTCAGTCCAAGGAGCATCAAGTCATGATCATGGCAACCGACATCGAACTGCGGGCTGGCGCACGCCTGCTGCTCGAGAGTGCGTCGTTCCAGGTGTCCGCCGGGGACCGGATCGGCCTGGTCGGCCGGAACGGCGCCGGGAAGACCACGCTGGCCAAGGTGCTGGCCGGGGAGGCCCAGCCGACCGCGGGCTCGGTCCGCAGGTCAGGCACTGTCGGGTACCTGCCGCAGGACCCGCGTACCGGGAACCTGGACATGCTGGCCATCGACCGCGTGCTGTCCGCGCGCGGGCTCGACCAGTTGCGCGCCGAGCTCCGGGCGGCCGAGGCGGCGATGGCCGGATCGGACTCCGCCGCGGCGGCCGACGCCATCCGCACCTACGCAGGGCTGGAAGAACGGCTCGCGGTGCTCGGCGGGTACGCGGCCGAGTCGCAGGCGGCCTCGATCACCGCCAGCCTCGGCCTGCCCGACCGGGTGCTGCACCAGCCGCTGCACACCCTGTCCGGTGGTCAGCGGCGCCGGGTCGAGCTGGCCAGGATCCTGTTCTCCGGCTCCGAGACCATGCTCCTCGACGAGCCCACCAACCACCTGGACGCCGACTCGGTGGCGTGGCTGCGCGATCACCTCAAGAGCTATCGCGGTGGCCTGGTGGTGATCAGCCACGACGTGGCGCTGCTCGCCGACGTGGTGAACAAGGTCTTCTATCTCGATGCCCAGCGGGCCTGCCTGGACGCCTACAACCTGGGCTGGCGCGCCTACCTGCAGCAGCGCGAGACCGACGAGCGGCGCCGCAGGCGGGAGCGGGTGAACGCGGGCCGCCAGGCCGGCGCGCTGATGGCGCAGGCGGACAAGATGCGGGCCAAGGCGACGAAGGCCAGGGCGGCGCAGAACATGCAGCGCCGGGCCGAGCGGCTGCTGGCCGGGGTGGAGGCGGAGCGCGCCTCCGACCGGGTGGCCAGGCTCCGTTTCCCGGTTCCCGCCCCGTGCGGCCGGACCCCGCTGACCGCCGCCGGCCTGTCCAAGTCCTACGGGTCCACCGAGGTGTTCAGCGGCGTGGACGTGGCCGTCGACCGGGGCAGCCGGGTGGTGGTCCTCGGGCTGAACGGCGCAGGCAAGACAACGCTGCTCCGGCTGCTGGCCGGACTGGAGACGCCGGACACCGGAAAAGTCACGCCAGGACACGGTCTTAGCCTTGGATATTATGCCCAGGAGCATGAGACGCTGGAAACCGATCGAACGGTTCTATCGCACATGCGCTCGGCGGCTCCGGACCTTACCGAATCGCAGCAGCGCAAGGTTCTCGGCTCATTCCTGTTCTCAGGTGATGATGTCGAAAAGCCCGCGGGCGTGCTTTCCGGCGGAGAAAAGACGAGGCTGGCCCTCGCTCTTCTTGTTGTATCGGGCGCGAACGTCCTGTTGCTCGACGAGCCGACGAACAACCTCGATCCGGCCAGCCGGGAAGA
>WNGJ01021122.1_pt1 | contig 10171 bp, 10 predicted proteins | sample 5400611 | NCBI WGS metagenome assembly WNGJ01 (sample SAMN13153375, study PRJNA577476) | soil metagenome | isolation source: 40 cm soil or saprolite under Garry oak tree replicate 1 | place: USA:California | collected 2016-06-15
CGTTTAATACAAAGACGCCTTATTTTCGGAAAGGGATGAGAGAACTTGGGTAACGGCTGACCGACCCCCGTGTAGGACTAAAGGTAAATATTATTAGTTTATAACTATTATAGTTGATGTATAAAGGAAAAAGATTTATATATACTAGAGAATCGAATTACTGTTTTTAACCTTTATGGGTTTATAGGCAGTAATAAATACTTTTAGTAAACAACGTTGTTTACTAAAGGGTCAATATTGTTTTGTTAACAATTGACTGGTGGTTAAGAGACGCACAACTCTCTTGGTCCATTACTTAAAATATATAAATATTTACAATAAATAAATATTTGTGCCGGCATACCTACGTTAATTGGTACCTTATTAATATAAAAAAAAACATGAAAAAATTCTTTAAATTAAAAATAAATTATATATTAGCTAATTTTACATTAGCCAAGTTCTTAGCTGCAGTAATTACTGCATTAGTAGTAGCATCTTTAAAATATTATATTTCAGGTAGTCTTCATATAGAGTATAGTGACTTCTTAAATAACGTAAGTGTAGCATTATTAGGTTGAACTTTAAATACAGGTATGATAAATTTACTAACAGAACATTTAGGTATAAAAGGTATTAATTTCAATTTAAAGGAGTTTATCTATGGTTATAACACTATGAAAGTTAGTCTGGAATCTTCGACTGAAGATCCTAAATCTAAGTTATATCACGCTATGGAATCAGATGAGGAATCTAATCCAATCAAACGTTTAGACAAAGGTAAAGGTATAGACCAAGAATCACACCCATTTTATAATAGAGATACTTTATCCGGAGGGGCAGTGGCTGATACCGAAACTAGACAGTTAGATAAAGGTAAAGAAGTAGCACAACATACAGAACCTGTGGAGCCTCATATGTTTACATGGTCGAGAGTATTTCCTGGTGCCGATCCCACTTCAGTATTTTTCCCTAAAAAGATTAATCCAGGTGCAGGATTTAACGTTCCCGGAGGTGAAGTACCTATACGTGATGAAATATGTCAACATATTGATTACAACACACATATATTAAGTCAGTTCAAAAAAATGGATTTAGAAACTGCAATAGAGCAGAGGAATAATAACTTATTATTTGTTAGAGTAATAGAAGGTAAATTGGATTTTGCTAAAAATGCCTTAGAAAAAGTGCCTACAATTCCTACAACTGAATATGAGTTTAGATTGAAAAATAAAATATTAAGAGATTTAGATAGTTTAAACAGAGATAAACTTAGAGCAGAAGCCAGAGCAACTCTACTTACCTCTAGAATAGAATTTATAGAAGGTAAAATTAATAAAACTTAATTTTATAAGGTTCATGAATAATTTAATATTTTAAAATATCATTTTTATATATAGGATTGTTAATACATATACACTATATGTATTAGGGATGTGAAGTAGAAGGTTCTACATTTTGATTGCAGATCTTAAATACGGGGTTCAATTCCTCCATATCCCTAAATTTATATAAAGCTTATGTAAATATTATATCAATAAAATAATAGTTCCTATCTTTTCTGTAATTATTATTACATAAAAATAAATAGATGAATTAATAACAATAAATGCTTAACATAATATTTTGTGTTAAAGGCGATTTAAACTAATAAGGGTATCCTTTATAAAATAATATATGACGAAATAAAAATGATACAAGCAGCAAAAATTATAGGAACAGGATTAGCAACTACAGGTTTAATCGGAGCCGGTGTAGGAATTGGTGTAGTTTTCGGTGCATTAATACTAGGTGTAGCTAGAAATCCTTCATTAAGAGGTCAATTATTTTCATACGCTATATTAGGTTTTGCTTTTGCAGAAGCTACTGGTTTATTCGCTCTTATGATGGCTTTCTTATTATTATACGTTGCTTAATTGTAACTTATAACTAGGATATTTATATATTAATAATATATACAATTATCATCATAAACTCTTATTAGCTTAATGGTAGAGCAGGATACTTCTAATATCTGGATCCAAGTTCGAGTCTTGGATAAGAATTCGTTTGAATTGCAAGCGACTATAATTAAATAGGCTTTAATAAATTTTCATTAATTCACTATCTTTTACACTTAAATTATCTTTAATAATGGGTAACCAATAATAAGTAATGTTAAACTACTTTTTATGAAGTTATTTTTAACCTAATATTTAATATTATCATATCTTTTTATTATAAAATATATCACTAATATTAAAATTAAATTAAATTAAAAAACAAAATGTTATATTTTCCAACCTTAATTTCGGTATTAGAGGTCCTATTGGTAACTGTTCCTGTTTTATTAACGGTAGCGTATGTAACTGTAGCTGAAAGGAAAACAATGGCTAGTATGCAAAGAAGATTAGGGCCTAACATAGTAGGGTATTATGGTCTTCTACAAGCATTTGCTGACGCCTTAAAACTTCTTTTAAAAGAATATGTTTCACCTACACAAGCTAATTTGAGTTTATTTTTCCTTGGTCCTATTATAACCTTAATATTTTCATTATTAGGATATCTTGTTGTACCGTATGGTCCTGGGTTAGCCTTAAGTGATTTTAATTTAGGTATACTTTATATGTTAGCGGTTTCTTCTTTATCTACATATGGTATTTTATTAGCTGGTTGAAGTGCAAATAGTAAATATGCTTTCCTAGGTTCACTTAGAAGTACAGCACAGCTAATAAGTTATGAATTAATATTAAGTTCCGCTATATTACTAGTAATAATGCTAACAGGTAGTTTAAATCTTACTGTAAATATAGAAGCTCAAAGAGCTATATGATTTATAGTACCTTTATTCCCTATATTTATAATATTCTTTATAGGATCTATAGCAGAAACTAATAGAGCTCCTTTTGATTTAGCTGAGGCTGAATCGGAACTAGTTAGTGGATTTATGACAGAGCACGCCGCTGTCATATTCGTGTTCTTTTTCTTGGCCGAATATGCTAGTATTGTTTTAATTTGTATATTGTTATTTATATGATTACCTACCTTTATTCAGCTTAATGCAGTATGTTAATTTTGATTACTATATAAGCAATTTACATAATGAAAGTTTATTTAGAGGTCCTTTAATAGAAGGATTATTTTATGGTCTAAGTCTAGGTCTTAAATCTTGTATTATGATTTTTGTTTTCATATGAGCTAGAGCTTCATTCCCTAGAATACGTTTTGATCAATTAATGTCTTTCTGTTGAACTATATTATTACCTATAGTTATTGCTTTTATTATACTAGTTCCTTGTGTATTATATAGTTTCGAAATAATACCTAGCAATATTGCTTTATTATAAAGAAAGAATTATGTTAAAAAGGAATAATATATTATTCCTTTTTAACATAGCTATATATTTGTGTATAATTTATGTTGCTTACATCATTATTATTAATTCCAATCTTAGGAATATTTGTTATATCTACGGGTATGTCTTATGAGTTATCTAGTTTAAATATTAAACGTATTAAAACAATAGCCTTAAGTACATCTATAATTAACCTTTTTGTTTCTTTATTAGTATTTATGTTATTTGACTTTAGTAATAATCAATTCCAATTCGTTCAAGAATATCATGAAATCAGTTCCTATGATTTTTACTTGGGTTTAGATGGATTATCTATTTACTTTGTATTGTTAACAACTATAATAACTCCTATTGCATTATTAAGTAATTGAAATTCAATTAATGATAATGTAAAATCTTATGTAATAATAATATTATTATTAGAAACTCTGTTATTAGCAGTTTTTTTAGTTTTAGATATATTATTATTTTATATTTTTTTCGAAAGTATACTACCTCCATTATTTATATTAATAGGTTTATTTGGATCAAGTAATAAAGTAAGAGCTAGTTTTTATCTTTTCTTATATACATTATTAGGATCATTATTTTTATTATTATCTATATTAACTATGTCTTCAATTATGGGAACGACAGATTTCGATGCTTTATATAAAACCAATTTCAACTATTCTACACAGTTATTATTATTCTATGGTATATTTATAGCATTTGCTGTAAAAACTCCTACTATTTTCCTGAATACTTGATTATTAAAAGCTCACGTTGAATCACCATTAGGTGGTAGTATTATACTAGCTGCTATTGTTTTAAAATTAAGTTTATATGGAATATTCAGACTTATATTACCTATATTACCTAAAGCTTCTTTAGATTATACTTATATAATATATCTTATAGGTGTAATAACTATAATATATGCTAGTTTTAGTACTTTAAGAACAATAGATGTAAAAGAACTTATAGCTTATAGCTCTGTATCTCATGCAGCTGTTTATCTTATAGGTGTGTTTAGTAATACTATACAAGGAATAGAAGGTGGTATAGCTTTAGGATTAGCTCACGGATTTGTTTCTAGTGGTTTATTTATATGTGTTGGAGGTGTACTATATGATAGATCTGGTACTAGATTAATTAGTTTTTATAGAGGTATTGCTCAAGTAATGCCTTTATTCTCTATATTATTTTTCATTTTATCCTTAGGTAACTGTGGAGTTCCTCTTACTTTGAATTTTGTAGGAGAATTTATGTCTTTATATGGTGTATTTGAAAGATTACCTTTACTAGGTGTTTTTGCTAGTTCATCTATAGTATTATCTGCTGCATATACAATATATATGTTTAATAGAATAGCTTTTGGAGGATCATTTAGTAAATTTTTCGAGGCTAATATAAGTGACGTAAATAAACGTGAATTCTTTATATTACTTACATTAGTTGTATTCACTGTTGTGCTTGGTATATACCCTGCACCTGTTTTAGACGGTTTACATTATTCGGTTTCATCATTAATATATAGTAATATAGCTTAACGTATACTAATAGGTTAAGTTAAATATAATGTATAATTAATACCGTAAAATATTATAATAACATTAAAACTTAATGAAAAATATATTTTATTCTTTTTCTAAAACCCAATAAAATTTTTATCTTTGAATAGATAATAATGTGTAATTAATAGTGTAAAAGAATATTATTATAATAACATTGAAATTATTTTAATATAAATACGATGCCACAATTAGTGCCTTTTTATTTTATAAATCAAGTTACATTCGCTTTTATATTACTTGTAGTAATGATATACGTATTTTCAAAATATATATTACCTAGATTTGTTCGTTTATTTATTACTCGTGTATTTATAAGTAAATTGTAATTTACAAAATTAACTAAAAAATTATTTAACTTTTTATTATTAATTAGCTTATTAGTGTATAAGCTGCGTTCCTAACTTTTATTGTAACTTTTTCGCTTGCAAGTTTACATAAACAAAATAGAATAAATATTTCAATAAAAATCTTAACTTCAGTAGAAAAATGACAAATTTTTCATACACAAACATTACAAGTCCTCTAGATCAGTTTGAAATAAGAAATTTACTAAGTTTAGACGCCCCTGTATTGGGTAATCTACATATATCATTAACTAACATAGGGTTATATTTAACAATAGGTGCTTTTTTAGTATTATCGTTAAACGTCTTAGCAACTAACTACAATAAAGTAGTAAGTAATAACTGATCAATAAGTCAAGAATCAATATATGCTACTATACATAGTATAGTAACAAATCAAATAAACCCTACTAAAGGGCAAATATATTTCCCATTTATTTATACTTTATTTATTTTCATTTTAATTAATAATTTAATAGGTATGGTTCCTTACAGTTTTGCATCTACAAGCCATTTTATATTTACATTTGCTCTTAGTTTTACTGTGGTATTAGGTGCAACTATCTTGGGATTCCAAAAACATGGGTTAGAATTCTTTTCTTTATTAGTGCCAGCTGGTTGTCCTTTAGCTTTATTACCTTTACTAGTTTTAATCGAATTCATTTCATATTTATCTAGAAACGTTTCTTTAGGTCTTAGATTAGGTGCTAATATATTAAGTGGTCACATGTTATTAAATATTTTAGCAGGTTTCACTTACAATATTATGACTTCTGGGTTCATATTCTTCTTTTTAGGATTAGTACCTTTAGCTTTCATAATAGCATTTTCTGGTTTAGAATTAGGAATTGCTTTCATACAAGCTCAAGTGTTCGTAGTATTAACTAGTAGTTATATTAAAGATGCTTTAGATTTACATTAAAATTAATTAAAAAAATTAGCTTTTACAATAAGTATTATATTAAATCAATAAAATACTTATAATTATATGTATAGAACATTTAAAATAATAACTGTATTTGTCGTGATACTAATAGTACAATGCTATAATATATTATATTATAGCATAGGAAAGTCCGGTGCTTATCAGGCATAAATACATAAGAAATGTGTGTTTAATAAAAATTAGGGTATTATACAGAAAATAAAAAACGTCTTTCTATAGTCATGAAAATAACTATAGCCAAATGTATAAAAATAATTTTGATTTTTATATAGTAAAAGAAAGTTAACGAACTTTCAAGCCATGCGTTGAGCCATATTGTAGAATAATAACTATAACAGAACTCGGCTTAAAGGTATCCAAAAACAAATACTAATTAGTATTTTAGCATAATGAGTATATAATTAATAAGGTAAAATTTTACCTTATTAACATTAAAAATGTATTAGTAATGGTATAGATAATAAAATAGTATTATTTGTGAGTAATACCAATCTATACCATTAAATTGAGTTTGATGATGGCTCTGAATGAACGCTGTCCAAGTGCTTGACACATGCTAATCGAACGTTTAATTTAATAAGTTACATATTGTTATTTATTTCATTAGAAGTGGTGTACAGGTGAGTATACAATATTTTGGCTGCCTTAAAGTAAGGTGAATAAATACCTTATGAAGTTTATCTGGGTTCGAGTCCCATTTAATTAAACTAAAGGAGGGAAACTTCCGCTTTAAGAGGACAATAAATATTTCGGATAGGTAGTAGTTAAGGTAATGGCTTAACTAGCCTGAAATTCCGTAGTCGAGGCTGAGAGGTCGATCGATCACATTGGGTCTGAAAAAACCCCAATACGTATAGTACAGCAGTGGGGAATATTGGTCAATAGCCTAACGGCTGAACCAGCAACTTGGGAGAACGTATAGCTTCGGCTAATTACACTTGGCTGTTTAATTTGGTATAAATAATTTATTATTTATATTAGTTTATTCATTTTAACCGCTTAGAGCGTTAAGTGGTTAATTAATTTGTCATTTCTATTAGATTTAGAGGATATTTTATTCTCATGAACAAGTGTAAGATCGATTTTATCGAATAAAGTTCTAGATATAATACTGATGATGACAATTTTATATCTATATGTCTTGACCAAATTACGTGCCAGCAGTCGCGGTAATACGTAGAAGACTAGTGTTATTCATCTTTAATAGGTTTAAAGGGTACCTAGACGGTATAATTAGTCTTAAACAGGATACGATTATACTAGAGTTATATATGAGGAGGTGAGTATTTATGCAGTAGAGTTGAAATTCGTTGATAGCATAACGACTGGTAACGGCGAAAGCAACCTTTTATCTAATAACTGACGTTGAGGGACGAAGGCTCGGGTAACGAACAGGATTAGATACCCTAGTAGTCCAAGCAGAGAATGATGAATGCCATAGATTAGAAATTTTTTAGTCTATAAATGAAAGTGTAAGCATTTCACCTCAAGAGTAATGTGGCAACGCAGGAACTGAAATCATTAGACCGTTTCTGAAACCAGTAGTGAAGTATGTTATTTAATTCGTAAGTACGCGAAAAACCTTACCACAATTTGAATAATATCTCAAATTGAGATATTACAAGCGTTGCACGGCTGTCTTCAGTTAATGTCGTGAGATATTGGTTAATTCCATTAAATTAACGGAAACCCTTGCTTTATTTAAATATTTTATGGAATAAAGCAGTTCACCTCTATATTGGATATGATAACAGGGATCAAGACAAGTCATCATGGCCTAAATATTGTGGGCGATAGACGTGCCACATATTCCTATACAAAATGATGCGAAAATGTGAATTTGAGCTAATCTAATAAAGTAGGATATAATAAGGATTATAGTCTGAAATTCGACTATATGAATAAGGAATTACTAGTAATCGTGAATCACCACGTCACGGTGGATTTAATCTCAGATAGGTACTAACTACTCGTCAGGCGCCGAAAGAAGTGTGTGCAATAAGTTTGGTTCTTTTAGTTAACTAGTTTAGATAATTAGTTCTAAATTTAATTATGTAGAATTTTCGTATGCGTGACTTTGATTGGTGTTAAGTCGAAATACGGTTCGTGTAGTGGAAATTGCACGGGATTAATTAATATTAACAATATAATAATATATATATTTGCTTTTAGATATATCTAGGAGTATTTATATATAAGGAAGGTTCCGTTTGTTGGTATGACGGGTTGAGCTGTAAACTCAATAGCATAATGCTGTCGAAGGTTCAATTCCTTTTCTTCCTAATTTTAGAGAAATTTTGTCTTTTTTATTTTTTAAATATACAAAAATATGAATATAAAGTTATTATTAAAAATAATTAGAATTATTTTATTTTTATTCTTTTAATATTATAAATAACAAATTTTATATAGGACGTTCTAAAAATCTACGTAATAGATTTATGTATTATAATATATACAATTTAAATAGAAATGGTAATAGTCGTATATGTAACGCCTTATTAATTTATGGTTATATAAAATTTAGTCTGGAAATATTAGAGTATTGCGATAATAAATCTTTAGCTGAAAGAAAACAGTATAATATTTATTTATTTCAACTTGAATATAACATACGTTTAAAAAGGGTAAAATATATAAGATTTTATAATGCTATAAATTGAAATAGTATTTATCCCTAATAATTTAGTATTTCAAAAGATGCTATTAGCCTTTGTAGCTCAACGGTAGAGCAGAATACTGTTAATATTCTGATAGATGTTCGATTCATTTCAAGGGCTTGATAAATATTTATAAAAGTGTGTTAGTTCAATGGTAGAACTTTGTGCTACGGACACAAATATACATGTTCGAATCCTGTACACGCTTATATATTCTATTGACTGGTTCTCTTTATTAGGATTAAAACGAATTTTACCCTATTAAGGTTAAAGCATATTATTTAATCTGAGTTATAATTCCAAATATTAGTATAATATAAGTAAATAAAAACGTACTGGTTTAGTAAATCAATTTTACATAAAAATAAATCTATTTTGTAAACGTTCAAACTTATTTTTATAAATAATAGTTACTATGTCCTCATAATTGTAAATATAAGTGATTACATTAGTAGTCATTTCTATTAAAGGTAACTATTATACTTACTTGTTTTTTATAAAAAACAAGTAATGAGGTTAATTCTTTTCTTTTTAATGAACAGCATATTTTTTATAAATGAAACTTTTACTAATGGTTATAGAGCAGAAGTTTTGGATATCATTTCATTACTAGCGATTTTGTGTGGAATACTTGTTATTATTAGTAAAAACCCTATCGTATCTGTTTTATTTTTAATAGGTTTATTCTTAAGTATAGCCAGCTATCTTATGATATTGGGTTTAAACTTTATAGGTATTTCTTATTTATTAGTATATGTAGGTGCAGTATCTATATTATTTTTATTCATTTTAATGTTAATTAACGTTAGAATAAGTGAATTGTTAAGTAATACTAGTAATAGTATACCTTTAGCTATACTTATAACTATATCATTTAATTATCCTGTATATCAAATATTACCTTATAGTATTGCTTCTTTTAATAGTTATACCGTTGATTTAAATAATACCTTAAACGATATATGATATAATAATTATAGTGATTACTTAAATAAATTCTTCAAGCTAAATAGTGCAGAACTAGATAATGGTGAAATATCTTTTGTAACTAGTAAAATATGAGACGGTAATCTAGCTGAAACTAGTCATATTACTAGTATTGGTAATATTATGTATACAAGTTATAGTATATGACTTATAATAACTTCTATTATTTTATTATTAGCAATGGTTGGTGCTATAGTTATTACTATAAAACAAAAAAATTAAAATATAATAGCAATAAAATTAATGTTTTATTATACTTTACTTTAATTTAATATATAGTAAGGGTTAGTACCCTAATTGGTAAGGGATTTTCTTGTCAGGAAAAGATATGTCGGTTCGACCCCGATCTGACCCGTACATTAAA
>WNGJ01031125.1_pt1 | contig 10171 bp, 7 predicted proteins | sample 5400611 | NCBI WGS metagenome assembly WNGJ01 (sample SAMN13153375, study PRJNA577476) | soil metagenome | isolation source: 40 cm soil or saprolite under Garry oak tree replicate 1 | place: USA:California | collected 2016-06-15
ACGACGCCACGACGCTAAGTTGTACGAAAGGGCGTGCTGCCTCGCTTACGGCGTGGCGTCGTAGCGTCGTGCAACGGTGAGCGGTAGGGTGGCGGTGCGGGCCTGTAGCTCAGGTGGTTAGAGCGCACGCCTGATAAGCTGAACGGTGTGAGCGTTGAGCACAAAGCATCGGGGAGCTTCAACAGGATTTTGTGCTCAACCGCAACCATCGGATAACACGGTCCGGCACACTTGCGGCACACTCTTGGGGGTTCAAGGCCCACTGCCATCTCCCTGGCGGTGGGCCTTTCGTTGGGTCTTTGCCTCAGGCACAGTGTGGGCTGTCTACCCGCGAAGGAATCGCGCCTCCACCTCGCCACCGCACCACTTCGACCACGAGCCCCCACGGGGGATTTCTTCGATCCACATGGTGGCGCGACCCAGCTGGCTCGCGGTCCATCCAAGTATCCTCGCGAGCCTCGGCGTGATTCGCTTGCAGTTCTCCCGCAAGACCTCTGGCGTCGAGCCGAACACCTCTTGTGCGACTGCCCGCTCTACAGCGGGCGCGTGTGTAAAGAGGGCCGGAAGACTCTCCACCCATAGACATGCTTGCGGCGCGAACGCCGGGAACAAGACAATGTCTAGGTCGCCTTGTTCGGGAACGGCCGCCGCAAGAGCGGCAGGGCTGGTATCCAACAGACTAACGAGGGCGCCGAGGCCAGCAACGAGCACCAGCGCTTCGTCCAAGTCTCTCTCCAGTGTGGGCTCTGCACGGCTAAGGACGCTGGACCCCTTCAGAGCCTTGGCAATCCATTCCCAGGTGGCTGTTGCCTCCCCGTTGCAGATACGCAGATAAACGAAGGCAGACGAGTGTTTGTCGTACTTTTTCAACATCATGCCGAGCAGCGCGAGGCGTTCCCCATACCAGGCCGCTGCCGCGACGCCATGGAACGCGAGAACGGATGCGGCCCGCTTTACGTTGCTCGCGGGTGCCATACCGCCGGTCCCATCCGGCCCTAGCGGCGCCACGATGTCATCCAGCCAGCGCTCGAAACCCTCGCTCTCGCCAGCCGTCACTAGTGGGAGGCCAGCAGCCATTAGGCTCTCGGCCGCCTCTGCCGAAACACGAGTCATCTGGTCCTGCGGGGGTGGCCTGCCGCCAGGCGCGGCCAGCTCGGCGACCAGGGCATCCACGACCTGGCGAGATTCTGTGATTGCGTTGCGGACACCGTCCTTTCGCGGAAGCCCGCTTGCGACCGTGAGGGTGTGCGTGAACTGCTCGAATCGTTCCACTGGGGTGAGGGTGCCACCATACATCCCATCGGCGTATGGCACGTACTTCTTGATGTTCGCCAGCGCGCGGGCGAACGCTTCGCCGCACGCTCGCATTGTGGGAAAGCGTCGCTTCGGGTCCTCCACGACCATGCGTTGGAGGAGGCCGTAGAAATGCGCGATGCGTGGATCGTCGAGCTTCTTGCGGAGGTCGTAACGATCCTGGGTGTGATACTCGCGGGGGAGGTCCTCGCCGCCCGCGAGGGCATAGTACATCGTCTTGCCGAGAGAGTAGACATCCACCCGCGCGTCGATGGCTGCCGATTCCGCCTTCCCTCCAAGCAACTCGGGGGCCACGTAGTTCGCCGGTCCCACGGTCTTCGCTTCGTCTCCCGTCAGTCGGCTCCCTTCTTCCGTCGCGAGGAAGCAGATGCCGAAATCCGCGACCACGGGCCGCCGCTCAGGCCCGAACAGGAGCACGTTGTCCGGCTTCACGTCGCGGTGAATAACCCCCTTCTCATGGGCGGCAGCCAGGGCAGCGGCCAGCTTGATCCCGAGGCTGAGGACGGCTTCCAGGTTGCCCGCGAAGTCGGTGGCCTTCGCCAGCGTGCTCTCAGCCAGCGGCATGACGTAGAACGGCGTCCACTCGTCCCCGTCTTGCGGGATACCGAAGTCGATGACTTCGACGATGCCGCTGTTCTCCTGGCCGAGCTGGCGGGTTATCTCGATCTCGCGGAGCAACCTCTTGTACACGGTCGTTCCCGGCCCCTTCCTCCACCGCAAGACCTTCATCGCACGATGCGGAGCTGTGGGATCGCGCAGGTCCCGCACGCGAAGAACCTCTCCCGGCCCCCACCCCCCGATGCGTTCCACCCGCTCCCAACGAGCGGCTGGCTCTTGAAGGCGAGCTTCCTCGGCCGCCTCAGGGCTATCGTGAAGGAGCCACCGTTCGAGGATTGTCGTCACGATCCACTGGGCGTCCAGGTCTGACGCCTTCGACCACCGGCGGCCGAGCCACGCGATAGAGTCTCGGGACAGCTCGAACGGCGGGACGATCAGTTCCGCATTCTTGCGTCGTCCCCAGCGGTCATTCCCGAGCCACATCAGCTCTGTCGGAACCCGCATCGGGGGAAACTGACCCTTTGGCACATCCAGGTCGATAGCGTCATAGAACGCTTGGCCGCTGCCGAAGCCGATGTCAATCGTCCATATCGAGTCGTTCGGCCCGGCTCGTGTGATGACGAGATGGCCGGTGGCCAGGGCTCGTCCGTCCCGGTCCTGCCCGGTCTCGTGAAGCTCAACGCCCTTGTCCTTGTAGGGCGGGACGACGATTCTTGCCGCGTCTCTGATTGCCGTCAGGAGGGGTCCTGTGACTGTTGCGTAATACTCAGCGACTTCCTGCTGGTCCATAAGTCCGTCCGGGGGGTTGGAGCGCTAACGCACGCCCACCAATGTAAGCTCGACGGTGAGCGGCGCCGAGGTGGGGCGGCCTCGCCGAGCAATACCGCCAGCCCATTCGTGGCGCGATACCGCGTCATTCGCTAGACGCGGGCACCAACTCTGGAACGGCTTAGGGACCAGACGCTTGTCTTGGCAGGAGAAGACGATCAACACGGACCCGTTCGAGCGGCACCGGCTTCCCACCCTCACGCACCCGGGCCACGTTGTCGCGGATGTGGCTCACGTCCCAATGAATCGTCTGGTAGATGCGGCTCCGTTCGTTCCACTGCGAGAGGTGAAGCTGCACTTCTCGCCGGAGCAGGTCCTGCGCGCGGTCGGCCTGCTGGATCGCTTCCTCTAGCGGCACCCGGTACGTCGAGCTGGTGAGGTAGGCGAGTAACGCCTGCGCAATCTGGGCGCGCCGCGAACGGTCTACACCCGCCTTCGCCATCTCGACTAAGTGCCCGCGACACAATGCGGCAAGTGCGAGAACCCCCTGTGGCCGGACGATCAGCACCCCACGCTCAGCAGCGAGGCCCGTGAACCCTTTACGCTCGCCGGTCGTCACGAGGATAGCGAACTCCGCTTCGCGCGTCCCCTTCGCGCGCGCCGCCTGACGGACGTGTGCGGGCGCAATGTCCTCCTCCCGCTTGCACTCGTAGACGATTCGCCCCGCCACGTCCTTCGCGTACACGACTTCATGCACCACGTCACCTCCACGCCGAACGAGGGTTACGCGATCTCCCCGGAACTCTCGGCGCAGTCGCTCACAGAGCTTTTCCTCGAACTCCAGCCCCTCGCTCTGTGCCGTTGTGCCCCGCTGGAGGCGGCGCGCGCGCTGCTCGGCTTGGCGAAGCTTCTTCCGAAGCTCGCTCACCTGGCGCTGACTCTCGCCGCGACCCTGACGCACACCCTCTGCGCGCGCCTGCTTGGCCTGTACGCGCGACTCTCGGAGCTTGCGCGCTAGCTCCTGACGCGCGCTGCGTTGCCGATGCGCTTCCGCGTGGGCGCGAGCGAGCTGCGCTTCAGTCGCCCGGTCGCGTGCTTCGGGCTCACCGTTTCGGTACCACTGCACGTCCTCAAGGTCGCCCTTGAACACGTATTTGGCCCGTCCTGGCACGTATCCTTGAGACGCCGACAGTCCCCTGCCCAGAGCACTCCAGAATGTCTCGCCCTGCGTGGGGACAACTTCGACGTAGACCGCTGGTGTCGTCACGTTCCCCACGTAGTCGGTCCAATCTCGCCACGTGCCGATCTCAGAGTACCGCTCTTCTTCGCTTAACCCGGCCCGCGCCTCGCGCTTGCGGCGATCCTTCGTGACTTCATTCTCTTCTGCTCTCGCGTACACGAAGTTGGCTACGGGCGTGTTGAACGAAAGAATGAAGTTGCCCGCCTTCAGCGCCGCCACCTTTTTGTAGTCATCGAGTGCCACACTGTCTGCCGCCGCGCGCAACTCGGACAGCGGATATGGCGCTGCCGAGAGCGTGGGGAGTACGGCGCATTCTGGGACCGGGAGCGACGGTAGTGTGTCCGCAGCCTGCCTCAGAAGTGGGGCAAGCTGAGTAATGAGGATGGAACCTGAGATGCCTGGCCCTCCCTCTGTGCTCTGATCAGCGAACGTGTTAACGCCCACTACTGCGCCCGCAAGGTTGAGGAGCGGTCCACCCGAGTTCCCATGATTGATGTTCGCATCGGAGATGATGGCCCGTTCGCGGACGCTGCTCACAATTCCCGAGGTCACTGTCGATTGTTGGTGCAGAGGGAAGCCGACGGCCACGACTCGCTCGCCGGGCACAACGATCACGCCGCTTGAGTCTGGTCGTGCAATGTGGAGGCGCGGGCAGTCAGGGCAGGCGCTGGGGCTCAGCCTCAGCAACGCTAGATCAGCGTCGTGATCCCGAACGACGAGCTGCGCTGGCACTCGCTTGTTCGTGTCGAGCGCCACGCTGAGTGCGCGTTCGCCTGTAATGACGTGTTCGTTTGTTACAATCAACCCTCCAAGGGTGTCAATGAAGAAGCCGCTTCCATGCCTGAGCCCAGCTTCAACGCGAACCACGCCGCGCTTCACGCGGTCGTATATCGTGATCTCTGGTGCGACCCTGGCGAGCACTCGCCTGGGTGATCTCCGACACGCTATCGACGATTGCATTGACGTTCGTGAGTTCGACTTCGAGGACCTTGCCTCGGCCCACGGTGATCATTACGTCCCAGCGGTAGCTCTTCCCGAGCAATCGCACAGGCGTCGCACTCCTGAGGCGGTAACTGCCAGGTGCCACCGTCTGTTTCGCCTTCCCGTCGAGACCGGTGCGAAGCGAGCCCACCGTCGCGGTCTTTCGGGCGCAGCCCCTTCGTCGCGGCTCAGATCCACGCGCCACGGCCAGCTGGAGCTGCGCCGTCGCGATGAAGCGCCCATAGAGGTCGCCGTGCAGGGCGAGGCCATCGGGCGAATACCGACAACCTCCCTCGACCGGTTGCTATCTGTGCTCCACGCCGACGCTGCGTCGTCTCTCTAATGTGACAGAGACGATGTGCGCTGTATCGTCATCGTAAGGGTCAGACCTGTGTGTCCAATTTCTTCGAGCGTGCTATGACAACTCGTCACATCATCACCGCGGGCCTTGCGCCCCTCCTGCTCACTCCTCGTGGTGCGGCGGTGCCACGCCCCCCAAGCGTTTGGGGGACAGAACCCCCGCGGTACGTACCTGCCCTTCGGATGCGTGCCGCACAGAGTGCCGGCGACTCGCTGCAACACCTTCGTCGCGGGCTGGATTCGGGCTTCGATTACCCTTTGCGTGCCTTGGTGAGGGACTCAGAAGGATTCAAAGAACTCTGGGCCTGGGCCGCTCGTGGCGAGACACCCGCGCAGCCGCGGCCGCCCGTCGCCTTCAGCCGCGAGATGGTGATCGTGGCGGCGATGGGGAGCCACCCCACGTCGGACGCGGGGATCCGGATTGATTCGGTGATTACTCGCGGTCCGTCCCTAGTAGTCCACGTATCGGTCTACAGCGACACCCGTAACCTCTGTACCACCGGGCGACGAGTGGTGACTCACCCTGTCGACGTCGTCAAAGCTTCGACCTTCTCAGGTGACGTCGTTTTTCGCGAGCGTTACTTCGCGGCCGGATGCAAGATGTACTGACAAAGTCGCGCGGAGGTCAAGTCAGGATGACGCGGTTTCGACCCGCACGCCGCAACGGTCGTGCGATGCGGTCTATCATGTACATGCCGTTCGATTTCAAGTTGCGGGGAGGAGCTCCATTCTCGTGTCCGATCACTGCCGAGTTTCGATTCCGTTGTCGGCCGTGACCCCTCACCGGGTCACGGTGATTGCGTAGCCCGTGAGGGACGTCCGCAACGCGTCCTGACGATCCGCGACCTCGAGCACAGTGGCCGTGTACGAGGCGGCGGCGCCCACATCGGGCACGCGCACCGTGACCACCGCCCCGTTGGCGAGCGCTCCCACCACGGCTCCGACCATCGTCGAGCCGCTCGCCTGCCGCGTGAACAGTCGCAGCGACGCGTTGGCGGCGGTGGCGTTGTCGATCGCCGGGCCACTCACCTGAAACGTCATGGCGCCGTCATCGGCGTGCGGCGTGGTCAGGCGCAGCGTCAGCGAGCCGGCCTGCGGGCCGCCGCCGGCGACGTCGTTGGAGCAGGCCACGCCCAGCAACGGCATCGCCATGATCGCAAACACCCAGCGTGAGCTGTTCATGGAGCGCTCCCCGGTAAACCGTTTAACGTCCTCAAGTACGCCTGGAAATCGCCGACGTCGAAGCGACCGTTGTGATTGCCCAACGCGTCGAGATACTGCACGTCCGCCGCGCTCAAGCCGCCCCCGCCCAAGAGGCTCGTGACTGCGGCGTCGAGCGTAAAGGGCGGCGCCACGTATCCCACCGGCAACCCGGGGTGGAGCACGCCGGCCGGATTCATCTCGATCACCCGGCCGGCCAGGGGATCGGTGGCGAACAACCGCGCCACGGTGGCCCCCGTCGCGTCGCGCCCGAACGCGAGTGCCTGTGGGGCATCCGGCCCCACCGCGAACGGATCGCTCAGCACCGTTCCTGTCCCATCGAACAGCTGAATGCGACCGACTGTTGGAGCCGGCACGTAGATGTTGCCGGCCACGTCGAACGCGAACGCCCAGATCAACAGTCCGTTCGTGAAGACCCGCTGAAACTGGCCGTCTACCAGCTTCCAGATCTCCGTGAAATTGGAGACGTACGGCTCGCCCGACGGGCCGATGGCCAGCGGGCCAGGCCCGGAGCCGCCGATCGCGACGCCGTCGAACTGCGCCTCGAGCCGTCCTGCCGCGCTATAGCGCCGCAGGGAGCGGTCCAACACGTTGGTGAGCCAGATACGGCCGTCCGGGGCCACGGCGATCCAGAAGGGGAATCCCGCGTCGGTGATAAAGCGCGTCACCTGGCCTTGCGGCGTGACGCGGTACACGGTGCCGTCCAGTGATGCCACCAGCAGCTGACCGGACGCATCGAACGCGAGCCCCAGCGGATTGGGGATCCCGGCCGCGAACGTGGTCACCGGACCCTGGCCCGAGATGCGGACGACACGATTCCCGCCCACGTCGCCGACGAACAGATCCCCCGTGCTCCCGACGGCCAGTCCCAGCGGAAAGCCGAGGTTCTCGGCGCGCACCGTTATCGGGTCGCCGGGTCCCGGGACGATCGAGCGAACGTGCAGCGTGTAGGGGAACGGGTTGCCATCGTGGCCCACGGCGTCGGTGACGGTCGCGTAGTACGTGCCCGTGGTGACGATCGAGAACTGGAGACGGGGGTCGGCACCGTCGGCACCGTCGGCGTCGTCATTGAACGCGAGGCGGGTCGTGCCGTCGCTCGCAAACAGGGCGACGAACGGGTCGACCAGCAATCCGCGTTTCGCGGCGTCGACTTGGAGCTCGATGGTTGTTCCGGCCTGGCCCGTGAACGCCCAGTAGTCCACGTCCCCCACCGGGTTGGCGTCGTGCGCGCACATCTCTCCCGTGACCGAGTCGCCGAGCGCGATCGGGGTCGCGGTGCCCGGCGTGTCGTTGGGCTCCTGCTCCGTCCCAACGGCGGTGCAGGTGACGAGGCCGACGTTGAGTAGGTATCTGGCCTGTGGGCTTCCCCCGATTCGCCCGAACGAGCTAAGCATGACGTAGTAACGGCCGCTCGTGGGAACGTGATAGGAAATGCGGCTGTCGAAGCCGTCGAAATCGTCGTTGAATGCGACCACCGTCCGGCCATCCGGCGCCAAGAGTACGAGCGTCGCGTCGAGCGGCGAGCCGAGCTCTTGCGCGTCCACGTCCGCGCTGAAGAACTGTCCGGCGGTCAAGTCCACGAACCAGGTGTCCACGTCGCCCGGGGGATTCACGACCCCCCTGGCCTGGTCGCCGAGCGCAATACTGTCGGCAGTACGCACGCTGTCGTTGGGCTCGCTCTCATCGACGATCGACTCAAGCGTCGCCGCGACGTGCGGGCGTGGGCGGGCGGCACGCGCTTTGGGAGCCGTGCGCAGCCGCTGCACGGCGTCGCGCCACGACCCTGCGGTGGGTGTTTGGGCCATGGCGGGCGTGGCGCCGACCACCGCCACCAGAACAAGGATTGAGATTCTCACAGCGGGCTCCGTTCGGTGTTCGTCGTTGGGTCGATCGCGCCGGAGCTGAACACGGATCGTTGGGTCGCTCCGTCGGTCGGCACCGCATCCCTTCCCAACCCCATCGTCCCCCCGATCCGCGCTGCGGACCAGAGCACCGTGCCCCCCGGCTGGAGCGTCCACGCCGGGTCGAAGCCGGCGGCACCGGAGAGATCGGGAGTGACGAGGTCGTACCCAGTCCCTGTGAGGGCGGCATACGCCGCGGTCATCGCGATGGTCACGAACGTCGTGGTACCCTGCTGGTACGAGACGATCGCGGATCGGTCGTAGTCGCTCTGGGGGACGAAATGCGCTCGCAGGCGCACCGCCGGCGCGGTCGCGACTGTAGTAAACGTGGGCTGGATGAGTAGTGCGCCTAACGTGAGCGAGCGGTCGGAGGGCGCGCGGAAGTAGAGCGTCGCCGAACGGGCGCTCCCGGTAGTCGCGGCGAACGTGCTGGCGGAGAGAATCTGCAGATCGCCCGCACGCAGCTGCGTCTCCGGCAACGCGACATAGGGACGCGTCGCATCGGTGGTCGGATTCGTCAGTAAGGTCACGGTGATCTCGTCGTGGCTGGTCAGTAACCGGGTGCCGGACGTTGCGCCCTCCGCACCCAGCCCATTGAGGGACACACTCGCGACCGCGGGCGCGAAAGCCTCCGCCGACGCAAAGTCGAGCACGGGGAGCGACGTGCTGTCCGGCACGTCGACGTCTCGCCGCAGGATGAAACGCGTAATGACATCGGCCCCGTTGGTTTGCGTGGTGCGCGTGCCGAGGAGATCACGGGGCCCGCTGGCCAGTCCCTTGAGCTCGAAGGTTCTGTCTACGCTCACGCGCACGCGCGAATTGAAGGACGCGCTGACGAACGCGGTTTCATTCGCGTCGAGCTGGGCAACCGTCCCGAGCAACGTTTTGGCCGGCGCTGGACCGCAGTCACGTGGATTCGTATCGCCTGCCGTCACGATATAGCACCGAGAGAACGGTCATGTTGCCGCCGGCCCGGGACAGCGTCGCAATCGCGCCCCGCTCGGCCGAGAACTCGTAGCGGAACGTCGTGTTGGGGCCGCTCACAGTCGGCTGCGCGCGCGTCCACGCGCCGTCGCCGTCCTGGAACGCCACCCAGTCCGGCTCGAGGCCGGCGCAGTAGGCGACCGCAACAGTGGTCGGCGGCGGGGGCGGCGGCGGCGCCGACCGCAACGTGTCGTCGGAGCAGCCACTAACCGCCGCGAAGAGAATCAGAATCCAGGATCTCATTGACGTGACGCTTCCGTGAAGGACGGAGGGGAACCTGTGAGTCGCGTATTACTGGTGGCTTAACGCCACCAAGGGAGGGCCCGGTGTAAGCGTCTGGTAATACTCCTTGCGAACATTGGGACTCATGCCGAACCGCATCTCGACCGCCGTGGTCCTGGCCAACGGGGTCGCAACGACATACCGGCGTTGGGGATCAGGACCCACCGTCGTGCTGCTCGGCGCGTCCGATGGCGTAGCATTGGCGTTGGGCGCATCGTATCGGGTCATCGTCCCCGATGTGCCCTTCGTCTTCTCGGAGCTGGGCGCCGCCGGCTGGCTGGGCGGTGTGTGCGACGGCCTCGGAATCGCCGAGGCCACGATTGTAACCACGCCCGCCTTGTATGATGCGGCGATCAGCCTCGCCCATGATGCACCCGAGCGGGTGAAGGGAGTCATCATCGCCGACGCGTCCACGGCCGATCTGGCCGACCTGCGGGCGGCGGTCGAGCGGTCCTTCAGTTAGACTTCCCCGCATGACGACGGCCCAGGCGCGGCAGTCGGACTCGTTCCAGATCGCAACCGCCGGTTGCCCGGTACAACTCACCACGTTCATCGGCCGCGA